>Ga0134121_10000374_pt1 | contig 52080 bp, 45 predicted proteins | sample KB301_FD_96463 | JGI IMG/M metagenome (GOLD analysis project Ga0134121, IMG submission 96463) | Terrestrial soil microbial communities without Nitrogen fertilizer from Kellogg Biological Station, Michigan, USA - KB3-0-1 | ecosystem: Environmental > Terrestrial > Soil > Unclassified ...
GATTATTTCGGGAAGCTTTATGAGTTCGCCGTGAAGCTGATCAACAAAGGGTTGGCGTATGTGGATGATTCTTCCTCAGAAGAAATTGCTGCGATGAAGGGAACGCCGACCGAGCCGGGAAAAGCAAGTCCGTTCAGAGATCGCAGCATCGAAGAAAATCTTGATCTCTTTACGCGCATGCGTAATGGCGAATTCAAAGATGGTGAAAGAACCCTTCGTGCAAAGATTGACATGGGTTCACCCAACATGCAATTGCGCGATCCTGTCATGTACCGCATCAAGCATGCACACCATCACCGCACCGGCGACACGTGGTGCATCTACCCGATGTATGATTTCGCTCACGGGCAAAGTGATTCTATTGAAAACATCACGCACTCCGTTTGCACACTGGAGTTTGAAGTTCATCGTCCGCTCTATGAATGGTACATTGAGCAGCTTGAAATTTTTCCTTCCCGCCAATATGAATTCGCAAGGCTCAACATGACGTACACAGTAATGAGCAAAAGAAAATTGCTGCAACTCGTGAATGAAAAATTTGTAAGCGGATGGGATGATCCTCGCATGCCCACCATTTCCGGATTGCGGAGAAGAGGGTTTACTCCGAAAGCCATTCGTGAATTCTGTGAGCGAGTAGGGATCGCAAGAAGAGAAAACGTGATTGATGTCGGGTTGCTCGAATATTGTCTTCGTGAAGATTTGAATAAGCGTGCAGTGCGAAGAATGGCCGTGCTTGATCCGGTCAAACTCATTATCACCAATTATCCTGAAGGGCAAGAAGAAATTTTCAGTGGTGAAAACAATCCCGAAGCTGCGAGCAGCGGCTCCCGTGAAATCCCTTTTTCCAAAGAGCTTTGGATTGAGCGGGAAGACTTTATGGAGCAGCCGACAAAAAAATATCACCGTCTTGCTCCCGGGTTAATGGTAAGATTAAAGAGTGCTTACATTATAAAGTATGAGAAGCACATCAAGGATGAAAACGGAAATGTGAAAGAAATTTACTGCACGTACCTTCCGGAAAGTAAGAGCGGTAATGACACGAGTGGCATTCATGTGAAAGGAACCATTCACTGGGTAAGTGTGAAGCACGCAATTCAGGCGACAGTAAATCTTTACGACCGCTTATTCAAAGTTGAAAATCCCGATAGCGGGGAGGGGGATTTCAAAGAGCACATCAATCCTGATTCGCTGCGCGTTCTTTCAACTGTGTTTATTGAACCTGATTTGAAGAATGCAACACAGGGCGAGTACTACCAGTTCATTCGCAAAGGATATTTTTCTCTCGATAAAGATTCAACTGAGGGAAATTTAATTTTCAATCGTGCGGTAACGTTGAAGGATAGCTGGGCTAAGGGAAAGTAATGTTTGGGGTTTGATGTGAATTTTCGAAAAAACTAATTATACAGTGAGCAGAGTTAAGTGAAGGAATAAGTCACGGTTACTTTTTCACTTCCCTATAGTAAAATATCAAGTCCAGCTTTGGAATTTCTGTAACACCTATTTGCCGAAACATGGTAACAAGTTGTCCGCGATGATAAGTACTGTGATTGAAAACATGAGCAAGGACCTGGTAAACAGATGATGTAACAATTCCACCCTGGAAGGTTGCATATTTTTTAATGGAGCGTAATTTCTCTTTATCGTAACCGTCAGTCAACTCCTGTAACCGTTTTGATGTGTTCATCAGTCCTTCAATTACTTCTGCATTTGTTCCTGAAAAAGTTTCAGAAGGAAACGCTTTGAGTGAAACACCTTCAAGCCGGTTTATCCAAACCAATTGCGCATCCCAAAGGTGAAGTAATGTTTTTCTGATGGAAGGAAAGCTGCTGATGATTTCCTTTTCAAGCTGCTCGTCATTAAGTGCAGAAGCCACAGAGCAAATTCTTTCTGTTGCCCAAACGTTGAAAGCTGCGTATTCGCGAATGAATTTTTTCACCTTGATTTTTTTCGTGAAGATAATTTGATTGAATTGCTTAATGGTTGTATTGTTAAATGGTTCTAAGAAATCAGAGCTCTGGCAGCCATGTAACCATATAGCCATTCAACCATTTTTCTGTTCTGCTACCTTTGCTTAAAATCAAAAGTCATGGATTTAAAATTCGGAAGCATCTGCGTCCGCAACCCGCAAACGAAATTTGATTACGCCCAGCCGCACATGGAGCCGATTATTGCTTCCACTACTTTCTCTTACGATGATCCTGAAGCATTGATGGAAATTTTTCTGGGTGAGAAAAAGGGATTTATTTATTCGCGTTGGAGCAATCCTACCATTGAATTGGCAGAGAATAAGATCGCATCACTAGAATCATGCGGGTTGAAAGATGAGAGCGGAAATGCACTGCCACTGAAAGCCCGCGTCTTCAGCTCAGGCATGGGAGCTATCACAACGATGTTCATGTCAACACTCAAAGCTGGCGACAAAGTAATTGTACAGGGAACTTTGTACGGCGGAACGAATGAACTACTTACAAAAATTTTATCGCCGCTCAATATTCAATCGGTCATAACTGATTTGAAAGATTTGAAAAAGGTGGAAGCGCTTGCTGCAGATTCAGCAGTGAAAATGATTTACATCGAAACACCGGCGAATCCCACGATTGATTGTTATGATATTGAAGCACTCACAAAAATTGCGAGGAAGAAAAATCAACTTGTGGCAGTTGACAACACCTTTGCAACTCCTTACTTACAACAGCCGTTTTCATTCGGAGTTGATTTCGTTGTCCACAGTGCCACAAAATTTTTAAATGGCCATGGCAATTCTACCAGCGGAGTTTTAATTGCCAAGGACCTTGAGTTCATGAACAAAACTGTCTTCACTTACTTAAAGCTTTTGGGAACTAACAGCAATGCTTTTGATGCATGGTTGTTATTGCAGGGAATTAAAACACTGGAAGTAAGAATGGAACGTCACTGCGCAAATGCTATGGCAGTTTCAAAATTTCTTTCCGCTCATTCTAAAATTTCAAAAGTGAATTATTGCGGACTTCCCTCCCATCCCGATCATGCAGTGGCGAAGAAGCAGATGAAAAATTTCGGCGGCATGCTTAGCTTCGAATTGAAAGATGGACTCGAAGCAGGAAAAAAATTACTGCGCAACATTGAGCTTTGCCAGCTCGCAGTTTCACTCGGCACTGTTGATACCATCATTCAGCATCCGGCAAGCATGAGTCATGTCGGAGTGAAAAAAGAAATTCGTGAACAGTACGGAATCACTGATGGACTTATTCGGCTCTCGGTAGGAATAGAAGATGTGAATGATTTGATTGTGGATTTAGGAAGCGCATTGGAAAAGGTTTGATTAAAATTGATTACGGGTTTATCATTTGCTTTATGATTTTTCAACGATTGATACTTATTATTTACATCACGGGATGGTCAATCGTCAATGCTCAATCCAAAAAGCAAATTGATGCTCCGTTCTACAATGGTGACAGCACACTTTCCCTCAACACACTTCCATATTATAAATCTCATGGGAAGCTGATGAAACAGCTTGGATTATCTTCATTAGAAACATCTTCGGCGCTTTTGTCATTGAGAATTATAAGTGGGAATCAATTAGTAGAGTTGACCAAAACAGAACAAGGAATTCAGGGCAAGGTTGTAGTATTTGTAAACAAAATAATTAACGAGAAGAATCGAAAGAAGGTGCTAATTAAAAAAGAATATCACCTCGATTCAATACTATCCAATTCTCTTTTTGCAGCACTTCATCAATTTGATATTTTCTCCTTTCGTGATCAAACTAAAATTGAGGAGTATCCATCTATTTCAGATGGATATCGTTTTATCATTGAAGCAAGCACTCCGTTTTTATATAAATATCTGCATCTAAGCACCCCTGAAAAAGATTATGATACGATTCCGGAAGTAAGATATTCGCTAATGATCATGGACAGCATCGAAGAATACACTCACTGGACTAAGCTTCGTATCGGCTTCATAGATAGCCTGCCTTGCGCCCATTACACTTTTGGAATGATGGAACTAACTTGTTCCCAACCCTTTCGCCTTCACATCAGCAAATCTTTTTCCGATTCAATAGAGATTATTTCATGGAAGGGTCCGGATAGTAAATCAAAATTTGAAATTGAACTTCCCAAATCAAAATATGTAGCGAACACTACAAAGAATTACGAACGCAAGTTTCACATCTTTGATGACCGAAATTTTGGAGTTGCAATAGTTGATGATAGTGATAGCACATTTAGCGAGGGAAATTTGTATGCAACCTGGAAGCAATCAAGCGATACTACTCAAACTATTAATCTTTCCGTTCCTGAGAAACAAGAATATTATGGGGTGGGCAAAAACGGAGAATGCTGGGGATACATTTTTGACGGAAGATATTTAATTTACTTCAGGGGAATAGATTGTTTGAATAAGCAGAAAATGAGAACCGCGATTCAATCATTCAAAGTTATTCCTTAAAAAAAAATTTACTAACTCTTCAATGCTCTGGAAACAAAACTGGACTCTCGAAAAACTTCACGAAGCGCATAAGAACACGATGCAGGAATACATCGGTATTGAGTTCCTCGAAATCGGTGATGACTTTCTTCGTGCGCGAATGCCTGTAGATCATCGAACCGTGCAACCGATGGGATTACTGCATGGAGGAGCGAGCGTGGTGCTGGCTGAATCCCTTGGCAGCTTAGCTTCACTAATGATTATTGACATGGAGAAAAATGCTGTAGTAGGTTTAGAGATCAACGCGAATCACATTAAGGCGTCACGTGAAGGATTTGTCTATGGAATTACAAAACCCGTTCACATCGGCAGAAGTACACATGTGTGGGAGATAAAAATTTACAATGAACAAAATCAATTGACCTGCATCAGCAGGATTACAAATGCGATACTGGAGAAAAAATGATCTTTCACAAAGATTCTTTACTGCTGTGAAACCAGAATGCCTGATTGCATCATTTCATTTTTGCTGATCACTTTGTAGCAATAAATTCCTGAGGGAAGATTACTTGTTTGAAAAGTGGTTGATTGTTCCGTGACGGTGGCATTCATCACCTCTTTTCCCAAAACATTGAACATCCTCAATTCGCAGTTCTTCATTTGTGATACATTGTTCATGAAGATGGTGATGGACGTACTGAAAGGATTTGGAGTTATGGTGGCCGCTTCATTTGTATTTGGAATAGAAGAAGTGATCTCTGTGGCGAGGCAGCCGGGAGGCATGGTCGCAGTTATAGCAGCAGTATTTAAAGCTCCGTCGGTTGTAAGCGCTCTTCCGTTAAGTGTGGTTCCCAGGTCTAAGCTGATTGCGCCGTTATTGCACACAATCGTTCCATTAAAAACTGATGAGTCAGTGATGTCCACGGCCCCGTCAATCTTCCAATACACATTTTTTGCCTGCGTTTCATTGGTCAACATAACATTTGAAAACGTGCTTGTTGAAAAGGCGCCGTTTACCTGGATAACAAATATAGCATCGGGCTTGCCTCCGGCATTGAGGTAAAGGGTATCTGTAAAGGTTACAGCTCCATTCATAAGGTAAGTATGGGGGGTAAGCACCAGGTTATTTCCAAACTGAGCAGGATACAACAATTCAATATCATAAGGCAGGGTGTTGAGATAAGTATAGACATTCAGCAAATCAGCCGCGCACGCCGCAGTAGAACCATCAGGTATGGTATGAACAGTACCCGTTACGTACAAAGGAAGGAAGCCGGTAGTCAACCCGACATTCGTTCCAACATCACCTGTAACATAGGTTACCCCGCTGTTTGTGACCGGCCCATTACCGGAAAACAGTGCATAACACTCTGTGGAAAGAAGTGCAGGAGCACCCGGTCCGGTGAGTATGGGACTTCCGCAGCCGGTTGGAGTAGATGCAAGAACGCCGTCAACAGTAATAGCCCCTGTGGTCGAAAGTGCTCTTCCTTCAAGCTTGACACCGGCGCTCATATTAATTGCTGCATTATTCGCAATTACAGTTCCCCTCATGATAGTTCCGGAAGCCATGCTTACCAAACCTTCCACTTTCCAAAACACATTGCATGCATGAGCGCCATTAATCAATTTGATTTTTGAATCTGCATTTGTAGAAAGAGGCGCCTCGATTTGAAAAATAAATACGGCATTGGAATTACCCTGTGCATTTAAAGTAAGATTTAAGTTCAGGGTTGTTGCACTGGAAATAGAATACACACCTGCAATAAGCGTGTCGCCGTTTCCAAGCAAAGGTGCGGGAAAGAAGGTTGCCGTGGCAGTGTCTAATTGGTTATAAGCAATCAGCAAGTCTGCTGCGCATTGCGCACTTGCACCATCATTATCGTGCATCACGCCATTCACGTTTCCGAAGGCCGTGCTGAACCCATTATTTGTGCCTACATTACCTGTAAGCTGTGAGATACCGGAGTTGCTCACTGCTCCATTCGTAGAAAAGAGAACAAAATCGGCTGCAGTGCCTAAATCAGGCGCCTGTCCGAAACTTATATTCGGAGGACATAACAGAGTAACGGCAGCAATAACAAGTAATAATTTACTTTTCATATTAAATTGGATTTAAGATGGAAATTATTTTTCACGACGCAAAGGTCGCCCCTTTAAATCCCTTAAATGTTACATAACTTTGGAGAAGTGTTACATAATTCACAGGTTTTCGTATTGATCAGGCAATAAAAAAAGCGTTTTTCAGCAATGAGGAACACATAAGTGTAGTATAAAAATTTATAACGCGCAAAATCAACTCCATTCATCGGCTGAATAACGAATGCGATATTGGAGAAGAAGTAATATAAAGAACTCCGCGCCTAACTATTTTTTTTCGCTATTGACTTTGTTAAATTTTTGCAATAACTTCCTTGTGGGAGCGACATGAGACAACATCCGGGGATAGATGAAGGGCGGCTTCGGAGCCAATGAACTTTCAGCTAAGTCACAAATAGGTTGGGGATGACAAACTTTCCTAAACTATAAACAGCCTTTTTACTACCCCTTGGTACCTGCCGTTTAAATTAATTTCTTCGATAGGTTTATACTTCTTTGTCTAAATAATTATTGTCCGTAATATCTTTTCTAACCGTTGCTGGAACTACAAATAATAATATAGTTGCCAAAAGTAAAATGAGTCTCTGCATAATAACAGTCAAACTAATAACATTCGGGTTTTGAATTACATAACCAAGAGCATGCTGAATATTTATTAAACCAAATATTGTTAATACCAACAATAAATATTTTGTCCATTTGAAACCTTGTCTTACAAGAAAACCAAGTCCTATAAAGAAGGCTAAATTAAAGATAGCCACTGCAATGTCTTTTGCTGATATACCTGGAAAGTAGAAATATTTAACAAGACCAAGTCCAGCGACAACAAAAATAAAGTAGGAAGCGATGATGAAATTTGAATGTGCTTTGATATCCATGAGGTCAAAAATAATTATTAAACAACCACAATTTTGGGTTGTATTCTTTGAAATATTCTCGGCACCGTATTGTTTAAACGCTCATTCATCCCGAACTTTAATTGAATCCTCCAATTCACCGGAATGAATCACTGCAGAGGGTTGAACACCTTGGGGATTGAATGTATCTCTTCCACGTTCATACAATGAAGATAAAACTTTCCCTTTCATTTTTCATTTCCCGATTCAGCCATTACATTTGCACCGCTTCTCAGAAGTATCCCTTCGGCAAAACATTTTCTCCCATGGAAGAAACACAAAAGAAATCCCGCGGCATGTATTGGTTGTTAACTGCGTTAGCCATTACAGCAATGGTTCTGTTACTCATGTTTCAACCGCAGTGGGTTTGGGTTTCTTTTCCTTTCGTGGGCACTTTCTTCGCAAGCGCTATGAATGTGATTTGAAACAAGACGTAAGACTTGCGGACGTGAGACTTGCGGATGTAAGACATAAGGGCATCTCTAAACACCTTCATTTTATTTCGTCATCCTGATTCCTTCTCCTGATAAAGAAGGGTTAGTGGTAGTTTTTTAGAGATGCCCATAAGACTTGTGGACGAAACACTAAAAAAAATTATTCACTTATCGTTCTGCTATCCCGAGATCCACACAAGCAGAAACTGCACGAGCATCATCCCATCCACCAAAAACATGTAGTAGTAATCTGATTTGCGCGGTGGTGATTTAATCACTGCGAAATAGGTGAGTGCGCAACTTATAGTCATTGCGATTCCCGTTTCCCACCGGTGAGCGATGATGATGTAGTGAATAATGATGATGATAAAAAACAAAATGGAGAAAATCTTGTACAGCTGCGTGGTCTTTTCTTCACCATAAACAATCGGAATGGTCTTCAGATTGTCTTTTCTGTCGAACTCCACATCACGGGCATCAAATGACAGAGCGAGAATGAAAATAAAAATCAATCGCTCGACCATCACGAGTATTACATTGTAGTTCAACAGGCGAAAGTGAATATTCATCGCAGGAAGCAATACTGTGGTGATTGTCCATACCACGACAATCAAGAATGCTTTGCTCATCCATAGATTTCTTATTCGCTCAAACTGCTTGTTATATTTCACAAGTGGCAGCTCATAAAAAATTGAAACTGCGGCAAGAGGAATGAGTGTAAAGAAAATTTGTGTTTTTGAAAAAAGCTGAAACACAAAAAAACCGCTGCCGCCGATGCCGATGATGATGCACATCAGTAGTGTAAACTGATGCTTCGCTGCCCACCCGGTAATCAAGCCGCGATCTTCAGGCTTGATTCTTCTTATGCCGATGAGCCTGTGAAAATTGTAAAGGGCAAGTGTGGAAAAAAAAACGAAGAAGGTGAGTCCATCAAACACCGGCCTGTGACCAAGAAGCAGATAACTTTCCAGCACTAATGATGCTGCACAGACTGAAATGAAAAAGTTTCCGAAGATGATTGCATCGGTTATTTCATTGAGAATATTTTTTATTGTTTCATTCATCCAACATCATGCAGTTGGCAATCGGCAATTTTCAGTTTGCAAAATACAAGATCGCCATGTAAAGGATAATTTTTACTCAACTTTCACGCAGATAAATCATAAGATAATTGTGTCTGCTGAAGGTAAAAGAAGATTCTTTCTAAATGATGAATAGCACCTGCTGTCATTTAGAAAGAATCTTCTTTAATCTCAGAAAAAATCCTGAGGGAATTCAACGTGAAGCCGGAAAGCGTTTATCGAAGCAGAGTAACACTTCCTTTCTTGGAATAAAGATTATCTCTTCCCTCAACCTTATATGTTACTTCGTACACGTATGTGCCAATCTCCTCGACCAGCCCGTTAAAAGTACCATCCCAACCGCGAGTCTTATCACTAAAGACTAAGTTGCCCCAGCGGTTGAAAATCTTAAGGCTTTCCATTACAATTAAATCGCCTGAAATGGGAAGAAACACATCATTCAATCCATCACCATTCGGTGTGAATGCAGTTGGGAAAAGAATGTATTCAGTCGGAAGAATTTTTACTGTCACAGTATCATCATCATTACATCCTGAACTTATTTCTGTGATCTTAACCATGTATGTTGTAGTGACATACGGATACGCTTCCGTGATAGCGGCAATACTATCGGTCAAATGATAACCCGGTGTCCAATTATATTGAAAAATTCCTGTGCGGTTTACTGTTGCTCTCAGTGTGGCTCGTGTTCCTAACTCGATAGAAGTATCATGTCCCGCATCTGCAATGAAATCAGGCAAGGCAGGAATGATGTCACTCTTTGTGAAGGTGCAGCCATTATTGTCAGTTACCACTACTGTATTCAATCCTGCACTCTGTGCATACAATCCTGCACCGGTCAGCGCACCATCATTATTCCATTCATAAAAATAAGGCAGCGTTCCACCGGTAGGATTCATCACAATAGAACCATCATTTGCGATCGGGCAACTCGCCGGGATCACCTCAAGGGTTCCGGATAATACATCGGGCTGAGTTACTTCAATGGAATCGAGTTGAATACATCCGTTCGCATCTGTAACCAGTAACGGATAGATTCCTGCAAGCAAATTCGAGCTTGAGGTGCCTGTACTCCCGATGTTCAGCCACAAATACTGATATGGCGGAACACCATTCGAAACATTCGTATTTATCGCACCATCACTAAAGCCAAAACAAGTTACATCAGTGATGGTGGGATTGATTTGAATTTCCGCAGGGCTATTCACCGTGATGGTAGTATCCGTAATACACCCTTTTGTATCCGTCACCGTAACGGTGTAAGTATTTGCTGCAAGGTTTACCGCCGTTGAACCAGATTGATTTGATGGCTGCCACAGATAAAAGAAGATGCCGGTGCCGCCGCTTGCATTTACAGTGGCAGAACCATCACTGCTACCAAAGCATGTGGCATCTGTCTCTGAAAGGGTAAGGTCAATTTTTGGTGGTTGGATAATGGTGAATGTATCAATCACTGCACAAGAGTTTGAATCAGTCACTGTTGCATAGTAAGTGCCTGCGCATAATGCAGTATCGGAGGAAGTAGTTTGTCCAGTGTTCCAAATGTAAGTGTAAGGCTCCGTTCCACCGTGTGGAAAGATAAATGCTGTACCGTCGCAAGAGCCGTAACACTTAGCATCGGTTGTGGTGGTAGTTAAGGAAACCGGGTTGATAAAGCTCAACGTGAAGGTATCAGACACTGCGCATCCAATGCTGTCTGTTGCTGTTCCAATGTAAGTTCCTGATGAAAGCCCAACGGCAGTTTGCGTTATTTGCCCGCCGGGTGTCCATAAATATGTTACGCTGCCGATTGCACTATCAGGAAAAAGTGTAATCGAACCATTGTTATTAGCGCATGTCGGATTAACAACAGAATTTGTCAGATGCATGTGACAAGAGCTACACGTCGCATTGCAGATGTTGTAAGGGACTCCCGGGCAGATGTCGAATGTCCATGAGCCGCCTGTGCCGTCACCAATTGCCTTTACATCCACACTCAAGCTTTGGTTGTTGCATCCTGAAGCTACCTGAATTGTCCAGCACCAGATCCAGGTGTTTGATGTACAATTGTCGCCAAAGTTATTACCGGGGTTTCCATCAAGGACTCCGAACGGTGAGCCGGAAGGCGAATCATAAGAGAAACAGGGGCCAAAAGTTTGTCCTGTATTTACAGAAGTGGTACTCATGTAAAATCCCCAGTTACCCTGGCCATCGCATGACATTGGCAAACTAACAGGAGTGAGTGTAGTCATATCCCAACCGGGTCCGAAATCGAGATCAATTGTGTGAAGCCAGTTAGCGCTGCACTGATTATAGTTCTGCATGGTATAACAGAAAGTCACAACTTGACCACCATTGTATAAACCGTTAATTGGGGCTGGATTTGCTGTATAAGATTGCGTGCCGTAACATTGATCAGGAGAGCCGCCGCATTGCGCAAACACACATTGCAAATAGCAAAGAAGGCAAAAGATAAGAAGGAAATAGTGCCGCATCAGTGAATAAACAAAGATAGGTCGAAAGTAGCAAAGATTGTTAGAAATTCAGTCATGAGTTATCCAAACAAGGAGGAAGGCATGTTGATTCAGTTTATAAGCAAAAAGGGGAAGAAAAGTTTCAATAAGTTCGATGATACATTCCTGAAATATCAGCAAAATGACCTTTTGTCAAAATTGGAACCATCCGAATTTGAATGCTGCCAATTAATTTTCCTTCGCATACTTCCGAATATCATCACTCAAAATTTTATAGAGAGCGGCGAAGCGGCCATCCTCCTCCAGAAATTTTAAATGGCGCTCAATGGTGTGATCATCATGACGAATAGCTGGCCCAGTTTGAACATTGAGCGGATCATGATTCTGAATTTTGCGAACCGTTTCGTTGATCAGTGGTTTCATGATTTCGAATGACAACCCGGTTTTTTCCAAAACCATTTGTGAGACAGAAAACAGATGATTCGTGAAATTGTTGGCAAACACCCCGGCAATGTGAATCGCTAATCTTTTCTCATCATCCACTTCAACAATTTTTGAAGTAAGGGTGCCTGCAAGCTCTATCAAAGTTTTTTTCGTGAAGTCATTGGAAGCGGTTAAACAGATCGGAAGCACCCCGAAATCTACTGATACATTCCTTGACAAAGTTTGAAGCGGATAAAAGATGCCATAGTTTGTGCTGACCTGTTCAAGAATTTTCATCGGTACCGTTCCTGATGTATGCGCAATCACTTTGTCACCAAGCCGAAGTTGCTTCACTACTTCTTCAATCGCATCATCCCTTATCGAAAGCAAATAAATGTCAGCGCCTTTTGTGATCTCTTCGATTTTATCGGTGCATGCAATATCCATCAGGTTGCCAATGAATTTTGCTGCCGGCAAATGGCGGCTAAAAACCTGAACAATCTGGTGACCATTGTTATTTAAGTGCCAGGCGAGTTGATAGCCTACGTTGCCTGCTCCGAGGATGGCGATTTTCATTTAGTGAATGGTGAATGGTGAATAGTCAATGGTGAATAGTCAATGGTCAATAGTCATTTGTCATTTGTCAAACACGTCCGCGAATCTTACATCCACGAGTCTTGTGTCTTAAGTCTCACATCCTTCTTTTCAATTTTCATTCAGTGAGTGGTGAATGGTGAGTAGTCAATGGCGAATGGTAGTCAATGGTCATTTGTCAAACACGTCCGCGAATCTCATGTCCAAGAGTCTTACGTCCTCAAGTCTTACGTCTTAAGTCTTACATCTTTCGTCTGTCTTCTCTTCTGCCAAATCCGCACAATGCTAATAAGAAATCCTGTGATAGTGATAAGAGCGCCAAGCCAAAGCAAATTGATGAATGGAAATACAATCGCAGTCATTACGATAAAATCCTTTTCCGGTTTTTTCTCAGCTACGGCAAGAACAATCGCATGTGAATCAGGAACGATTTGAGCGAGGCGAAAGGTTAATCCAAGATCGGGCAATTCATCATCGTAAAAATATGCACGGTAGTCCCGGATGTAATAAATCGGTTTGCCTTCATACGCATTGCCATCAAGCGTTTTCACTTTCAAATCTGCCTGAACTGCAAGATCGTTTGCTTCAATTTTCACCCTATCAGATTGCGTAACTCGTTCCAGCCCTTCGAGAATCACATAGCTGTTAGAAGTAAAAATAGTGTCGCCGATTTTCAGAGTATCGTTCCTGAACTTCGGTTCAGCTTCATTTTCTTCCTTTGACTTATCGGGAACAGAAGTCACATGAGTGTATAAATCTTTTGACCAGTAATGCCGGGTATCAGGGCTCGCAATCAATCCCATCTTCGGGTTGATTTGCGCATTGGGGTAAAGCGTGAATTTGTCCTTCAGTTTTCCTTTCGCGGAATCAAACACTTCATAATTCACTTTGTAATAGTAATTCGGCGGTGCTGCAGAATCTCCTGCATAAGTGACTATGAACTCCCGCAATTTTACAGGAGTATTTTTGTACAGAAGCAAATTTGTTTTCTCCTGTTCTGCAGTGAATTCCTTCCCATAATTAATTCCCATGTTGTTGTAAGAAATGGTATCCTTCTTCGCAGAAGAAATAAGGATACCAATCAACAACATTGCAAAACCAAAGTGAGCCACAGCGGCGCCTGACAAATGCATTTTTCCTCTTAGCACAATGGTGATGTAATAGAAATTTGCGATCACGCCGAAGATCCCGGCAAAGAGCAGCAGATCATTTTCGATGTTTGACATTTTCCCGAAGAGGGCAATGATGAGGGTAGCAGGCAATGCGACCGCAGCAACGATTCCCATTCTTCTCCAAAAAACTTTCAGATCAGAATTTTTAAACTTCAGATAGAGTGCAGATGCGGCAAGAAGCAGAATTACAATCGCAATCGGAATTTGAAACGCATTGTAGTGAGCAACCTGATCTGTGGGCGGTGCCCAGTTTGTTCCGAATATTTTATTCCACACCGGTATGGAAGTGGTGAACGTGATTTGCACCGCGGAAATCAGAAACACGAGCGAGCCAATGAAAACCCAAAACTCCCTAGACAAAATCTTTTCATCTTCCTTGATTGTTGGAATTCTTTTCCAAAAAATCACAAGCATTACAATGGCAGGAATAGAAAGTGACGCCATGTAAATCAATAACTGTCCGCTCATGCCAAGATCAGTGAAGGCATGAACAGAAGTATTGCCGAGAATTCCGCTGCGCGTGAGAAATGTTGCATAGAGGACAAGGATGAAGGAGAGAAAATAAAAAATGTACGTCGTGCGCAATGCTCTTCCGGTTTTATTATACACAAGATTCGTGTGAACGCCGCCGATCAAAATCAGCCACGGAACAAGCGATGCGTTCTCTACAGGATCCCACGCCCAATAGCCGCCAAACGTAAGTGACTCATACGCCCAAGCGCCACCCATCATAATTCCTGTTCCAAGAACAGCGCATGAAAAAAGAGACCATGGTAAAACTGATTTTGTCCATCTTCCGAAGTCGCGACTCATCAGGGCACCCATCGCGAAGGAAAACGGAACAAGAGTAGAAGCAAATCCTAAAAACAAAACAGGAGGATGTATTACCATCCAATAATTCTGAAGCAACGGATTCAAACCATTGCCATCCTGGATGTAGTTGAGATAATCTGCCTGCTGAAAGATGGGTGCGTTCTGCATTTCATTACGCAGCAGCGCGAAGGGAGTGCTTCCGACTTTATATTCGAAGAAATAGGTACCGAGCAGCATCGAAGCAAGAAATACCTGTACTACTGAAAATACACTAAGCACTCTCGATTGATTTTCGCGAAGGGAAAAAATCAATACCGCACCCAGGACTGCATTCCAAAACATCCAGAGAAGAAAACTTCCCTCCTGCCCTTCCCAAAAACAGGCGAGCAAATATTTCATCGGCAGCGCCAGGCTCGAGTGTTCCCATGCATAATAGTATTCGAACCAGTGACTGTGAATGATAATATAAAGCGTAACGATGATGCCAATGACTCCGGCTGCATGAATAAAGAATGCGACGCGTGCAAACTGCTTCCATGATTTTTGCGCTTCAGGGATTTTTGAGAAGGAAGAAATGAAAAAACCTATCGCCGCGACAAGTGAAAAAGTAAACGCTGTGTAAACTGAAATCTGTCCGATCTGCCCGGCAAGAAGGTGTTCACCTTCAAACTGAATATTCATTTTAGGTGCGGTTCGAGGATGTAAAAGTAAGATCGCCCAAGCTAACCCCGGCAGAGTCAAAAAAAACTCCGGTGGAGTTGCCTGCCGGAGTACAATCTATTTTGAATGTTTGGTGCATTAACTGTTGATCTGTGGCTTTGAAAACACTGTTTCGTCGGCTTTATATTTTGAAGGACATTTCATTTGTACACTCTTCGCTTCAAACTCATTACCTTTCATTTTGCCGGTCACAACAATTTGATCTGTGCGTTCAAACTCAGCAGGCTTAGTGGTATACAAAATAACCTTGCACGCTACACTGTCCTTGTCCTTCATCCAAAATGTAAAATAGTTTGGATCCTTTTGAGCGTCATAGTACATTTCCTTGCTCTTATCAAGTTGTCCTATTATTTTGAAATCCCGGTTTGACTCTCCTTTGGCACTCGAGAAGGTTTCATAGGTACTGTAATTACTCGCAAGAGTTATGATGGCGCCAATTGCAATAGCAACGATGACCAGCCCGACGATGTGAATCTTTTTCATGGAGGTTAGAGAACAACAAAGTTACTACATAAGAAACAAGATTCAAGATAGAGGAACTGATACTTCACCAATTCAACAGATTAGCCGATACATGTCGGCAGCGCAACGTCAATTGCTTTTGTATTTTTACTCCATGAAAGAAATTACCATAAAAATCAAAGACAGTAAGTTCAAATTCTTCATGGAACTCATTCACAATTTCGATTTTGTGAAAGTGAAAAATGAAAGCGACGACGAGCCCTCAAAAGAAGAAATTCTTGAAGGCATTCGACGCGGACTTCAAGAGGTGAAATTGATTGAAGAAGGAAAAATGAAATCGAGACCTGCAAAAGAATTTATCCGTGAACTTCAAGGTTGAAACCACTGAGAATTTTGAAAGTGAATCAAAACGGCTCACCAAAAAATATCACTCGCTCACGAATGAAATTGATGAGTTAATTGACTTCTCTTGTCTTGAATCCGTTTCAAGGGGAATACCTCGGCAATAATGTTTACAAGATTCGACTCGCTATTGCTTCCAAAGGCAAAGGCAAAAGCGGTGGCGGTCGAGTGATGACTCAGGTGAAAGTGATAAGATACTGTGTACCTCTTCTCAATTTATTCGAAAGGAGAGAAAGACGACATCTCTGCTAAGGAAATTCAAAAATTATTAAAGGAAATTCCATCCTGACATTCTTACTTACATTATGAATTCCAAAGAAGAAAAAATAAAACGCTTCGATCCGAATGGTGTGGCTTCCGGCAAAAATCTGTACGGGCTTCCATTTAATGAAGAAGAATCAGACATCATTGTGTTGCCTGTTCCATGGGAAGTGACCGTTTCTTATTCGGCAGGAACTGCACGCGCTCCGAAAGCAATTCTTGAAACATCAAAGCAGGTTGATTTGTATGATGCTGATGTGGAAGATGCCTGGAAGCGGGGGATATTTATGAAGAAGATTGACAAAGATATTTTGAAGCAGAGTAAATCGCTTCGAAAAAAAGTAGTGAAGTATCTCAAATGGTTCGAGGCAGGTGCAAGTGAAATTGATAAGGGAAAACAGATTCTCGATGAAATAAATGCTTCAGGAAAATCATTAAGAAATTGGGTAAAGCAAAAAATGCTTTACATCATCAGCAAGAAGAAACTTCCCGTGTTGCTTGCCGGTGATCACAGCACGCCTCTTGGTTTCATGGAGGCGCTTGCTCAGCACAATCCGCAATTCGGAATTCTTCAGATTGATGCACACTGTGATTTGAGAAATGCGTATGAAGGTTTTGAATTCTCTCATGCTTCCATCATGTTCAATGCACTGAAGATTTCGCAGGTGGAAAAATTAGTGCAGGTTGGGATTCGTGATTATTGCCAGGAAGAAATGGATGTAATTCAAAATTCAAACGGCAGGGTAAGAACTTTCTTCGATGCAGAGATGAAGCGAAAAATGTTTGAAGGGGAAACCTGGAGTTCACTCTGCGACAAAATCGTGAGCGAGCTACCGCAGCATATTTACATCAGCTTCGACATTGACGGGCTCGATCCAAAGCTTTGTCCGCATACAGGCACTCCCGTGCCCGGAGGATTGGAATTTGAGCAGGCAATTTATCTCATCAAATCAGTAGTTGATTCGGGAAGAAAAATTATTGGATGTGATTTGAATGAAGTTTCTCCCGGCGATGATGAGTGGGATGCGAATGTGGGAGCGCGGTTGCTTTATAAGATGTGTAATTTGATGGGGAAGAGTTGGAATCGTGAAACGTGAGAGGTGAAACGTGAAAAGCGAGTTCCCTAATTTTGTATCTGTAAATTTTCATTGATGCAACTCCTGACGATTGAAGTTCCTGAAAAAAAATATCCGTTCATGCTTGAACTCGTGAAGAATCTTGGCTTTGCAAAAATTGAAGAAGAAGGTCACGAGCCAACTAAGGAGGAAATTCTTCAGGGTATTCGCGACCAGTTGAAGATGTGAGGCTCATAAAAGCAGGAAAGCTAAAGGCCAGTGCCATTAGAAGACCATAAGATTGCAACCATCGCGACTTTTCGCAAGGAAGCGAAACGCCTCCCTAAGAAATTTCAGTTTTTAGCTCTTGATGAACTTCAAATTCTGAATATGATTTTCATCACTCACTTGCAAAACATAGCAACCCGGTGGCAGTGAATGAACATCGAATGAAACTGAACCGAATTGATTTGAAAGTTGATTCAGCTTCATTTCTTCTCCGAGAGCATTCAGCAGAATGAAATTAGTCTGGGATGGAGAGAAATTCCCGGAGAGGAAAAGCTGGGAGTGAGCAGGGTTAGGAAATATCCTAATTGATTTTTTATCAAAATTATTTACCTCCGTAATCACCGACCACTTAATTGAGTCACCCCACTCAACTCCATTCTTGTTGTAGTAAACAAGACTTTCGTACATCCAACCGTTCATGCCCCAATTACCATAATAAGACATTACTTTCCCCAAGCCAGCACCATAAAAATCGTTATAGTAATCATCGGCTACTAACCAATTCAAGCAATCATTTCCTCCGGGAATAAAATAATCCGGTTGGTTTTGCAATACCGGCAGCGATGAGTTGTAAAAAGCTTCAACGAGAAAATGATAATCATTTTCATAGCCGCCATCGAAATATTGGTAGGATCTGTTTAACAAAAAATTATGGGATGATAAAATAAATTCCCATTGCTTCAATCCTGAGACAACCGTATCCCAAATATCATACATGTAGTTTCCAAAGTTCCAGTTAATGAAGCCAACTTGATAAGTTATTGTATCACCGTCAGGAGAGATCGTCTTCAAAAGAATGCTATCTGTTTCGCGAAAACTACTATGAGATATTGGTTCAAAGCCCTGGTCATGTGAAAAATCAAACCTATCACCAACATCAAAATCAAAAATCTTTTCCGGTGTAAGATTCTCGCTCGACAACCCGAGTGATGGATTTTCAATCCCTACTAATGAAAATGCAATCGTATCAAATGGAAAATGAAACAGCGAATAGCCGTTCACAAATCCGGTTGATTTTCCTACTCTGAAAATTTTTCCGTTGAAAATATTATTGATGTTGTTTCCGATGCTGTCTTGTACCTGCAGTTTAATTGTCTTCACGCTGTCATCCACTCCCAAAACAGAAACTTCATCAATGGATTGAACAGTTGCTTTGATCACATCACCATTCGTGAAGCGATGCATCGTCCAGCTTTGATTAAGTGAAGAGGAGTTATTGAAATAAATTGAGTCATTGCTCTTGTTGAAAAAGAAATCATCGCCATTGTTATTTCGAATACTTGATGCGCCGACAAAGGAAGTATCATGTGCTTTGATGTAGCAACCGTTCCCGTTATCATAGTCAATTATTGGCGATTGAAAAAATATGGTGTCACTTCCACTCACATCAAACGAATCAATGGCAACCGCTGCCTGCTGGTAAAAAACATCGTAGCTGTTGAACTGATAATATGCCGGACGATTTTTGTGAAAGGTTGAATACGATTGAGCAAATACATTTGAACATATTATCAGAAATACAGCGGGAAGGAACTGCTTCATACAATCAATCTTTACATAAAGATAAAATTATTAGCGCTGATTCAGAGGCAAAGATTTTGTCCTACCTTCATCTCATGAAGAATTTATTTTTCATTGCGGCTTATTGTTTCCTTGTTTCCATCGGAGATTGTCAAAATGTTGTTCAACTGCCAATAACAAAGCTGCATTTCAATTCTGCCGCGGAGCAGCTGGTTTTTGAAGCCATCAGCGAAAACAAGGAATGCAGCTCTGTAAAGCTTTTCATGGTGATTGATTCTGCAACTACTGAAAACGAGATACGCTCCGTTGAAAAATCCGTCACTGATTTTGCAGCCCAAATGGAAGCTGAGAAGCCGTCGAAGACCTTCAGTAAAACCGTTCAAAATTATTTCGATAAGACTCATAAGAAGTTTTTTACCAAGTACCAACTGAGTGCATTCTTCAATCAAATCTTTGAAGACGGAACTTACAATTGTGTAACCGCCTCTGCGCTTTATGCGATGATCTTCGATAAGCTGGGCATCCATTATGCCATTAAAGAAAAGCCCACGCATGTTTACATCATCGTAAATCCCGGCAGGGAAAATATCCTGGTTGAAAGTACCGACCCCGAAGGCCGGATCGTGAGCATGGGCGAGGACTTCAAGAAGAAATACGTGAACTTTCTAAAGGCGCAGAAACTTCTTTCTGAAAAAGAAGTGGCTGCAGGTTCCATTGACGATCTGTTCTACAAATCTTACTATACCGATTCCAACATCACACTGGTTCAGCTTGCGGGAATTCAGTATTACAACAGAGGGGTAGAGTTGTTGCAAAGCAACCGCTATGCGAAGGCGCTCATTGAATTTGAAAAATCGTACCGCCTTTACCCGCAGGCCAGCACATCCTTCCTGATCATTTCATGCCTTGAAAATCTTTTGGGTGATGACTTTATCAATAACTATGACGCCCGGAAGGAATACCTTGTAAAGTATGTGAACTACACGAATCTTGAACAGGCAAAACAAAATGCGACTGCTTACTACGAAAAGATCGCCGATGAATTGCTGATCAATCAAAATGATCAGGCACACTATCTGCAGTTCCATTCCTATCTCCTTGAAAATATAACTGATACTTCAGCGATAAATGAGATCAATTTCATCCACTATTACTATCTCGGGATGGCAGCAGCAATGAAATCAGATTTCACACTTTCAATTACCTGCTTAAAACAGGCAGCTTCTATTCATCCCAACAATCTTAAGATTCATTCCTTAACCTCTGAAGCGGTGTTGAAGCAACTATATATGAAAAGAGACCTCGATGAAAAAGATATCCTGGACTCGATCAATTATTACACGGCGTCCTTTCCTTTCCTCCTCGAGAACAAAGCGTTTCAAATGCTCTACACGAATCTCTACCTGCAGGTGGCAGGCAACAGTTTCAATCATAACAAAGGAGAAGCGGGAGCAAAGTATCTATCCTCCTTTGAAGCTTTCTTCAAAGAACATCCGAACATTGAATTGGATGACGATATGATTGATTGGGGTTATGGAGAGGCGTCATCGTATTTTGTTAGAAGAGGTAATAAGGCGAAAGCAAGAGAGTTGCTTGAAACCGGGATGAAGTACTCACCGAATGATGAACACCTCAAGACTAAAATGAGTTACCTGAAATATTTCTGATCAATGCGTTGGAGGTTGAGGATTGTCATCAAAAAATTCAACACCGCGCTTGTTGATGTACCCATAATGATCAGATGTTCCTACCCGGGCCAGTCCATTTTTGAATTTAGCGGCCGATTCATATTTCAGTGGGATCACCACCTCACCGTTTGTATTGATGTAACCCCATTTATTGCTCAAGCACACCGCTGCAAGACCTTCTGAGAACGGTTTCACTTCATCATACTTTACCGCACACAGTTCTTTGCCTTGCTTATTCATGAAGCCGTATTTATCATTTTGCTCCACAATAAGAATGTCAAGTGGTTCATAGAATTTACTGAGATCGCCGATGGCAGCAATCTTTTCGGAATACGCGCTTGTTTGGATTTGATCGTACACGGCGCCGGTAAGCTCGTGACCGGAGGTATCCATCAAACCCATCTTGTGATCTTTGGTGAAGAGGATCACATCGGGCTGAGAGATGAAAAGTCTGTCGTAATTGAAAGGTGTTAAAATTTTTCCCTTCCGGTTGATCAGCGCCATCTTTTCATCATCCATACTCACTGAAGCAAAGCCATACACGAAAGGCTCAGCAAAATTGTATCGAAGCGGAATCACGGGATTTCCCAATGAATCAAGATAGCCGGCTAATCCTTCCAGCATAACAAGTGTAGGACCTGAATCACTGAATCGCATCTCTTCAAAAATGGGAGACGTAATCATCTTTCCATTCTTATCCATTAATCCATAATGCTCTTCTGTTCCCGCATACGCACGACCATTCACGAAAGAAGAACATTCAGGATAGTGAGAGCAGAATCGTGTATTCCCTTTCATGTCCTTATAGCAATTCGTGCCGGAGTCAAACACCCGAATCAATCCATCACTGAATTTATCCACGGCACCCGACTGAAAAGGAATAATGATGTTGCCGAGTGTATCATACACCGCAAGTTTGGTTTCTGATATCGCTTTGAAGGTCCCTTCGTGATACTGATCAACATAAGAGTGAATGACCGGAATTATTTCCTTGCCCTGCTTATCAATGAATCCGTAGTTGCTTCCGATTTTTACTTTCGAAACACCGTGATAAAATGGTGTGGCATCATCGTACTTCGGCGCAACAATTTCTTTACCACTCATGTCAATAAACCCGAACTTTTTCATCTCGCTGATCAAACCCATGCCTTCTGAAAACCCGTCGAATTCAAAGTAGGGAAAAGGAAAAATTTCCTTTCCCTGTACATTGATAAACGTTATCCGGTGTTTGAGCTGAACCTCTGCCATGGTATCATTGATGATCCCGCCCTCATCATACTTAACCGGGATGATGATGTGCTTTTCAGTATCGCAAATTCCCCATAAACTTCCGCTGCGATATGGGACGAGATGGCTAAAGTCTTTGACCTGAACACGAGTTTCATGTTTACATGAAATAAAGATGGAAAGAAAGAGAAAGCAGCAAAGAATGAAATCAGATTTCCAATTCATAGGATAATTTCTGAACGAGTTTTAAATGCAGTTCAAGAGATTTTGAAAATTACTTTCGAAATGTAAAAATTTCATTTCTGAATTTGACCATAGGCCTCTCTTTGGAGAAAACTGAACAAAGAATTAGCAGCTACTTTTGCCTTCACACTTATAATGAAGTGTGAAGATTGCTAAATGTCGCTTAATAAAATTCCCAATCTCGTTTATTCTACCGAACAAGGCACCATCTTCGACGATGATGACCTTATCATGAGCGGCAGATCAGGATTTGATGCCGTGGCTTTGAATGCTGATGATTTTATCGAATTGCCCGAGGGAAGTGATGTATTTATGCTCCCCGATCGCCGCCCGATTGGATTTGATAAAGAAACCGGCGAGCCTACAATTTGTGAGAAGGGATTTGCAGTAGCTGCACAGATGGCGCCTGCGCATTCGCAATTTTATCTCTCTTCTTTTGTGAAAGAAAAAAATGCAACCACGCTGCCACTATACGCCTACACTGCGGTTGGCTGGCTTGATGGAAAGTTTTATGTGCCTGCCACACGTGTTGATGCAGACATCAGGCAAGAGCCGAAAAGTTTTGACCAGGAAAAAGTGAAGGCAAGCGTCACCAAACTAATTTCTCAATATCCAGATAACCGGTTATTACAGCACATCGGGAACAATTGCGCGCTTACCTATCATTGTCCTGCGGCAAGAAATTTTTTTCTTAATCGCTATGAAGCGCCGATTCCTACTTCGCCTGCCTGCAATTCAAACTGCATCGGATGCATTTCATTTCAGCCGGAAAAGGAAAGCATCACTTCGACTCAGGATCGTTTGACGTTCAAGCCTACAGCAGAAGAGATTGCTCAGTACACAGTTGAGCATTTAGAAACTGCACCGAATCCTGTGATCAGTTTTGGGCAGGGTTGTGAAGGTGAGCCACTGCTGATGTGGGAAACCATTCGTGATGCCATTCGCGAGATCAGAAAAAAAACTTCGAAGGGCTCCATCAACATTAACTCGAATGCAAGCCTGCCCGACGCTGTTGAGGAACTTTGCAAATCAGGATTGAACAGTATTCGCGTGAGCACGAACAGCGTGCGCAAGAAAATTTACGAAGCATATTACCTGCCCAACAATTATGAGTTCGAGGCTTTGGCAGAATCCATCAAGGTTGTTCGCAAATACAATGGCTGGGCTTCCATCAACTATTTTGTTTTTCCCGGAATGACCGATGCGGTGGAAGAATATGAAGCCCTGAGAAAATTTATTCGCGAAACTGATCTGAACATGATTCAGTGGCGCAACTTCAACATTGATCCTGATTGGTACCTGGAGAAAATTGACATAACTGAAACCGGCGAATGTTTAGGAGTGAAGAAGGTGATGCAGTTGATCAAAGAAGAATTTCCTCAGATCACTTATGGATATTTCAATCCGGGGATAGAATTGATTCGAACACGATTGAAGAAACAACCTGAATCAATACGCCTTCTAACTTCCTTTTGAGATTTCTACAAACTCATGCAACTTGATAAGATTGATTAATCGGAGCGACAAAAGGCTTTTCGAATAATAACCGATTGCCTTCTGTTCTATGATTAGTTCGGGTGACTTTGGAAGCTCCACACTCAAACCCCAAACTATTTCATAATCTCATGCCCCATCTTATCCCTCTTGGTGCGCAAATATTTTTCATTGTGTGGATTTGACGCTTGTTCAATCGGTACGTTCTCTACAATTTCAATATCATATCCTTTTATTCCTGCACGCTTCTTAGGATTGTTCGTCATCAACCGGATTTTGTGAATGCCCAGGTCCCGAAGAATTTGTGCGCCCACTCCATAATCGCGATCATCCATTCCAAATCCCAGATGAAGGTTTGCATCTACTGTATCCATCCCTTTCTCCTGCAATTCGTACGCGCGTAATTTATTCAGCAAGCCGATGCCTCTGCCTTCCTGGTTCATATAGATCACCGCGCCTTTCCCTTCACGCTCCACCATGGCCATGGCATCATGCAATTGTCCTCCGCAATCGCAGCGCTTCGAGCCGAACACATCACCCGTAAGGCAGCATGAATGCACACGCACGAGAACAGGATCATCCGCCTTCCAGCTTCCTTTTACCAGGGCAAGATGTACGTAATCAGAATTGAGCTGTGAATAGGCATGCAGTGTGAAGTGACCCCAATCCGTCGGCATGTCAACAACAACTTCTTTGCGGATCAATGTTTCATGCTGAAGGCGATACTGAATCAAGTCTTTGATCGAAATTAATTTCAAATTGAACTTCTTCGCTACCTTGATCAACTCCGGTAAACGCGCCATGGAACCATCATCATGCATGATCTCCACTAAAACTCCGGCGGGTTCAACTCCGGCAAGTTTTGCAAGATCAACAGTTGCTTCCGTGTGACCGGACCTTCGAAGCACACCTCCTTTGATTGCCTTCAGAGGAAAAACATGTCCCGGGCGAGCGAGGTCTTCCGGTTTCGTTTTATCATCAATAAGGAGCAGAACAGTCTTCGAGCGATCAAATGCAGAAGTGCCCGTGCTGATTCCAACTCTCGCATCTACTGAAACAGTGAATGGGGTTTTATGAAGAGAAGTGTTATCTCCCACCATTAAATCCAGTTTGAGTTGCTCGCAACGTTCTTCCGTGAGGGAAGCACAAACAACTCCTCTTCCTTCTTTCGTCATGAAGTTGATCACTTCGGGAGTAGCATTTCGTGCAGCCGTGATGAAATCGCCTTCATTCTCTCGATCTTCATCATCCACTACTATTACGAGCTTGCCGTTGCGAATATCTTCGACAGCTTCTTCTATGGTGTTGAATTGAAAATTATCCAAGTGGGTCTTTTCGGGATTGGTTCCGTTGAGTTGGTTGCCAGACATTGTGTTTCACTCCGGTTAAGAATTTGAAAAATCCATTGAGCAGCGCCAGGTTCATCATGTAAAAGTGACTGATGTAACGTAAACCAAAAAGATGAATCTTTAGTTTGCTTAGTATAAAATCAATGACAGGAATCAGCAGTAAAATGGTTTGAATCCAAAAACAGATTTTGTAAAATAATAGTAGCTGTGATGGCATTCCGGGACCATTATAAAAAAACCGTTGTTCAAACGCAAGCACGAAGCTACACAAATACGCAGCGAGGATGAAGAAGGGCCCAAGCCAGCGTAAAACTTTGTGACAAAAAAAAGCGAATGCAATTCCACCTTTTGCAGGAGAAAGGAGTTTCCGGAATCTTTTGATGAGTTGAAAGTTTCCCGCACCAATCCTGCTTTTCCTTCTGAATTCTTCTTTCAAAATGTGACTTACATCTTCATAGCATATCGCATTAAATTCCGTGATTGCCTTTCCGCCTTTTTCAAGAACAGTGAGTGTGATGTAAAAATCATCGACGATAAATTTTTGTGGGGTGGGTGAAAAGAAATTTTTTCTCACTGCATAACACCCTCCGAAAGCGCCCATCATCGCTCCCCACAAAATTCCTTCTTTGTACTTCAGGCGATTTTCCAAAACCTGGTAGTGGCTTTCTTGCTTTGAAATGCCATCGTGCCTCACATGAGGATTGACGATGTTACCGGCCACCATTGCTATCGAATCATTTTTGAAATGCTTCGCTAACCCGAAGATGGTTTCCTCCGTAAAAAAAACATTGGCGTCAGTGAGCAGCAGAATTTCTCCGTTTGCTTTTTCAGCGAGTTGATTCATGATGCCTGCTTTACCCGTACGCTCTTCAAAGCGATGCAATTTGATTTGCGGAAATTGCGATGAGAATTTGTTGATGATTTCTTCTGTTCGATCGGCAGAAGCATCAGAACCAATCAGAAATTCAATTTTGCTTTTGGGATAGGAAGTTCGAAGTGTGCTGATGATCTTTTGTTCTATCACTGACTCTTCATTGTGAACAGCCAGAAGAACGGAAACGCCGGGCAACTCCGCATCCTTCGAAAAACAAACTGTGTTTTGTTTCTTTCCGGAAGAAAAAATTTCAACAAGCAGGGGATAAAAAAAATAACTGACCAGCAGCAGGATAACACAACACCAGAAGATGATTTGCAGAAGGATCACTTCAGGATGGATTTGTAAAATTCAAGAAGATCACTCACGATTTTTTTATTGTCAAAATTCTCGACCACAAAAGCACGGGCGTTGGTTCCGATGCGCATGGCTTCCTCCTTGTCTTTCAGTACGCGCTTGATCTGTCTCGCAAAAGCATCTGCCGTGTCAGCGATAAGAATGTTTACGTTATCGGTGGCATCAATTCCTTCGGCACCCACACCTGTGGAGACCACTGGCTTTCCTTCGGCCATTGCTTCGATGATCTTCACACGCATGCCGCTTCCTGAGAATAGCGGTACGATGAGAATAGACTTGGAGCGTAAAAAGCTATGAGAATTTTCCACTTCACCCACCACTTCAATATTGGGATAATTATGCCCCGGAAAATCAGGAGGAAAATTTCTTCCTGCGATAAATAATTTGACCTCAGGAAACTGGCTCAGCACTTTTGGCCACACCACATCCAGAAACCAATCAATGCCTTCACGATTCGGCAACCAATCCATACTGCCGATGTAGCACAACGATGCTTCATCAACATGTACCTCCGGGGTCATAACTCCATTCAGCTTCATACCAACCGGGGTAGTGTGGATAGGCAACTTACATCCCAGCTCAACAAATTTTGCTGCATCGATGTTGGAAATCGGAACCAGTGCATCGCAGGAATTCAGGTTGTAAATTTCGAACTCCTTCATGCGTGCTGCGAGTGATTGCAGATACCATTTCTTGGCGCCGGGTTTTGCCATCTTCGAGTTGCGTTCCCAAATCAAATGCTCGATGTTGTGAGCGCGTAAAACAATTTTCGCTTTTGAATATTTCCTCACTACCAATAAGTACGGCAGCAAATACAATCCTTCCAACTGCACTATATCGAATTCATTCTCTCTTAAAATTCCCGATAACAATTTTTCAAAATCAGGAGAAACAAAACGCTGGATGTTGTAAGCATCACCACGGAATAAACTGCGCAGCGCATCCCACCAGTTAACATCAGTATCGAGCAATACGGAGTAAAAATCGGCCAGCTCCTGATTCTCCTGCGGCATTTCATCCGGTGGAAAGAAATGCTTCTTCGTGTTGATGGCGGCGACAGTTACTTTATGTCCTGCTTCATAAAAGCCACGCGTGAGCTGATGAATGGCGATCACCTCGCCATCCCGCAACGGGTAAGGGAATTTCTTACAGACCTGGAGAATTTTCAAGCAGGGGTAGTTTACAGCGGACAAAGGTAAACGAAGGGGAAATTTTTCTTCATGGGAAAAGAATAATCTTATGCAGATAGTTCCTGCATCAAAAGAAGGAAAATTTCTTTAGTGATGAAGGAAGTATAAGATGTTGATTCAAATTTTGTCACCGGCTTTATTGCCCGGCTCACGTTGGTGAGAAAAACTTCATCAGCAGTTTTCAATTCATCAGGTTTGATGGATTTTTCCCGGTACGGAAAATCATTCTTGTCAAAAATGCGAATAAGGTTTTTGCGCATCACTCCTTCTACTCCACCATTCGAAACGGGAGGAGAAAAAATCATTCCTTTTTCAATCCAAAATACATTTGATGCAATAGCATCTGCGATTTTTCCATCGGCATTCAGCAACAAGCAGTCATCGAGATCTTTTTCTTTCCTGTAAATGGAAGCCATCACGCTGGGCAACGCATTCATGGATTTGAAAAAGGAAATAGAAGAAACATTTTTCGGAATATCAGAGAACACGTCAACTTCACACGAAGCTTCATTCCATTCAAAGCCATTTTGCATGGGAAGAATTTCAATAAAAAATTCCGGCGTGTTTTGAGTTGGCTCATATAGTCCCTTACCGCTCCTGAATATTCCGATTCGCACCCGCGCATTGGCTCCTACCTTTTCCTCATGAGCGAGATCAATGATTTGTTTGTGAAAAAAAACGCCGGAAAACTGTTCAAGGTAATCCATCTTCAATGCCCTCATTGCACGAAGCATTCGATCAATATGATCTTCGAAGAATAAAATTTCTCCGTTGTGAATGCGAATGCCTTCGAACAATCCATCGCCGTAATTCATGGCGCGATTGAGAGTAAATATTGCAGAGTCAGCAGGGAGAATCTTTCCGTTGTAGTTGACAAATTTCATGGTATGTTTTTACCAAAGCGCACCGATACTATCGCTTAGAGCGATAGCATCGGTTGTCAGTCCCATATTTTAATTTTTATTCCTCTTTGTCCAATTAGGTTTCCCAACTGTTTCATGTCCGAACTACTCGGATTTATGTGACTAAACATTTTTCTTCTTTTACCATTGATAAAATAAAACTTGATCTTCGGAGATACGCGCCCCATAAATCCTATATCGATCTCAACTTTTGAAACTTCTTTCAATTCAATTCTATATTCCCTAAAGAAAGGACGAAGCGGATAGCAGATAATAATCTGATCATTTATCAATATGAGTATTGATTCTCCAATTGCTAAATAAATATATGCGACAAGAAATGGAGCTGTAATTCCCAATAAAAGATTTGAAGGCCAATCAAAGAATCTCAAGTAAAAGTATACTCCAATTGCAATGGAGAAAATCAAAATATTTTTAACCCTGAATTTGGTTTTGAAAATTGAATCCATCTTTTGGTTTGTGCCATAGTTCTGATTCATGGTATCATCAACTCATCCCGGTCCTTTATTATCGTATATCAATCCCAGAATTTAATTTTTATTCCCCTTGGTTTAATTAACTCTACCAAATGCCTCATTTCTTCAGCGCTTGGATTTGTGCAGGCAAATATTTTTCTTTTCTTACCGTTTGAGAAATAGAAATAAATGAAGCGCGACCCTTGGAAACTTACAATATCAAGTTCAACTTTTGAAAGCTCACTCAACTGAATCTCATACACACGAAGAAAGAGACGCCATGGATATTTTATTATTATCCGATCGGTTGTGAGGATGAAAATATTTTCTCCTAAGGCTAATAATATATAAGCCCCAATAAGAGGTGATACAATTCCTAAGAATATATCGGTGGTCAAACCAAAGAAAGCATAGTAATAATATCCTCCGATTACTATACAAAATATTGCGATGACATTAAACCTGTAGGTAGTCTTGAAAATAGAAGGAGTCATCATTCCAATATTGTTAGTTCATGGTATCATCAACTCATCCCGATCCTTATCATCCATCCATGACAAATAATAATCCTTGTCTTCAATTGCGATTGCTTCTTCTGTCAGCATCAAAGGATGAAACGTGTCAATCATCACTGCTAACTCTTTCGTTTCCTTTGCTCCAATACTTTTTTCCACTGAGCCGGGATGTGGGCCATGAGGAATTCCACCGGGATGCAGCGTGATCATCCCTTTCGTTACATGTTTCCGGCTCATGAAATCTCCATCCACATAATAAAGAAGTTCATCACTGTCAACGTTACTGTGATTATATGGAGCAGGAATCGAGAGCGGATGATAATCGAACAGACGTGGACAGAATGAGCATACCACAAAATTTCGAGCCTCAAAAGTTTGATGCACGGGCGGCGGCTGATGAATTCGTCCTGTAATTGGCTCGAAGTTGTGAATGGAAAATGCCCACGGATAATTGTATCCATCCCAGCCAATCACATCAAAAGGATGATAGAGGTAATGATACGGGTACATCATTCCCTTCTTGCGGATGTAAATCATGAAGTCACCCTTCTCATCATGAGTCTCCAGAGTGTGCGGCACTTTAATGTCGCGCTCATAAAAAGGTGCATGCTCAAGCAATTGTCCTACTTCATTCAAATATTTTTTCGGGGGGACAATTGGTGTCGGAGATTCAGCAATGAGCAGCCGATTGTTCTCATCGTTAAAATGAATTTGGTAGATCGTGCCACGCGGAATCATTACATAATCGCCATATTCAAAATCAACGTTGCCGTACATGGTTTTTAGCGTGCCTGATCCCACGTGTACGAAGATCATTTCATCGGCATCTCCATTCTTAATAAAATAGTCAGTCGTGGACTTTTTCGGAGCAGCCAGAGAAATTTTTACATCATCATTTACCAAAACATACTTCCTGCTTTTCAAAAAATCATCTTCCGGCTGAATATTGAAACCCTCAAAGCTGCGATGCAACATTTGCCTTGGAGCCACTACTTTCGGTTCTACTGAATAAGGTTTGTCGACATGCTTGATCATCGTAGGCGCATGCTCATGGTAGAGCAGCGAATACACGCTTGAAAATCCTTCTGTAGAAAACAATTGCTCGGCATACAACTCACCATTTGGTTTGCGGAATTGAGTATGCCGCTTTGGAGGAACCTGTCCAAGTTTATGATAGTAAGGCATGGGATTTTTGATTTCGGATTTACGCTTAACAACTTGCAACTAAGATATTGCAGTGCGAAGTAAAGCTGAAAAAACTGTAACCTGTTACAACCAATCTTTCTTTCTTAATAATTTCTTTTCACCTGTGCGCTTCTTCTCTTCCAATCGCTTTTGTTTTTTTGCTTCGGAAATTTTAGTAGGAATACGCTTCTTCTTTTTCTGCAGGGCTTTTGAGATCAACTCATCAAGTCGCTGAATAGCTTTTTTCTTATTCGCCAATTGTGATCGCTCGGTTTGTGAGACCACACTTAATTCTCCTTCGCTGCTAATCCGGTTTTTCAGTTTTGAAAGAATCAACTGCTTCTGCTCATCATTCAACAGTTGTGAATGCCGAACATTAAAATACAATTCCACACTCGTAGAAACTTTGTTCACGTGCTGCCCCCCTTTGCCGCTGCTGCGAACGGCTTTAAAGCGAAGCTCAGGGTGAAGCAGCGATGGATGAAACATAGACTGCAAAATTAATGGTTGCATCACTCGGAGGGTATGGTCCTTACAATTTCAATGCACGCTTTTTGACAATCTTGTTTTATGGAAGGACCTTCAATTGTTATTCTGAAAGAAGAAGCCCTGCTCTTTAAGGGAAAGAAAATTATTAAGGTTAGCGGCAATTCAAAAATTGATCAGCAAAGGATGGCTAATCAAAGAGTGATCGCTTTTAAAAGTTGGGGAAAGCACTTCCTCATTTGCTTTAAGACATTCTCACTGCGAATTCATTTCCTGATGTTCGGCTCTTATGGAATTAACCAGAGAAAGAAAGCACCGCCAAGATTGAGTTTTCAATTTGAAAACGGCGATCTGAATGTTTACTCATGCTCGGTGAAATTTATCGAAGAAAATCTGAATGAGATTTATGATTGGGAGGTGGACGTCATGTCAAAAGAATGGAATCCCAAAAAAGCTGTTGCCTCATTAAAAAAGTTAAAGCATATCATGGTGTGTGATGCGCTGCTCGATCAGCAAATTCTTGCCGGGTCAGGAAACATCATTAAGAATGAAGTGCTGTTCAGAGAAAAGCTTCATCCTGAAACTCCGGTCAACGCATTGAATCAGCAGCGATTGAAATCAATCGTAAGCGCCATTCGGGAATACAGTTTTGATTTTTATCGGTGGAAAAAAATATATCAACTCAGAAAGCACTGGCAGATTTATACAAAAAAGAAATGTCCGCGCTGCGATCTTCCGGTAATCAAAAAATACACAGGACAAGGAAAGCGAAGAAGTTTTTTCTGCACGAATTGCCAGCTATTGCTTGCGGAAGAAAATAAATCCAAAATAAAATGAGGGAGCCCTCACGGCTTCTCCGGATGATCAGAAATTCTCAACCTGCTTCTTCTGCTTTTGAGCATATAGTGCGACATAGAAAATTTTCCGGATCCTTCAATGAAAAAGAATACAAGCAAGAACAAAATAACTATGGACAAGATCAACTCTGAGGCAGAATTACCTCCGAAATGAGCTGCAATAAAAATGATTGAAGCAACAACTACCGGCACCATTGCCGCGCACGAAAAACGGGTTCCTAGTCCAATTAAAATCAGCGTTCCAAAAAAAATGTACATGAAAGCAAGGATGTGTGCAAGGATCACTGCATTCTCAAGCCCGTAATCCGCTTGCAGTGTATTCATGAGGTCTGCAGTTTGAAAAGCAAACAGCAATCCCCTGAAGTGGAGCGTTAGCCCTAACAACATTCTTAAAGCATCCATCCATTTGTGATGATGCATATTACTCCATGTTTCCAGTTTTTCAAGTGCACTCATAATTCGCAGAGCTGAGTTAGAAAATCCCTTTCAATACATTTCGTTCACTGCAATTTTTATGCTTTTAATGGTTTGCCTTCGAAGGATGATTGAATCAACAGGATAAAAGGAAGTGAAATGGGAAAGTACTTCCCCATCAAAGCAGGATGGAGAAAAAAAATTACAGATGTTCGTCTGATGAATTTTTAACCCCTTGAAAAACATTTCTTCATTTCTTACCTCTTCGAAAATTTTCTTCCATTCGAATTCATCATTATCTTCCAGAATTCTTACTTATGAAGTATCATTTGGCGATTGGCTCTGATATTTTATCTTTGCGACCCGTTTAAAAAACAGATTACTCATGTACGCCATCGTAGATATTGCCGGACAGCAAATAAAAGCCGAAGCCGGAAAAGAATTGTTTGTGAATCGCCTTGCCGGAGAAGTGGGTGATACTGTTCGTTTTGATAAGGTGCTGTTGCAGGTGAATGAAGGCAAAATTCTCAAGAATATTAAAGCACCTGTGGTTTCCGCAACCATTGTTGGGCATCTTAAGGGAGATAAAGTGATTATTTTCAAAAAGAAGCGACGCAAAGGATACAAATTGAAGCGCGGACACCGGCAGTCGCTCACGAAAATTAAGATCGAGTCCATTGGGTGAGAAATACGATTTACGATTTACGATTTACATAATACGACGCGATTAACTATTAACAAATAACCATTAATGAATTCTCATGGCACATAAAAAAGGTGAAGGTTCATCAAGAAACGGACGCGAATCACACTCACAGCGATTGGGTGTGAAGCTTTTCGGCGGTCAGTTAGCGATTCCGGGAAACATCATTGTTAGGCAACGTGGCACCCGCTTTTACCCCGGTGATGGTGTGATGATGGGGAAAGATCATACAATCTTCGCAGTGGAAAAAGGCATTATTGAATTCAGGAAAAGACGCGGCGAAAGAAATTATATAAGCGTAATTCCTACTGAATCAAAAGACAGTGAAATTGCTACTGAAATGAAAGAGAGTGGAAGTCCTGCTGAAAAAAAAGATGAAAACGTCGAAGCTCTTGATGAGTGAGTAATAAAAAAGAAATTTTTCAAAAAATTATGGCCGCTTTCATTAGAAGGCGGCTTTTTCTTTTGCTGAGCAAAACAGCGGTCTCTGTGACTGCATCGGTTTGTATGGATATCTTGAATCAAAATTTCAATATCGCACCGGCGAGTGCCTGGAATCCATAGTAGGGATAATTGTACCACTGCCGATCTTTTACGGAAGCAATGTTATTGAGCGAAAACCAAAAGGCAAGATTCTTTTTGTAGTTGTAAGTGGTAGAAAAATTTACATCCACCACTCCCTTGAGTTGCGTTGAAACAGAATCACCCGGAATAATGGCATACGCGTATGCACCTGATTGCGCAAACAAATCAACATTGAAGAGAATCTTGTTCTGAAGATTGTAATTGATTGCCAGACTAACCTTGTTCTGTGGAATTCCCCATGGCTTATCACTGAAATCAAGGTTGAAAGTATTAGCATCACCACTTAAAATTAAGTTCAACCGCTCTGATTGCCGATAGCCGATTTCAGCGTGTGCACTTATAATTTTGGCTTCATAATAATAGAAAGGAATGAAGTGTGCAGGAATTCTTCCATCCTGCAAATAGAAAGGAACATTCTTTTGATCGGCATAACTCACACGGACATTGTATGTAATGTAGTTGCCGTAACTTCCTTTTATCCCCCCGAACACTTCTATATTTTCAGTAGTAACGATTGAATCAAAGTTCCCAATGAATGGATTCACAGAGGTAATCTGCTGCATCGTATTGGGATTTGATCCGCCGTGAAATCCCCCATAAGGAATCAGGTATTCTCCAATGAGTTTGTAAGACGCAAATAGCTCAGGATAAAGTTTTACCTCCTTGTTCACCACATCCACATTCACTCCCAATTCCAACGCTGCTTTCTTCGAGTGGTATTGGTAATTTGGAATGATGGAGAAATAGCTGACCGAGGAATCAATATTTGATTTTAAGTTTTCTTTCTGGAAATCGAAATCAAGATTTGCACTGTGAATTTTCAAGATTGTTTTCCCCAATGAAGCACAGAAGCGATAGTAATTTTCTGAAACATCATGAATCATTGTATCACCTGCTCTTCTTTCGAAGTCGTGGAAGTTAAAATTGAAATCGTAATCAATACCTGCTTTCGTTTCTTTTGCATTCTTCAGTCGGACATTTACACCGGTGGTTTGAAATTTTTGACGCAGAAAATCTTTGTCATAGAGTTCCAATGAATCTACAAAGTATGATGGAAAACCATAGAAATAATGCTCCTGCCGGTCATAATTTACTTCACCCGAAAGTTCAGTGCTCTTGAAATAACTTCTGCCAAATATAGCCGCGCCGGTGTGACTCACATCCTGAAAATCAATCTTGCTTGGATTGGAAGAAACGTGATGAAAGCTCAAGCCATAGTTGAATTTATCTGATCTGCCATTACCGAGATAAAGTTCAATAAGCGGAGTGAGCTGGGTCCCGAATCCCGCTTTGATCAAATTATTTTGTGTCGGTTCAGGCGGTGTTTGCGGCAGAGCGATCGGACGAATTTCAGCAGGAGAAAATGGCAACTCAATCACATGTTCTTTCACATCATATTGCAATGGCTGCATGGTGGTGTCAATTGGTGCGGGATCAGCATGAAGCTGAATCTTCACCGCATCAGCAAGCAACGGCTGATATGCTTTCACGATGTCAACTTCTTCGCTCCTGATAGTTTCCTGGGCAAAAGAGTGAATGGTGAATAGTGAATAGTGAATGCAAACCAATAGAAATATCCTTCCATTCTTCTTCATCATGACTTTGAAAACAAAATTCTTCATAGCTCAATGCTGATTTTTTTCCGTGCTGTTTTCCTGCTGCGTTGAATCTTCTTCTTGTATGACATTATCGGGCTGCAACTTTGAATTCCCGGCTTCTTTTGCTTTTACTTCTTCCATTTCTTTCCTCGCATAAGGAATGATGTCATCATTGCCTTTGTAATTGTCAATGACACTTTGCAATGTTGCCTTGGCCTGGAACCAATCCCCCTGCGCTTCATAAATGTCCGCGATAAGTAAATAGGATTTAGCAATCCAGTAATCGCTGGCGGTCTTTTTCTTAATCACATCCCAGCTCTGGCTTTCAGCTTGTTTTAGCTCGTCCTTCTTAAAATAAATCTCTGCAATCCGGTATGATGCTTCTGCTCCCATCACAGAAGAAGTTGCATGTGACACTGCAGAAAATTCAGTGAACGCTTTGTCGAGATCATTCGATGAGTAAGCAATCTTCCCAAGATAATAATGAGCTTCAGTTTCATCATCGCTGCTCGCATTGTTGAGTGAGAGGACAAGGTTTGCAGCCGTCGAGGCATCATCAAAGTGATTCAGATAGAAGGCGCTGTACATCATTCCCTTTGCCGCTTCCAGTGCATCTGCTTTAAAATCAGCATTCGTGCTGAGTTGCTGATAGTAGCTGTATGCCTTATCGTAATTTTTCTTTTGCGAATAATTTATTCGCGCCGCGTTCAGCAACGCTTTTTCAGAAAACCGGTTCTGTGGCTGATCCGCGACGTATTCATAATCAATCAGGGCGTTGGAAAAATCATTTTGGTGAAACAAACATTCTCCCCTGTAAAAATGAGCGGACATTGCAAATGCCCCCTGAGGGAAATTCCTGAGATAGCTGTTGAATTCGTTCACCGCATGCGAGCAATCTCCTTTTGAATATTTTGATTCGGCAACGAGGTAGGTTACTGAATCTTTTGACGCATCACTCACATTCACATTGGGTAATCCCCTTACCCAAATTAAATAGCCCTCTGCATCTCCTTTCTCAGTGTAAATTTCCTTCCCGCCATTCAATGCTTCGGCGCCATCTGTTGTCTTCGGATATTTCGTAAGCACCCATTCATATTGTTTCAAGGCATCAGCATCATTATCGAGGTTGAAATAGATCAATCCCAATTTTAAATGCGACTTCACCACATAACTGCTCGATGGATATTTCGAAATAATTTGGTTGAACGCCGCTGCTGCATCCTGGTAGGAAGGAACGCTGAGAAGAGCAACTCCTAACTCATACAGCGCATCGTCAACATAGATACTCGCGGGGTATTCTGAGGTGATTCTTCTCAGCACAGCGATCTTATTCGTCGTGTTATTCTGCAACCCGAAAATGATTGCTTTCTGATACAGCGCATAATCAGTTCCGCCGGTTTTTTTGTTGATCACAATGTCGTAGTTGGAAGCCGCTGCACCGTAGTTATGCAAAGCGAATTGGCAATCACCGCAGCGTAACACCGCATCAGCATAGATTTTTTTATTCTGGTCACCGGAAGAAGAAACCAGCGCTTCTTTCACATTATCGAAGTGAGAAAATGCTTTCCCGTAGTCTTCCTGCTTGATGTAGCTATAGCCGAGTGTATATTCTGCATTTGCAAGAGACACGTTCGAAGGAAAATTTGTCTTCGGTTTTGCAAGAGAGAGAAATTGATCATGATTCTCAATCGCATCATCATATTGCGCAAGATTGTAACTCGCCTCGCCTTTCCAGAAATAAGCCGCGGCCTGTAAGTTGGCTTCAACCGGATTCTTCAATGATTCATCAAGCAAGTCACTTGCTTCTTTGTATTTCTTTTCATTGTACAACTCGGTTGCATGTGCATAGGCGACTTTCTGATATGCTTTCCTGATATCAGGAGTCTTTGAAGAAATTGTCCGTATCACCTCCAATGCTTCACCATAATTATTGGTGGTCAGAAATTCGAGTGTAAGAAATTTCTTTGCATCCTCAGCATAAGAAGACTTAGGATATGCCGCGATAAATTGTTGAAGCGCATTGACTGAAACATCATGATACCCCAATTCATGCGAGAGCTTTGCGAATTGAAACGCCGCTTGCTCTTTCACGAAAGCATCTTCATTTGCTTTCGCAGCACTTTCAAAAGCCAGTCGTGCCTCATTCTTACGATTGGTTTGCAAATAGCAATCACCGAGAATGTACATGGCATTTTGCCCGAGAGAATCATTTGATATATTCAACTGCTTCAGCGAAGCAATGGCATCATCATAATGCTTCGCTTTGTACTGGCAGAAGCCAATCTCATACAAAACCGTTTTCGAAATTTTTTTTGCCCCGCTCAAATATGCCGTGAAATACGGAAGCGCTTTTTCATATTCCTGCTTTTCGAAGTATGCTTTACCAATGAGTTCCTGCATTTCAATATTGTATGGAGAAGAAGCACTCGTTAGCACCGCTGCATCAGCGATCACTGCATCGTAATTCCCCTGCATGAAATCAATGTTCGCGAGATAATATGGAATCACGGGCTTGTACAACTCACTCTTGCCTGCGATCTTGAAGGCGCTCAGGGCATGCGTAAAATCTCCCTGCTTGTAAGAGATATAGCCGTAGAAATAATTAGAAGGATAGTAGTAATCGTTCTCCTGGTCTTTGGTGACGAGAAAATATTTCTTCGCTTTTTCAAAGTCTTTTTGGTAGAAGTAACACGTAGCAAGCCGGAAGTTGAATTGCGTTTGTTCATCCTCACTTAAATCCGCCGGATCCACCTTTTTGTAGAAGCTAATTGCCTGCCGGTATTTATTCTGCTCAAAATAAATGTCGCCCAATTGAAGATAGGCTCGTCGCGTGGTTGGATTTTCCTCATAGTTGGAAATGAGATCGGTAAAAAGCTTCTCCGCATCGGGGCGATTCAGTTGCTTGCTGCAATATGCATCATAATAAAGTGCGTTGATCAGTAACTCGTGTGAGGATGATTCCATTCCTGAATGAATGCGGTCAATGGCTTCGCGGAATTTTTCCTGTGCAGCGTTGTACTTCTCTTGCTGCAACAGCTCTATTCCTCTTTTGTAATCAGCATCAGCATCGGTGTAGATTGCAGTTTGTTGTGCGAATGAAAACTCACAGGACACACAAATGAGCAAAAGTGACGTGAGACGTGAGACGTGAGACGTGAGAACTGAGACGTAAGACTTAAGAAAATTCGTTGGCATTTTCTTTCTAAAATTCAGTTTGTAAAAATCCTCTGTTCAGCGGAGTTTCCTTGTGTTCGGTCGGAAATGATATTCACAATGAGATTGCATCCTGTATAAAGCGCAAATCAAGATTCATTTTGAATTTTCAAATCAAGAGAAGAAATCATGTTCCGATAGGTTGGAGATTAACGGGCGCTCTAACGATAAAATAATGCCACAAAGTATTTTGCAGGGGTTCCCAAAGAAAAATATTTAACCCAGGTTTGTTTTTTTTGAAATAACCCTCACCTTCATTGTTTCAAAAAAGGGTTGAGTATTATTTATTTATCATTCATACATCACATCTCTGTTCATAATGAAAAAAAATATTGTCCTTATTGTTGTAGCAATTGTGGTTCTCGCTATCGTTTACTTGGTGTATGATCTTGTGAAACCTTCAACCGTAAGCCCATGTGAAAGTGTATTCCGCCAGAGTGAAGCGAATATCCACGCAAGCTTAGAAGTCATTAAATCCAAAGGTGAAATTTCCGTCGGGCCTCAAAAAATTCAGGACCTCACCGGTGAGGCGCAGAAGGTGGCGCTCAACTTAAAGACGTGTTGCATCCTGAACATGAACAATAAACTTACTGCAGATGAATTTCTGCAATGCCAAAAAATGGGTGACGATTATGAAAAAAATATTTCCGACTTAGCTCAAAATGTAACCGAAGCACAAACTGCGAAAGCAGAAGGCAATGAATCTCTCGCCGAACAAAAAATTGCGCACATCAATGAATTGCTCACCACCGTTGATCAAACTGCACAAGCGCTTCTTCAGCATTCATCTCAATTGGCTGCAGCGCACCCCGAAGGATTAACCGATCAAAAACCGCAGGATAAAAATTTGCCGGAGATCACTTCAAATGATAAGACAGGAAGAATAAACCTGCTCTTCCAAAAAAACGGCGGACAAATTTTATTAGCACCGACTGATTCCTGGAAAGGAACGAATGACAGCATTGAAAACTCTGTGGAAACAGGTGGTGAAGGAACTTATGGTTTCAAGGATGGACGCAAAGCAACCTTTGACATGTTTTGCATGTTCATCAGTGAAACTTCACCATACAACATCCATCGATTTCAACTCCTCTACAGCAATGATGATGATTACATCAACGGTAAATTTGATTCCATCGGAACCTTTAACACAGTGAATGCAAAAATCTTTTCTACACCTTACCAGGAATTCAAATTTCCAAAAGTGACTGCGCGGTATTTCAGAGTAAAGGTGTTATCAATGTGGGACAGCAGTCTTGGTTACTCTAAAGAATACCAACTCTGGGGGACTTTGAAATAACTATCGGGGATATTTAGTCAATGCCTGTAGTCCTTCAGCATTATTTGTGTTCGCTTCTATTGCTCCAATATGGCTCACGACAAATGCTTTGAGCAAGTCATTTGGCTCGTCAAGCCAAGCTACACTGGACATCTTGTTATTAAGAATGAATGCCTGAATGGTTCTAATGAATCCGAAAGGCAATCCCCACCATCCAAGCAATGCGGACTTTATCATTGCATGCTTATTTGCTTTATTCAAACATGAAGGACAAGCGATTACTAATTGCTTCACATAACTGGTGACAATGAGTACGCTCACCACACTACCTGTTATGGTTGCATTGAGTTTATGAGAAGATGACCCGCAAATTGGGCAGGGTTGATTCCTGATTAATTCACAGTATCCGGAAAATGCCTCTTCACCCAATGGATTAAATTGAACTTCTATTCCTTTTATGAGGTCATGAGAAAGGTTCCGCCTTTTAATTTCTTCTGTCAGCACCTGAAGACCTTCCGGTGTCAGGCCTGATGCTTCACGTGTTGCGAGCCTGATTAATTCGTCATCCGAAAAGCTTTTGTAGTTCTTTCTTAATTCATCAATTGAAAGTCCCATGGTTAAAAATTTCTATTTGCATTTTTCTATCGGCAGGTGTCCCCCCACCCGCCGAAATTTTTTATCGCTTTGATTCGGTCGGTGAGACACTGACCGATACCGGAAAAATTTCTGTAAGCATTTTATTTCAGCCCCTCAATAGCTTTCTCATAAACCATTTGCAGGCGCGAATGAATTGTCAGCAAGTCGTTTGCTGTCAGGCTATACTCCCACCTGCAAGAAGGATTAGGAGAAAAATAAATCAAGCATTTATTTAATGAAGCTATGCAATCTTGAGAAATTACTTCGAAGATATTTTAAAACGAAAGGCTCGCACCAATACTCGGCAATATCGGCAACTGATTTACGCGCGCATACCGTACGCGATCAAAGTAGAAAACATTATCGCGATTGTACAGGTTGATCACGCTCACATTTACATCGAGATCGGAGTTCTGTGAGAGGTGAAAAGTTTTCTTAAGAGCAATATCAAGACGATGATAGTAAGGCAATCGACCGCTGTTCAAACTATCATCATAAATAATTCCAAGCGATCCGTTCTGTGTAGTGTAATTCGTGTTAATGCCATTGTTGAAATTGACCTGCTCATAAAATCCCTGCGTGAGCGTAAAAGGAAATCCTGAACCCAAATTCCAGCGAACATCAAATTCCCAGCTTGCATCTTTTCCCCAATTGTAGGCGGCTACCATGTTCAGATTGTGGCGGCGATCATAGTGCGGAGGATACACCTGCTCTCCATTGTTACGGGTGACGTAGCCGAGCGAATAGGCAATCCACAGGTAGTATCGCTTGTAATTGTACTTGGCGAGGAAATCTATGCCGTACGCTTTTCCTGTTTCAATCTGGTAGTCAGGATCGGTTGGGAAAAGTTTGTCACGGTTCAGATTGATAAGCTGAGTGAACCACTTTTGATAAGGCTCGAGCGTGAGTTCCAGGTTCTTATTCACATCCCACTCAACACCCACCACTGCCTGGATGGCCCGCTGTAAATTGTTCGGTTCTGTTTTTCCGTCAATTCCTGTTAGTTGTCCTTGCGGTGCTGTGAGATAGCCGGTGAAAAGATTCACCACATCCTGATCTGATTTGGTGCTCACGAAATTCTGCGAATACAGCCCGGTGGCCGCTTTCAGTCGAATGTGGTCGGTGAGATTGAACTTCAAAGAAATCCTTGGCTCGGGAGAAAACACCGGAAGAGAGGCATAGTATTGCAAACGAAGGCTCGGTTCGAAAATGAGTTTCTCACTGAAAATGTATTTGACAAGCACGTAGCCTGCAAACTCCGTGGAGTTGTCATCCTGCTGAATGATAAGACCCAGCGAGTTGAAAAATTTCAGATGCGTATGAAATCCTCCGATATCGAAACCATATTTGACTGTGCCATGCGGAATGAAGTATGTGAAGTCAGTGCTCAAATCAAAACCGCCGATGCTGCTTTCGCGCGGCTTGCCATCCGCCTCCGTGAGTATGATGGAATAATTAGAACCCGAGAGTGTTCCGCCGATGAGCACTTTTGAGCTCCCCGGCACAAGCACGAAGTTGGTGCCGAAGCCGTATTCATTCCAGTCAAAATTGGAAACGCCCTGGTACTTCACATGATCATTGTAATCGAAACCAAAAAAACTCACCTTGCTTCCACTTGCACTGCTCATGGAAATCTTCCCGTAAAAATCCTGGAAGTTGTAGGGTAATCCCGCCTCGTCAATATAAGAGTAAAGTGTGGGAGAAGTTTTGTCGAGATAAGACACTTTGGAAGTGAACAAGTAAGAAATACTCGAACCATTTGCATCCTGCTTTTTGATCGGGCCTTCAAGAATTAATTTTGATAAGAAAGGACTCGCTCCGATTTTTCCTGCAAAACGCTTTTTGTTTCCGTCGCGGGTAGTGACATCAAGCACTGCGCTGAGGCGATCACCATACTCAGCACTGAATCCTCCAGTGAAAACATTCACGCTGCGGATCACATCAGTTTCAAAAACAGAAAACAACCCGATCGAATGAAAAGGATTGTAGACGGTCATGCCATCGAGAAGAACTTTGTTTTGAATGGGGGATCCTCCCCGGATGTACAATTCGCCTCCCTGGTCTCCCGTGAAAATTACGCCGGGCAGCACCTGCAGGTACTGTGCAAGATCAGCAGAGCCGCCAATAGCAGGAATACGATCAATATCCTTCTTGGTGATCGTTTGCATTGACACTTTCGTCTCGGTTTTTTTCTCTTCCCTCGTCGCTGTGATATCAATGTTCTGCAGCTCGATCCCATTCCGGGTAAGAAAGATTTTTTGATTTATGATTTGCTCTCCTTTCACAGTCACAGAAATCAGCGACGTGTCATAACCAAAGTTGGTACAGAAGATCGTATACGTCCCTGCAGGAACAGCTGAGATGTTGTAAATCCCCTGCTCATCAGTTTGCGCACCCATGGTAGTCCCTCGCAGAATCACATTCGTGTAAATCACCGGCTCACCATCTTCTTTATCATATACGACGCCACGAATGGTTCCTTGCGCCAATACCATTGAGGTAAGCGTGAGAAAGATAATTGTAAACTTGAGGCGTTGTAACATTTTGGTGAATAGTGAAAGTGAATAGTGAATAGTGAATAGTCAATCTCAAATCCTAAATCTGAAATCAAAAGTCCGAAATCATCCCCACACTCCTGCTCCTTCTCTTACCAGCTTCGGATCCTTCCCCGTGTAATCAATAACTGTAGAGGGAAGATTGCCGCCACTTCCTCCATCTACTACGATGTCAATACTGTGATGAAACTCTGTTTCGATGTCTCGCGGGTCAGTCATGTAATCAAGAATCTTGTCCTCATCATGCAATGAAGTTGAGACGAGCGGGTTGCCCAACTCTTCAGCAATTTTTCGTGCGATGGCATTATCCGGAATCCTGATCCCGACCGTTTTTTTATTCGTTCCGAAAAGTCGCGTCACCTGCGGTGATGCTTTCACAATGATGGTGTATGGTCCGGGAAACAAGCGCTTCATTTCTTTAAACATGGACTTATTAAGTGATGCCGTGAACTGCATTGCCTGGCTGATGTCATTACAGATGAAAGAAAAATCCGGCCGTTTTTTCCCGCTGAGCTTTGTTAAGCGATCAACACCGTCAGCATTCATCAGATCACAGGCGAAAGCATAGACGGTATCCGTTGGCAGCACAATCACACCACCCTTTCGAACACACTCTACGATGGTGTGTATCTTTTGATCGCTGAGATGTTCGCTATGTAGTTTGAGTAACACTTTGATTTCGGATTTTAAAACTTGCCTATTGCCTACTGCTTACTGCCTGCTGATTTCAAGCTGCTGCCACCACTTTATTCACCAACTCGGCTGCCTCGCGCAATTCAATCGCTGAGTACACCTTCAATCCTGATTTGTCAATCATTTCTTTTGCTATTTCCGCATTGGTCCCTTGCAAGCGAACTATGATCGGCACTGTAATCTCGCCTGAGGCGAGACCAATGTTTTTGTATGCGTCAATAATCCCCTGTGCCACCCGGTCACAGCGAACAATGCCACCAAAGATGTTGATGAGAATCGCTTTCACATTCGGATCCGAAAGAATGATCCTGAATCCTGCTTCCACCGTTTGCGCATTCGCGCTTCCGCCAACATCTAAAAAATTTGCAGGAGAACCACCTGCAAGTTTGATCATGTCCATCGTTGCCATTGCTAATCCGGCACCGTTCACCATGCAGCCAACATTTCCGTCGAGCTTAATGAAATTCAGGTTGTAGTGACTTGCTTCCACTTCCGTTGGATCCTCTTCGGTGATATCACGCAAGTCAGCGTATTCTTTGTGACGGTACAGCGCATTATCATCGAGACGAACCTTCGCATCAACAGCAATGATTTTATTGTCAGCAGTTTTCAGAGTAGGGTTAATTTCAATCATTGCTGCATCCAACTCTACATACGCCCGATAAAGTTTGGTGATATAGCTCACCATGTTTTTATACGCATCACCGCTGAGTTGTAAATTGAAAGCTATTTTTCTTGCCTGGAAAGGTTGCAACCCATCTTTCGGATCAATCCATTCTTTGAAAATTTTCTCCGGAGTTTTCTCAGCCACCAATTCAATGTCAATTCCTCCTTCAGCAGAGTAAATAATTACGTTTCTCTTTTTCTCGCGGTCAAGCAACACACTTACATAGTATTCGTGACGATCTTTTTCTTCTCCGTAATAAACATCTTCTGCAATCAGGATTTTGTGAACCTTCTTTCCATCCTTGCCGGTTTGCAGCGTGATAAGATTCATTCCTAATATTTTCTCTGCATTCTCCCGAACTTTGTCAAGAGAAGTTGCAACTTTCACGCCTCCGCCTTTCTTTCTTCCTCCGGCATGTATCTGTGCCTTCACCACCCATAAGTGCGCGTCGCGTTCATTCTTCAATTGCTTCGCTGCTTCAATTGCAGCATCTACCGTTTCTACTGCGATGCCTTCCTGTACGGCAACGCCATAACGTTTCAGTAATTCTTTTGCCTGGTATTCGTGAAGATTCAAGAGGGGGCTTTAAGAGCGCCAAAAATAAGCGGATTGGTGCATGTAAGCAATAACTTTTGAATGCAGAATGGTTCGGTTGATCGGGATGGCTTAATTGCTAAATGGTCCCGATTGATCGGGATGGCTTAATTGCTGAAAGAACCATTTAGCAATTCAGCAATTTTTCAACCGGGTAAATGTTTCCAATCGAAAAACAAACTGCAAAAGAAAAAACATTTCTTTGCTGCGCATTATGATCGAAGCCATCAACATTCACAAATACTACGGGGAGCTGCACATCCTGAAGGGGGTGAGCATGAAAGTATTACAGGGTGAAATTGTTTCTATTGTAGGCCCATCCGGTGCCGGAAAAAGCACCTTGCTTCACATCCTTGGCACGCTGGATCGCGCATCTGAGGGTTCTGTGCTGTTTGAAGGCAATGATATTTTCACCTTGAGCGATAAGCGCCTCGGTGTTTTCCGAAACCAAAACATCGGGTTCGTTTTTCAGTTTCATCACCTGCTTCCTGAATTCACCGCGGTTGAAAATGTTTGCATGCCTGCTTTCATTGCGAAGAAAAATTCAAAACTCGCAGAAAAAAAAGCTGCTGACATCCTCACTTACTTAGGGTTGAAGGAACGCCTGGAGCACAAACCTTCAGAGCTTTCAGGCGGGGAACAACAGCGTGTTGCAGTAGCGCGTGCATTAATTAACGATCCCAAAATTGTTTTGGCAGATGAACCTTCAGGCAATCTTGATTCAGACACAGCACGTGACCTTCATCAATTATTTTTTGACCTCCGGAAAAAATTTTCGCAAACTTTTGTGATAGTGACTCACAATGAAGAGCTGGCAAACCTGGCGGACAGAAAGCTGACGATGAAGGATGGAGTGATCATATCCTGAAGTACTTTCATCTTTTCATTTTAAAATTCATTTCTTGAAATTATTTACGCGCACGATTCTAAGCGGGAATTATCCGGGGAACTCCGCAGCTAATTGGTAATTGACATTAAAGTATCATGTCCATCCACGAAATTCTCAAACAGCATTGGGGATTCTCGCAGTTCCGCGAGATGCAGGAAGACATTATCAATTCCGCTCTTGAAGGAAATGACACACTCGCGCTGATGCCCACCGGTGGAGGAAAATCTATCTGCTATCAGGTGCCTGCACTGGCGAAGGAAGGCATCTGCATCGTGATTTCGCCGCTCATTGCATTGATGAAAGACCAGGTGTCGCATCTTCAATCGAAAGGAATAAAAGCGGTCGCAGTTTACAGCGGAATGAGTCAACGCGAAATTGACGTTGCTCTTGACAACAGTGTTCTTGGTCATTACAAATTGCTCTACGTTTCTCCTGAGCGATTGTTAACTGAGATCATGCAGGTGCGTGCGCAGAGGATGAAAGTGAATTTATTGGCGGTAGATGAGGCCCATTGCATTTCACAGTGGGGTTATGATTTTCGCCCTCCCTACTTGCGCATTGCTGAATTCAGAAAACTCATTCCGAATGTTCCTGTACTTGCTCTTACTGCAACGGCAACACCTGATGTGGTGAATGATATTTGTGAGAAGCTGAATTTCGGAGTGGCGCCGGTTTCAGGGGGAGAGAAGAAAATATTCAGAAAGAGTTTTCAGCGAAAGAATCTTTCATACTCCGTTTTATTTGAGGAAGACAAATTCAATCGCGTCGTGAAGATGATTGAGAAAGTGAAAGGGACAGCGCTGGTGTATGTGCGCAATCGCAGGCGAACCAAAGAGATCGCAGAATTTCTTCAGCGAAAAAAAATAAGCGCCGGCTTTTATCACGCAGGCCTCACGAATGAACTTCGAAGTCAAAAGCAGGAAGATTGGATGACCAATCGAAAGAGAGTGATGGTATGTACCAATGCATTCGGAATGGGCATTGATAAACCTGATGTTCGGCTTGTAATACATTGGGATGTGCCCGATAGTCTTGAAGAATATTTCCAGGAAGCGGGGCGCGCAGGCCGGGATGAAAAAAAATCTTTCGCCGTTCTGCTCTACAACAACAGTGACATACTTGATCTCTCTGATCGCATGAAGCATGGAATTCCTCCGATCGAAAAATTAAAAGCAACTTACCAGGCACTCGGGAATTTCTTTCAGCTCGCTACAGGCGCCGGAGCCAATGACAGTTTTGATTTCGACATCGCGAAGTTTTGCAAAACATATCGCCTCAACCCGATCGAAACGTATGAAGCTCTGAAAGTTTTGGATCAGGAAGGATATATCTCCTCAACCGATTCTGTGTACATGCCAAGCCGGGCAATGATGATCGTTGACAAAGAAGTATTGTATCGCTTTGAAGTGGAACATAAAAAATATGAACCGCTCATACGAATGCTGCTTCGCGCATACTCCGGAATCTTTGAAGAGTTTGTTACGATCAATGAGCATGAGATTGCACGCTTTCTCGAAACAGACCGGGAATCGGTGAACAAACAATTAAAAGAATTGCAGCATCTTCATTTGCTTGACTATGAACCACGCAAGGATTCCCCGCAAATAGTTTTCACTCGTCCGCGCGAAGAGAATGACCGGCTGCAGTTCAATATTGAATTACTGAAGAAGCGCAGAGCTGCTCATGAGCACCGGTTGTCTTCAATGAAAAAGTATGTGACTTCAGGACAACATTGCAGAAGCCAAATGCTCCTCTCCTACTTCGGAGAAAAAAATTCTGCTCGCTGTGGAATCTGTGATGTGTGTTTAAAGAGAAACCGTCTTGATTTATCTGATTTGGAGTTCGAAGAAATTTCAAACAAGGTGAAGCGACTTCTTCAACAAAAGCCACAAACCATTTCTGATGTGGTAAACAAAACTGAAAAGGTGAAAGAGCAAAAGACTTTACGAACGATTCAGTTTCTTCTTGATAATCGCGAGCTGGAGTTGAACAAGAGTAATCAGCTTATCCTGCGTACTTGATTAGTATTAAGTGAGAAATCCGATTTTTCTAAAAAATCGGATTCCTTCCCCCATTGTAAATAGTTACCTTTGAAAAGTAAATGGAAACAAAATGGTTGTTGAGCGCACTAAAGATGAAGTGATCATTCGCCTTCCATCAAAAGGCATATCAGATGAGGTTCAGGACTTTCTTGACTATTTGATTTTTATGGAGACGACATCAAAGTCTAAAGCAAAGAAGAAAGATATTGATCGTCTCGTGAAAGACATCAAGAAAGGATGGTGGAAGAAAAATCGAAGCCGCCTGATACGGTGAAAAGAATTATCGTTGACACCAATATAATTTTCAGTTCGCTGCTAAACTACAATAGCATCAGCGTTAAATTGATTTTCAATTCACGCAAAGTTTTCGAATTCTATAGTTGCCTTTATATGCGTGCCGAAATTCGGGAGCATTGGGATCGTCTTAAAGAAATTTCAAAACTCAGTGAATATGAACTCCGAGAAGCCAGATCACGACTATTCGGAAAAATCAAATTCATTGATGAGAAATTGATCTCCCCTGAAACATGGCTCAACGCTGAAAGGTTAGTAAAAGACATTGATGAAGATGACGTGGATTTCATCGCTCTGACGAATCATCTCAATGGCGTTTTGTGGACAAACGATATGGAATTGTCAAGAGGCTTAAAAAAGAAAAATTTCAAAAGAGTTTTTACTACAAGGGAGATGCTGGAGTTCCGAAAAAAGAAAACCGGCAAATAACGCTCGTGCAGTTTCATACATGCCCCGCATCATTTTCACGGTCATCAACGATCTCACTTACGATCATCGGATGCATCGCATCTGCAATTCGCTGGTGAATGATGGGCATGATGTTTTGCTGGTCGGAAGAAAACTGTCCCGAAGAGATCCATTCGGAAAATCAAGTGTTCCGCTTCAGGAAGAAGAATTTCACCAACATAGATTGAAACTGATTTTTTCAAGAGGAAAACTTTTCTACATCGAGAACAACATTCGATTGTTCTTTTTCCTGCTTTTCCAAAAATTCGACATCGTTTGCGGAATTGATCTCGACACCATTCTGCCTTGTTACTTCATTTCCAAAATCAAAAACAAGAAATGCGTATACGATGCGCATGAATTATTTCCTGAAGTTCCGGAAGTAATTCGAAGACCTTCCGTTCAAAAGATGTGGAGGCGTGTAGAAAAGTTTTCTGTTTCAAGAATCAAAAACTGCTACACCGTTAGCCATGGATTGGCTGACTACTTCGAAAAGAATTACGGAAGAAAATTCGAGGTGATCAGAAACATGCCGTTGAAAGATGATAACACAGTTAAGAGGGTAGCTGACTCTTCCTTTCGCACAATTATTTACCAGGGCGCATTGAATGAAGGCAGAGGATTGGAAGCGATGATTGAAGCCATGCAGCAGCTTGATTGCAAACTCATTCTTGCAGGAGAGGGCGATCTTTCTTCAACCCTTCGAACAAAAGTGGAGCAACTAAATCTGTCCGAAAAAATAATCTTCGCCGGAAAGAAAAAAGCTGATGAGTTGCGCAATCTCACAAAGCAAAGTTTCATCGGCATTAATCTTCTTGAAAACAAGGGACTCAACTATTACTATTCCCTCGCAAATAAATTTTTTGACTACGTGAATGCAGGCATTCCGCAAATCACGATGAACTTCCCCGAATACAAAATGATGAATACAGAATTTGAAGTGGCGGCATTGATTGATGACTTGAAAACAGAAACACTGCTTAGTGCGATTCACAGACTCATGGATGAAAAAGATTTCTACTTTCGCCTCCGCGAAAATTGTTTGCGCGCGCGTGAAGTCTGGAATTGGCAGAACGAGGAGCAAAAACTCCTCGCCTTCTACCGCCAATTGAAATGAGCTACTCTTTGCATATCATCTCATTCAACATTCCCTATCCTCCTGACTATGGTGGTGTGATGGATGTGTTCTACAAGATCAAAGCGCTTCACGACCACGGAGTAAAAATCAAATTGCACTGCTTCGAATATGGACGGAAGGAAGCCGATGCCCTGAAGTATGTGTGCGATGAAGTGTACTACTACAAGCGTGAGCACAGATTCATTGACTTCACTTCGAAAACCCCCTACATCGTAAAGACGCGAAAGTCGGATGATCTGTTTCAGAAATTGCTTGCAGACAATGACCCGATTTTATTTGAGGGCTTGCATACTTGTTATTACCTCGATCACGAGGAGCTTAAAGATCGCGTAAAGGCCGTCCGCATGCACAATGTCGAATGGGATTATTATCGCCATTTGAGCAAAAGCGAGTCAGGAATGTGGCGGCGGTTTTATTTCTACACAGAATCAATCAAGCTGAAGAACTTTGAAAAAATTCTCTCTGCGGCAGATCACCTGATGCCGATTTCGCGAAATGATTTTGACTATCTCCAGGAGAATTATCACAACGTCACCTACTTGCCGGCATTTCATCCGAATGAAGAAGTGATATCCTTAGCGGGCAAGGGGGAATACATTTTGTATCACGGAAATCTTTCAGTGGTGGAGAATAACCAGGCGGCATTGTTTCTGGTGAGCAAAGTGTTTCATGCTTCAGATCTGAAGCTGATCATTGCGGGAAGCGATCCTTCGGCAATGCTGATTGATGCGGTGAAAAATAATCGCAACGTGGAGCTGCGCATCAATCCGGGTGAAGTGGAAATGATGCGGCTCATCCGCCAGGCGCACATCAACATTCTTCCTACTTTTCAAAACACAGGAACAAAATTGAAGCTGCTGAATGCTCTGTTCAACGGGCGATTTGTGATCGCCAATTCGCCGATGGTTGAGAATACGGGGTTGGAAAGCCTATGTGTGATCCGCGAGAGTGCTGATGAAATGAACACTGCCCTCCATGAGCTGATGAATGTATCACTCGAAGAATCAGAAATTGAAAAACGGAAAAAACTTTTGGGTGAATTGTATTCGAACCGGAATAACGCGGAGAAGCTGCTGCCTCTGCTATTTGTGGTTAGTCAATGAAGGCTGACTTCTATTTTCACTTAGGAACATACCCAAACTTGTAAGTAATTCCGATACCTATTCCTTCTTTCACCTGAGTTCTTGGTCCTGCCTCGCCAGTAGGGTTTCCATCCGCATCCACATCTGCGATAGTGATGTCATTGTCATAAATGATATTAACGAAGAATGATGCAGCCAGCCATTTGTTAAACTTCATATTGAGAAGAAGATCGTAAGCGACATCTACATTTTTCCTGTTGCTCTCATTCTTATCAGTGTAGTTATCGAACAATTGCAATCGTGTCGCGAGGTTTACATTCTTAAAAATGTCCTTTTGAAATTGAGCTGTGAAGTATGCACCGAACTCTTTTCTAACTGTTTCTCCATGAGTGAGCAATACGCCATTGCTGTCATACACGGCAGGATCAGTACCGTACAAACTCGCTCCGTTCAATGTGATATCGGCGATTTCCTGGTCACTCACGAATGTGAACTTACCTGTAGCAGGAGAGAGATAGAGTGAGAAGTAATCTACAGGCTTCCATTCCACACCTACTGAGAGGGTCAAATATGCAGGGGCTAAAAATTTCGAAATCACAAGACTGTCATTGGGATAATTGTAACCATTGGTAAGCTGTGATACGAAATCAGCAAGGGCAGTGAGATTGAATTTTCCGCCTATTGCATGACCTGCCTTCGTTTGCAATTCAAAGATGTCAATGTTTTTTTTGGGCTTGCGCTCATATTGAGTTTCAGTAATACCGTACTGAAGATTCATAAAGCTGTTCCAATAATTTTTTCCCTTTTGATAATTCGCAAAACTATTCCCGATTCCTGTAAGGGAAAGAGAACCCACCCCTCCCCCAGCCCAATGACTAAATGCCACCTGGTTGAACATGAGAGAGACGAAACCTCCTTTCTTCCATGAAGTGTCTTTGACGGCGGCATCTTGTGAACATGCATGGAATGAAAATGCTACCACGAATAATGTGGTCCCAACTACGCTGAAGCTCCGTAGGGTGAAGAGAAATTTTTTCATGAAGATAAATTTAGAAAGGATGCAATTCCCGATTTGTTTCTGAAAACAGATTGTGTTCCAGAAAAAAAAGTGGAAATAGATTATTTCTTCAACAAGTCTCGAATCTCCATGAGCAATTGTTCCTCAGTTGTGGGAACAGGTGGTGCAGCGGGAACTTCTGCCTCTTTTTTCCTCATGTGATTAAATGCTTTTACCACCAAAAAAATGCAAAAGGCAATGATGATAAATTCGATGACCCCCTGAATGAAATTTCCGTATGTGATGGCTACTTCCGGCTTTATCA
>Ga0134121_10000375_pt1 | contig 51955 bp, 43 predicted proteins | sample KB301_FD_96463 | JGI IMG/M metagenome (GOLD analysis project Ga0134121, IMG submission 96463) | Terrestrial soil microbial communities without Nitrogen fertilizer from Kellogg Biological Station, Michigan, USA - KB3-0-1 | ecosystem: Environmental > Terrestrial > Soil > Unclassified ...
AGCTCCGTTCATCAGCAGCCGGGCCGGCGGGCGGCCGAATCCGACGCGCCACAGACCCTGTTCGGGTGGCTGATCGAGCGCCGCTGCGGGGCCGAACGACAAATGGCCATGCTCGGCTCGCGTTGCTCCCGAGATGGAGTTGAGTGCGCGCGCGAGTGCATCCCGCGCGCGGCCTTCAGGAAAATGATTCTCGACGCCAACGATCAGCGGCCGAGGTTCCACGAGCGTGACTTCGTTGTCCCGCAGCAGGGCATCGCCCGACAGGGAAGCCGTCACTGCCGGTAATCCCGTCGGAATCGGCAGGCTGAGGGAGGACGTTCCCGGCGGAACATCGAGTTCCTGCGTCAGGATTTCCCTGCCGCCTCCTGGATTAGCCCCACCAGCGACGAGGCGCAGATGCCGCTTTGCCGCTTCCTTCGAAAAATTTCCGAGTGTGAGCGAAAGGGTTCCTTTGCCCTCGCTGGGTGAAAGCGTCCGTTGCGCTCCGGTGATGCCGACGTTCGGAAGCGGCTCGCCCACAGAAATCCAGCGGACGCCTTCAATCAAGCTCGTGCCGCGAACATCGGGCGGCGCGTCGCTGAATACGATCAGCCGTCCTGTCTTCGATGCGAGTTCGCGGGCGAGGCGAAGACCCAGCGCAAGCGAGTGATGCTGGCCTTGCGGTTTCCATCGCTCAAGCGCGGGCTTCGCTTCGATGGCCAGCGCCGCCGGCCCCGCGAGCACACTCGGACGTTCCCCGCTCACGACGAGCGTCACGCGAACGCTTCGGCCAAGGCGTTCGATCTCGTCCAGCACGCGGCGCACAGTCCGATCGCGAGGGCTCTCGTTGCGCGCATTCGTCGCCGACATCGAGGCTGAATCGTCGAGCAGGACCACCAGATGTTCATTCACGCTCGCCGGCTTGAGCCGCGCGCCCGCAAGGATTAGCGCCAGTGCCAGCGCGGCGAGACATTCGAGCATCAAACTTGCCGTGATCGGAAGCCTGGTGATCTTGCCGCCGCCTTCCGGCGTTTGACGAAGGGTCTGCCAAAGGAACAATCCTGCAACCGATCGGGGTGGAAACCGCCGGCGAAACATGTGGATTGCGATGATTGCAGGAATGCCCAGCAGGGCAAGAAGTCCCCAGGGCGCGGTGAAAATCATGTCGATTCCAAAACTCCCGCGGAAACCAGCGCACGCGCGACGTCGCGAAGCGGGGTGCCGGCGACCACGTGTGCGAATCCGCCACCCGCGCGGCGTGCAGCGCGCGCCAGGCCCTGGCGCAGGCGGCTGAACCGTTCGCGGTACTCCTGTACTGCTTTTTCATCGATCACGAGATCGAGTTCTCTGCGGCTCTCCACATCGAGCAGGCGCCGTCCTCCTTCGGCGACCGGCTCGGCTTCCTCAGGCAGTGTGAACTGGATGATGGCGAGAGAAGAACTGTCTCGCGCGAGGCGGCCGACGAGCACGTCCGGATCGTGCGGGAACAGGAAATCGCTGATGACGATCCGGAGCGATCGCCGGCGGAAAGAAATGTGGCCTTCTTCCAGTGCGGAGATTGTGGCGTCGCAGGCGAAAAAGCGTTCGATCTCTTCAGGCCTGCCGAAGGGCCGAGGCTCGACTGCGCAAGTTGTCAATACGCGCGCATCCGCTTCTGTTGATGAGGACGCACACGCGATCAGGCCGGTCAGCGCGCCATAACTCCTGGCTTTCTGTTCGGAGACGGTCATCGACCGGCTCACATCGAGAACGAGATCGATGCGCGGCGCAACTTCTTCGCGATAGAGACGGACAGTCAGAATTTCCGAGCGGGCGTACGCCGACCAATCTACATGACGAAGATCATCGCCGGCCGCGTACTGGCGATAGTCCTGAAACTCGAGTGAACTTCCGGTGCCCGACCCCATTCGTTCACCGAGCCGTCCTCCGATTGGATTTCGGGGCATAGCGAGCCGGAATGCTGCGGCGACGGCGTGAACGGCCGGCCAATCAATTAGAGGTGTGGAGGATGCTGGCATTCCTGGTCTCGTGTTGACCCATCCGGATCAAGAGGACGTAGCAGATAAGCCCGATGATACCCATCCAGAAGACGCGCAAGTCCCACCCGAAGTTCTCGACTCCCTGCCAGCTATCCAGTGTCCGAAACGGATTGAGCACATGATAAGGGGAGTAATCGGGGGCGAGAATGGTTTTAGACTTCAGGAAGTATTGGAGGAAATCGGCACTGAGAACCACTATCGGGATGAAAATCAAAGTGGCGACGCGCAGATGCGCCGTCTTGAGGCGCGATTTCAGAAGTAGTCGTCCGGCACAGGCCGGCACACCCGTGAAGAAACAAATGTAGCTGCAGATCGCGAGAAGCCATCGGAAGTCGGGACTCGATACTGGCGTGAGCGCGGCGCCTATCCCGAGGAACACAATCATCTGCGTCAGGACCCAGGCGGTGGCACGGCCTCCGCCCGGACGAAACACAGCCAGCCAGGGACGGCGCAGCGAAGGTTTAATGTTTCGGATGACTCTTCTCGACAGACTCATCTCTTCGGTCGTGGAGAACATCGAAACCAGCGCGAGCTCAGACCCTCCCAACAGGCCGAGAGTCGTGATTGCGCCCGAGGCGGTGTAGCTGGCAGCATGGGCCAGAAGCGGCCCGACGGCGCAGGCCACGACGAAGAGAAACTGAATGAAAAAGCCCACCCGCAGCGCTGTCGAGCGATCTTCAACGGGATGCGATAACCGATTCTCGGCGAGAAGAACCAAATTGGTCATGCTGATGAGACAGAATGCCGTCGTTGCTGCTATTGTCCATCCTATCGCTCCCGGCGGCGACGAATAGAGGTAGGGTCCCATCCCGAGCATCGGCATCCACAAGTAGGAAAAGCGCCCGGCCACCATAAAAAAGCCAACCGTCATCACTGCGAAAAGGATGCCCGACACGGCACGAGATGCCGATGCTGCCGAGACGAACAGGCACACGGCGCAGACCCACATCGACCAGAGGAATAGAACCGCAAGTCCGACTAGAATCGTCAGAAGATCGACTCCGCCGAGCAGAAAGCTCATCGCCACGAAGGGCGCCAGACCGGCAAAGAGGATGACAAGTTTCACGCCTTGCGTCAGCAGCTTGCCGAGTACGATGCGGCGTGGCGTTAACGAGGTCTGGGTGATCAGATCAAGCGTATGGTCGGAGCGTTCCGTACGCAGCGCACTGAACGCTCCAAGCGGCACGATGACCAGGCCAAGCAAGATCAGGCACACCATCAGCGCTGTAAAAATCGGGCGACCCGCCCCGCCGGTGATATCGCCTGCGCTCGCAAGCCCTACGAACGCTACCAGCAGGCCGGCGACCAGAGACAGACCGAAGGAATAGCTGAATTCCCGGCCGCGAACCATCTGGCGCACTTCCTTCACGACCATCGGGCTCAGCCGGTCGCTCCAATTGTCGAACTTGGCCGTGAATTCGGTCATTTACTTGATGGCTGCGCCATTCGCCTAAGGACAACGTTTCGTAATACGATAACGCATTCGGGCGGGTGTCCCCTCCTCTTGAGGAGGGGTGGCCGAAGGCCGGGGTGGTCAGGCAAGACGAAACCTGGTCGCCGCCTGACCACCCCGGCTCGCTCTGCTCGCCACCCCTCCTCAAGAGGAGGGGACACCCGCCCGAATGCGTTACCGTAATTACGAAAACCAGTACTGAGGTTTCGCGCTATCGCGCTCATGCTCCTGTGGGGCTTGCATTCGCAGCCGCTCCATTTACTTAAGGGCTGCGCCCTGCCGGGCTTGCATTCGCAGCCGCTCATTGAATCTTCCCTGCAGTGATCTTCATAAACAGTTCTTCCAGACCGGCGCTCTGAGCGCTGAACTCCATTACGGGGAAGCCTGAGACTATGAGTCGGCTCAGCAATGCAGCCTGTGCCGTGTCGTCGCCGCTGAACTCAAACTGAAGGCGATCGTTTGCGTCATGAAGCTTCATCACCCCGGGCTGTTCGAGCAGAAAGCGCGATGCCGATTCCCGCCCGCCCGCAAGACGTACGGACAGGACTCGCTGTTGCCTTAGCCCCGTCATGATTTCATGGACCGTGCCGGTCGCGAGTATCTTGCCTTTCTCGATGACCGCAACGGCATCGCAGACTTCGGAGAGTTCCGTAAGGATATGAGAGCTTAGAAGGACCGTCTTTCCGTCCGCCGCGAGTTCGCGGATCAGGGTGCGAAACTCGATGCGGGCTCGGGGATCGAGATTGGCGGCCGGCTCGTCGAGGATCAGTAGTTGCGGATTGTGAACGATCGCGCGTCCGAGCGCGACGCGCTGTTTCAATCCTTTCGACAGACTCTCGACATTGCGGTCGCGAAGTTCGCCGATGCCCATGAATTCGATGATGCCTTCCACCGCGCTCCGGCGTTCGGCTCCTTTCATGCCGGTGCTTCGCGCGAAGAAATCCAGATATTCGAAAACAGTCGTGGTGGCATAGACGCCGGCGTAGTCCGGCATGAATCCTGTGAGCAGGCGCGCCTTTTCCGGATCGTCGACAACCGAATATCCGCCAATCCGGACGTCGCCCTGCTGCGGCAGATCCAACGTGGCGAGAATACGCATTGTCGTGGTTTTCCCGGCGCCGTTCGGTCCAATGAATCCGAAAACCTGTCCGCGGTTTACGTTGAAGGAAATGTTATCCACGGCTTTCAGGCCATCGAAATGCCGAACGAGTCCGTCGATCTCCAGCATCGTCTCGCTCATGGCAGGCCTCCCACATAGCCGAGCACGAGATGAAAGCTGGATCGCTCGTCGAGTTTGGCCACGCCCGGGTCCCAGAACGGCGACTTATCGAGAACGGCAAGGTAGGTGTTGTTGGGTTGCGTGTCGACCAGCATCTGGAACTTCGCGGAATTCAGGGCTGCAGCGGACTTCATGGCATCCGCATACACTTCGGCGGCTTTGACCGCGCCCGGCCGCAGCGATCCTCTTTGACCGGCATCCAGTGTGCCTTTCAGGGCATAAATGTGGTCGTGGTCGCGATAGTAGAGCTGAGTGACGGCGCTGCCCAGTCCGTTGACGACGCTGAATTCGTTGCCGTTTCGCTCGAGAGTTAAACGTTCACGCGCGGGACCGAACCCGATTTCATCGAAATTACTGGGGGAGCGAGCCTGCAGCATGCCGTTGGTGAATCGCTGAGAATCCGTCAGGTCCATGGCCGTTTGTCCCCTCAGGCCGACCCCGTCGGAACCGAAAGGAAAGATCGCGAACTGCGCCGGAAAGGTCAAGCCACCGCTGGGCGCAATGCCTCCGGCATACAGCGAGACACTGGCGCGCGTTGCAGCCTGCCTGGTGGTCTGATCGAGGAGCGTGAACGTCGCCGCACGGCCGCGCACATCCAGACCTTCGCCCAGAAACGCATACGCCGCGAGGACCCCGATGAACAACAGCGAGATCACAGGCACGGTTAATACGAGAAGCACCTGCCGTCGCTTGCGCCATAGATAGAGATAGTTCAAGGGACCGATCACGATCGTGAATAGGACCAGCATTGAAAGATAGGCCTTCGTCGGGACGCCACCGATACCATCAATAGGAAGCCGGAAGCCGCGGCTTGCAATCCAACCCCAGTCCATGGCGCGGTTCGCAGGCAGCGTCCAATCGGCATACGGCGAGGCAATCGCGATTCTGTTCATCGTGTCCAGCATGCCCTTGTCGGCGATGTCCGCGGATTTCACGAGATGGATGTGCCCGAGGTAGTAGTTGTTGAACGCGTCATTTGTGGTTCGGAGTCCCGCCGGCCGGGCTTCGGCTGAAAGCACCGTGTCGAGAGTTCCATCGACGATAAGCAGGTCTCCGCCGCTCGCTGCCCAGGTGAGAATCGCCTCTTTCTGAGGTGGCGTCAGCTGGCCCCACTCGGTGGGTCCGATGACGACGGCGCGCAGCGATGTATAGCCCAACCAGTTGGAAGGAAGTCGCGCGGGTTCGAGCAGGAAATCGATATGCGGCGTTGTTCCAGGCGATCCCCCGCCTCGCGTTCCAGGGAAAAAGAATCCGCCTCGCTTCGACGGCGTCACGAGCCTGGTCCAGCCCGCAGCTTGCAATCCATGGGGCGCGGAGGAATCGGCAACAAACAGGATCGCGGCTTCATCTGCATCGTGGCCGCTCTGGATGTTGCTGTTGCTGACGAATCCTTCCAGCGGGCGGCCGTTTTCCCAGATCCGGAGCGAGATGCTCTCGTTGTCGGCCACAATGGGTACGGGAATGGTCAACTTTACGCGATCCCCGCGTTTGAGACGAATCGACTGATTGAAACTCGAGGTTCCCATCTGAGATGGCCCGCCGAACAGCGACGATGCGCCCCGGCTTCCTCTTCGATAGAAATCGAAGAACTTTGTAGAATTGCCGACGATCCGTATTTCCCGTGCGTCGCCAAGATTCGTGATGTCGAGGCGGATGGGAAGGTAGCCCGGTGCGGCCTGCGCTGCCCACTCCGAGTCCACCGTGATGCGGAGCGATTCGATCTCGACGGTGCGGTACTCGGCGAAGGCGGTTGCGGTGAAAAAGAGCAGGAGGGCTATCAGGAGTAGCGTGTTTACACGGAGTTGCCGAGCCTTTACGGTGAGGGTGTCCCCTCCTAAGTTAGGAGGGGACACCCTCGCCGCGAATTCGTTCGCCTCGAAGAGGTATTTCATCGGCCCGCTTCCAGCGTTTGCGGAAGTCCGCGTTCCACTTCAGGCACGCCTTCGAGCAACGCGGCGACTACCCGTCGTCCTTCCCAGCCTTCAAGCTTGGCAGCATAATCGAGCACGATGCGATGGGCCAGCGCGGGCGCCGCAACCCGTCGGACTTCGTCGAATCCGACATTCGGCTTCCCACGAAGCAGGGCCAATCCTCGCGACGCGGCTCCAATGGCGATCGCGCCGCGCGGAGAACTGCCGTACTTGACGAACGTGCGCACCGCGTCCGGCGCATCCCCGGACTTTGGGTGAGTCGCCGCCACCAGCCGCGCGATGAAGTTGGCAACAGCGCGCGGAAGATGCACGGAATCCACGGCCGCAAAGAGCTTCCTGAGATCGTCCCCCGTCATGACGGGCTCGAGGGCCGGCGCCTCTCCATGCACACGCGTATTGAGAATCTCTTCGAGCACCGATCGATCGACCCCGACGATTTCGACCTTCACCATAAAACGATCCAGCTGGGCTTCCGGCAGGGGATACGTGCCTTCGAGCTCAATCGGGTTCTGCGTGGCCAGTACGAAGAACGGGTCGGGCAGCGCTCGCGTTTGCCCGAACGTGGTCACGCGATGCTCCTGCATGGCTTCGAGCAGCGCAGATTGTGTTTTCGGGGACGCCCGATTGATTTCGTCGGCAAGCAAGAGGTTCGTGAACACGGGCCCGGGATGAAACGTGAATTCGCGGCGGCCCTCGCGTTCCTGCAGGATGTGGCTGCCCGTGATGTCCGTTGGCAGCAGGTCCGGGGTGAATTGAATGCGCCGGGAATCGAGGGTCAAGAGCCGCGACAGCGCCTTCACGAGCTCTGTCTTGCCAAGTCCCGGCAAGCCTTCGAGAAGAACATGGCCGCGGGCGAGAAGCGCCGCGGTGACTTCGTCGATCATCTCTTCCTTGCCGAGGATTACGCGGCGCAATTCCTTCACGAGCCGTGCAATCTGCGATCGCGCAGCCTCCACCGCGTCAGGAGTGAGAAGGGGCTTGGGGTCTGGCGTCATGTGCGGGATCCTTTCAGCGGTTCAACGTCAGCGTGTTCCGGAATTGTCGAAGTATTTTTTGACTGCGCTGTAGTGGCGCGGAGACAGCGTGCGGCGCCATGCCGCCTGGCCGGATGTGCCGGCGAACAGCATGCCTGTGGAGGATGCGCTCAACTCGGGAGATTCTTTCGGCGATCCGGGCAATGTCGCAACGGGAGCCCAGTCGTCCGGGCTGCGCACGGAACCCGGCGGCAGCGCCACGGATTTGAATTTGTCGAAGGGAATCGATTCATCGCCCCACGTCAGATCGGCGTCACCGCGCTCGTGGTCGATGCCGCCTCTGCCGGGTTCTCTGCCCGGATTCGTGTTCTCTTCGTAAGAGAAGTCGCCGAACTCGGAAGGATCGAATCGTCCGCCCTCGCGGGCGAGCTTGCCCAGTTCACTGAAGCGCGCGCTGCGATCGCCGAGATGCTTCGCGAGTTGCGCCGCGAGGCTTCGGAGTTTCTTCGGATCTGTTGGAAGGTGGACGTGACCGCCCGTGACGGCTTCCTGTCCGCCGAGAAGCTGCTGGACGTCGCCGGGCGCATCGGCGAGCATTCCGGTCTTGGCGAGCTTCTCGATCGCTTTGGCCAGTTCTTCGGATTGCGCCTCGCTGGGCGGCGTTCCCGCCTGCGCGGTGTCGGCGTAACGTGCAAGGCTTTCCTGGGCCCACCGCATGGCATCGTGCTTCTCGTTGAGTTGTGATGCGACCTGCTCGCGCAACGCGTCCGCCGCTTCCCAGGAAGAAGCGTCCATGCGTTCGAGGGCATCCTTTCGGATGCGTTCGATCTCCTCGTCGAGCTTCTTCTGTTCGTCGGGCGTCAGAAGGTTTTCTTTTTTGAGTGCGTCGGCGGCGGTCTTGAGATCCGCGACAACATCATTGGCGAGCACCGTGCTTCGCGGTCCTGTCAGCATTCGCTGTGGCATGAAGAGAGCGACCGAAAGGAAGATGGCTGCGGCCATCACCGGAGCGAGCTTGCGCCACGCCTTCAATCGTGGCAGCGGAACTCGGGACAGGTTTTCCAGCGCGGCAGCATTGCTCCAGGCCGGATCGCGCTTCTCGAGAAGAGTTAAAAGTGTACCCTGGCCTCCGCTCAGCCAGTCTGCTAACGCTACGACTTCCGAGGGACGATACGCACGGCGAAAGCACAGGTAAATCGCGGGGAAGGTTGACATGATTGGAGCGATCCACAGAAATGGCAGAAAGCCTGCGGCTTGCACGAAGAACATGCGGCAAACCAGCGCGGTCGTACCCGCAACCAGAAACGCACCGATTGCCCAGCCCGGCCAGATCTCGAGAAACAGCCCGAATGCAATACGCCTCGCAAGCCGACGCAGAACGGGCCGAACAGCAGGTGGCAGATCCTTCATGTAATGCGCTCTTTTCCTAGCGAGTGTGCATTATTTGAGACACCGCAAGCAACACGAAGGTTCGGGGTAATTTCGGAGGAGTCGGGGTTTTTAGCACGGATGACACGGACAAGGCACTACGGCAATTCGGGGCCGGGGTAATTCGGGGCCGTGCTACTCGAACCCCGAATTCGTAGTTCAGAATTCGGGGTTCGAGTAGCACGGCCCCGAATTACCCCGCCGAATTACCCCGGCCCCGAATTGCCGTACCCGTGGCGAAAACCCCTAGCTCCCCCGAATCCTAGTAGCTTTTTCGCAAATCCATTCCCGAATACATGGATGCCACCTGAGCCGTATATCCGTTGAACATCAGCGTGGGGCGCGTTGTGCTGCCGCTAAAGGGATTCCACGGTTCTCCGAGCCGTTGCTCTCGAGCCTGGCTGTGATAGGGATGTTCCACCATAGGATTGACGTTGGCGTAGAAACCGTAAGCCGCCGGGAACGCTTCCATCCAGGAAGAAGTGGGCTGCTTCTCCACGAAACGGAGTCGGACAATGGCTTTGATTCCCTTGAAGCCGTACTTCCAGGGCGTCACGAGTCTCCAGGGTGCGCCATTCTGGTTGGGCAGCGGTTTGCCATAGATGCCGGTGGCGATGAGCGTGAGGGGATTCATCGCTTCATCCAAACGAAGGCCTTCCGTGTAGGGCCAGTCCAACCCGCCGCCCAGGAAGCTCGATCTCTGGCCGCGCATCTGATCGGACGCGAGGATCGTTTTGAACTCCACGTACTTTGCGGAGGGCGACGGCTCGAGCCGCTTGATCAAATCCGCGAGCGGGAAGCCCCTCCACGGAATGACCATCGACCATCCCTCGACGCAGCGCATCCGGTAAACACGGTCTTCGGTGGTCAATCCTTTAATAAGGTCCTCCAGGTTGTACGTTGCCGGTTTCTTTACGAGACCCTCCACGCTCACGGTCCACGGCTTCGTTTTGAAATTGCCGGCGTATCGCGCGGGATTGCTCTTATCCGTGCCGAATTCGTAATAGTTGTTATAGGAGGTGGCGTCGGCGTACGGAGTCACCGGCTCTGTCGTGTCGTAAGGGCCCGGGCTGCCCGCCCGGGGCTGAACTGCACGCGCTGCAAGAAGCGCGAATCCTGTCTTCATAAACTCGCGCCGGTTCGCATAGACAGACTCCGGAGTGATTTCCGAGGAAGGAATGTCGGACACGTTTCGTATAAGCATGGAAACCTCCAGGTAGAGTCAATGCGTCGGCGAAGCGAACCCCATCTCAAAGGTCATGCGAACCTTCACGGGCGCGCCATCTTTTTCGGCAGGACTGAATCTCCATAGCTCCAGCGCGGAGATAGCCGCTTCATCCGCCTCCCACGAGAGGGAGCGAACAACGCGGAGGACTTTAGGGGTGCCGTCGTCCTGAATCACCGCATCGAGCAAGACCGTTCCTTTGCGCTGTTGCTGTGACGACGTAACAGGGTAACGCGCTTCGACCCGATGCACGATTCGTGGCGGCACGACATCGGGGCCAACGCTGGTGACCATGTCATTGGCGATGAGTTCGTTCAGTTCGGCATTTCCCAGATTGAACTCGACATCGACTTGAGCGATGGAATCGAAGCGTCTGCCGGGAGTGAACTGCCAGCTTCGTACCGCGAGCAGCGCGTTCTCGTCCAATCCGGAGCCGAGACCGCGAACAACTTGAAGGTCGCGGGGGTGCCCGTCGTTATCGACGCGCGCTTCGATTTTGACAATGCCCTCGATTTTGTTGCGACGTCCTTCGTCGCTATATAGAGGAGGCATCGTGTATCGGAGGACTCGCGCGGAGGCCATGTGCGCAATCGGTGCGCGCAGGGCGGCGATGGGAACAACAAGAAACAGGATCGGCAGCACGATTACGGCGGCAGTCCTCCACGTCATCGATCGCCGGTTTGCGGCGGACTTCAGTATGGCGATAAGCCGCTGTTCAAGATGGGCCTGTCCTGCCATCGCAAGCGACCATCCCGGCGCGCGGCGCTTCAGAGCGCGTGCGATGTCGAGAAGATGTTGCGCGTACTCCCTGCCTTCGACGCCAAGGTTAATCACCGCATCGTCGCACGATCGTTCACCTTCCAGGTGGAGTTGATTTCGCGCAATCCAAAAGAGGGGATGGAACCAATAGACCGCGCAGACCACTTCCGCGAGGATTTGAAAGAGCCAATCGCCCCGCCGGACATGCGCGAGCTCGTGCGCGAGCACGGCAAATTTCCGGTCTTCAGACCATTCATCAGCGTCCCTTGGCAGCAGGATCTGGGGGTGAAAGACACCCCAGGTCAGCGGCAGGGAACTATCCGGGCACAGAAGAAGACGGACTCTTCTCCTGAGGCCGGATTGTATCCATTCCGGCGTGGAGAGCAATTCCGATCGGGCCGCCAGTCGTCGGACAGCTCGCGCTCCGGGGAGCAAGGAGCACAGAGCGACGAACCCACCGGCAATCCACACCGCGAGGAGCAGGAACTCGGTGGTTCCCTCCGGTACTATTCCGACCGCATGCACGATCGCTCCGCCGGCCTGCTGCGCCTGCTGAACCGCGCTGGCTTGCGAAAGAGTCGGGAATGCGGCCGCGACTCTCGCGGCAACTTCAGGCTGCCACGCCGGAATAATCAACGTAAGCACCGGAAGCAGCGATGCTGTTGCCAGCGCCAAAACCCAGAGCAGGTGCCGCTCCGCCGCAGGTCTGTTCTTCATGAGCCGGGAAGCGCACCACGCGATCGCCAGAATGAGTGACGGCCGGATCATTTGCGTTTCCCCTCTTTTCTGGCCTGTTCGATCAATTGCGCCATCCGTTCCAGTTGTTCTTCGGTGATCCCGGAACTGCCTTTGCCGAGGAGGGCCGCCACAACCTTGTCTGCTGAGCCCTCGAAAAGCGTCTCCACGAGATGTTTCAGTGCCGATTGCTGAATCTGATGCCGTGGCTGTTTCGGCATGTAGATGTAGCGCAGGCCTTCCTCTTCGTGCCGCAGTTCGCCTTTTTCTTCCAACACGCGGAGTTGCGCTCGAACTGTGGAATAGGCGGGCTCTCCTGTAAGCTGTTCCTGAACTTCACTGGCCGTCGCGCGGCCGAGGCGGTAGAGGATGTCCATGATTTGACGCTCGCGCCGGCTCAATTTGTGAAGGTGTGTGGATCGGATCATTTGATTGGTTTTATAGCAGCATGCTAGAAAAATAGTCAATAGAATAATTCGCGAAGAAGAACGTCAAATTTGTCGTCGAGCACCTGTAGTCATGGCCGATCACTCCAGCATTGAATGGACAGATGCCACGTGGAACCCCGTTCGCGGTTGCACAAAGATCAGCCCGGGTTGCAAGCACTGCTATGCGGAGACCTTTGCTGAGCGCTTCCGTGGCGTGCCCGGACATCCCTATGAGCAAGGCTTCGACCTTCGATTGGTTCCCGGGAAACTTGGTGAGCCGCTGCGTTGGTCGAAGCCGCGGATGATCTTTGTGAATTCCATGAGTGATTTGTTTCACGAAGACGTTCCGGATGACTACATCCTTTCCGTTGCGAATGTGATGCAGACCGCCCATTGGCACACCTACCAGGTGCTCACGAAGCGCGCCGGCCGCTTGCAGGAATTGTTACGCACGACGCTTCGGGAACAGGCATTGCTTCCTCATATCTGGTGGGGCGTAAGCGTGGAAGATCGCGAGCATGGCTTTCCCCGCATCGATCTATTGCGCGACGCGCCCGCTGTCGTCCGGTTTCTCTCTGTCGAACCCTTGTTGGAAGACTTGCGTGCGATCAATCTGTCTGGGATCCATTGGGTCATCGTCGGCGGTGAAAGCGGGCATGGAGCACGGCCGATGCAGAGAGCGTGGGTCGAATCGATTCGCGAGCAATGCGCGAATGCGGGCGTGCCATTCTTCTTCAAGCAATGGGGCGGAGTTCAGAAGAAGAAAGCAGGAAGAATTCTGGACGGCCGTACGTATGACGAGCGGCCACAATAGGAAATCGGGAGTAAGGGATTTACCGCCAAGACGCCAGGAACGCCAAGGAAAGGGGACAATGTTCCTTGCATTCCATCTTGGCGACCTTGGCGTCTTGGCGGTAAATCCGTTACCCCCGATTTCCTATTGCGGCGCCTTGTAGCGGCCGTTGAAGATGCCTTTTGCGAGAACCTTTCCGTCCATCGCCGCCGTCACCGCCGCTCGATCCGCATTGTCTGCCACTGTGATCGGAGCGTTCAGCGCATACAACGTCAGGGTGTAGTGATGTGGCGGACCGGCTGCCGGCGCGCCGGGTCCCCGGTAAGCGACGGTCTGTTTTGCGCCCGCAGGAAGTTGAGGCTGCGCGCCGCCTGCGCCTTCAGGCAGTGATGTGGTGGTCGCCGGAATCTTCACGACAATCCAGTGCGTGATATCGCCGGTTGCTGATCCCGAGCCCCGCGGATTTACCGGTTCAGGATCATTCATGATCAACACAAATTCTACGGTCCCCATCGGCATGTTGGTCCAGGACAAGGCCGGAGAAATGCTCTGACCGGCGCCCGCGTACTTGACGGGAATTTCGCCGCCATCCTGCCATGATGTACTCGTCAGGGTCAGACCCGGTCCGCCGCCGCCTCTTTGAGCGCCGCCACCGCCAGGTCCACCGCCGCGCCCCGGGCCGCCGCCAACCGGCGCCTGCTGTGCCGCGATGCTCACGCTGAGCGCAATCGCCATCGCAAGCACGATCGCAAACACTTGAATTGCTCTTATTCGCATCGTCATTACCTCCTTGGGTTTCTTGATTGTTGTTTTTGTCGGTTGAGTTGATGGCGGTCTGATGAATGCGCAAACCAGCTTCTGAGTCTAACGTTTCCTGGCGAGAAATCTCACGAAAACCTTAAGCATCAACGACTTTGTCTTTGGTAATTGGAAACCGATGTGCAGCTGATTCTAAAGAGTCATTTTCAAAGTGAAGGGAGACCGATATGCCTGAAAAGAAAACGTTGGAACGTGCGAGAGAAGACGCGAGGAGAGGAAAGTCTCCGTCGACCCAGGCGGGAGAGTTCGTGCATGAAGAAATCGACCACGTGCGAGAAGGCAAGCACGGCGCGCGTTCCACGAAGCAGGCGATCGCCATCGGCTTGTCGAAGGCACGACGGGCTGGTGTGAAGTTGCCTCCGCCCAAAGAAGGCACGGTATCGGCGAGAACGCGCCAGCAGGCGGAGCGCGACTCGGCCAGGGGACAAGGGCGGCCCAAAAAGCCTTCCCCGGCAAGATCGCGCGCTACTCGTGAAGCGCTGCGACACGAAGGCAGCGCGGCCGCATCCGAGACCGCTCTTTCACGGCAGGCGCACCGGAGTGCCCGCCAGCGCGGACCGGCCAGTTTAAGTCTTGCGGCGAAAAAAGCCGTACGGACCAAGGGAAAGGCCGGGCTTCAACGGGCCGCACGAAAAGCGGCGCGAACCCGGCATCTTGAGGTTGTCCGGTGAGCCTGCTTCTTTACGCGGCGCGGCAGCCCGCGCCATGAGGAGGTATACCTAACTTTCTCGAATTCGTTCCGTTTGGACCTCCTGCGAACGGCCGCACGCCCCATCGCCAGGAATCCCGGCGATTTGGCCCCGGACGTCTATCCGGTGAGTACATTACTCCCGAACAATACGCTCCCGTCTGCTATGTAACGCTTATAGTCGCTATGCGGCCTGCTTGTGATGGAGTGTCTTTGCAAACCAGTCGCGCGCCAGAGAAGCGACTTCATCGAGAGCTCCCGGTTCTTCGAACAGGTGCGTGGCGCCGGGTACGATTTCGATTCTGGTTTGTGCCTGCATCGCCATCGCCGCCCGCCGGTTCAGTTCGACGACCTGCTGATCGAACTCTCCGACAATGAGTAGTGTTGGGGCCATCACCTTGCCCAGCCAATCTCCGGCCAGGTCGGGCCGGCCGCCGCGTGACACGATCGCCTCAACGAGACGGGGTCTCTGGGCCGCCGCGACGAGGGCCGCCGCCGCTCCGGTGCTGGCGCCAAAGTATCCGATGGGTATGGTGGAAAGCGTTCGATGTTGATGAAGCCAATCGGTAACGATGATAAGACGGTCCGCAAGCAGATCGATATCGAAACGGTGCTGCGACGTCTGATTGTCGACGAATTCTTCCTCAGACGTCAGGAGATCGACAAGAAGCGTCGCCAGTCCGGCCTGGTTGAGAATTTCAGCAACGTACCGGTTTCGTGGGCTGTGGCGGCTGCTCCCGCTCCCGTGAGCAAAAATTACCGATCCCTTCGCGTCGGCGGAAAATGTGAGGTCGGCCTGAATAGTGTGTTGGCCACTTACCGGTATTGAAAGAGCCACAGGGGAGTTTCTACGATCCATGGTTTCTGTTCTCGAAGCGCGTGCCATTAGGTCACGGACCTCTTCATCGGTCGTCTGCAGAAATTCCCGATACCACTGGCCAACGGCGTAAAAGGATTCCAATGTTGCGGCGCAAATCGCTTCATCGACCTCACGCGCAATCTCTTTGCAGACGCTTGGAGCGCCGGCCGGCACGGCCACGACGATGCGCGCGGGTTGATGCTGCCGAAGCGCCGCGATCGCCGCGCGCATGGAGGACCCTGTCGCCAGGCCGTCATCCACGAGGATCACAGTTTTATTCCGAAGGTTCATCGGCGGCCGTTTCCCGCGATAAAGCTGTTCGCGCCGCCCGAGTTCGATTTCTTCACGCGCGCTGACAGCGTCGATCGTCGTTGCATCGATGCGCAGCGCGTCGACGACGTCCTGATTGATGTGCCGGATCCCTCCGGTCGCGACGGCGCCCATCGCGAGTTCCTCGTATCCGGGTACACCGAGCTTTCGCACAACGAAGAGATCGAGCGGCAGCTTCAGCGTCCTCGCAATCTCATAGGCTACCGGCACGCCCCCTCTGGGCAGGGCCAGGACGACCGTATCCGGACGGTCCGTGTAGGCTGTCAGCAGGGCTGCCAGAACCCGGCCTGCATCTGTTCTGTCGCGGAAGACCATGTTCCTCACTTGATGGCTTCGCCCAATCAAGCCTGTTCAAAATCAAGCCAGTTGAGACATTGAAGCGCCGCGTGACGTCTACGAGGCCTTCTTTTCGGGTTTTACCTCAGAAGAACGACCCAGGAGACGAATCGTAGTTTCGGTGTTCAGGGATTCAATCGTCAGCGCCTCATCGCCAGTTTGTCGAGACGTGGTCAAGACCATCTGAGACGGTCGAAAGAGGATGTACTTGATTTCCTTGTTGCCGGAGAGGACCGTCACGTTAATTCTCGGGTTTTTCTGATCTTCCAGATCCAGCATCAGTGAATGCAAGGCAGACTCGGACGAAGTGACCCGCTCGCCTGTCTCGCGATCAAAGGTCTCAAGCTGGACTTGCCACCCGCGGTGTCTCCCTACAAACCGTTGAAGTACATTCTGCCAGTCCCTTTCAGGAATCCCAAAACTACGAATGCTACTGATCGCGGACATAAATCTGCTCCTCGTGAGTCCCCAGCACGCTCTACGCCAAAGGAATCCGGGATGCGGAAAAGATTTGCAAAAGACGCTTTTCATGCGAAACGGAACAGCGAGTTTTCCTGCCACGTTACCGCACCTTGCCCCTGCTTGCCGTCTAACGCTAAGCGCGAGCACTCGAAAGGGGTGCAGGAGACTATCCGGAGCAATTGCCAATTCACGTGAAAACCAGCACTATGGTTGCTGACGTCTACAGCTGGGTTCTCGGTTCCTTATGGACGAAAGCTCCCGCCAGCCAAACAGCCTCAACCTATCTTTTCTAGAAGACTTGTATTCGGACTACTTGCGAAGTCCTGCCTCGGTACCTGCGGACTGGAGGAGGTATTTCGACGAAGAGATTTCTCCTGCGTCGGACGGCCTCCCGATGAGTGCTCTCCAGGAACGAGTGGATCTTCTGATCCGCAGCTATCGCGTCCGCGGGCATCGGGTCGCGAACGTCGATCCTCTGGGCATGCATCGGCCTGCATTGGCGGAACTTGATCCCGCCTCGTATGGATTCCGGGAATCGGACATGGCTCGGGAGTTCTCCTGCCATTCTCTGTGCAGCGATGGTGTGCTGCCATTACGGGAAATCCTCAGCCGCCTTCGAGCCACCTATTGTGGGGCGATCGGTGCGCAATTCATGCACATCGACGAACCCGAGGTTCGTGAATGGCTCCAGAACCGCATGGAATCCACTCAGAATCGCATCAGGCTGGAGCGAGAAGATCAGCTTCGGATACTGACGCGACTGACGGATGCCGTCATCTTTGAAGAATTCATCAGGAGAAAGTTTATTGGCGCGAAAAGCTTTTCATTGGAAGGAAGCGAGACTCTGATTCCCCTGCTCGACATCGCGATCGAGAAGGCGGGTAGCGAGCACATCGACGAGATCGTTCTTGCAATGGCCCATCGCGGCCGTCTTAACGTTCTCTGCAACATCATGGGCAAGAGCCCTCGCGAAATCTTTCGTGAGTTTGCGGACACCGAACCCGAGAAATTCATCGGCAGAGGGGACGTCAAATACCACCTCGGCTACAGCAGCGACTGGACCACGACTGGAGGCCGGCGCGTTCATTTGTCGATTTGTTTCAATCCCAGCCATCTGGAATATGTGAATCCCGTGGCCCTTGGCCGCATGCGGGCAAAGCAGGACCGGGCCGGCGATAGCTCCCGCGAGAAGGGGATGGTGCTGCTCATCCATGGCGATGCGAGTTTCGCCGGCGAAGGCGTCACTCAGGAAATCCTCAACCTGAGCGGACTGGAAGGATTCAACGTTGGCGGGACGCTTCACATTGTTGTGAACAATCAGATCGGATTCACGACACCGATCGGTCAGGCGGCCTCGACCACGTATTGCACCGATGTTGCCAAAATGCTGCAGATCCCAATTTTCCACGTCAACGGCGAGGATCCCGAATCTGCCGTTCAGGTTGTCCAGTTGGCGATGGACTTTCGCCGCACCTTCAAGCGGGACGCTGTGATCGATTTGTACTGTTACAGAAAACACGGTCACAGCGAGGGCGACGAACCATCGTTCACGCAACCGCTGCTTTATAAGGCCATCGCCGAACGCAAGCCCGTACGCGAAGGCTATCTCGATCACCTGTTGAAACTCGGCAGCATCTCCCGTGAGGAGGCCGACGACATCCTGCAGCGCCGCCGCAAGAATCTGGAACGGGAGCTTTTGGAAGCGGAAAGAGATGTCTCGCGTGAACTCACCCCTTCGCTCCGAGGCGTCTGGGCCGGATATGCCGGAGGATCCGACGCAGACGTTCCCGATGCCGAGACCGGCGTCGAGAAGAAACGCCTGTCCGAATTGCTGGAGGCCCAGGCGAACCTTCCCGCGAATTTCCATGTTCACCCGAAGCTCCAGGGTGGGATTCAGCGTCGTTTGGAGATGGCTCGTGGCGGGCGTGCCGTGGACTGGGCTGCTGCAGAGGCTCTGGCCTTTGCGTCCCTGGCGTCGGAAGGCGCCCGGATTCGGCTTAGCGGGCAGGACTCCGAGCGTGGAACTTTCAGCCAGCGTCACGCCGTGCTGCACGATGTCGAGAATGATGAGCGCTACGTTCCTCTGCAGAACATAGATCCCTATCAGGCTCCTGTAGAGGTCTATAACAGTCCTCTTTCCGAAGCGGGCGTTTTGGGATTCGAATACGGATACAGCCTGGATTGTCCGGATGGGCTGGTCCTATGGGAAGCGCAGTACGGAGATTTTTGCAATGCAGGCTAGGTCATTGTGGATCAGTTCATCGCGAGCGCCGAAGACAAGTGGCGCCGACTGAGTGGACTGGTGTTGCTTCTGCCTCACGGTTTTGAAGGAGCCGGCGCCGAACATTCCAGCGCGCGGCTTGAAAGATTTCTGCAACTCGCAGCCGAAGATAGCCTGCAGGTGGCCAACCCGACCACACCCGCACAATACTTTCATCTCTTGCGGCGGCAAATTCTGCGTCGTTGGCGGAAACCCCTGATCATACTAACTCCGAAGAGTCTGCTGCGGCATCCTCGTGCGACGTCCAGCCTGGACGAATTCGCCGCCGGCGGTTTCCGTCGCATCCTACCGGATGCGCGCACCGGTCCCCGCGAGTCTCGCCGTGTGCGGATGTGCTCCGGGAAAATCTATTACGATCTCAACCAGGCTCGTGAAGAGGGCGGACATGAGGATGTTGCGCTGATACGTCTCGAGCAGCTCTATCCTCTGGCCGACAATGTATTGCTTGAAGCCCTAGCGCCATATCCCGCCGGAACCCAGGTTGCCTGGGTGCAGGAGGAACCCGAGAACATGGGCGCGTGGCCGTACCTCCGAGCGCGATTTGGGGCGAAGCTGTTTGATCGTTTCCCGTTTTCCATACGGTCGCGCCCGGCGTCGGCGAGCCCTGCAACGGGATCTTCGCATAGTCATAAGCTCGAGCAACAACGGTTGATTGCTGAAGCCTTTCAACCATGAAACCAGGAGGAGGCCATGCCCGTCGCGCTAAAAGTGCCGTCTGTCGGGGAGTCCATTACGGAAGTGGAAATCGGGGAATGGCTGAAAGGAGAGGGTGCGTTCGCTGCCGCCGACGAGCCGGTCGTGGTTATCGAAACCGAAAAGGCGACGCTGGAAGTTCCGGCGCCGGTCTCGGGCAAAGTGACCCAAGTCCTCAAGAAGACCGGTGAAAAAGCTGCCGTAGGCGACATCATCGGCTACATGGAAGAGAGTGCGGCGCCGGTTAAGGAAGAGGCGTCAAAGGAATCGGAACCCAAATCGGAAAGGCCTCCGAGCCCGGAGCCAGCGCCGGCCGTCCAGCAACCTCCGGCGGAGCCGCCGGCGGCTGCGGCTAAGCCGCCCACGCGTCCTGTAAAGCCGCCGGAATCCTCAGCGGAGCCGCTAACGGCGCCGCCGGAACACAAACCCGAGCCTGCGTCTCGCGCGGCAATCGTCTCACCGCAGGCCGCGCCCGCTCCCGATCGCGGAGAGAACATTGTCCCCATGAGTCCTATCCGGCGCCGCATCGCCGAGCGGCTCGTTGAATCTCATAGGAATGCCGCGCTTCTAACCACCTTCAACGAAGTTGACATGTCCGCTGTTTCCTCACTTCGCGCCGAGCATGGCGATGCGTTTCGGGAAAAATACGGTTCCAAACTCGGGCTCATGTCGTTTTTTGTTAAGGCGGCTGTCGGAGCGCTGAAGGAGATTCCGCAGATCAACGCCGAGATCCGCGGCGAGAATATTGTGTACAAGGATTACTACGATATCGGGATCGCCATCGGTGGAGGGAAAGGATTGGTCGTGCCCATACTCCGGAACGCCGAACGCCTGAGTCCCGCCGATATCGAGAGACAGATTGCGGATTTCGCCCAGCGGGCCAGGGACAACCTTCTCCGCGTCGAAGAACTTCAGGGAGGAACGTTCACGATCAGCAACGGCGGAATCTACGGTTCATTGTTGTCTACTCCGATCGTCAATCCTCCTCAAAGCGGCGTTCTCGGACTCCATGCGATCGAGGATCGCCCGGTCGTTCGCAAGGGCAGAATTGTCGTGCGCCCCATGATGTACGTGGCGCTGACGTACGACCATCGCATTGTCGACGGACGGGAGGCCGTTACTTTCCTCAAGCGCATCAAGGAATCGATCGAAGATCCGGCGCGAATGATATTGGAGGTGTGAAGAACGCATGGACTTATCGTTTCCTGCTGAACTGCCTGGGGCGATTGTGTACTAAACTTTAGGAACTCTCTGCCAACAAGCGAGGTGCCACCGTGAAAATCCTCCTGCTCTCCATGCCGGATTCCTTTGAGCACATGCCGGAGCTTCTCATCCGAATGCCGAACGGCGCGCTTTCATCCCTGGCCGGAAATGTCGACGCACACCACAGCGTAGCGGTTGCAGATTTGATTCTCGTTCAGCGCCGCGTCCGGCAAACCGTCGAGCGGCTTGTGAGTGATATCCGGCCCGACGTGGTGGGGCTGTCTGTCATGACCTTTCAGCGCAAGACCGCGAAGAAACTCGTCGCGCTGGTGCGATCGCTTCATCCGGCAGTGCGCATTGTCGTGGGAGGGTACGACCCCAGCCTCGCGCCCGAAGCGTATGTCGAGGACGGACCTGGCGGAGCAGACTTCATCGTCCGCGGCGAAGGCGAGCTTACCTTCCGTGATTTGATAAGAGCGCTCGAAAACAATAGCGGTTATGAAGGCATCACCGGCCTTTCCTATCGCTGCGGCGATAAGTTTCAACACAACCCGGAACGGTTGGTGAGCCAGCTTGGGAATGGAGAAATAAGACCGCCAGATCGCAAATCGCGTGTACTGAAGGGCTACACGTTCATGGGCCGGCAGGTCGATATCGTCGAGACTTCGCGTGGCTGCACTTTCGATTGCAGCTTTTGTTCAATCATTGAAATGCGTGGCCGGAATTTTTACACGTACTCCTTCGAACGCGTGATCGCCGATATCCGCGACGCCCGGGATCGCGGTGCCAGGGCGATTTTCATCGTCGACGACAATATCACGCTGAATGTTCAGCGATTTGAGGCTCTCTGTGAGGCGATCATCGAAGCCGGCCTCCATTCGATAGATTTCATCGTTCAGGCGATGACATCGTCGATTGCCAATCACGGCGAGCGTCTTGCGCCGTTAATGCGCAAGGCGGGATTCCGGTATGTGTTCCTGGGTATCGAGAATATTCTCGACAAGGATCTGGCATTCTTGAAAGCCGCCTCGAAGAATACACAACGCGAAGACGGACAAAAGAGCAATGCCGCGATCAAGGCGATTGAGTATATCCACCGGAACAAGATGTACGTTGTCGGTGGTCTGATCGTCGGTAATCCTGACGACACGCGGGAATCGATCGAAGCCAACCTCGAGTTCGCGCGTCGATACGTGGATTGGCCGTACATTCAGCATCCGACTCCTTATCCGCGCACTCCAATGACGAAGGATTTTCGTGACCGCAATCTGATCATCAATGAAAACCTTGAAGAGTACGATGGCACGACGGCCGTCGTTCGAACCGAACACATGTCCGCTGAAGAGGTTGAATTTATGAGATGGAAGGCGGAGCGCTGGATGAAAATCCGGCACATTCCCGCTGGGTTGCGGCACGATCCGCTGCATATGCTCGCGCATTGCCCGCAAATCCTGGCGTTTACTCTTCGCGGAGATACGTTTAGATCGCTTCTCGGACTTGAAGATGACCGCCGCGCTTTCGAGCGCTATCGCGCGATCCGCGCCGCGGAGCGGGCGTACGTGTGACGGTTTCCGTAAGCTGAGTTGGACCTCGAATCGCCCTGCATATCGAGGGTATAGCATGCTCCAACGCGTCGATATCGGGCCGCGGTCGCTCAATGCCTATCGTGGAATTGTTGAGGACAACATTCTTGACGATCTCCTGGAGTTCTCCCGGGATCTGAAAGGCGCCCGTGTGGCTCACATCAACGCCACCCCCTACGGCGGTGGTGTGTCGGAGCTTCTGCGTTCCGCGGTTCCAATCCTTAACGATATTGGATTGAATGCGGACTGGAAGACGATCGCCGGCGACTCGTTTTACAATGCACGAACCGTTCCTCTTGGTTTCTCGGAATACTTGTCTTTGTGGCGGCACGCGAGGCGAGGACGTCCCTCAAGGTCGTGGCGAAGAAGATGAGGGCCGGTAGTGTTTGGGATCGAGAGGAGTTGCCGGTGGACGACGTCGTCGAGATCGGGGTCTTCGGGCCCCGCGTTGGCGAGGGCGTCGGCCAGCCGCTCTATCTGAAGTGCCGTATCGGCAGCGGCAAGCAGACGATTTCCATGACCGTATCGCGGGAGCCAGCCCGAATCGGCATCGGTCCCGAACACAAACTAATCGACCGGCCGGGCAACGACAACGTCGCCGAGCTGAAAACGCGGCACACACAGTCTTAATCTCCGAAAAGCTCCTCGTACCCTGGTGGCAATCTAATGCGCCGGTATCAAGGAATAGTGGCGGTTCTCTGCGGCCAGTTGCAGCGCCTTCTTGACCCGCTTATAGCTGAGCTTAAGCGGACTAATTCGAAGAATGCTGGGGTAATGACGTCGTCATTACGTTATGCTATCGTGGACATGTGGAGGTTATGGAATCATGCCTGTCAGTGGAGAGACTAAGCGCGAAACCCTCAACATCCGGATAAAACCGGAAGTGCGGGGCCTGATCGACCGCGCTGCGGAATTGGTCGGCAAAAACCGCACCGACTTCGTGTTGGATGCAGCACGGCATGCTGCGGAAGATGCTCTTTTGGAGCGCACGGTGTTTATGTTGAATCCGAAAGCTTATTCAGAGTTCGTCGCCCGTCTGGACGCCAAACCGAAGGCGAATGCGCGTTTGCGCAAGACAATGAAAACTCCAACACCTTGGGAATGATCGGACTTGGCTCTTTCGGCGCCGGCACTGCTAGACGACAATCATGTCATCGACAACTTTTCGTCAGGCGAGCCTTCACTTGACGCTTGGCTTAAACGCCGTGCGCGCCCGAACCAAGCCAGCGGCGGTTCGCGTACCTATGTCCTGTGCGAAGAAAATGCGGTTGTCGGGTATTATGCGCTGGCTTCGGGGGCTGTAGCCGTCAAGGCTGTCCCCGGACGTTTCAGACGAAATATGCCCGATCCGATTCCGGTCGTCGTTCTCGCTCGCCTTGCAATAGATCAGGCATGGCAAGGACGAGGCATTGGGCGGGCTCTTTTCAACGATGCGGCACGCCGCGTTCTTCAGGCCGCAGATGCGATTGGCATTCGCGGCATTCTCGTTCACGCAATCTCAGAAGACGCCAAGAAGTTCTATTTGGCGCTGGGCTTTGACACTTGTGTGGACGAGCCGACAACACTGGTAGTCACGCTCGCCGATATTCGTGCGGCGATGCAATAGACGCCAGGAGTTCTAAAGCTCGGAGTCGAGAGAAGCATTGTTTCGCCGAACAGCTTGGACTGCTGTCAGCGTTTCCTGGAAACCAGCATCGAAAATTGTTTGACAGATTTTCTCTGAGAAAAACCTCAAGCTCTTTATGAGCGCCGAGAGACCAGAAGTGATGAATTTTGAAAGTTGGCGAGCGTTTTGCCGTGCCATAAAAGGATGGCGCAAAGGAAGTACTCCGGGCACACACAACCGAAAATCCAGCCTGTAAGCCATTACTATTAAATGATTTGATGGATGCCGGAGGGGGGACTTGAACCCCCACGGACCGAAGCCCGGCAGATTTTGAGTCTGCTGCGTATGCCAATTTCGCCACTCCGGCTAAGAGTGCAAGCTCTGGAACGTAACACCTTTCAAATGTATCGGTCAACGTCGGTGCGGGCCGTTCAAATTCTGTGCCCGAAAATGGTGCAAAATCCGTAGCATCTTGATGCCAATGCTCTACTGGAAGGTCGGCCAGCGATTGCGCACTGAGTTGTTGAAGTCGGAGAGAGAGCGGAGTACGGGAACGGAATTCTTTCGACGGTGTAGAAAGAGTGTATTGCCGAGCCCTGAGAGGGCGATCGCCCGATTTCATGGCCGTAAAGTAACAATTATCGTTACCTTACGCTCAGAGTATCTGAGCAATAAGCTCCGACGCCAAGTTCGGGTTCAAATCCCGCAGACCTATGTTCACGAAAGTTGGCATGTTCACAATGTTGTGAACAATGGCATAAGCGTGAACATGTTCCCGCTGACGCTCTTTCGAGTAGTCAGCGATGGAGCCTCGGTGTTGCACGTAACTGATCGTTGCGTATCCTGGCATACGACTGAAGGAGTGTATATTCAGACGGATAGCCCATGCTTCTCGACGCGAGTCCTGTCCATCAATACTCCTCAGCGGACGCCAAGATCCGCCTTTTCCGTTCACTCTTTCGTGGTCGGGACGATGTCTATCCACGGAGGTTCGAAAGTCGTAAGACGGGGCGATCCGGTTACTCTCCGGCTTGCGGTAACGAATGGGTGCGGGGTATCTGTGAGAAACCGAGGATCAAGTGCACGGATTGCCAGTTTCGTCAGTTCCTGCCGATTACTGAAGATGTGATTCGCTGGCATCTCTCGGGATTCGATCATGCCGGCGAGCCGTTGGTGGCCGGCATTTACCCCATGCTTCAGGACGAAACGTGCTTCTTCCTTGCGGCCGACTTCGATGAGGAGGGCTGGCGCGAGGACAGCTTGGCATTCATGGAAACGTGTCGAGGTCTTGGCGTTCCAGCCGTATTGGAGCGATCCCGCTCCGGCCGTGGCGGACACGTCTGGCTGTTCTTCGAGCAGGCGGTCACCGCTGCAGCAGCCAGCAGACTGGGTTCATTTGTTCTGACTGAAACGATGGAACGTCACCCGGATGTTGGTTTCGATTCCTACGATCGGTTCTTCCCAAACCAGGACACGCTGCCGCACGGTGGCTTCGGTAATTTGATCGCGCTACCGCTTCAGAAGCAGCCGCGCGATCTGGGCAACAGCGTTTTCCTCGATGACCAGATGGTTCCTCATGCCGATCAGTGGGCGTTTCTGTCATCGGTACAGCGGATAGGCAGAGGCGCAATCGAAGACCTGATACGCGACGCCGAGAGTCGAGGACGTATTGTCGGCGTGCGATTTCCGCCCGTGGACGAAGATGAACCCGAACCGATGAGCGGAGGGAATGCAAGCCCGGCAGGGCGCAGCCATCAACCTTGGACCACCCCGGCGTCCCGGCGCCGGAAAGACCCTCCGATAGTTGGGGAAGTTCCCGCCAATCTGGAACTCGTGTTGGGAAACGAGATCTACATAGCGAAGGACGGTTTGCCGCCGGGACTTCGAAACCGGTTTCTCCGCGTGGCGGCCTTTCAGAATCCCGAGTTCTACAAAGCTCAAGCTATGAGACTGCCCACCTACGATAAACCGCGGATCATCGCGTGCGCGGAGGACTACCCGCAGCACATCGGTCTGCCTCGCGGCTGCATGGAGGACGTGCAACAACTTCTATCGGAACTGAACATCACGCCAGTCGTGCGTGACGACCGTTGTCATGGCCAGCCTTTGAGCGTCGCATTTCAGGGAACCCTTCGACTGGAGCAGAAGGCAGCGGCTGATTCCATGCAGAAACATGAAACGGGAGTGTTGGCTGCGACGACAGCGTTCGGGAAGACAGTTGTCGCCGCATGGTTGATCGCGCAGCGCGGCGTCAACACACTCGTGCTTGTGCATCGGCGGCAGTTGCTCGATCAGTGGGTGGAGCGGCTGTCGACGTTCCTGAGCATTAACAACCGCGAGATTGGAAGAGTTGGCGGCGGTCGCCGCAAGCCGACGGGCAGGTTGGACGTTGCGGTTATTCAAAGTCTGGTCCGCAATGGCGTGGTTGAAGATTACGTTGGCGAATACGGTCACGTCGTCGTCGACGAGTGCCATCATCTATCGGCCCACAGCTTCGAACAGGTTATCGGGCGCGCTAAGGCGAGATTTGTCACTGGGCTCTCAGCAACTGTCACCAGGAAAGACGGTCATCATCCGATCATCTTCATGCAATGCGGTCCTATCCGGTATCGTGTTAGTGCGAGGGCGGAGGCGATTCGTCGTCCTTTTACTCATATCGTTCTCGTTCGTCCCACGGCGTTTCAGCCAACGATGCCGGCACCCTCGGACAAGCGGGTCGAATTTCAGTCGCTTTACGGCGATCTGATCGGCGACCAATCGCGAAATCGTCGCATCTGTGACGACGTCATCGAAGCGGTGCAATCCAGGCGATCGCCGCTACTGCTCACGGAAAGAAACAATCACCTGGACAATCTCGCCGCGCAATTGGCTGGGCGAGTTCGTCACTTGATCGTGCTTCGGGGCGGCATGGGGAAGAAGCAGCGCGAAGCCATAATGGCGGACTTGGCGGCCGTCTCCCCGGACAGTGAAAGAGTGATTGTTGCCACCGGCCGGTACATCGGGGAAGGATTCGACGATGCGCGATTGGACACGCTCTTTCTCACACTGCCTGTTTCCTGGCATGGAACAATCGCGCAATACGCCGGGCGCCTTCACCGGCTTTACGACGGCAAGCGTGAAGTGCGGATCTACGACTACGCCGATTTGAATGTTCCCATGTTGGCGCGCATGTTTGATCGGCGGTGCCGCGGATACGAGGCTGTCGGATACTCTATCTCTCTGCCCGCCAGTGCCGTTCCGGGCTGGCCCGCAGACGTACTGCTGCCGTCGGACCCCGAGTGGAAACGCGACTATGCGGCGACCGTACGGCGACTTATTCGCGACGGTGTCGATACGCCTCTGGCAAATCTGTTCGTCAACGTGGCCAAGCCTTCATCGCCGGAACTGACGGGTTTGGCAAGGGCGCGCAGTGCGAGCGAAGCGTTTCTCTATCGCCGTCTTGAAACTCTTCCCGAGACAAAAGGCAGATTCCCACTGAACGTTCGCGTTCCGATCCCGTTCGATGGGCAGAGTCAGATGGAGATCGACTTGGTTAATGAACCTCTCCGAATCGCTGTTGAACTCGACGGCTCACAACATCTCTCCGATGCCGCAGCTTACCGTCGCGATCGCAGAAAGGACCGGTTGCTGCAACAGAACGGCTATCTGGTTCTGCGGTTTCTTGCCGATGATATCGGCAAGGATCTCGATGGTGTTCTTGATGGGATACTGCAGTCTTTAGGGTGTCGCGAACGATCAGGTGCCGAACAAAGTACGCTGATTAGCCGATCGTTGATCACCCGACAAAGCTGAATCCGATCGATTGACAGGGTGTAGCCATTAGGCTACAGTCGGGAATGTGATCGAGGTTCGCAAGACCGGCGAGTTCGCTCAATGGCTTGATGATCTTCGTGAAATTCACGTCCGGGCAAGAATTCAAGCGCGTATCGAACGGTTAGCAGCCGGAAATCCTGGGGATGTCAAACCAGTGGGCGAGGGCATTTCGGAATTGCGTATCGACTATGGCCCGGGATATCGGGTGTATTTCGTGCAGAAGGGATCTGTTTCCATCATCCTTCTCGCAGGCGGCGACAAGAGTACTCAGGCGAGGGATATCAAGACAGCGTTGCGCCTCGCGCGCAACCTTTAGGAGCAGCAATGGCAAAGACTGTGACCACGCGTTACGACGTGGCTGAACATCTGAGAACCCCGAAGGAAATGGCGGCCTATCTGGAAGCCTGTTTCGAAGAAGCCGATGGTGACGCAGCCTTCATCGCCAAGGCGCTGGGAGATGTTGCCCGCGCGAAGGGGATGTCGCAAGTTGCACGCGACGCCGGGTTGTCGCGCGAGAGCCTGTACAAAGCCCTTTCCGGCGAGCGAGCGCCCGATTTCGCCACCGTTCTCAAAGTGATCGGCGCCCTTGGGCTTACCCTCCATGCACAAGTGAGCCGGAAGTGATCGATCCTTGCCCACGCAAGCGCTTCAGCGTGGCCATGTCGAATTTTGGGTAACAATTTGGGTAATGAATGCTCTTCCGAGACAAAAGGCCGGTTCCACTTGAACGTCCTCGTTCCGATCCCGTTTGATGTCCTGAGTCAAATAGAGGTCGAGTTCATGAACGAAGCTCTCCGATTCTCTGTTTTCTGGCGGAAGATCGCGAGGAGTCTGAGTGCGTGATCCTTATGTGGGTTTCCCGTGATTACGCGCCCGGAAAGGCCTGCAAATGGGTTCCTGAACCTTTGTCTTTTTCGTCTTCCGGTTCAAAGGGTTCTGAAGAGTGCTAAGCTCCGCTTTAGTCTTCTATGAGCCAACGGCCCACTCGCCTTAAACTCACCGGCGAAGCGCAGAGCGGTCGCCGCCCGCTCTGCGTGTGCTTGACTCTTCTGATCTCCCTGTTCCTGCTTCCATTGTTGACTTTGGCCCGGGGTTCGTTCACCGATTACAGCGACGTGCAACACGTGCTGGCCTGGCTGGCCGATACTCTGCCGCCGGAGTTGAAGTCTTCCGATCCATCCACACAGCAGAAGGCCTGGCCGGACTGGGTGGCCGGCCACGACCGCGACATTCGCAAACGATTGGTTCGTGGTGATGAAGACACGATCGCAAACTGGCTGCTGTTTGGTACTTCATTCACTCTTCAGCCGAGGGCCTTTTTTGACGCGCCGGCGACGCTTGAGGCGCTTCGTAGCCGGATCTCGCAGCGCACCAGGGACTTGATTTCAGTACTCGGTTCGGCGGACCCGGATGAACGCGCTGCTTTCGCCCGCCAGTACCTGCTTGGCCAGGGATACGGTTTCGACACTATCGAGAAACAGGCAAGGCTCGAACGGCACTTCTATGCGGAGGTCGACCGGGTTGTCGCCGAACGGCAGCAATACATGCTTCGGGAGGACTCGGTCCAGCCTGGTGATGTCATCGGGCAAGTTCTCGCCCAGTCGAACCTGTTTCACGACCGGGGCCTGTCTCTCGACACGTCCATATTGGCGAGTTTTGGCGTCGAACAAGCGTTGACGGCGATGAAAGCTCAGGGTCTTCTGGCGCCAAACGGAATTCGCCGCGTGGCAGTTATCGGGCCGGGACTCGACTTTGCCGATAAGAACTCAGGTTATGACTTCTATCCGGTACAGACGATGCAGCCCTTCACGTCGATCGACTCGCTTGTGCGGCTTGGCGTTGACGCGCGAGCGGAGGAGATTGAGCTCACAACCTTCGATATCAGCCCGCGCGTCAACGATCACATCCGCGCTCTCGTCGATCGCGCCAAAACCGGAGCTTCATACGTCCTGCGAATGGCGAGGGAGCCGGATGCGCAATGGACGCCAGCTTTGGAGAGTTATTGGGAGAGCCTCGGCGATCGAATAGGTTCGGAAGTGCGGCTTCAGGCGCCGCCAGACGCTGTAAAAGGAGTTGACCTCCGAGGGGTAGAGGTGCGGCCTCAAGTCGCGGCCCGCATCACGCCGGTGGATTTCAACGTAGTGACCGAAAAATGGACCGGGCCGCCGTTCGATCTGGTCATCGCCACGAACGTCTTCGTCTACTATGACAGGCTCGATCAGGCGCTCGCATTCGCAGGCATCGAAGCGATGCTGCGGACGGGAGGTTTCTTTGTTACCAATAACGTCATCGTGGAAGCACCCTCATCGCGCCTGCGCTCCTTAGGTCTAACGACGGTTCATTATTCCGCCGATAAACTCGATCACCTATTCTGGTATCACCGTGAGGGGCCTGCCGATCCGCTTCGCTGAGAACGGACGCCCATGAAATAGAAATGTTTCTTCTTGAAACTCCCCACCCCAGGCAGCGTATAGTCCTCGCAAGAATCGTCCGCACAAAAATTCAATGCAGGTTGGGGGAATTTCCATGGGAAGACTCTTAGCAGCTGCGACCGCATTAGCGATCTTTTCCGGCAGTGTATTCGGCCAAACCAGCAATGCCTCCGTCGGCGGATTCGTGCAGGATCCCTCCGGGGCGTTCGTTCCCGGCGTGTCCGTCAAGGCGACGAACACACAAACAGGAGTGGTCACCTCTGTCATCACGAATGAATCCGGGACCTACAACATCCCGAGCCTTCTGCCAGGAGCCTATCGGCTGACGGCAGAATTGCCCGGCTTCAAGACTGCGGTCATCAACGATGTGCAACTCGGAGCGAGCGCTGCTGCCCGTCACAACTTCACCATGGAGGTTGGTGCCGTCTCGTCGTCGGTGGAGGTGACGGCAAACCGCGGAGCCCTGCTGGCGGAGTCCTCACCGACGATTGGCCAGGTGCTGAGCGAGCAGAAAGTCCGCGACCTTCCGCTGGTCACGAACAACGTCCTCGACCTCATGAAGACCATGCCTGGCGTTCGCGGCGGCATCTACTCTTCAACGACGACGTTCGCCGGCATTAGCGCCAGCGCGGTCAACACGACGCGCGACGGACTCAGTGTGCAGGAAGGGCGATACGCCTACGGCGTGGGCTCCACCACCTTGATCAACCCGGACATGGTTGGGGAGCTTCGCGTGATCCTTGCTCCCGTCGATGCGGAGACTGGGCGCGGCAACGGACAAGTGCAAATCACCACCAGGTCCGGCACGAACCGGTATCACGGCAGCGTCGTTTGGAACATTCGCAACTCGGCGCTCGATGCCAACACGTGGAGCAACAACAAACAGGTCGTCCGCGGCGTCTGGACTCCGTCGAAAGGGAATTGGCAGAACGAGCACGAGTTTTCGCTCTCGCTCGGTGGCCCCATCAAGAAGAACAAGACCTTCTTCTTCTTTCTATGGGACCAGCAAATCGAACGCGACCGCACGCAGATGCGGCCCGTCGTGCTCACCGACTGCGCCAGGAACGGCATCTTCCGCTATTGGCAGGGCTACCAGAACGGCAACATCAACCAGATCACCGCCAACCTGGCCACCGTGAATCCGATCAGGCAGTCCGTCGATTCGTTCGGCAATCCGTTAAGCCCCCAATCGAATCCAACCGGCACGCCCTACACGGGGCAGCTGCGCTATTTCAGCGTTTTTGGCCCGCTGTTGAATACGCCGACGAAGCCCGATTGTTCTGACGCCATTGTGGATAGCGGCAACCCGTGGGACACCAATCGCAGAGGAATGGACCCTGCGGGATTCAGCCAGCGATATCTGGAGTACATGCCGCACGCCAATGTGTTCGATGGCGGCGATGGCTTGAACACGGCCATCCATCAATGGGAGTTCGCAGGTCATGGCACTGGCGATCTGAATACGGCCTACGGCACCAGCTTCGTGGCGGACCACCATCAGGCCAATCTGAAAATCGACCATGTGATCAACACCAATCACAAGCTTGCGTTCAACGGCAGCTATCAAGTGGTGCCGAACGACTACATCCCGGTTTCGGGGCCTCTCGTGCAATGGCCCGATGGCTACCTGTCCAAGACGTTGCGGAAACCCCGCGTATTCACCGCCAACCTGACATCGACGCTGACTCCGGGAATCCTCAACGAAGCCCGTGTAGGCTACCGCGCAAACTGGCACTACGTCTGGGCGCCGTGGGAAGTGCCGAACGAAGCGGATCGCAAGGTTCCCTTATCGTTGATGCTGAACGGAAGCAACGGAGTTCCAATCGTTTACACCCCGGCGACCATCTCCGCGAGCGGGACTCAAGGCGGAACGCTGACCACCGTCAGTTTTTCGTGCGCCACGGGATGCGCCCAGCAGGGCAACTACACGCCCCTGTACCAGTACGCGGATACGGTGACGTGGTCCAAGGGGAAGCACACTTACAAGGGCGGTGTCGATATTCGCATCGGATTCACGAAGGGCTTCGAAACGCCGACCGCTCCCATCCCTAAAGCTTTGGGTGGCGCGGGCCAAAACCCGAACCAGAAATTTTCGAACAACGCCGCGATGCCCGGCCTGGTGGCCAACAACCAGACGGTTGCAAACAGCCTGCTCTACTTCCTTTCTGGTTCGCTCAACCTGGCGCAGCAGTACTACCACATTTACGATTCCCAGAACCCGCAGTGGAACAGCTATCTCGATCACACCCGAAAGCTGACATGGGCTCACCAGAACGATTGGTCGGTCTTCTTTAAGGATGACTGGAAGGTACGCCCGTCGTTCACTTTGAACCTGGGCGCCCGGTATGAGTTCTACGGCGCACCCTACGAACACCGTGGACTCACGCCGACGCCGGTCGGCGGCGGCATCGCGATGCTCGGCGTTTCCGGCCGGAGCTTCGATCAGTGGCTGCGGCCAAACACGCCCATCGACTTGAACAATCTGACGCAGATCGAACTCGTTGGACCGCACAGCCCCAACCCCAGCCGCGGACTCTACAAAAACGACTGGAACAATATCGGACCCGCCGTAGGCTTCTCGTGGCAGCTCCCCTGGTTTGGCAAGGAAAAGACAAATGTCCGCGGCGGATACCAGGTAACCTATGCCAAGCCCAGCAATCTCGCGGCTCTCGTCAACGGCATCTTCCTGAATCCCGGCTTCAGCAACCTGGCCCAGTCCAGCGGGCCGCTGAACGGAACCTACTTCGATCTGCAAAATCTCCGGGACTTCGTACCGATCACTCCAGCGACGGCTCCGTTGCAACCGATCCCGCTGACCAAGCCGAACCAGGCGATCTCCGCCTTCGACTACAACTTCACCACGCCTTACATTCAGAACCTGACGCTGTCGGTCACGCGCAAGGTCACGTCGTTCCTGAACCTGGATGTGCGTTACATCGGCACCCGTGGCCTCAAGCTCGACGGCAACTGGGATCTCAACGTGCCGAACGTGTTCTATAACGACAAGCTGTTCGATGCGCTCCAACGCACGCGGCGCGGCGAGGACGTGGAGCTATTCGATCAAATGTTCATGGGCTTGAACCTCAATCCAGGCGTTGCCGGATGCGATCCCGCGAACCCCAGCGCGGCGTGCGCTCCGGTGAACGGTACCACGCAGAGGGGATCTCAACACCTGCGGCTGAGTTCGACTTTCCGAAGCGATCTGGCCAATGGAACGTTTGCGGCGCTGGCAAATTCCCTGAACGTTTTTAACGGCGTGGGATCCGGAACCGCCGGCACTGTGAATTTCGGCGTCGCGGGTGAACGCGGGACCGTGCTCAAGCGCGCGAACGCCGGCTTCAACGTCCCGGGCGGCAACAGCGGAGGGAACATTCCGGCGAGCAGTGTGGTGCCCGCCGGTCTGTTCCCCGCCAACTGGATCACCGCCAACCCTCAGGTTTCCGCGGCGAACTTCTACACCAACACGGGCAAGTCGAATTACAACTCGGTGCAGTTCGAATCGACGCTGAACGCGGGAAGAACCCTGACCTTCCAGGGAAGTTATGTCTGGTCCAGGTCCCTGGCGTTGAATTCGGGCGGCTACACCAACCCGGCCGACAGGGACAAGGACTACAACCTTGCTGCCAGCCACGTCACACACGACTTCCGGGCCAATGGAACGTTTTCGCTGCCATTCGGTCCCAATCGCCGGCTGTTCAGCAACGCTTCAGGATGGTCTGCCCGGCTGATTGAGGGTTGGCAGTCGAGCTTCATTATTAACGCCAACACCGGGCAGCCTGCCAGCGTTGTCGGATCGACAACCTTGTATGCCAACGGCGTGCCGGATATCGTTGGCGATTTTCCGGTGAAGCCGTTCTCGCAGCTGGCCTGGAACGGAGATTTCGGCCAGTACTTCGGCTCCCGCTTCGCTCAGGTGGCGGACCCGCAATGCGTCCAAATCGCGTCGGTCCTCCGTCCCTACTGCACGCTCCAGGCGGTTACGGATTCCAAGAACGGTCAGATCGTGCTTCAAAACGCACAGCCGGGACGCCAAGGCACCCTGGGTCAGAAGACCATGGAACTTCCAGGCGCCTGGGCCTTCGATGCCGCAATGAGCAAGTCTGTCCAGATCGGAGAATCCAAGAGCTTGCAGGTGCGCCTCGATGGTACGAACATCTTCAACCACCCACTGCTGGGGACGCCGACCCTGAATATCAACAGCACGACGCCCTTTGGAAACATTTCAGACAAGGGTAATCAGCGGCGCCAGTTCAAGGCGCAGCTGCGCTTGAACTTCTAACGGAGGCGGAACGACCCTGAAGGATTTCGCAAGCCTGCGCGAAGCGATGGGATGCAGGCGAAGTCCTTCAGGGCTCCTGGCCAATCCCTGAGGCTCTCCCTCATTTCTGGCTGGCTGCAAAGATTTTGCGGGTTAGCGACGACACAGGACGATCTTTGAATTTCTGCGATTCGAATGCCTCGATGTTTTCCAGAACCCCTGTGTAAACCTGCACCTCCAGTCGGTGATGCGTAATCGTATGACGGCAGGAACCGACGTGCTTAAGCGTTCCGGCGGGAAGTTCGTTGAACATGGGGAATTCCCAGAGACCTTTGGATTGGCGCATGAGGTGCCGGCCGTTCTCTTCCTGCACGATGGCGACAAGTTGAACGCGCACGGTTTCGGGACGTTTTTTCACGGCAGGAATGACGAGCTGCGTTCCGGTCTTGTACGCGATACAGGAAAGCTGCACCGGACACACCAGGCAGCGGGGCGCCTTGAAGGAGCACACGGTTGCGCCGAGTTCCATGATGGCCTGATTGATGAATCGCGGCTCTGCCTGCTTCACCAAATGAGTTGCCGCTTCCCAAAGCCGCTTGGGACTTTCGTCTTGCCACCCGTAAACGCGAGAGAGCACGCGCCGCACGTTTCCATCCACCACCGGAAAAGCCTTGTTAAACGCGATACTGAGAATCGCGCCTGCCGTGTATTGGCCGATACCGGGCAGCGACCGCAGCGCTTCATAGTCTGAGGGGATCTGGCCGCCGTGCTCCTCTGCGAGAGTTTTTGCTGCCGCCATCAGGTTGCGAGCGCGGCTGTAATAGCCCAGGCCGGCCCAAAGGCTCAGCACACTTTGTTCGTCAGCCTTTGCGAGTTTTCGGATGTTGGGGAACTTTGCGATCCAGCGCTCGAAGTACGGAACAACCGTCTCCACCTGGGTCTGCTGGAGCATGATCTCGGAGACCCAGACGTGGTAAGGATCGTAGGATTCGCGCCAGGGAAGAGCCCGCTGGTTCTCAAGGAACCAGCCCATCAGCTCTTTATGCATCCACAGTAGAAGCCGCTTCCTTCATTTCGTTCTCGATCTTCTTGATCTCGACGAGATGCCCGGGATTGAACGGCAACGAAGGATAGTAGCAATTGCTTTCGTGCGTGCAGAAACAGCCATTGGCGACCTTGTCGCGGCGTGCGTCCATCTTCGCCGAATACCAGAGCTTGCTGAAGTCCCAGTCGTAGTTGCGCAGGTTGTCGACGCCCTCCAGGATCTCGCAGCTCGACACCGTGCCTTCATCGTAGATGACAGCTCCCGCGCTGCCCGCCCAGCAGTCGAGTTGCGGACGGCCTTCCAGGGCGGTCTTCGCAATCAATTCGTGCATGTAGATATCGACTGCGGCCTTGAAGAAGCCCGCGTCGCCGGAGTAGTTGTTCTTGATGACCGCATGACGTGAATCTTCGCTGATGCGATGCATCAACTGGTCGTACCGGCTCTTGTCGATAATCAGTTCCTTCGGCCGCGCGGACGGCGGACGAATGTAATTCACATTCACTTTATCCGGCTTCAGGTCGTACTTCAGGAAGTCGTACCACTCGAAAATGCGGTCCTGGTTGCTGTTCATGAAGCAAGTGCAGGTTTGGATATCCAACCGCGGATGCTCTTTCTTGATCTGCTTGAGCTTGCGCGCGGTGTCGATGGCGATGTCCCAGCTTCCCGGTTTCTGCCGGATACTTTCGTGATCTTCCTTCAATCCATCGATCCCGAGCGCGACGGTGACATTGAGTGCCGGGTTTTCCTGAAGGATACGCGTCACGTCCGGAATGATGCGCTGCTGGATCTGCCCATTCGACATCAGGTAAATCGATTCCAGCTTGTTGTTATTGTGGAAGGCGCGGGCAACTTCGGGAAGATCCTTGCGCGTGAACGGCTCGCCGCCTGCGACCACCAGCACGCCGAGATTGGCTCCCAGCGTCTCGCTGATCTGCTCGAGGTTGCGCGTGGTCATCTGCTGTTTCTTGCGTTCCTTGTCGTCGAGTTCGTCGGTGAAGAAGCAGTGAACGCATCTCATGTCGCATACCGACGTGATCAATATGTTCAGGAGGATTGGCGCAAACGGACGCCCTGTGGCTATGCGCGCGTAGCGCTTGAGTATTTCTTTGTGGTGAAAGTCCATATTAGTTACTACCGAAGAACGGGTTGGTCATCAACGCCGGCTTCTGCTGAGTGCCTGAAGGTTTGTCGAGGGAAAGTTCTTCGACCAGAACCGAGGGGGCGACAACCGATGTTGGCGTTTCCGCACCCTGTGTTCCCACCAGACGGTTAGACGCGATGGAATCGTTCCCGACAGCGACGATATGTCGCAATCCTTGAACGTTGAGTCCGCTCGCGCCGGCGACGCGGATCAGTTCTTCCTTTCCATCAGAAACGCGCACCCGATAAGTCAGGACGGGAGTACCGACCGGACTGTTTCCGTTCGGATTCGTCGCCTTGATCATGATTCCATAGTCGAGGCGCTCTTCCTTGGCAGTTTTGAGTAATTCCTTCTTGAGATCCTCGTAACTCTTGCCGCCCGTTGCCGTAATGATGAGGTTGCTCACCTGCGGAGCTTCGCGTCCGGGATATCCATTTCGGCCATGACCGTTGGATTGGATGCGTCCTTTGCCGGGCCGGCGAGACATCAGGAGATTCGTCAGAAGGCCGCCATCCACAAGCGGCAGTTTTCGGGCCGGAACGCCCTGATCGTCAATCGAGTAATAGCCGATCAGCTTTCTATCTCCGATGGTCCTGATGCCCGGATCGTCCACTACCGTCATATAGGCGGGAAGGATCGGACGGTTCAGCCGATCCTCCAACGGAGGCGTGGCGCTCTGCCCCTGTCTGGAGAGCGGCCCGCGTTGCCCGGTCAAATTCGGCGCAAGAACACGCGCAAACATTTCCGTGGCGGCTTGTCCCACCAGCAGCGCGGGGCCAGAATAGTCGGAGGCCAGGGGAGGCGCTTCACGAAGTGCCGTCAGATCCTTGGCCATCTGCCGAATGGCACCGGCATAGGTTTCCTGCGAAGGCAGATCGGCGAAATCCCGGACGTAGACCGGAACACTGTTCGAAACCGTCATCCCGTCATCGGCCTGGGCGCTCGCGGTTGCCTGAAGTATCAGCAGCAATTCCGGCTGCATCGTTCGCGTTCCCTCGCTGTTGGCGATGTATCGGTGATTCAGGCGCGCGCGGAATGTAACGCTGGACGATTGAATTTTCGGGAACTCTCGAAAGATCTGTGACCACTGCCGCAACTGGGTCTCGATTTTTGCACGGTCGAATTCCAGCTTCCTCCGTTGGCCCGTCGAAACGAGGGGCGCTTCCTTGGAGAAGTCGGGAACGGGATCATCCTGAGTCCGGTTTTGAACGGCCGATCGCTTTTGCGCGATGACCTCGACTGCGGACTTGTAGGCCCCGTCGGTTCCGAGCCAAAGGGTATGGCGCAGGTTGTCGTAATCGTCGTCGACCGGACCTTGAGACAGTCCGCCGCCGCCTCCACCGCCCTGTCCGGCGTTGAATTCGGAATTGTCGAAGTCGTAGCTTCCGACGCGGACCTGCGTATAGATCAAGCGCTGCTTCGACGGGCTCGACTGCGTGAGAGCGCCAAATGTTGCTCGGGCCGCGAATTCGTCCTCATCGAGCACGACATATTGGATGAAGTATGGCTTGTCGAGATTATTGAGCTTGAGCTCAACGATCGACCGGTTCAGTTCGTCATTCATTGCCTTCATGACCTGATCCGCAGAGGCAGGCGCAGTGCTTTGCCCGGCCGAAACCATCGAGCTGATCGCGAGGCAGATTGAAATGTAGAACGTTTTCCTTGTCGTATTCTTCGAAAGGGACGGCACGGCAAACCTCATCGCAGAGATCCTCCTGCCGGTGAAACGGGGGCATCAGGAGCGGAAAGTATCGGCATGCGCTCCGACGACTTGGCCTTCTTCTGGACTTCGATCTGGGTCGTCAGGATCGCCGGCGACACGGCCGACACAGGGACGTAGCCCGATTCTGCTCCACAGAATCCATTGAAGATATCCACCTTGTCCGACGCCGCAACAATCTTGCTGAACGACGTCAGCGGGGTACCGATCAAGTCCGCGCCGCGCACGAGCTCATCCGGGCGGCCGTCCACATAGACGCGATACACCATGATAGGCGTCACCTGGAACGACTGCGGGCTGTCTCGGCCGGTGAGAGTGAATCCGCCTGAGATATCGTCGAAGAGAAGACCGTACGGCTTGCCTTGCTTTTTGGCTTCTTCGATCAGCATTTCGCGGAGCCTGGCTATCGGAACCGTGTTCGCCGCTTTGACCATCAGATTGCCCTGACGTCCGACGGCCTTGTATCCGGGCTGTTTCCTTCCGTGCCCATTGGATTCTTCAAATCCTGCAACCGGAGATCGGGACAGCAGGAAGTTTCTAAGGACTCCATTTTCCACCACCGTGACGGGGCGCGCTTTTACGCCTTCATCATCGTACGTGTAGTAGCCGTTGAGATCCGTGGTTCCTACCTTCTCTGTTGTCGGATCGTCAATGACTGAAATGAAATCCGGAAGGATCTTCTGATTGACCTGCTTCGCGAACGTCTGCCCTTCGCTCTCGCTCTTGTTTCGCTGGCCTTCAATACGGTGACCGAAGATTTCGTGGAAGAACACGCCGCTGGCGCGGCCCGAGAGAATCGCCGGCCCGGTATACGGATCGACGACGGGCGCTTTTCGGAGGGCCTTGAGGTCCTTCACGATCTTGTCGACGGTTTGCCGTATGGTGGCTTCGCTCGGGAGGCCTTCAATGGTGTGCGAGTCAAAGGACTCGAACCGCTGAAAGTCCATGCCATCGTCTGCGCGCGCCCGGCCGATGAGATAAATACGGAACTGAACGGTGCCGTGCCGGACAGAGGTTCCTTCACTATTGACCAAATACTGGTTATTGATTGTCGACGTGAAGCCGGCCTGGCCATCAAGCAACTCCGGATAGCCCTTGAACATTGCCGAGTACGCCTTGACCTTCTTTTCGAAGTCGGCGACGTTGACGGATGCATCCCGCAGATTCGAAACGGATTTTTCTGATTTCTCGCGCGACATATCGCCCGACGGGTCTTCTTCGTCCACGCGAACCGCGCGGTTGGCTTTGACATTGATCAAGCGCTCTACGGCAGCCTTGTATCTGCGGTCGGTTTCCAGCCAGATCACGCTTTTCAGCGCATCGACGTCATCGTCAATCGGCATCAGAACGGAACCGGGCTGGCTCAAAGCCTGACTGCCGCCCCCTCCGCGTTGTCCGCGGATTTGATGCGTATTGTCGAAGTTGTAGTCGCCAACGCGCATATCAATGTCGAGCAGCCGCTGTTTGTCGAGGTTGCTGTACTGGAGCGCTCCCAGGGAAGCCGTGATCTCCGATGTCTTGGACTCATTGACTTCGTAGCTCAGAAAGTAAGGTGCGGGATCACCCTTCTTCGTCAGCACGTCCATGGCCCGTTTGATCTCGTCTTCGAGTGCTCGTCCGACGGGGTTCACTGCGGAGTTCTGAGCCACCGCCGTTTGCTGCAGCAATGCGCTGCAGGCTACGACGACAAGCCACCCGAGATAACGTTTCATGAGTCCTCCTAAAGGATAGTGAATTGTACAACGTATGACGGGGGAAATGGGCGGCGGTTAACGAATTAGCAGCGATGGATACTCGAACCGCCAAGACGCCAAGGTCGCCAGGAGCAAAGTGCCGGGCGAATTTTTTCTCCCCTTGGCGTGCTTGGCGTCTTGGCGGTTTTCTTACTTTTTCGCCTTGGCGACGAAATAACGGTCGCGAACCTTCACCTTCAGATCCTTATCCTTCAATCCGTTGGGCGGATTCAACATCTTGATTTCGATTTTCCGCCACTTATCGTCCCGGGCGTCGTTTGTGGACTTGAAGCCCAAAACATATTGATTCTTGAGTTCCTGGGCCAGGGATTCGAGGTTCGACCGGAGTTGCGTGTCGGCTTCAGCCTGATAGAGACGTCCGCCAGTGAACCTCGCCAGGTCGTCATAGCCGGCCCCGCCGGAAAGATGGATTGCCTCTCCGCGTGCGACATCCGAGATGCTGTTGGTTGGCCCTCCGGAGTCCGTTCCTGCGGCGAAGACAATGTAGATCGGGACGGGTAGTTTCTTGGCGTACTCCTGAAGCGTTCGCGCGGGGTCTCCCGCTGAGACTTGAAACCCATCCGTAAGTACAAGCAGCACTTTCCGGGGATTCGTGCTGGCTTCCGCCAGTCGCGTAATGTGACGCGAAATCCCATCAAAAATGCCATTTGCGCCAAAAGGCATCTCTTCCACGGTGTACTTGTTTTTGGGATTGCCCTGCTGCCGGAAGTTTTCAACAGCCTCCCGAATTTTGGACGAGTTCAGGTCCGCTCGCCCGCGTTGGAGGGCGCTGAGGGCGAGGATAATGTCGACGTCCATCGGCTGATCTTCCGCATAAAAGGAGGTGACCGTTTGCTGAATGCCGTCTTCAAGCAATTTGAAGTTTTCGTTCTTGAGGCCGCCAACGTATGCGTTCTTCGGGCCGCTAACCGCAACCGGAACATAGACCAGATTGGGGTCGGCCGTTGGATTCTGGGCCAGAGACGAGCCGGCGAAGGCCAGCCAAACAATGGATAGAGCTAGAATTGTCTTCTTATGCATAGTTAGCCTCAGGTTGTGGAATGGGCTTGCCGACCGGCGAATTGTATATCTGACGGCGAGAATGGTCCAATAGTTCAGGGGTCTTTATTGCGTGGGGCCGCCCGGTGCCGTGTACTCCGTCGGGGCATTAACGGTGATTTTCCCAGCATTGCGTGGCGGATTTACGATATTCACAGTGACCGCCCGCCGGGTTCCGTCTTTCTTGTCGTTCTTTGGATAGTACCCGATCGTGTATTGGTTCCGGAGTTCCCGCGCTACTTGTCGGCAAATCGCCTCCACCTCGTCAAGGGACTTGGGGAAATAAGCCCGTCCGCCGGTGACTTCGGCCATTTCCGTAAGCGTCTGTTTTGCCTTCTTTTGCGGGGACTTGCTAAAGAGCCCGCCGCTGCGCTCGTTTTCATCCAGAAGTCCGATGGTGTAGATCGAGATATTCCGAGTTTGGCGGATGTAGTTGAGCACTTTCTCATAGCTCATCTTGCTGTCCTGATCTTCGCCATCCGAGATGACGAGGATGGCCTTCTTCTGCAACCGCCCCGTCTTAACATGCTCGACGCCGAGGTAGATCGCGTCGTATACCGCCGTTCCGTTCCGCGGATCGAGTTCGTCGAGTGCGTCGACAAGATCTCCAAGGCTGCCGATAAAGTCCTGCTGCAAATACGCGTCGTTATCGAATGCGATAACGAAAGTTTCGTCATCGGAATTGCTCTCGCGCACGAACGTCAGCGCGGCGCTGTGGACACGCTCTTTCTTGGACCGCATGCTACCGCTGTTGTCGATCAGCAATCCCATGCTCACGGGAATGTCTTCGTGCTGGAAGAGAGCGATTTCCTGGGGAACTTTGTCTTCGAGAACCTGGAAGTTTTCCTTGTTCAGGCCGGCGACCATTAGCCCGTTCTTGTCGTTTACGGTGACGGGCAGCGTCACCAGTTGAACGTTGATGTCAATCTTGAAAGGTTTGTTTTCCTTTGGCTGCTGCTGCGCCGGAGGAGTCTGGGACAGAAGCGTCAAGGACAAGCAGTTGCCAAGGATGAGAAGCAAGCTGAGAAGCATCAGGGCTGTGCGTCTCATCTCTTGATGGCTGCGCCCTAGCCGATCTTTAGTTGTTTCCAGCGGTTTTACCTTCAGGAGTCGGAGCATAGTAGCCTTGCTTGGCGCGGACGGTAAGCTTGTTGTTGGGGTATTCCGCCGTAACTTTGATCTTGCGGTATTTCCCATCCTTCTCCGGGTTGGACGAGCGGTAGCCAAGAACGTATTGGTACTTCAGTTCCTTGGCGATGCTGCGGCAGGTGTCTTCCAATTGATAGACGGAAGGCGGAAAGAACGACTCGCCCCCGCTGATCGATGAAAGGTCCCGCAATAACGCCTTGCCTTGTTCAGCAGACGAATCGCCCGGCCCATTCGAGATACCGATGGCATACATTTGTACGTCCTTCTCTTTAATGTACTGTTTCACGTTGGAGAAGGTGTACCGGCTGCGATTGTCCTCACCGTCAGTGATCAGAAGAAGCGCGCGTTTTGTGTTGTTGCTCGCTTCAAGCTTGCTGAGCCCCATGTACACCGCATCGTAAAGAGCAGTGCGGCCTTTCGCCTTGGAGAACATGAAACGTTGCTGAAGTTTGGCGATATCGTTGGTGAATTCCGATCCTGTCGGCTTGTCTGAGAACTCGACAAGGAAGTATTCATCGTCGGGACTGCCACCTTTCAGGAAGGTGATGGCAGCCTGGGTCGCTGTCTTTAGCTTGTCTTTCATGCTTCCGCTGACATCGAACACGATGCCGACGCTGACGGGGATATCTTCGGAAGAGAAATACGTGATTTCCTGGGGCACTTTATCTTCGGCAATCTGAAAGTTTTCTTTTTCAAGCCCGGTGACGAACCGCCCATCACGGTCGGTGACGGTTGCAGTCGCGAGAACAAGGTCGACATCGACTCTGAGATTGTGGGGCGATTGTTCGGGTTTGGTTTCCTGAGCAGACAGAACACACGTCAGGACCGTCAGAAGAAGGAGACTAAATGCGAGCTTTCCTTTTTCCCGGTTCATGATCTGTCCCTCCGGGGATTATCCACGTTAACGGATGTGGGAGCAGTATAGTTCTGCACTCCTGCCACCGCAATCTTCGAATTATCCGATTGCACGCAAAATGCCACCGCGATTTTACTGGCCCCTTCTCTTTTTCACGGTCAAGGGACCTCCGTTGGCCGCTGGTGCGTGTCAGCTATCCCCTACTCGCGTGATATAGTGACAACGATTTTTCCGATGTGTGGAGTGTGAATTCCGATAGCGCCATCGTCATCATCCCGGCCCGATACCAATCTACACGTCTCCCTGGAAAGCCTGTCCTCGAAATTCAAGGTAAAACGTTGATAGAACACGTTTATCGGCGTGTCCAAAAGGCGGAAACCGTAGAACGCATTATGGTGGCAACCGACGACACCCGGATCGCTGAAGCGGTCCAGCGATTTGGTGGCGAAGTCATCATGACTCGCACCGACCACCAAAGTGGTACCGACCGTCTCGCCGAAGCGGCAACCAACCTCCCGCCGGATGCCCTGGTCGTGAACGTACAGGGCGACGAACCCTTGATTGAACCTGAAGTGATTGACCGGGCCGTGTCGGCCGCCCGTCCAGGCGATGCCGAAATGATCACGTTGATGACACGCCTGGACCTCCGGGCCTCGATCGAGGATCCGAACCGCGTCAAAGTCGTCGTCGACCGCCAGGGGTTTGCCTTGTATTTTTCTCGTTCCCCCGTTCCAAGCAGTGGGACCACTTTTCTCCACCTGGGGTTGTATGTGTATCGCGTCCGTTTCCTGAGGCAATTTGCGCAGCTGGAGAGAACTCCGCTGGAAATCGCCGAGCGTCTCGAGCAATTGCGCGCGCTCGAGCATGGTTTTCGTATTCGAGTGGTGGAGGTCGAGAGCGCATCGTGGGGTATCGATACGCCAGCAGACCTCGAAAAATTCAAGTCGGCATTAAGAAGTCCGTATTAGGAAAACAAATCAAATGGACAAGAAACTCATCTTCGTGACTGGTGGCGTTGTTTCGTCGTTGGGCAAGGGACTGGCGGCGGCCTCCATCGGCTGCCTGCTGGAGAGCCGCGGGTTCAAAGTCAACCTTCTGAAGTTCGATCCTTACCTCAACGTCGATCCCGGCACGATGAGTCCCTATCAGCACGGCGAGGTCTACGTTACCGACGACGGCGCCGAGACCGATCTCGATCTCGGTCACTACGAGCGTTACACGCACGCCGACCTGACCCGGCGCAACAACCTCACCACGGGCCGCATCTACGAAACCATCATTCAAAAGGAACGCCGGGGTGACTACCTGGGAAAAACCGTGCAGGTGATTCCGCATGTCACCAATGAGATCAAGGATGCGGTGCGCCGCGTATCCGAAACGGTCGATATCACGATCGTCGAAATCGGCGGAACCGTTGGCGATATCGAATCGCTGCCGTTCCTTGAAGCGATCCGCCAGATGCGCCAGGAAGTCGGCCGCGAGAACAGCCTGTTTATTCATCTCACGCTCGTTCCGTTTATCCCGACTGCCGGCGAGCTCAAGACGAAGCCGACACAGCACAGCGTGAAGGAGCTTCTCGAAATCGGAATTCAGGCCGACATTCTCTTGTGCCGCACCGATCGCTATCTCGCGCCGGACATGAAGAGCAAGATCGCCCTGTTCTGCAACCTGTCCGAAGCAGCCGTAATCACGGCAAAGGACGTGGCAAGCGTTTACGAAGTGCCGCTGGTGCTGAGTGCGGAGGGCCTCGACGATCAGATTGTCCGGATGCTCCATTTGCCTCACCGGGAACGCAACATGCAGCCCTGGGAAATGTTGATGGAGCGCGTCAACAATCCACTCGACGAAGTGTCGATAGGTGTTGTCGGAAAGTATGTCGCGCTGGAAGATGCGTACAAGAGCCTGCGCGAAGCCCTCATTCACGGAGGATTGAAGCACAACCTGCGAACGAAGATTCACTGGATCGAAGCCGAAAGCATGGAATCCATTGACGGTCCCGCCGGGTTGGCGGAGTTCGACGGCATCCTCGTCCCTGGAGGTTTCGGCAAGAGGGGAATTTCGGGAATGGTCCGCGCCATTCAATTCGCCCGCGAAGAGAAGGTCCCCTTTTTTGGGATTTGTCTGGGCATGCAATGCGCCGTGATCGAGTACGCGCGCAACGTTTGCGGGCTCGTCGATGCCAACAGCACGGAGTTCGAGCAGAACACCGAATACCCGGTCATCTATAAACTGCGCGATCTGCTTGGCGTCGATACGATCGGCGGCACGATGCGGCTCGGCGCCTATCCCGCCAATCTCGCGGAGAACTCGCTCGCGCACCGCATCTACGACACTCCGGTGATTTCTGAAAGACACCGCCACCGGTATGAGTTCAATCGAACATTTGAAAAGAACCTCACGGACAAAGGGCTGATCATTTCCGGAGTGTCGCCCGACAAGAACTTCGTCGAGATCGTCGAGATTGCCGACCATCCGTGGTTCCTGGGATGCCAGTTTCATCCCGAATTCAAATCCAGACCGTTGGAACCGCATCCGCTGTTTGCTTCGTTCGTCGGCGCCGCCTACGAACATAAGATCGCCCGCGCGCGCGCTGACCGCTACGCTGCGAAACGGCCGTAAGATGAACTACAGTATTCCGGACTTCAATCTGGACCTGCAGAAGGATCTCTTTCTCATTGCAGGCCCCTGTGTGATTGAAAGCCGGGAACACGTCCTGTTCATGGCCGGTGAGTTGAAGAAGATTGCTTCGGAATGTGGTGTGCCCTTCATCTTCAAAGCTTCCTTCGACAAGGCCAATCGCAGCTCCATAAAGTCCTTCCGTGGCGTCGGCATTACTGAGGGACTCAAGATTCTCGGGGAAGTGCGGGAGCAGTTGGGCGTGCCCGTCCTGACCGACATTCATGAAGCGGACCATGCCGATGTTGTCGGAAGGGTGGTTGATGTCCTGCAGATTCCCGCGTTCCTGTGCCGCCAGACCGATCTGATCGTTGCCGCCGCCAAAACCGGCAAGATCGTGAACGTCAAGAAAGGACAGTTTCTCGCGCCCTGGGAAATGAAGAACGTTGTCGATAAAGCACGCGAGGCCGGCAGCGAGCGCTTCATGCTGACCGAGCGCGGTTCTTCTTTCGGCTACAACAACCTGGTCGTGGATTTTCGCTCGTTCCCGATCATGCGGAGCTTTGGCTGTCCCGTTATTTTTGATGTAACGCACAGTCTGCAGCTTCCCGGCGCCCAGGGCCAAAGTTCCGGCGGACAGCCGCAATACATCCCCTACATGGCGCGCGCCGGAGTTGCCGCCGGCCTGGATGGCTTCTTTATGGAAGTCCACGATAACCCCTCCAAAGCCCTTTCCGACGGGCCCAATGCGCTGGAACTTTCCCTTCTCCAACCTCTTTTGGCTCAGTTGGTTGCGCTGCGGCGAGCCCTTCTATGACTTTTCTGTAACCGAGGGTTCATTGTTGCCGTATTCGGATACAGGGGTTTTCCCTAAACCCTGCTTGTTTGATTCGATCGAAGCTAAAAATTATTTGGAGGAAATGCACATGAAAAACAGGGTTGTCTTCGGACTTGCCCTAGCGCTTGGCATGTCGGGCCTCGCTTTCGGCCAGGCCGGTTTTGCCGGCAAGTGGTCGGGCGAGATTCCTGGCGGACGTGGCAATACGGCTGTCACGCTTGAACTTGCCGTTAGCGGCTCGACTGTCACCGGAAAGTGGACTGCTGGCCAGGGTCAGCCGGTTGACATCACAGACGTGAAAGTAGACGGCAGCAAACTGACGTTCTCGGTAGCCGGCGGTGGCGGTGGCGGTCGTGGCGGTGGTGGCGGCGGCGCTCCTGCCGGCGGCGGCGCTCCTGCTGGTGGCGGTGCCCCTGCCGGCGGCGGTGGTGGCGGCGGCGGACGTGGCGGCGGCGGTGGCGGACGTGGCGGACCGCAGACGTATACCGCGACTCTCAGCGGCGCTGAACTCAGCGTTACTCGCGAAGCTCCTGCGGCTCCGGCCGGCGGCGCAGCTCCTGCGGGCGGCGGTGCTGGTGGTGGCGGCGGTCGTGGCGGCGGTGGCCCCGTGACCTTCACGCTGAAGAAAGGCTAAGTGAAATAGCCGCGCATTGCGCGGGCTATGCGGGCTTAAATCCGTGTAATCCGTGCAATTCGCGGCTATTCTTTTGCCCACCGCCTTGATTGCGCGGGCCAGGAATGCCATCACGCAAAGGGCGCCAGTCCAACCACCGGGAGTTGAAGGTCAGATGAGCGGAGCGAATGCAAGCCCGGCAGGGCGCAGCCATCAAGAGATGAGTTGAAAAGTCCGATGAACTGGATGCTGTTGCTGATCCCTGTGGCCGTTGCACTTGGGGTCGCGAAGGCGGATCCGCTCTACATCTTCATAGCTTCGGCGGGCGGAATCATTCCACTTGCGGGCTGGATGGGCCGTTCCACCGAATGGATTGCCGAGCATCTCGGCCCCGGTATTGGCGGCCTGCTCAACGCGACCTTCGGAAATGCCGCGGAACTTATTATCGCAATAATGGCTCTTCGTGCAGGACTCCACGATGTCGTCAAAGCGTCGATCACGGGCTCGATCATCGGGAACATTCTTTTGGTGCTTGGGCTTTCGATTGTCGCGGGTGGAACGAAGTACAAGGAACTGCGATTCAACCGCACCGCGGCTTCTCTTTCGACAACGCTCCTCGCACTGAGCGCGATTGCCCTGATCGTTCCGGCGATGTTCCATCGCTTATCGGAGGGCGCCAATAGAGCGCCCGCAGAACGCACGCTGAGCCTGGAGATCGCCGTCGTTCTGGCGATTACCTATGTATTGAGCCTGATTTTCTCCCTTCACACCCACAAGCACCTTTACGTCGGTCCGGCGTCCGACGCTTCCGAAGAAGCCCTGGGTATGAAGCACGTCCCTCTCTGGCGCGCCACAGTGATCCTGCTGGTCGCGACGGTGTTCGTGGCTATCCTCAGCGAATTGCTCGTCGGCTCCGTCGAACATACGGCGAAGCGACTGGGTATGTCCGACGTGTTCGTCGGAGTATTTCTTCTCGCGATCATCGGCAATGCCGCGGAGCACAGTACGGCTGTCATGATGGCAATGAAGAACAAAATGGACCTGGCGCTGAACATCGCCGTGGGCTCGAGCCTTCAGGTCGCGCTGCTGGTTGCACCGGTGCTCGTTTTTATCAGCTACGCCTTCGGCCGCCCGCTGGATCTGGTTTTCACAACCTTCGAGATTGCGGCTGTGGCGGTATCCGCCGCAGTGGTGAATCTCATCGCCCTGGACGGCGAGTCCAATTGGATGGAAGGCGTCCTGCTCCTTGCCGTTTACGGAATTCTGGGCCTGGCGTTCTACGCCCTGCCCGCGTGAGGTAAGAGATGCCGCCACACAGTCCGCCTTCAGCCTGGCAGGTTGTCTATAAGATGCTGCGTCACGGCGCTGCATTGATCCCGCTGATTGTTTTCGCACTCTTTCTCGGGATGGCTATCTACCATTGGGTTGAAGGTTTGGATTGGTCGGATTCTTTCCTGAACGCCGCGATGCTGCTCGGTGGGATGGGTCCCGTTAATGCGCTGCACACAATGGCGGGGAAGTGGCTTGCAGGATCCTATGCGCTTTTCGCCGGCATCGTTTTCCTCGTTGCGGCCGGCGCAATGCTCGCCCCGGTGGTGCATCACGTCCTTCACCGGTTTCATATGGAAGACGAAGAGCCGAAGTCCGACGAAAAACACGAGTAATTGGATGTTCGCAACCAAGGATAACGTGTTCGGGCGGGAGTCCCCTCCTGACTTAGGAGGGGACTCCCGCCCAAACACGTCACCGCAATTATTTAGAAATGAACGGTGGGGCAATACTGTGTGACACACCGTACTGCCCCAACCTTATTAGTAGCGGTAGTGGTCCGCCTTGTAGGGGCCATCAACCGGAACGCTGATGTAGTCAGCCTGTTCCTTCGTCAGCTTGGTCAGCCGCACACCGAGGTGATCGAGGTGCAGACGGGCCACCTCTTCATCGAGTCTCTTGGGAAGGCGGTAGACCTTGTTCTCGTACTTGCTGCCGTTTTCCTGCAGATCGAGCTGAGCTAGCGTCTGGTTCGTGAATGACGCGGACATCACGAAGCTCGGATGGCCTGTGGCGCAGCCGAGATTCAGCAGGCGTCCTTCCGCAAGGATCATGACACTGTGGCCATCGGGGAACTTCCATTCGTCGTACTGCGGTTTGATGTTGATCCGCTCGACGCCCTTGAGGCTCTCGAGGCCGGCCATGTCGATTTCGTTGTCGAAGTGGCCGATGTTGCCGACGATGGCCTTGTCCTTCATCTTCGCCATGTGGGCAGTGTTGATGACATCCTTGTTGCCGGTCGTCGTGACGAAGATGTCGGCTGTCGAGACGAAATCTTCGAGAAGCGCAACCTGATAGCCTTCCATCGAAGCCTGCAGGGCGCAGATCGGATCGATTTCCGTGACGATGACGCGGCAGCCCTGTCCACGCAGAGACTGCGCGCAGCCCTTGCCGACGTCGCCGTAGCCAAGAACGACGGCGACCTTGCCGCCGAGCATGACGTCGGACGCGCGCATCAAGCCATCGGGTAGCGAGTGACGGCAGCCGTAGACGTTGTCGAACTTGCTCTTCGTCACGGAGTCGTTGACGTTGATCGCGGGGAAGAGAAGCTTGCCGGCCTCCTGCATCTGATAGAGGCGATGCACGCCGGTCGTCGTTTCTTCGGAAACGCCCTTGATGGCCTTGGCGATCTTCGTCCATTCGCCCGGATGCGCCTTCAGTTCGGCGCGGATCGCGTCGAGAATAACGCCCCATTCCTTCGGATCGGACTTCGTGTTGAATTCGGGCACCTTGCCGGCGGCTTCGAATTCGAAAGCCTTATGCACGAACATCGTGGCGTCGCCACCGTCGTCGACAATCTGGACCGGGCCGGAGCCATCGGGCCATCGCAGCGCTTCGACCGTGCACCACCAGTACTCTTCAAGCGTTTCGCCTTTCCACGCGAAAACCGGAATGCCCTTCGGATTTTCCGGCGTACCGCCTGTTTCCGGACGTCCGACAACGACCGCGGCGGCAGCGTGATCCTGCGTCGAGAAAATGTTGCACGAAACCCAGCGCACGTCTGCGCCGAGAGCGGCAAGCGTTTCGATCAGGACCCCCGTTTGAATGGTCATGTGCAGGCTGCCCATGATCTGCATTCCGGCAAGCGGTTTCTTTGCGGCATACCGCGCGCGAACAGCCATGAGGCCCGGCATTTCCTGCTCGGCCAGACGGAGTTCCTTGCGGCCAAACTCCGCCAGGGAGAGGTCCCTTACTTTAAATGGGGGGCGGCCCGCCTTCTTCGCTTCCTCGAAGGCGTGAATCTTTCCAACGGTTGCTGACATGTAGTCTCCTTTGAATGGTCGTTAACTTGATGGCTGCGTCCTGCCGGGCTTGCATTACTTGATTGTTTCGCCCTATCGGGCTCACATTTGCTCCGCTCATGCGCAGCCGCTCATCACAAAAAGTACTGAACTAAACCCGCCGCGCGGTCGCGACGAACAAACTTGGCCCTTTGGCCTTCGATTCTGGCGGCAGCATCTGCCACCGAACTGTTTTGAATCCGGCTTCCTGCAGCCATTGATTCATTTGTTTTTCGCTGATGCCCATCCAGACATGGCCCATCGTCTGCCGGTAGTCTTCACGCTCGTGCGGCAGCATGTCCAGTATCAGCAGCCGCCCGCCGGGCTTCAGCGTCCGCGCCGCTTCCGCCAGCGCCTGCCTGGGTTCTGGCAGATGGTGCAGCACAAGCATCAGCAGTGCGACGTCCAGTTCGCCGTTGCCGAGCGGAAGTTTTTCCAGCGGTCCCTGCCGGAGTTCGATATGCCGCTGCCCGGAAAGACGCTCCCGCGCCGCCTTCAGCATCTCCTTCGAAGAATCCACGGCGATGATACGCTCCGAGAACGGCGCCAGCCATTGACTGACCTGGCCGGTCCCGCACCCGAGATCGCCGACGACGAGATCGCAATCGAGCAGCCCGACCAGCGCGCGCAGGTGACTCGTCGCGCCAAAGAGCTCTTCACGCAGACGATCCCACTGGCCTGCCGCCGAAGAAAAGAAGGCTTCAGACTGGGTCTTCCTTCTTGCGAGCACCTGCTTCAGCCGCCGGTTGTCATCGCAAGCCGCTGCCGACGTCGTGACCTGATCCCGCACCACCTGCCACAGGCGCTTTGCCGAGTTATCGACATCGCCGAGGGGAAGCGTGTAAAGGCGCCGCGTTCCATCGCGCCGCGAACTGACCCAGTTGCCGTCGAGCAGAGTTTTCAAATGCCGGCTTACGGTGGATTGGGGTAATTGGATCACGTTGCAGAGTTCGGAAACAGTCAATTCCCGCCCCTCGAGAATGGAAAGCATGCGAACGCGGGTGGCATCCGAAAGGACGCTGAGTTGATCGACGACGGCAGGATTCATCCGTATAACCGGATGAAAGAATAGAGGGGGACTCCCCGGATGTCAAGACTCAATCGATTAACTCAATCGATTAACGGTCGATTAACGTCTTTTTATATGCTTCGGGCAAACCCCGCGCAACCTGCCATGCGAGACTAGCGTACTGGTTAATTGATGAAAACTGATACTCTTTCGCCGGTGAATCAGGATGAATCCTTTCTCTAAAAAGATAACGCGCCGGTCCTTCCTGGCGGTGCCGGCGCTGGTGCCGATAGCTCCCTTGGGTTCGATGCTGAGCTCGATTTCGGGTTCAACCGGTTCAACCTCGAACCTTGGCGAGCATCACTTTCAGTACGACCACGTGATCGGCACATCGTTGGACATTTCCATTTGGACGCCAGACCCCGTGCTCGCCCAGCGCGCTGACGAGGCCGTGCGGGAGG
>Ga0134121_10000376_pt1 | contig 51886 bp, 38 predicted proteins | sample KB301_FD_96463 | JGI IMG/M metagenome (GOLD analysis project Ga0134121, IMG submission 96463) | Terrestrial soil microbial communities without Nitrogen fertilizer from Kellogg Biological Station, Michigan, USA - KB3-0-1 | ecosystem: Environmental > Terrestrial > Soil > Unclassified ...
GGCGGGGACGGGTCCGGCGACGCTGCGCGTCGCCTCCCCTCGGCCTCGCTGCGCGCCTACCCAACGCACCGAAGCCCGGCGCGTCGGGGCCCGCGGCGCTCCGTCTCGGACGCCCCGCCGGACCCGCGTCGCGTCCTCGCCTCACGGTGCCCGTCCAGACGCTGCGAGCGCTTCGGCGAGGCGAGGGGGTGCGGTTGCCATGCGGACCGTGGAAGTCGCCGCGATGCGGGACGCCGGCGCCAGGTCGGAGGGGGCGCGCAGCGAGGCCGAGGGGAGGCGACGCGCAGCGTCGCCGGACCCGTCCCCCTCCGGCCTGTCGCAGGCGTCCCGACCCGGGGCGAGTCCACGCTTCGCGGGGCGGACGAAATCGCGTTGACACTCCGGAAGCGCGCGCCCTAACATACGCGCCTCATGACGAGCCCGCGCAGCACGCGCCCGCGCCGGTCCGCCGCGCGCTCCGGGACGCGCCGCTTCGCCATCCCGCCGCCGGCGGCCGCCGGCGCGAGCGCCGGTTTGTGGACCTTCCTCTGGCCGGCGCCGTGCGTGGTCCTGTCGGCGTTCCTGATCGCCTGGGGCGCGGAGTGCGCCCAGTTCTGGATCTCCCGCGGCCTGGCGCTCGCCATACTCGCCTGGCTGCAGGCGCTGCCGGAGTTCGCCGTCGAGGCGGTCATCGCCTGGTCGCAGCACGTCCCGTTCATGACCGCCAACTTCACCGGCTCGCTGCGGCTGCTCGTCGGGCTGGGCTGGCCGCTGATCTTCGGCGTGGCGGCCTTCGGCACCTGGCGGCGCGAGGGCCGGCTGTTGCGCCGCATCGAGCTCGATCCCGAGAATTGCATCGAGGTGCTGGCGCTCGGGATGCCGATCCTCTACTTCGTCTTCATCGACTTCAAGCGCACGCTGACGCTGATCGACGCGGGGGTGCTGCTGGCGATCTACGTGACCTATCTCTGCGCCCTGCGGATGGTCCCGCCGCGCGAGACGGAGCACATCGAGGACCTGGAAACGATCCCGCGCAGCATCATGCGGCTGCCGAAGCGGGGGCAGCTCACGGTCATCATCTCGTTGTTCGTGTTCGGCGGCCTGCTGCTGTACGCCTCGGCCGGCCCGTTCCTGTCGAGCATGCTGCACTACGCGGTCGCGTTCGGCGTCTCGGAGTACCTGTTCATCCAGTGGGTGGCGCCGTTCCTGTCGGAGTTCCCCGAGAAGCTGAGCGCCATGTACTGGGCGCGCCAGAAGGGGAAGGCCCCGATGGCGCTGATGAACATGGTCTCCGCCAACATCAACCAGTGGACCATGCTGGCGGCGATGATCCCGGTGGTCTACAGCTTCAGCGTCGGCCGGGTGATGTTCGTGCCGTTCGACGATCACCAGCGCGGGGAGATCCTCCTGACCGTCGCCCAGTCCCTGCTCGGCATGCTCTTGCTGTCGAACATGTCGTTCCACATCCTCGAGGCGACCGGGATCTTCATCCTCTGGCTGGCGCAGTTCATCCGCCCCGACCTGCACGCCACGGTCACCCTGGTCTACCTCGCCTGGTCGTCGGTCGAGCTGATCCTCATCCTCGCGGTCCGCCGCCGCGTCGCGGCGGTCGCCGCGTTCGTGGAGCTGTGGCGCGGATCGAAGGCGTCCGGAGGAGGCGCGCCGCGCGCCCGCGGGTTATCCTGAGCGTCCCTGGAACGTCTGGGGACGATGACGCGGCGTAAACGATTTCTCCTGATCACGGCGGCCCTGGTTGTCGCGGGATTGGTGTCCGTGCCGATCCTGCGTCCGTTCGTCCTGCGGGCGGCCGCCGACAAGGCGCGACGCCAGGTGATCGCCCGGGCCGCCGAGGGTCTGGGCGCCCCGATCAGCGTCGGCGGAGTCGACGTGTCGCTCATGCCGACGGTGATCGTGCTGAGCGACTTGCGTCTCGACCGGGACGGGGCGTTCGGCCTGCAGGCCGGCTCGTCGCTCAAGCGCCTGACGCTGAGCGGTGACCCGCGCGCCCTGGCGCGCTGGGGCAGCCGGCCGGTCCGGATCGACGTCGAGCATCCCGACTGCCGGCTCGTCCTGCCCGGGGGCGCGCGCACCGCGGCGACCCCCGATGCGTCCGTCGCGGCGCGGGACGGAGACGACCGTCACGTCGCCGCCTTCCCGGCCGGTTCGACGCTCACCGTGCGCGACGGGCAGATCCGCGCCGAAGCCCCGAACGGCCTGTCGTTCGGGTGCGAGGGGTTCGGTCTCGACACCGGGCCGGCCACGCCGCCGGCGCAGCTTCAAGGCCACATCACCTGCGCGCGCGGCGTCGTCCGCTCGCCGTTCGGAAACCTCGAGGGGATCGAAGGGCAGACGGGATTCGCGTGGGGCGACGGGACGCTCCGCCTGGAGCCTCTCATCCTGCACGGCGACGGGCTCGACCTGTCGGCGAGCGGCACGCTGCACCCCGACGCCGCCGCGCCGGCGATGGCGGGGAAGGGCGCGCTCGGATTCGACCTCGTCCGCGCGGCGCCCTGGCTCCCCGCGGAAGCACTACCTTCGGGGCGGATCGATCTCAGGATCGACGGCGGCTACTCCGGCGGCCGGATGCAGGGGCAGGGGGATCTGCGTTCGTCTTCGATGAGCCTCTATGGGCTCGACATCAAGGACCTGAGCGCCCGCCTGTCGCTGGCGGAGACGGTCGGGCTGCGCGACCTGAAGGCCGACCTGCTGGGCGGGCGCGTGACGGGCGGCGCCGACCTCGGCCTGCCGCACGGCGGCGCCTGGAGCCTGAGCGCCGATCTGGTCGCCGATCGCCTGGACGCCGCGCGTCTCCTCGCGCTCGCCTCCTGGAGCGGGCCGCCGATCACCGGCGTGGTCAGCTACCGCGGGCGGCACGCGATCAACCAGCGCGGACTGGCGAGTCTGAGCGGCGGCGGCGATCTCTCGATCGCGGCGCGCTTCCGGACTCCGCGCGGCGACCTGCGGCCGTTCGAGGCGCGCTGCGCCACGACCACCACGGGCCGTTCACTCGCGCTCGCCGACGGCACGGTAAAGATGGAGGGCGTCGAGGGCCGCTTCGACGGCCTGGTCACGCCGGCCGACGGGCTGAGTCTGCGGCTGCACGGCGCCGCGGGCCGGCTCGGGGATCTCCTGCCGCTCTTCCGCCTCGCGTCGCCCGGGGGGGCCGCCCCGGCGGCGCCGGCCGCCGCGCCGGCAAAAGCATCCGCTCCGCCGGCAAAACCGTCCGCGGCGCCGCAGCGGGACGCGCCGGGCGGGCGGGCCGCCGCGGCGTCATCAATAGAGGATGCGCCGTCGTTCCCGATCCGGCTGCTCGCCTGGGGCCCGCCCCCGCCCGATCCGCTCCAGGCGCTCACCGACGCGCTTGGCGGCCGCTGGGAGTGGGACGGCGACCTGCGCTTCGACGCCGGAGGCATGCGGTTCGAGGGCCGGATCACCGGCAAGGACCTGACCTGGCGCGGCGCCCCGATCGGCGCGCTCACCGCCGAGGTGCGCTATGCCGGCGAGCGGATCGACATCCGCAGCCTGCACCTCGACGCCACGGGCGGCGGCAGCGTGTCGTTGCAGGGCGGCGTCGATTTCCGCGCCCCCGGCGCGCTGCGGCTGGAGGGGGAGTTCGACGAGGTCCGTCTGCCTCTCCTGACGGCCCTGGCCGGGGTCGCGATCCCGATCGAGGGGACCGTCGGCGGCCGCGTGAAAATCGGCGGCACTCCCGGCGCGCCGGAGGGGAGCGCCACGATCGCCACCGGACCGCTGCGCGTGTCGGGCGTTCCGCTCGACGGCCTGCACGGGGAGCTGCAATTGAAGGACGGGCTGCTCACGGCGCGCGAGCTGGTGGCGACGCGCGGCGCCGGCGTCGTCCGGGTCGACGGCACGCTCGCGATCGACGCGGCGGCGGCGCAGGCGGCGGAACCGGCGCCCGCCGTCAGCCTCGAGGCGCACGACCTCGACCTGGCGCTGTTCGGCCCGTGGCCGGGCGGCGTGACCGTGGCCGGGTTCGTCGGCGCGAGCGGCCGCCTGCAGGGCTCGTTCAAGGAGCCGGTGGGCCGCCTGGGGATCCGCTTCTCCGGCGTCCGGATCGGCAACGTGGTCCCGGGAGACATGACGCTCGACCTCGATTTCGAGCCGGGCGGCGTGCGGGTGACGGGAGCGGCGCCGGCGCGCACCCTGGCACTGACGGGCCGGGTCGGGCTCGAACCCGGCCTGCCGCTCGATCTGGTGCTCGAGGCTGGCGACTTCACCCTGACCGGGCCGGAGCTGATGCAGGGGATCCCGGAGGACGTCTCGCTGGCGCTCGCGGGCCGGGCGACGATCACCGGTCCAGCCGTCCGCCCGCGCGAGATCGCGGCGCAGATCACCCTCGACAAGGCGCGCGTGGCGGTGGCCGGGGCGTCGGCCACGGCCGAGGGCCAGGTGAGCGCCGCGCTCCACGACGGGCGATTCACCCTGGAGCCGGCCGTCCTGACCGGCAGCGGCACGCGCATCGACCTGCGCGCCGGATTCGACGTCGATCCCGACGGCCAGATCGACCTCCAGGCGCACGGCGGATTCGACCTGGCTCTGCTGCGAACGTTCGTGCGCGGCCTGCAGGCCGAGGGGGAAGGCGCCATCGAGCTCCAGATCAAGGGTCTGCGCCGCGACCCCGCCTTCAGCGGCACGATGACCATGCGCGCGCCGCGGCTGCGCTATCCCGACCTGCCGTTCCCGGTCAACGATCTCGACGCCCGGGTCGCGTTCGACGGCATCAGCGCCCGCATCGAGACTTTGACCTGCGACGCGGGGGGCGGGCACGTGGTGGCCGACGGCCAGCTGCTGCTCGGGACGAGCGGCGTGTCGCGCGGACTGGCGGCCATCCTCGCCGCCGACGTCGCCATCCACGGGCGCGACGTGAGCGCCGAGCTCCCCGCCGGGTTCCGCTCCATGTCCGATTCCGATCTGAGGTTGATCTACGACCCGACCGGGGTCGAGGTCAGCGGGACCGTCAACCTGGTGCGCGGCGTCTACTCTCGCAACTTCCGCATCGAGTCGTCGCTCTTGAGCGGCAAGGCGCCGGCCGTCTTCGACCTGCGCCCGCCGACGGGGCCGATCGCCGACGTCCGGCTGAACCTGAGTCTGCAGGCGCCCGACCAGATCTGGCTGCGCAACGATTTCGGACGGATCGAAGGCGAGGTCGACCTGCGGGTCGCCGGGACCGCATCGCGTCCCGAGGTGCTCGGCCGGGTCACCGCCCTCGACGGCAGCACGATCGATTTCAATCACGTTCGCTACCAGGTGCTCAGCGGCACCATCGACTTCAGCGATCCCGGCGCCCTCAACCCGATCTTCAACCTGAACGCCGAGACCACGGTCGGGGACTACGAGGTCGGTCTGCTGGTCGAAGGGACCGTCGATCGACTGCGCTACGAGCTGACCAGCAACCCGCCGCTGCAGCAGTCGGACATCGTGTCGCTGCTGCTGACCGGCCGTCCGATCGGCACGTTCGGCTCCTCGTCGAGCACCGTGTCGCCGGAGAACGTCTCGGCCTACCTGGCGGGGCAGCTCGGTCAGGAGCTCTCCAGCCGCTTCCTGGGGAAGGTGGCGCCCGACGTCATCGCCATCGATCCGCTCGACACCGCGACGCCGGGCGACCCGTCGACGCGCATCACGGTCGGCAAGCAGATCACACCCGACCTGCGGCTCACCTACACCGACGTCCTCGGCACCAACCAGGGAACCGCCTACCAGGTCGACTATCGCCTCGGCCGCAACATCTCGTTCGCATCGGAGCACAGCAGCACCGGTTCGATCGGCGGCGACTTCCGCTACATCCTCGAGGGGAAGCCGCCGCTGTTGCCGGGCGACGTCGCCTCCGGTCTGGCGCTGCCGGCGCCGGTCGTCGCGACGGCGCGCGTCGAGGGCGTGCCGGTGCTGGCGCCGGAGAAGGTTCTCAAGCGCCTGCACCTCGAGCCGGGCCAGAAGCGCAATCGCGCCAAGCTCAACGAGCGCGTCGACAAGCTGGTCGATCACTACCATCGCAAGGGCTATCTGATGGCCGAGGTGGACGTGCGCGAGCTGCCGGCCTCCCAGGCCGGATCGATCGACGTCGTGGTGAGGGCGGAGGCCGGGCCGCGCGTGCGTCTCGAGATCGCCGGGACGAGCGGCGCGGGCGCGCTGCGCGAGCAGATCGCGCCGCTCTGGCAGCAGACCATCTTCCTGGAGGACACGCTGGAGGACTCGCGCGCCCGGATCGCGACCCTGGTGCAGGACCGCGGCTGGCGTCGTGCCAAGGTGGACGCGCGCATCGATCGGAACGAGCCGACCTTGATCGAGGTCCGGTTCGACGTCGATCGCGGGCCGCGCGCCAAGGTCGCGGCGGTCCATCTCGAGGGCACGCACCAGATCACCCGCGAGGAGGCGTTCCACGTGATCAAGACCCGCCCCGACGGCCCCTTCCGCCGCGGCGTGGTGCGCGCCGACCGGCTCGACTCCGACGCCGCCGCGCTGCGGGCGCTGTACGTGTCGCGCGGGTTCGAGAGGGCGGACATCGACATTCCCAAGGTCGATCTCGACGAGACCGGGAAGCGCGCCACGGTCACCTTCAGCCTGACCGAGGGACCGCGCCTCTCCGTGCGGCACACGCTGTTCGAGGGCGCCCGGGGGATACCGGAGGAACAGCTGCGCACCGCGGCCGGGCTGACCGAGGGCGTGCCGTTCACGCGCGAGGCGGCCGAGACGGCCGCCACCCGCATCCGGCGCGTCTATGACGGATCCGGCTGGCCCGACGCGCGGATCCGCTGGCGCGCCACCAAGGCCGGCGGCGACGACGAGGCCGAGGAGGACGACATGATCTTCACCGTCGAGGAGGGCGTGCGCCAGTCGATCGACGACGTGTCGATCAGCGGCAACGTCCTGACCGACGACAACACCATCCGGCGGCAGCTCACCGTCCTGCCCCACGAGAGCCTCAGCCGGGTCGATCTCCTGGCCAGCCAGTCGCGTCTCTACCGCCTCGGCGTCTTCCGTTCCGTCGATCTGCGTCCCGTGCCGCTCCCGAAGCCGGCCGCGCCTTCGCCGGCGTCCCCGCCCGCCCCGGCCGAGGCCGCCGCGGCCGAAGCCGCCGCGGCGGCGCCCGCGCCGGTCGTCGCGCCGGCGGCGGCCGAGCCGGCGCCTCCGATGCCGATCTCCGCTCCGGCGACCGAGACGATCCCGCCGCCCGCGCCGCCCGCGCCGCCGGCGGCGCCGGCCGCGGCCGAGGCCGCGCCGCCCCCCGCTCCCGGGCCGTCGCCGGGCGAGCCGCCGGCCGAGCCGCTGCCGCGCTCGGTGGAGATCACGGTGCGCGAGGCGCCGTCGCTGCGGCAGTCGTTCGGGCTCGGCTACGACAGCTCGGAGAAGATTCGCGGCCTGTACGAGATCGCGGAGCGCAACCTGTTCGGCAGCGCGCGCTACCTCGGGCTGCAGCTTCGGGCCAGCAGTCTCGAGGAGCGCGCCTCGATCCTGTATCGCGAGCAGGGGATCTGGAGCGGGCGCTACGATCTGACCGGCTCGGCTTACGGGATCGACGAGGACCGCCCCGCGTTCACCGGCCGCACGGTCGGGATCACGGCCCAGCTCGGGCGCGACCTGGGGAAGGCGACGCGGCTGCGATACCGGTACACGCTCAAGGACGTCAACCCGACCGACGACACCGACACGCTGGAGAGCGGCTCGACGATCCGGCTGGCGAGCCTGTCGGCCTCCGGCGTGCATGACACGCGCGACGTGCCGTTCGGGCCGGCGCGCGGTCACTTCTACGCCATCGACGTGTTCGGCTACGGCCGGGCGATCGGCTCCGAGGCCCAGTTCGCCAAGCTCTTCCTGCAGGCGTTCACCTTCAAGGAGATCCTGCCGCGGACCGTCTGGGCGCAGGCGGTGCGCGCCGGGGCCGCCGTGACCTTCGGCCTGTCGCACAGCGACCCGGCGAGCACCGGCGACGACCTGTCCGGCGTGCCGCAGACCGAGCGTTTCTTCGCCGGCGGCGACACCACGCTGCGCGGATTCCGGCTCGACCTCGCGGGGCCGCTCGACGCCAACGGCGACCCCCTCGGCGGCGAGGGGCTCTTCCTGCTGAACGAGGAGCTGCGGTTCCCGATCTGGAGCCACTTCCAGGGGGTGATTTTCGCCGACGTCGGGAACGTCTACCGCACCCTCGGCGACTACAGCCTGCGCGACCTGCGCGAGTGCGCCGGCGCCGGTCTGCGGCTGATGACCCCGATCGGACCGTTCCGGATGGAGTATGGTGCTCTTCTCGATCGCCGGCCTGGGGAGGAGCCGGGGCAGTTCTTCATCTCGATTGGCCAGGCCTTCTGACGGTGCTCTTGCCGCCGGCGGTCGTGGCCAGGGAGGGAGCCATGGGCAGCGCTCGAACAGTCTTGATCACCGGTGCGGGGCAGGGCATCGGGCTGGAGTGGGTCCGGCAGGAGGCCGCCGCCGGCGCGACCGTGATCGCCACGGCGCGCGAGCCGAAGGAGTCCCGGGAGCTCGAGGCGGCGATGCGCGAGCGGCCGGGGCGGATCACCGTGATGCGGATGGACGTCGCCGACCAGGGCTCGGTCGACGCCTGCGTCCGCGACGTCACCGCGAGGCACCCCTCGCTCGACGACCTGATCAACAACGCCGGCACCTACGGACCGCGCGACGACCGCTGTCTGGGCGCCGATTCGGCCGACGTCGATCGCGTGCTGGCGGTCAACGCGGTCGGACCGTACCGCGTGACGCGCGCCTTCCTGCCGCTGCTGCGCCGCGGGCGGTCGCCGCGCATCCTGTTCATCACCTCGCGCATGGGCTCGATCGGCGACTCGCCGTCGGGCGCGGCCTACGGCTACCGCATGTCGAAGGCGGCGCTGAACATGCTGGGCGCGAACCTGGCCCGCGACCTGCGCGAGGAGGGGGTGCTCTGTCTTTTGCTGCATCCCGGCTGGGCGCGCACGCGGATGGGCGGCAACCGTGCCTCGGTGCCGGTGGCCGAGGCGGTCCAGGGAATGCGCCAGGTGGCGGAGCGCGCCGGCCTGACGCACAGCGGCGCCTTCCTCGACTACACCGGCGCGCTGGTCCCGTTCTGACCGCCGGCGCGCGTGACCGGCCGGCGCGACCGGCCGGTGGCGGGCCTTACTGGCCGGTGACGTGCACGACGACGCCGCGGCGGTGGGCGCCGCCGCGGTGCTCCCAGACGTAGATCCCCTGCCAGGTGCCGAGCGTCAGCTCGCCCGCGGCGATCGGGATCTGCTCCGAGGTCCGGGTCATCGCCGCCTTGACGTGCGACGGCATGTCTTCGTCCCCCTCGTCGACGTGCGTGAAGAGAGGATCCCCGTCCGGCACCAGACGGCTGAAGAAGGCCTCGAGATCGCGCTGCACCGCCGGGTCGGCGTTCTCCTGGATCAGCAGGCTCGCCGACGTGTGCCGGATGTAGACCACGCACAGGCCGGTGGCGATCCCCGAGGCGCGCACCGCCGAGCGCACCTGCGCGGTGATCTCGTGCAGCCCGCGCCGCGTCTCGACCACGAACGATTCCTGGTGCTGCGTCATCATCGGGCGGCGCCGTCCACGGCCCCGCTGCGCACACGCCCCTCGAGGAAGCTCTGCACGAGCGACTTGGCGATCGCCGAGTCGGGGTTGGCCTCGAGGACCGTGCGCAGCTCCTTCTCGGCGTCGTCGAGCAGCCCGGCGCGCGCGTAGAAGACCCCCGCGGCCAGAGCCGAGCCGCCGCTGTTCTTCAGCAGGCGATCGAGCGCCGCCGACTCGTCGCGATCGAGGACGCGGAAGCGCGCCGAGCCGGTCGAAGCGGACGCGGCGGGTGCTGCCGGCGCGTCGGCCCGAGCCTCGGGCGCGGCGCCGGCGGATCCGGCGGGGGTCGCGGCGGCGGCCTGAGCCGTGCCCTTCACCGAGACGCGCCAGGTGTAGGTCGCGCCGCGCCGCAGCGGGCGCGGCACCGTCCAGACATGGCCGCGGACGTTCTCGACGCGGGCCGCCACGACACCCGACTCGTCGCTCACCACGACGGTGTAGGAGACGGCGCCGGTGACCGGGTCCCACGACAGCGTCGGGCGCTGGCCGCGCACCACCGTGCCGGCCGGCGACACCGGGGCCGGGGCCACCGAGTCGGCGGCGGGGGCGGGGAGCGCGAGCGACGCGGCGATCGACGCCACCTCCACCTTGGCATGGCGCAGCGCCATAGCGACCGCGCGTCCCTCCGCGACCGGGAGCTGGTCCAGACCGGTGAGCTGCCCGTCGCCGTCCAGACCGACGTCGCCGCCGCGATCCTTCAGGGCGATCGTCACCGCGGCCGCCGGTGCGGCGGCGGCCGGCGCTCCGGCGCCCGGCGCTCCGGCCGCGGCCTCGCCCGCCTGCTTCTCCATCCGGGCGCGCAGCTCGTCGGCTTCGGCGGCGCGGCCCGCGAGCGTCTCGTTCTGGCGCGTCAGCTCGGCGACCTTCTCCTTGAGGGCGGTGTTGCGGGCGCGCAGGAACCAGCCGCCCGCCGCGACGACCGCCACGAGGACGAAGGCGACCACGAACGCCGGGCGCGGCATCCATCTTCGTCCGGACGCGGTGGCGGACGAGGCGGCGGCGGAGAACAGCGGCGTCTCGCCGGCGTCGGCCTCGGCGCCGGCCGCGATCGGCCTGGCCGCCGCGTGACCCGCGGAGCCTCCCGGACGAATCGGCGGGCGCACCGCCGCCGCGACCAGCGCCGCCGCGGCCGCGCGGCGCGATTCGCGGAACGCCGCCGCGAACCCCTTGAGGTCGGCGATCTCGGCGCGGCAGGAGGCGCAGGTCTCGGAGTGGGTCTCGGCGATCTCGCGCGCCGCGCCGCGCAGGCGGTCCTCGGCCAGCGACTCGATCTGGTCGTACGGCAGGTGCTCCGGCCCGGAGGGCAGCGCGGCGCGGATCTCGCGCTCGAGCGACGACACCGTGGCGCGCAGACCGGCGTCGTCGACGATCCGCGACCGGCATCCGGCGCAGGCGATGAGGTGATCGTCGGCCGCCAGCAGGTCGTTCGGATCGAGCGCGCGCCGGGCGTACTCGTACATCCGCTCCGGTGTCAGGTGCTCCGTGGACGCGCTCACGAGGAGGCCTCCGCCAGGCGGCGTGCGAGCCGCTCGTGCGCCGTGCGCCGCAGCCGCGCCACCTGCGAGCGCGGCAGTCCCATGCGCGCCGCGATGGTCGCGTCGTCGAGCGGCAGGGCGCGCCACTGCTCGGCCAGCTTCTCCGGCGTCGTGCCGGCGGCGGCGGCGATGGAGCGCAGCCCGGCGGCGCCGGCGATCGGGAACAGCCCGAGCACGGCGCGCCCGTCGGCGTCGCGCAGGTTCAGGAGCAGCGCGGTGCGCTGCAGCACCGGCAGGCGCCCGATCTCCGCCCACAGCCGATCGATCCAGACGGCGGCGTCGCCCGCCGCCCCGTCGCCCGCGGCACCACCCGCCGCCCCGGCACCGAACGCGCCCGCGGCTGTGGCGTTCCCCGGCGCGTCGCCCGGGGCGCCGAACCCGCTCGTCGCCATGTCCGGAGCCGCGTCGGCGGGCTGCGCCGCGTCCCACAGATCGCCCAGGCGCTCCAGCACGACGTCGGTCAGGTGCTCGAGGTCGACCGGCCCGCCCGCCTTCGCGAGGAGATCGGCGACCAGATCGGCGATCGCCGCCGGCGCCAGCGCGCCGGGGTCGCGCGGCTTCGCGACCGGCTGCGTCTCGACGATGCGGCGGCCGGGACCCGACGCCTCCCCCGAGGCGAAGGAGCGCGCGTCGCGCGCCGCCAGGCCGCAGCGCCAAGCCTCGTCGGGGGTCGGGCGAAGCAGGAAGCGCCGATCGTGCGCCAGGAGATAACGCAGGCGGTTCCGCATCCGGACCCTGGCCGGGAAGCCGCGCCGGATCCAGTCGTCGCTGGCGCGCGCCGCGACCGACGCGGTCCAGGTGCGCACGTCGCCGATGTCCTGCGCCTCGCGGGCGGCGGCCGCCCCGCGTCGCAGGGCCAAGAGCCGCGCCGCGACGTGGCGCTCGGAGAGGGCCTGCAGTCGCGCCGCCACCGCGCCGTCCTCCGTCTCGCCCGGCCGCCCCATCGGCGCTCGCGCGCGCCGCGCCAGGGCGACGCGGATCACCGAGGCGAGGTGGCGCGCCATCAGGTCGTCGAGCGCCTCGCGCGCCTCATCCTCGTCGGCCGCGCGCAGGATCCCTTCGAGGAGCGGATCGATCGACGGGGCGCCGCCGCGCGCCGGCTGGCTCATGCTCCCGCCTCCTCGGTCACGCCGGGGGCGTGGGCCCGCGTGGCGCCCGCGGCGTCGGCGCGGAGCAGCAGCTCCATCGCTTCGGCGGGTCGCGCCAGGTTGCGCGCCGCGCGCGCCATCTCCAGAAGCGACACGTCGTCGGTCGCGCCCCAGAACCAGGAGAAATCGTGGCCGGCGCGCCGCTCGAACAGGGCGCGGGCCTGCTCGTACGGCGCCGCGTCGCCGCTCGCCTGCGCCAGGCCGGACAACGCCTGGACCAGGAGCTGACCGCCGCCGAGCGTCCGGTCGCGGCCGCGCAGGTGATCCGCGGCCTGGTCGAACGCGGCGCGCGCCAGGGCGCGATCGCCCTGACGGAGCGCCGCCCGGCCGAGAGCCAGAAGCCCGATGCCTCGAAAGGTGTCGCGGTACATGTGATCGCTCTTCTCCGCCGTCTCGATGCCGCGCAGCGCCGCGGCGCGCGCCTCCTCGAGACGGTTCATCCGGCGCAACGCCTCGCCGGCGTAGCAGGCCGCCCCGGCCGTCGGGTGCGGCGTGGCCTGCCGCTCCATCTCCTCGGCGCGGCCGAAACAATACCGCGCTTCGTCCAGCCGGCCCAAGTCCATGTGCGTCCAGCCCAGGCCGATCCAGGCGAACCCGAACTCACAGTCGAGCTCGACCGACGTCTGGTACAGCCGCAGCGCCTCGGTCCGGTGGCCGAGCCGCAGCTCGAGGCAGCCGGTGAAGTAAGGCGCGTAGACCCCGCGCGGATCCGCCTCGCGGGCGCGCTCGAGCGCGGCCAGCGCTTCCAGATGCCGTCCCTGCCGCCAGAGCGCGTACCCCAGCCAGACCTGCGCCTCGGCCAGCCCGGGGTCGGACTCGGCGGCGCGCGCCGCGTAGCCCGCGGCCCGGCCGAGCGTGGCCGGATCGGTCGTGTAGGTGAATCGCATCGCGTGCACCATGGCGAGCCCCGCGAGCGCCCCCGCATGACGCGGGTCGAGGGCGATCGCCTCCTCGAACTGCCGCGCCGCCTCGTCGAAGGTCCCCTTGTCGAGCCGCGTCAGGAACACCCGGCCGCGCGCGAACGCCTCCCACGCGCCGGGCCGGTACTGCGGTGCGGCGGGCGCGGCCTTGACCCGCAGCGCGGCCGTGACCGAGGCGGCGAGGGTATCTTGAAGCTCGAAGATGCGGTCGAGCGTCCCGTCGGCTTTCTCCACCGCCGCGACGACGCCGGTCGCCGCCTCCACCAGGCGGCAGGTGACGCGCAGCGCCGGGCCGCTGCGCTGGCAGGAGCCGCCGATCGTCCACCGGCATCCGAGACGCAGACCCAGGGTGATCGGATCGGACGTCCCGCCGTCGGCGGCGCGCGCCTGGGCGATCTTCTCGCGCGCCACGACCGCCAGCCCCTGGTAGCGCGACAGGTCGGACATCAGCGTCTCGGCGATGCCGGCGCCGATCCAGTCGTCGGCCGGATCGCCTGTGAGGTTCTCGAAATCGGCGACCAGGACGCGGTCGTCGGCGCCGGCCGCGGCGCCGCCCGCCTCGAGGCTGTGCAGGTCGGCCAGGAACGCGCCGGCCGACGCGTAACGCCGCCCCGGCTCGCGCGCCATCGCGCACGCCAGCACCTTCTCGATCCCGGCCGGCCCGCGGTCGGCCGCGAGCGGCGCGGGAGAGCTCGACAACGTCGCCGCCACGCGCGCCATCGGCGTCGTGCCGGGGAAGGCCGGCGCCCCGGCGACCGCTTCGTACAGCAGCGCGCCGACCGCGAACAGGTCGACCCGCTCGTCGACCGTCTCGCCGCGCAACTGCTCCGGGGCCAGGAATCCCGGCGTGCCGACGATCGCGCCCTCGGTGGTCACCAGCGACAAGGTCGGCTGATCGACACCCTGTCCTTCGGGCACGAGGCGCTTGGCGAGACCGAAGTCGAGCAGCTTCGCCCGGCCGTCGTCGGCGATCATGACGTTCTCCGGCTTCACGTCGCGATGCAGGACCCCCGCCGCATGCGCGTGCGCCAGCGCCTCGAGCAGCGTCCCGCCGACCGCCAGCACCCGCGCGGGCGGCAGCGGCCCGTCGCGCAGCACGTCGCGCAGCGTCCGGCCGCGGACGTATTCCATGGCGACGAAGACCTCGCCCTCCTCCTCGCCGGCTTCGTAGTAGGTCGCGATCCCCGGATGCTGCAGACGCGCGCAGGCCTGCGCCTCGCGCAGCAGCCGCTGCCGCGCCGCCGGGTCGGACTCGCGCGGCAGCAGCTTGAGCGCCGCCAGCCGGCCGAGCGCCAGGTCGCGCGCCAGGTAGACGACGCCCATGCCGCCGGCGCCGAGCCGATCCTCGATGCGGTAGTGGGACAAGGTCCGGCCGATCACGAGAACCTCGCGCCGGCGTCGGGTCGGGCGGTCACTCCGGTTCGAGCGGTCACTCCGGGTCGGACCGTCACTCCGGTTCGCGCGCCATCGACTCCAGGCGCGACGGGGGGAACTCGGCGACGATGACGGCGACCATCGCGTCGGCCGCCTCGGCGGCGGTGCCGGGACGCTCCTCCGCCGGCCCCCAGCGGAACCCCGCCTGGTAGTCCTCGGCCGCGGTGGCGCCGGTCCTCATGGCCAGCGAGTCGATCGCTTCCTGGAACTCGTTCGGCAGCGGACGCGTCACCGGCCCGGACTCGTCCTGCGCCCTCACGCCGTACGGAATTTCCTTCCAATACATGACCTTGACGCGCGCCACCGCCATCACCCTCCAGAGGTCCTAGTCTGGGGGATTCGTCGGGCGGGCGTCAACCGGAAAAGCCGCGGCTGTGCCCGCATTGTGAGCCGCCGGCGAATCGCCGGGCGGGGACGGGTCCGGTCTCGCTGCGCGTCGCCTCCCCTCGGCCTCGCTGCGCGCCTACCCAACGCGCTGAAGCCCGGCGCGTCGGGGCCCGCGGCGCTCCGTCTCGGACGCCCCGCCCAACGATTCGTCGTCGGCTCACACATGGAAGCACTTCCGCAGCTTTCAGTTTGACTCCCGCCGCACCGCTCCCCCCGGCGAGAGGCGCCAAGACGGTGAGAGGCGTGTCGGCAGACGCGAGCCCGTCGGCAAGAAAGCCCGCCACGAGGCGCGGCGCAGCGCGTCCGCGGGTGCGCGCGCAGCGAGGCCGAGGGGAGGCGACGCATAGCGTCGCCGGACCCGTCCCCCGCGGGCGCGCTGCGTCGCGCCGCTGGTGGACTCTCCTTCAGGCGGTTCGCGGCAGCCGGATGGCGACGACGGTCTGATCGTCCTCCCGCCCGGTGCGACGCGAGAACGCCTCGACCGACTTGAAGATGACGTCGACGAGCTCTTTGGCGGGGATCCCGGCGTTGGCGGAGATGACCTGCTTGAGGCGCTCGAGGCCGAACGCCTCGTCGGAGGGGTCGGTGGCCTCGGTGATGCCGTCGGAGTAGAGGACGATGATGTTGCCGGGCTTCATGATCACGTAGCCGCGCTCGTAGAGCGCGTCGGGATCGGGGCCGAGGACCATGCCGCCGAGACTCAGCTCGTGGAAGATGCCGTCATGGAAGAAGAGCCCCGGCGGGTGACCGGCGCTGCAGAAGATGAAGTTCCCGTTCTGCTCCAGCTCGCCGTAAAACAGGGAGATGAATCGGGTCGCGAGCGTCGAGCGGTTGATGACCTTGTTCAGTTTTTCCATCGTGCGGACGATCTTGAGATCCTCCGACAGGCCCATGCGCAGACCGGTGATCACGTCGCGCGCCTGAAGGGCGGCAGGGAGGCCGTGTCCGGAGGAGTCGGCCACAGCGATGCCGAGGATCCGGTCGGAGAGCGGCAGGAAGTCGAACAGGTCGCCGCCGACCGTCTCCGCCTGGACCGAGCGTCCCCACAGCTCGTAGCCGTGGAACGCAGGCGCCCCCTTCGGCAGGAGCGACATCTGGATGCGGCGGGCTTCCTCGAGCGCGTCGTAGAACCGGGCCTGCTGGATCTTCTGCGTCACCACGTGCTGCACCGCGCTGAGGAGGTAGAGCATCCGCTCGCGGTCGTACTCGCCCTCGATGCTGAACGACAGCAGCCACTTGTTGTCGTCGCCGAGCGTCATGGCGGCGAAGGCCGACACGCCGAGCGGGTCTTCGATCTGCGGATCGAACTCCGGGTCGGTCTCCTTCATGATCAGCAGACCGCGGTCGAGGAGGATTTGCACCGCCGGGTAGGTGATCGGCACGGTGTAGCCGATCTTCGCGGGCGTGTTGTCGCCGTGCCAACGGCGCAGTACGTACCGATCGGCGTCCACCTTCTCGTACAGGCGCCCGGCCACCATGTGCAGGTCCTGCCGGTAGTCGCGCAGCAGGATCAGGATGATCTGGTCGAGGGTGGCGGCGACGTCGGCCTTGGCCCGGAACGCCCCGAGGGTCGACTCGAGCTTGCGCCAGAACGAGCGGTACTGCAGGGAGCGCTCGATGCCCCCCTTCCGCTCGGCCCCCGCGGGGGCGTCGGCCGGCTGCGCCGCCGGCATCGATGTGTCCTTCAGTGTCATCGCGTTGCCACCCGAATCCGATTCCCGGCCGTCCCGTCCCTGCCGGGCGCTTGCCCCAACCGCTGGCGGGCGTTATTGTTCCGTCGTGCGCAACATCAGGAACGGCACTGCCGGGCGATGGACGCTCAGGATACCTCAGGTCGCGGCCGTCGCCACGATCACGTTTCTCGCCGTCGCGTCCGCCCGGGCGGAGGTGCGCCGCATCGCATTTCCGGTGCACGGGATGATCTGCCCGCTCTGTACGCGCGGCGTCGAAGAGGCGATCCGGCCGCTCCCCGGCGTCGCAGGAGTGACCGCCGATCTCGCCAGCGGACGGGTCGACGTGCAGGCGGCCCCGCAGCAGTCGCTCGACATCAAGACAGTCCGCGAGCGGGCGTCGCACACCGGCTTCCCCGTCGTCGGCGAATCGGACATCGAGGCGCGCGGCCGATTCGACATCGGCCCCGAGGGGAAGATCACCTTCCGTCCCACCGGCACGGCCTACGTCTGGCAGGTCATCGAGTCGAACGGGCTTCTGGCGATGTTCCGCGCCTACCCGTCGCTGAAGGGTGATTTCGTCGTCGAGTTCCGGCTGCACGATCGCCCGCCTGTGACCAAGCCGACCATCTCGGTCGTCCGCGGCCAGCCGGCGGCCGCGCTGACCGCGAGCAAGACGCCCGCCCTGGTGCGCCCGTGACCGCCGCCGCGGCGGCGCGCCGCGCCTCGGTCGGACGCGCGGCGGTCGGACGCGCGGCGGGCGCGGCCGGGCGCGCGGCCGGTATCTTTCTTATAGCGGCCTCCTGGGGCTGCGGCGCGGCTCCGACCGCGGCGCCGGACCGGAGCGCGGCGGGCCAGGGCGCACCCGCGGGCCAGGGCGCCGCGGCGGGGAAGAGCGCGGCGCCGACCATCGTCCGCAATGCAGCCGATCCGTTCGCCGCCCTGGTGGCGGAGGATCCGCACGGCCGCCCCATCCCGTTCGGCGAGTTCGCGGGGAAGGTGCGGGTCATCGATCTCTGGGCGTCGTGGTGCGGACCCTGCCGGATGACGATCCCCGAGCTGAACAAGCTCTACGACCAGTACCGCGACAAGGGGCTCGTCGTGGTCGGGCTCTCGGTCGACGAGAATCCGGCCGACGTGCTCGAGTTCCAGCGCTCGATGCCGATGCGCTACCCGAGCGGCATGTTCAATCGCGGGCTGGCGTCGCGGATCGGCGAGCCGTCGTCGATCCCGACCACGCTGCTGATCGATCGGAACGGCGTGGTGCGGCGCACCTTCGTCGGCTATGTCGACGCCCCGACGCTCGAATCGGTGGTGCGCGGGCTGCTTTAGACGCGTCACCGGCTTCCAATTTCGCGTGGAAGCGGCTACCATGAGGCCCTCCAGACCACATCAGGCGCCCGGGAGGCCCCCCCATGGAAGGTCGGCGCATCCGTCTTGGCGACGTGATCGACGACTACTGCACGCGTTGCGGACTGATCATGAACCACGGCGTCGTCGGCATGGTCGGCGACGAGGTGCGCAAGGTCCGCTGCAACACCTGCATCACCGAGCACGTCTACAAGCACGCCCGCCTGCCGAAGCGCAAGCGCGACCAGACCGCGAAGCTGTTCGACGAAGTCCTCAAAGGGCTGGGACGGAAGACCGATACCGAAGCGGCGGCCGAGGCAGCGGCGGGAGCGGCGGCCGAGGCGGAGGCCGGGGGAGCGGCCGGCGAAGCGGGCGGCGCCGACGCGGACGAAAGAGCCGCGGCCGGCGAGACGGACGAAGCCGGCGCGAACGGGCGGGAGACCGAAGCCGCGCCCGAGCCCCAGGCGGCGCCGCCGCCGCCGGAGGAGCGGGAGCGCGAAGGGGTCGAGGCGCACCGGCGGAAGCTCTACACCATCCGCCGCCACACCGGCGGCAAGCCACCCGGAACCGGAACGCCTAACCGCTGATCGCTGGGTCGCTGATCGCCGCGCGCGCCGCGCGCGTCAGCGCATCTGCCCGGCCATGTGATCGATGAGGTCGATCTTCGTGACCAGGCCGCGGATCTTCCCGCCCTCCTGCACCAGCGCCACCTTCCCGTCGCCGAAGATCGACGCGAGCCGGCCGACGGGCGTCTCGGGGGGGACGACGACGTAGTTCTGATCGACGAGGCCGTCGATCGGCCGGTCGAGGTTCTCGGGGTCGCGCAAGAGCGCCTGGACCAGGTCGCCCTCGGAGATGATGCCGACCAGCCGATCGCCGTCGAGCACCGGCAATTGCGAGATGCCGTGCTTCTTCATGATCTGCACGATGGTCTTGACGCTGTCGCCCGGCCGCGCGGTGATCAGGGTCTGCCCCTGGTGGCCGATGAGGTCGCGGATGCGGCCGAACGTCTCCTCGTCCTCGAGGAACGAGTTCTCGCGCATCCAGTCGTCGTCGTACACCTTGCTCAGGTAGCGCGAGCCGGAGTCGGGCAGGATGACCACGATGGTTTTGCACTCCGGGTGCTCTTTCGCGAACTTGATAGCACCGCTCACGGCGGCCCCGCCGGAGCCGCCGACGAACAGCCCTTCCTTGCGGGTCAGCTCGCGCGCGGTCACGAAGCATTCCTTGTCGGTGACCTGATAGCAGTCGTCGACCATCTCGATGTCGAGCGTGGTCGGGATGAAGTCCTCACCGAACCCCTCGGCCTTGTAGGTCTTGAACGACTTGGTGATGGTGCGGGTCTTGAAGTAGTCGTACAGGATCGACCCGACGGGATCGATCAGCACCATGCGGATCGACGGCTTCTTCTCCTTGAGGTACTTGCCGATGCCGGTGAGCGTGCCGCCGGTCCCGGTCGCGATGACCACCGCGTCGATCCGGGCGCCGAGCTGCTCCCAGAGCTCCGGGCCGGTGGTGCGATAGTGCGACACCGGGTTGCTCTGGTTGTGATACTGGTTGGCGAAGAAGGAGTTCGGAATCTCGTTGGTCAGCCGCTGCGCCACCGAGTAGTACGAGCGCGGATCCTCGGGCGCCACCGCGGTCGGCGTCGTCACGACGCGCGACCCGAAGGCCCGCAGCGCCTTGATCTTCTCGCTGCTCACCTTGTCGGGCATCACCAGGATGCTGCGGTAGCCGCGCACCGCGGCGACCATCGCGAGGCCCATGCCAGTGTTGCCGCTGGTGCACTCGATGATCGTGCCGCCCGGCTTCAGGACGCCGGCCTTCTCGGCGTCGAGGATCATCTGGATCGCGATGCGGTCCTTGATCGAGGCGCCCGGGTTCAGGAACTCGAGCTTGGCGTAGAAGGTGGCGCCGGTCTCGCGGCCGATCTGATTCAGGCGGACCATCGGGGTGTGGCCGATCGCCGCCACGACGTCGTCGAAGACGTTGCTCATGGCGCGATTCTACCCCAGCGGTGCTAATGTCGGGTCCCTCGGAGGGGAGTCCCATGACTCTGCGTGTCGACCCGGAACGGAATGAAGTCCAGGCGCTGAAACAGGCGCTCGACTGGCGCGGCCTCGACGTCCTGGAGATCGGCTGCGGCGACGGGCGGCTGACCCGCCGGCTCGCGGCGCTCGGCGCCCGCGTGCGCGCCATCGACCCCGACGCCGCGCTCGTGCGCGCGGCGCGCCGTGGGGTCGCCCCGAAGGATCGGCCGCGGGTGCGCTTCCGCGTCGGCCGGGCCGGCCGGCTGGAGTATCCGGCCGCGGCCTTCGACGCGATCGTGCTCTCGTGGTCCCTTTGATGAGTCGCGCGCCAGGGCATGGTGCATGCCCTTCGTCAATGTCACAAGGTGCTGCGGCCTGAAGGCACGCTGATCGATCTCCGGCCGGCGGCCGTGCATCGCCTGGTCGGAATCGAGAAGGCCGGCCGATTCCGACGTGTGGACGTCATGCGGGAGCGGTTCACCGACGAGCGCGCCGCCGATCGGGCCGTCGCGCGCGTCGTGCGCGAGGGTCTGTTCACCGTGGCAGCGCGGCGCCGCTTCCCATGCCAACGGGTCATGGACACCGTCCGTGAATTCGACGAGTGGCTGGAGATCGCCATCCGCCTGAGCAAGTGGCCGCGGCATGACTGGCTCGCGCGGCGGGTCGCGAGCCGACTGGATGCGCGCACGGACGAGCACGGAGCCGGGGCGAGGATCGTGGTGCGCGGGCCGATGGATCTGTGCGTGCTGCGAAAGACGCGGCCGGGCAGGCAGACGCGACTGGTCAGGTCGCGCGGTCGAACTTTCCGAGCGGGGTCTCCTCGAGCGTGAGACCTGCGCAGCGCCGATCGAGGTCGTCGTAGTCGGCACGATGCACCTCGCGGAACGCCTCGAAGGCCGCACTCGACAACCATCGGTCGATGGTGACGTATCGCCCGGCTTCCGGCGCGCGCAGCAGCTCGGTCCCCAGATAGCCGGGCGCGCGCCGGAACAGCACGGCCCAGTCGCCCTCGGGGCCGTAGGCCGCCTCGAAGGCGGGCTCGCTACCCGGCCGCACGCGGAACTCCCACAGGATGACGTGCGCGGGATCGGCGACGAATGTCGCGGCGCCCGCGGACGCAGCGCCGCCGCGGGCCATCGCCCGGCGCGCCGTGTCCACGAGCAGCGGGAACGGGCAGGCCCGCGCGAACTCGTCGATCGTCATCCAGGCGTGGTCGTCGTGCTCGTGCGAGATGACGACGTCGCCGCTCTTGGACACGGCGCGATAGGCGACGACCAGCATCGGCTTGTCACGGCGCTGCGCCGCGTAGGCGGCGACCGGCGAATGATCGGGTGTCACGTCGAGGCCGGACTCCTCGCGGCACTCGCGCACCGCGGCGTCATAAGGGTGCTCGCCGGCTTCGACCCGGCCCGAGACGACGTCCCAGGCGCCGGGTGCGGCTTTCTTGCGCAGTGAGCGCTTCAGTGCCAGGAGCCTGTCGCCGCGGATGACGAACATCGAGACGGCGGCGACGACGAGCGGCCTGGAGGACTTGTCATCGGTCATGGAGAGATGTCGTCCTCGAGCGTGATGCAGCCGGAACCGATGCCGGGCAGTATACCGAAGCGGCCCGAAGATAAGGTCGGCGTATACTCCGCCCTATTGCGAGGGATCGCGGGGGGGACAGAGGATGCCGATCGACCATCGTCGCGGTTCCGACGGGACCGACGACGGTTCGCACGAGCCGCCGAAGCACGACGGCCCCGCCGCCTCCGGCCGAGGCTGGAGCGGGTATGGCGGCCACGGCAGCGGCCACGTTCCTGGTGGCGGCTGGGGCGGGAACATTCCGCCCGCCCGGGTCATTGAAGGCGTGGTGCTGATCATCGTCGGCTTCATCGCCCTGTTCGCGTTCTTCGGCTCGTGGTTCCAGATCGAGCCGGACGAGGTCGGCGTGGTGCAGCGCTTCGGCGCCTACGTCCGCACCACCGAGCCCGGGCTGCACATGAAGTGGCCGCTGTTCATCGAGACGCTCACCAAGGTCCCGGTGCAGCGCCAGCTCAAGATGGAGTTCGGCTTCCGCACCGTGCGCGCCGGCATCCAGTCCGAGTTCGCCTCGCCCACGCCCCAGACGCGCGCCGAGTCGCGCATGCTCACCGGCGACCTCAACGTCGCCGAGGTCGAGTGGATCGTGCAGTACCGCATCCGCGACCCGCGCAAGTACCTGTTCGACGTGCGCGACGTGCCGCGCACCTTCCGCGACATGTCCGAGGCGGCGATGCGCCAGGTGGTCGGCGACCACAGCGTCGACGAGGTCGTCACCATCGGCCGCGAGGCCGTGGCGCACGAGGCCAAGGAAGAGCTGCAGCGCCTGTGCAACCTGTACGGCATCGGCATCGAAGTGCAGCAGCTCGTCCTGCAGGACGTCAACCCGCCCGACCCGGTCAAGCCGGCCTTCAACGAGGTCAACCAGGCGATCCAGGAGAAAGAGCGCGCCATCAACGACGCCTGGGCCGAGTACAACCGCACCGTGCCGCTGGCGAAGGGGCAGGCCGAGCAGGCGATCCGCTCCGCCGAAGGGTACGCCACCGAGCGCGTCAACAACGCGCAGGGGGACGCGTCGCGCTTCGAGGCGGTGCTCACCGAGTACCTGCGCGCCCCCCAGGTGACGCGACGCCGCCTTTACCTCGAGGCGATGGCCGACATCCTTCCGAAGGCCGGGCGCCGCATCATCATCGACGACAAGGCGAAAGGGATTCTGCCGCTGCTGCAACTGGGCGCGGCGGGCGGCGGTGCCGCGGAGGGCAAGCCATGAAGTGGGGGCTGCCCGTCGCATTCGTCATCGTCATGGCCATCTTCGCGCTGTCGTCGCTCTACACCATCTCCGAGACCGAGCAGGTGCTGATCACCGAGTTCGGCCGGCCGGTCACCGGCGTCATCGGCACGCCCGGGCTGCACTTCAAGACGCCGTTCGTCCAGGTCGTGCACCGCTTCGACAAGCGCTGGCTCGAATACGACGGCGACCCCAACGAGATTCCGACCAAGGACAAGAAGTACATCTGGGTCGACACCTACGCCCGCTGGCGCATCTCCGACCCCCTGCGCTTCTACCAGGCCGTCGGCGACGAGATCGGCGGCCAGAGCCGCCTCGACGACATCGTCGACGGCCAGACCCGCAACGCCATCGCCTCGTTCGACCTCATCGAGGCCGTGCGCTCCACCAACCGCCCGTTCGAGATCACCGGTGAGCTGGCCGGCATCGGCTCGGAGGAGGCCGCGGGACAAATCGCCCACGGCCGCCAGGAGATCGAGAAGATCATCCTGGAGAAATCCGCCGCCATCACCCCCCAGTTCGGCATCGAGCTGGTCGACGTGCGCATCAAGCGCCTCAATTACATCGACAGCGTCCAGCAGAAAGTCTTCGACCGCATGACTTCCGAGCGCAAGCGCATCGCCGAGCGCAGCCGCTCCGAAGGCCAGGGCCGCGCCGCCGAGATCCTCGGCCAGAAAGAGCGCGACATGAAGGCGGCGTCGTCGGCCGGCTACAAGGCGGCGCAGGAGCTGAAGGGCAAGGCCGACGCCCAGGCGGCCGCCATCTATGCCCACGCCTACGGCCGCGAGCCCGGCTTCTACGAGTTCGTCAAGTCGCTCGAGACGCTCAGCGCCGCGACCGACAAGGACACGTGGCTGGTGCTGTCGACGGATGCCGAGGTGATGAGGGCGCTGAAGGCGGCGGGGGGGAAGTGATAGAGGTCCAATAAGGAAATGAGCGGCTAATTCCCAAGTGAAGCGCTGATGCAGACACCAACAGGATCTCAACTCCACTACGGCTGCAGCTTTCTGCTGTCAGGACGAAGCGAACAAGCTACGTGGGGCTCCATCGCCAAGACAATCCGCCAATGGATCACAAGTCGCGTACCAAACGACAAGGGCCTCCTGGGTCGGTGGTTTTTCTATGGTGGTAGTTGGACGTCGGCCAGCACAAGGCGACTCAATGTAAAATCATCTCGGGCCATTTGTGAGGGATCGGAGGCAGAGCCGCAATTTTGGTCAGTCAGATTCGAGCATCCATGCTCTGAAGTTCCGTTCCGTCAATGGCGAACGGACATCGGCATCACACGTCGAGATCACAAGCAGTTTGAGTTTGCCCTCCAGACCATCTACTGGATCCTTCCAGACTACATCGGCGACGAGCCGCCACCGCCGCTACCATCTGCTCCGAGGATCGTTTCGCTCTTCCTCCAATCCAATGACTGGCAGGGGTTCGACGGTGTACTGCCGCTGACATCGACTCCAAGAACAGTGGAAGTCGGGAAGGGCAAAGATTTCCTTTCGATTCTCGAGGACAGACAGCGCAAGTGTCCAGTCGTCTTCATCACCCGAGATTATCCCGACGGTGATCTCGCGCTTGATCCGGCAAGGGTGGCGCAACTCCTTGCAGGAACTGCTTCGGTATTTGGTGCAGAGTCGAGTTCCGTCGACAAGGAGCTCGAGTGGCTTCTGCCAAGGAATTACCGCTGCTGGAATGGCATGGTTCGCGTATATCAACATAGTGTGCGACTTGATTCTGATCGAGACTACCGACGGCATCGATACTTCAGCAGGCAGCAGATCGATGAACTGAGCCCGGCACGAGTGAATGAGTTGATAGTTCGGGCGATCGCTCGTCGCTCCAGGGTAGAGGCGGCAAATGATGTTGTGTCGCTTGAGCATATCGACTTGCGCGACCGAGAATTCAGGTTTTCTCAATTGCGCACGAAGCCGCCTGATGGGGGAGACAGGGAGCTTTTAGCGCTCTATGAGGAAGAGAATGGCGCCCTAAGTGTCAGGAACAGAGAGCTGATGTCTACACTCGAATCTAGGCAGAATCGAGTTGACGACTTGGAAGATGGTAACGAGCTCCTCGAGCTGAAGGTGGATGAGCTCCAGCGACGACTTGCGTATGTCGACCAGCAGTCCATTCGGGCGCTAGGAGAGAAGGAGGAGCTTGCTCATCGACTTGAGTCCATAGCAGAACTAATCGGCACCCTTCCCGACACAGTTGTTTCTGTGGTCGAGCTGATAGAGAAATTGTTCCCTACGAGAGTTCGGTTCACAGCACGGGCCAAGGAATCAGCCGCGAGGGCGAGCCTCGCCGATTCGGGTATTGCGTGGCGTTGTCTCCATAGTATAGCCACGAACCTCCACGGGTTGTTCTTCGATGGCGACATGAGTGGCGGGGATATCGGAACTTTGTTTCGTGAGGCAACCGGATTCGAGATGTCACTTACTGAAGGAACCTCTACGAAAGCGGACAAGAAACTCATGACGTTGAGACGCGATCTCTACGAAGGGCAGGAGATCGACATCACGCCCCACATCAAGTGGGGGAACAAGGAGCCGAAGCTCTTGCGTATTCACTTTTGTGTTGACACGGATAATCGTCGCATAGTGATCGGCCACTGTGGCGATCACATGGACACGAGTAGCACAAGGAAAAGAACCTAGCAGGGTTCATGTCTTCCTCGACGAAATAGCCGCCGTCGCCTTGTCACGGCAAGTGCCAGTCTCTCCTCGTGTGCGAGGCCACGGCGACCTACTGCCCCCGCCCCAACTCCTCGAAGAAGTTCAGCACCAGCCGCACCCGCGACCGCCGCCCGTCCACGCCGGGATTCTTTATTAAAAGGATACGGCCGTCGGGGGCGACGTCGTAGTTGGCGCGGTCGATAGAGCCGAGGAGGCCTTCGTAGGCGCCCTCCACGACGGTCTCGGGGGTGCCGCAGTGGAAGACGGGGTGGAACTCGAGGGCGACCGACATGAGGTTGTCGCCGGCGCGGTAGTAGAGGCGGCGTCCGTCGGCGGACCAGATGGGGTCCTTGCCGCCGGTGCGGGAGATCTGCCAGCGGCCGCCGGGGCCGGGGTAGTCCATCAGGTAGACCTCGAAGGCGCCGCCTTCGTCTGACACGTACGCGACGTAGTGGCCGTCGGGTGAGAAGCGGGCGCCGCCTTCCTGCGCGTTGGTCTGCACCAGGGGACGCGGCGGCTCCTTCCCCGAGGCGGCGACGGTCATGATGTCGAGGCTGGTCTTGGGGTCGCGCCGCGTGAAGGCGATCGTCTTGCCGTCGGGCGTGGTCGAGGTGGGGCTCTCCACCTGGGGATCCTTGAGAACCATCTCCTCGGCGCCCGAGCCGTCCGAGCTCTTCCAGTAGAGGCCGCGGTCGGTCTGCATCGTGAAGTAGACGCGATCGCCGCTGGGGCTCCAGATCGGACTGACCCCGGTCGTCAGCTTGGTGAAGTCCTCCGAGCCGACGGGCGCGATCCATGTTCCCTGGACGTGGGTGCCGATGACCTGCATCGCGATGTGACGGCCATCCGGCGACAGGCGCGGCCAGCGATAGAGCGCCGGGTGGACGCCGTACGCCTGGGTCGCTCCTCCCTTGAGGACCCAGTAGATCTCCGACGTGGAGCCGATCGGCTCGCCGGTCGCGTAGATCATCGTGCCGGTGTTGGAGACGGCGAGGTGCACCGCGCCGGTGTTGCGCTGCATCAACGCGCCTTCGCCGACCGGGCGCGGAACGCCGGAGACTTTCAACGCGGCGGCGTCGAACGGCACCGCGAGCAGGTGGCCCGCCTGCACGTAGAGCAGGTGGCCGGACGGAACGTAATGCACGTCGTCGCTCGCCCTCGTCAGGAACGTCGTGGCGCCGGTGTCGAGCGACACGGCGTAGACCAGCGCGTCCTCGGCGTTGAAGCCGCCCTCGTGCGCCTCATAGATGATGGTGCGGCCTCCCGGTAGGAACCGTGGAAAGCGGTGACCCCACTCTCCCTTGGAGGCGTCGAGGGTGGTGAGCGGCTTCACGGGGCCGCCCGTCGCGGGCACCGTGATAAGAGGCCCGCGCTGATCGGTGGCGACGACGATGGTGCCGTCGGGACCCCACGCCGCGCCGCGGAAATCGACCGTGTCGAGGATTTTCTGCGGCAGCCCGCCGCTGATCGAAACCTTCTTCAGCTTGCCGTCGGCGTGGAAGCCGACCCACTCGCTGTCGGGGGAGAAGAACGGCCCTTCGGCGCCTTCCGTTCCCGAGATCGGAGTGACGTCGAACTTGTTCAGGTCGCGCAGGTAGAGACGGCGGATGCCTTTCTGCACGCCGACGTAGACCAGGAGCCGCCCGTCGGGGGAGAGCGCCAGGGGATTGATGAAGCTGCCGGCGGCGAGCGGCGCGTCATCGGGCAGGACCATCTCCACCCGCACCGCGTGACCGGCGGTCGTGGTCGCGGTGGAGCGCGACCGCAGGGTCACTCCCACCGCGCCAGCCACCATGCCGGCGACGAGCGCCGCGGTGAAGCCGGCGATCCACCGGCCGCGCGCGGCGCGCGCCTGGCGCGCTAACGCTGCCGCGGTCGCGTCGTCGCCGCCCGCCGCCGCATGTCCGCCCACCGCGTGCGCGCCGGCCGCCGCTGCGCCGGACGCGCCCGCACCCTGGTGCGCTTCGGTCGGCGCCGCCAGCGCCTCCGCCATCTCTAGCCGCGCGTCGCCGATGTCGCGGATGCGCTTCTCCGCGTCCTTCTGCAGGCAGCGCCCGAGCAGCCGGCGTATGCCGGGCGGCAGACCTTTCGGAAGCAGGCTCCAGTCGGGCTCGCTCTGAATCACCTTGGCGATGACGTCGGAGATCGTCTCGCCGGGGAAGGCGCGCTCGCCGGCCAGCGTCTCGTAGAGGATGCAGCCGAACGACCAGACGTCCGAGCGCCGGTCGAGCGGCTTGCCGCGCGCCTGCTCGGGGCTCATGTACGACGCGGTGCCCAGGATGCTGCCGGCGATCGTCCCCGCCTGGGTGATGGTCGGCGACATCATCGGGTCGCCCGAGGCGCCGCCGCTCATCAGCGCCTTGGCGAGCCCGAAGTCCAGGACCTTGACCCGCCCCTGCGGCGTGCGGCGGATGTTCGCCGGCTTCAGGTCGCGATGCAGGATCCCCTGATCGTGCGCCGCCTGCACGCCCGCCGCGATCTGCGCGCAGACCCCGAGGGCCTCGTCCATCGCCAGCGCGCCGCGCGCCAGCGTCACGTCGAGCGACTCGCCCGGCACCAGTTCGAGGACCAGGAACCGGGTCGCGTCCACCTGCTCGAGGCCATAGATCGCCGCGATGTTCGGGTGGTTGAGCGCCGCCAGGAGCTTGGCCTCGCGCTCGAAGCGCGCCAGGCGCTCGGCGTCCCGGGCGAAGATCTCCGGGAGCACCTTGATGGCGACCTCGCGGTCGAGCTTGGTGTCGAGCGCCCGCCAGACGACACCCATCCCGCCCTCGCCGATCTTCTCCGCGAGCCGGTAGTGCAGCAGCGTCCGTTCTGAAGGCGCGGTCAGGAAACCCCTCAACCCATTTTGCGGCGACCCTGGTTATTGCGACCCGGAGTGGGCGGTCCGAAGCCGGGCGAGTTGATACCCAACCGACTCCCGCTGTCAACCATGGTGGCGCCGCTCTTGACGCCCGCGCACGATCGGAGTACGAGGGTGCGATCCGTACCGCGAGTCCGGGGCCGCGGCGCGCCGATCCACAGTCAACGCGGCGGGATGGCTGCGCGGGAGGAAGCGATGCCTGGATTCGAAGATCTCGTGAAGCAGATCGGGGCGTCGGTGGGCGGGGCCGAGGGAAGTCACGAAGGCGTCGTGGAAGGCGTGGTCCAGATGCTGTCGGGCCCGCAGGGCGCCGGCCTGACCGGCCTGGTCAGGACGTTCCAGGACAACGGTCTCGGCGAGGTGGTCAGGTCCTGGGTGAGCAGCGGGCCGAACCTGCCGATTTCCGCCAGCCAGCTGCAGCAGGCGCTCGGCTCCGACACGTTGAAGAGCATCGCCGCCAAAGCGGGTCTCGAGACCGAAGCCGTGACGAGCCAGCTCGCGGCGCTGCTCCCGGCCCTGGTCGACAAGCTGACGCCCGACGGCAAAGTCCCGGGCGAGGGCCTGCTCGAGAAGGGGTTCAGCTTCCTGAAATAGCTGCCAACCCTAGCCGCCAGCTCCCGGGAACGCCGAGGGTGTCGCGTTTTCTACACGATTACGAATATCTGCGCCGGCGCTGACAGTTCGGGGCGCCCACGCCTGCCCCGGGGGGGCGGCTCACCTTTGTGATTGTCCAGATGCGCGATCGGTGACGGTCCTGTCGGTCGCCGCGCGATTGGAGCGTCTCGACTTGGAGCCCGATTACACAGGTGCGTCCAGAACCGCGACGTGAACGTCCGATGGTCCCCGGATTGCTTCTACAGACGGCGGGTGCGGACGCGAAAGCGGCGCACACAGGAGGTGTAGCGGCAATGCGGAAACTAACGATTCTGTTTGCGGCTGCGGCGTTCATGCTGTTCGGAGCGTCGGTGGGGCCGGCGTCGGCGCAGGTGGTCAAAGATTCTTCCTGCAACGACCACGGCCTGACCTGGGACTGCCACTTCCACATCAAGGACATGGTGGTCGGGGCCCCGGTGACGTTCACGATCAACTACTCGTGCCCGGGCGGCGGTGACTGCGGCCCGGTGACCAGCTTCGGGCTGGGCGACAGGGGCTTCACTCCTGCCGACGTGGCGGGGCACCTGGTGGGCGGCTCGCGCCTCCCCTCGGGTCTCGAGCTGACCTTCGTCTTCGACTCGCTCGGCAAGACAGGCAACCACTCGACCGGGACCGCGAACTTCATCATGAACCTGATGATGGCCGACGGCTCCGGCGGGATGATTTCCGTGCCCTGCCCGGTCGACGTCCGGCTGAAGAGCGAAAAGAACTGAACTCGGTCCAGGAGGCCGTGCCGATCGCGGGACCGGCACGCCTCACGGCCGCCTAGCGCGGCCCACGAGCCCGGCGTACGCAGGTCCGACTGACCTCGGGCTGGTGCGCCGGGCCCTCGTGTTTTTATCTCCGTGGAATCACGGATGACCCTTCCCCGACACGGGGCTATCCTCCCCGACCTCTTCCGTCAGAGCAGTCCATGTGGTGCGGCGCCGCGCAGTGGGGGCCGCGTCGCGTCCGGCGCCAGCCGGATGGAAGGAGGTGTCGTCGAAAGGGCTTCTCCGACCGAAGCGTGATTCCATCGGAACCCACGTGCAACCCATGGAGACTCCCATGAAATCCTTCACCATCTTCCTCGTCCTGGCCGCCGCCGTCCTTTGCTCCACGAACGCGTTCGCCGTCCCGCAGATCGTCACGGTGTCCGTGACGGGCAGCGGAGCCGACTACTCGAACATCGCTGCGGCGCTGGGCGCCATCTCCGACGCCTCGAGCTCGAAGCCGTATGAGATTCTCGTGTATCCGGGGATCTACACCGGCGCGAACAATGGGGGCTGGGGCCTGGCCTGGAAGAGCTGGGTCTCGCTGCGCGGCGCGGACCGCGAATCCACGATCTTGCGCGGCTCGACCTCGTTCGACAACATCGTGTATCCCGTCATCGACTTCACGGGCGTACAGGGCGTCGAGGTCAGCAATATCACGATCGACGGCACGACCCAACTGGCGATAAGGGACTCGGATTTCGAGGGTTCGATTTGCGTCGCGGACGCTTCGATCAAGTTCTCCCACGTCAGATTGATCAACGGCCAGGATTCCTGGAGTCCCGCCTTCACGCTGACCACAGGCGGTGACGGGTGCTATTCCTCGACCGTCGGAAACATCGTCGTGCAGGACTCGGACATCGGCCCCGTCGCCGATTTCGGCGGGAACTGGACGATCAGGAACACCTCGATCACGGCGGCCGGCGACGGTGACGCCATGGAGTACATCTATGCGTACGCGCGGGTCGGATCGGAGTACAACGGGAACGTCATGATCATCGGGAGCACGCTCGAGGCGCGCGCCACCGTCTACAGCCCGTCCGCGTCGACGAACGCGGTCTGGCTGGGCTACGAAGGCTCCGGCGCGATCAACATCATCGGATCGTCACTGGTCGCCAACAACGACACCGTGACGCCCTCCGGGGTCACGGCGCCGGTCTACAACGACTACAACGCCTCGGGCATGAAAGTCACCATCCAGGGCAGCGAGCTGTACACCGTGTCGCAATCGGGCGTCAGCTACGGCGCGTTCTACGGGGTCTATGAGGGGGAAGGCTCGAGCGTGCCCATCGTCCTGCGGGCCTCCTCGATCCAGTCGTTCGGGAGCGGAGGCACCAGGGCCGACATCTACAACGACTCCGCGGCCGCCAATGTCAACGTGGAGGCGACCGAGAACGCCACGGTGGTGGGTGATTACGGAACGACGACGGCCGATTCCCGCCAGGGTCAGTATTCCTCGGACCTGATCGTTCCCCTGACATCGCCGACGCTCGGACCGGTCAACGGACAGATCTGGATCGATACGGGAACGAACAAGATTTGCTACAGGTCGGGCGGGACGACGCGCTGCGTCCTTGGAAGCTGATCGGGAGAACGGGGCGGCGCGGTGGTAGCCGCGCCGCCTCGGACCCCGGCGGCCGCGACGAGCAGGCTCGCGACGAGGATTGACCAGCTCACGGGGCTATTCCCTCACTACGGCACGATCCCGCCGCACGCGGTGCTGACGATTTCGGTGCCGTCGCTGCGGTAGCCGTACGGTCCGTTGCCGCAGGCGTCGCGGCCGCGGATGAGATAGTAGAAGACGCCGCCGACCGGCGGGACCGCCGTGTCGGCAAGCATGGCGCCCACCAGTCCTGAGCCCAGACAGACCTGCGATGTCCCCGGCCCGATCGGTCCGTTGGTGCGGAGGACGTCGTAGACCGTGCCGGTCCCGGCGCCGGGCACGCCCGAATCCCACATGAACGTGGCGTGGTCGGAGGCGGCAGTCACGTTGCCGATCTCGCCGGGGACGTGGAACGAGCCGGGGTTGGCGGCGGCGCAGTCGCAGGCGTCGCCGGCTCCGTCGCGGTCGCCGTCCGACTGCGTCGCGTTGGCCGCCGCCGGGCAGTTGTCGCAGGCGTCGCCGACGCCGTCGCGATCCGCGTCGGCCTGGCCGGGGTTGGCGACGGCGGGGCAGTCGTCGGAGCCGTCCATGAAGCCGTCGCCATCGCTGTCGCCCAGCAACGCGACGGCGAACTCGCCGAGCATCGGCGTGTGCACGGTGATGCGATTCATCGCGGGGTCGGGCTCGGTCGGCAGCGGCTGCCAGGCCTGCGCCGCGGGGTCGAACCAGAGAAACGACAGCTCCGGGATCTGCATCGGGCCGAGACCGGTCTCGGCGCCGTAGTCGACCGTCAGGGTCATCGGCCGGTCGAGCATCGACGCCTCGATCGGGGCCGGCGCCGTGAGGCTCTGCCCGAAGACGCGCACGTCGAACGCGGCGAGCGGTTTTCCGATCGTCACGTCGTGCGCCGGCGATTCGCGCGGGACGTATTCGGCGCGCGGGCTGGGAACGGATGACGCCGCGTCCTCCGGCAGGTCGAGGGACAGGGCCATCTTTCCGCCGTCGTGCCAGCTCATCATGAACCCGAGCGGCACCGGCTGCGACGGCGCCTGGACGAACCAGAGGAAGCCGGAGTACTCGTACGCGCCGGCATCCCACACGCCGTACTTCGGCCGGGCGGTGCCGCGCTGGTCCGGATTCGGTCCGGCCCACGGGGTCCCGTTGTTGATGGCCGGGCTCCAGCCTTTCAGCGCGTGGGTCATCGTGTGACCGCCGTTGAGCCCCAGCGGCTCCAGCCCGGTGGCGACGCTGACGAAGTTGTTGGCGGGATTCAGACCGCAGTCGTTGTAGATCTCCACGTTGTATCCGAGGTCGGTCACCGGTCCGGAGCAGTTGAACTCGTCGTTCAGGCTCTGCGACATGATCGAGCCGATCATCGACACGTAGCTGGCGGACGGGTCCTCGAAGTAGACGCCCTGCGCGACGCCCTTCTGACCGACGTTGTCCGCGATGGTGCTCCACCAGATCAGGGCGTTCCCCGACTCGACGAAGAGGCCCTGGCCCTCGCCGACCGGGATGTCGGTGCCTTCCATGAGCTGGTAGTTGCCCGACACGGTGGAGTTGTAGACCAGCACCTGGCCGCCGGCCACGTAGATGCCCGCGCCCCGGTTGGCGGTGTTCGCATAGACGAGGCTGTTGTTCAGGCTCGCGTACGCGGGAGCGGCCGCGACGAAGACGCCGCCGCCGTGCACGCCGTTGTTCGATCGGATCAGGAAATCGACCGCCGAGAGGGTCCCGGCGACGTACGCGCCGCCTCCGACCGTCGCCACGTCCCCCCCGAGGAGCTCGAAGGACGACATCACCGCCTTGTGCCCCGCCTCCACGGTGAGACAACGCGTCGTCCCGTCGCCGTCGATCGTGGTCATGCCGCTTTGAACGGTGAAGTTGTCGTCCCAGCCGCCGGAAATGATCATGTCCTTGTTCACGTCGACGACTTGCGGCGGCGAGCCCTTGTAGGAGTCGGCGGTGACGTAGATCGCGTCCCAGGCCTGGGCCTTGGCGATGGCGCCGTTGATCGTGGCGCACGCCTGTTTCTTGAACTGGCAGGAGTTCGAATCGTTCCCGCCCTTCGACGGCGGCTTCACGTACCAGACGTGCGGCGGCCCCGGCACCTCGACGGCGCCGATGTCGCAGGCGGGACCGAACGGTCTCAGGTTGGCGGCCTGGTCGCGCGCCGGGCAGTTCGTGGCGTCGCCCGCGTTGATCGCGGGGCTGATCGGCTGCGTCAGCGACGGCTGGTGGGTGAAGGTGAAGGCGCTGAAGTTCGCCGCCAGCGGCAGGAGCTGCGGATTGACGCCGACCAGGTCGAAGAAGGCGGCGCTGAGTCCGCAGCTCGAGTCGCTCGACAGGTTGTGGCCGTTGCTGGTGACGGCGCCGGAGCACATGGCCGCCCCCGCGCTGCTGCCGGCGACGATGGTGTCGCGCAGCGTGATGGCGCCTCCGTTCGCGGAGTTGAACAGGCTCTGCCCGGTCGCCGCCGTGTTGAGATTGAGGGTCGCGAAGTTGAAGTCCGCGGTCGCTCCCGCGCCGTTGTACAGCCCGCCGCCGCTCGAGGCGTTGTTGTTGCTGAACGTCGAGTTCTCGAACGTCGCCTTGGCGCCCGCCGCGTTGTAGACCGCGCCGCCGCTCTGCGCGGAGTTCGCCAGGAACGTCGAGTCATGCACGATGAGGCTGCCGTTGTTGTAGACCGCCCCGCCGTTCAGCCCCGCCCGGTTCCCGATCAGGCCGACGTTCTCGAGGACGAGCGTCCCGTTGTTGACCACCGCGCCGCCGTTGCCGCCGCTTCCCGAATCGCCCGCCAGCAGGTTCATCCCGGTGATGGAGAGCGTGACGCTGGGCGACACCTGGAACAGCGAGCCCGACCCCTGGCTTCCCGCCACGGCGACGAGCGCCCCGCCGAGCATCGTGGTGTCGGCCGTGATCGGGATCGGCACTGTCAGCGTGATGGTCGCCAACTGCTGGCCGCAGCTGAACGAAACGACGCCGCCGGGAGGATTCAGCAGCGCGTCCTGCAGGGCGTTCTGGTTGCAACTGGCCGCCGTCCCGTTGCCGACAGTGGTGGTCTTGGCGAGTGCCGGCGTCGCGAATCCGGCGAGCGCCACCGTCAGGAGGGCGCCCGCCAACCGGGCGGGCGTCCGGGCGGGCATCCGGGCGGGCACCACACGGCTGGCGGCCTGCGCGCCGGCAGCCGTCGTCGGGACCTGGGCTTTGCTCATCGCGTATCCCCCTCGATCTGGTGCGTCGGTGCGGAAGAGTACGCCGGGGCGACGGCCGCCGGCAGAGCATGTTCATGCTGCTTTCTGGCTCGGGCAGCCCCATCGACGCGGCCGGCTCAATCAGCCCTCGTCCTTGCCGCGCTCCTCGCGGATGACCCGGAGCTCGGCGATGGCGTCGAAGTCGCGCGGCCGACCCGCCGCCTGCTTGACCCGGATGAGGGTGTCCAGGTCGAGACACAACAGGCTCAACCCGAACGCCTCGATTTCGATGGCGTGCGGCCGGAGGTCGTCATAGCCTCCTCCTCCCGTGATCTCGCCGAGCAGGTCGAGGTTCCCCAGGTCGGTTTCGAGGGTGAAGTTGAGGCCGTGACGCAGCGTGGCCTCGTCGCACGAGAAAGGCAGGCCGGCAGGAGCTCCGCGCGGGTAGGGACGGTGCCCCCGGAGCGCCCGGGCGAGGCGGGCGAGGTTGCGCCCCGTTCTCGAATAGACGACGTCGAGATCGCGGGTGACTCGGGCCGAGCCGTGGAGGGTGGCGGCCACACCGCCGACGATGATGAACTCGACGTGATGACCGGTGAGCAGACGGAAGAGCGCCCGCAGGTCGGTCACGAGACGCGCCTTCGGCCCCTGCGACCCCTGCGGGCGGCTCTTCCCCCGGCCCCGCGCGCCGCGGACCCCTGCAGCGTCTCCGTATCGTTCATCCAGTCTTGCAGAGCGCCAAGCCGCTCTTCGTGCGTCATGCGCAGGCTTTGGCGGATGAGGGTGCGATCGACGTCGCGCATGTAGCGCGCGATGACCGGGTCGCGGCGATCGGGACCTGGCGTGCGGCGAAGGTCCTGAAGTGGAGTGGCATATGCGGCCGCCGATTCGCTGACCGAAAGAACGAGCGAGTGCCTTGCTCCCTGACCCCGTGTCCCGGGGCGCGGACCGCGTCGCCAGGCCGGGAGGATTTGGTAGATTCCGCGGCGAACGCGGCGGAAGTAGGGCCACCGGTGCGCATGGTTCGAGGGGGCGTTGACGCAGCAGCGGCTCATCACGTGCGTGCGCACTGAGCCCGGGTTCAGGTCACCCAGCACGGCGACGACGGCCAGGGGCCGGAAGGTCCAGCCGCCGCCTTCCCGGCAGAGACGCAGGGCCGCTTCGAGTACTCGCGCGTGGATGGTCACGATGTTGAATATACACGTGTATATTAGAGACCACAAGGACGGTTGCTTGCCGAAGAGGTTGCGATGCCGCCTAGCGCCGGCCCGGCCGCAGCATCGCCCAGATCGGCGGCCCCGCGGGGGGGACGCGGGCGCGGATCTCGACGCGGAAGCCGTGGCGTTCGTAGAGCGGCACGGTCGACTCGACGGCCGTCTCCAGGTAGCAGGGGAGGCGGTCGCGGTCGGCGCGCCCGGTGCCGGCGGCGAGGAGCGCCTCCCCGATGCCCTGGCGCCGCCGCGTCGGCTCGACGCCGATGCCGTTCAGGTACCAGTGCGGGCCGGGCGCCGTGCGATGGTGGAGCATCAGCGCGTAGCTGGTGAGCCGCGCCAGATGTCTCCAGCCGGTCAGGCTGAGTCGCAGCGGCAGCAGGAAGTGCCCGGTCAGCAGCATCCGCCGGCGCAGCATCGGGAACTGGCCGGGCGCCAGCCAGATCGCGGCGCCGGCGCCGCCGGGGTCGCGATCGATGCGTCCGTACCGGCGCGCGGATCTCAGGTTCGCGGCGAACAGGGCGCGCAGGAAGGCGGGGCGCCGCGCCGCGTCCGGCGCCACCCAGGTCATCAGCGGATCGTCCTGGAAGGCGCGGGCGAGCAGGGCGGCGAGATCCGCCTCAGGCACCAACGGGGGTCGTTTCGGCGACGGCGCGGCCGGTCTTCGAGCCGGCGGCCGGCGAGGCTCCGCCGGTCGAGGCGGCCCCTGCGGCCGGGGCGGCGCCCGCGGTGGGCGCGGGGCGGCGCGCGGCGGCGAGGATCCGCTTCAGGAAGGCGCCGGTGGGGGAGCCGGGCACCTGCGCGACCTCCTCGGGCGTCCCTTCGGCGACGATGCGGCCGCCCTCGTCGCCCCCTTCGGGGCCGAGGTCGATGATCCAGTCGGCGGTCTTGATGACGTCGAGGTTGTGCTCGATCACGATGACGGTGTTCCCCTGGTCGACGAGGGTGTTGAGGACGTCGAGAAGGTGGCGGATGTCCTCGAGGTGCAGGCCGGTCGTCGGCTCGTCGAGGATGTAGACCGTCTGGCCGGTGGCGCGCCTGCTGAGCTCCTTCGACAGCTTGATGCGCTGCGCTTCGCCGCCCGACAGCGTGGTCGCCGACTGGCCCAGCTTGATGTACGACAACCCGACCGCGTCGAGCGTCTCGAGCTTGCGCCGCACGACCGGCACGTTCTCGAAGAAGCCGAGCGCCTCGCGCACCGACATCTCCAGCACGTCGGCGATGTTCTTCCCCTTCCAGCGTACGTCGAGCGTCTCGCGGTTGTAGCGCCGGCCCTTGCACGCCTCGCAGGTGACGTAGACGTCGGGCAGGAAGTGCATCTCGATCTTGATGATGCCGTCCCCTTCGCACGACTCACAGCGCCCGCCCTTGACGTTGAACGAGAAGCGCCCGACGCGGTAGCCGCGGGTGCGCGCCTCGGGCACCTGGGCGAACAGCTCGCGCAGCGGCGTGAACAGGCCGGTGTAGGTGGCGGGGTTGCTGCGCGGCGTGCGGCCGATCGGCGACTGGTCGATGTCGATGACCTTGTCGATCTGCTGGACGCCTTTGATCTCGCGATGCTTGCCGGGTCGAATCGGCAGCCGGTAGATCTGTTTCGCGAGCGCCTTGTAGAGCGTCTCGTTGACCAGCGTGCTCTTGCCCGACCCGGAGACGCCGCAGACGGCGGTGAACAACCCGAGCGGAAAGCCGACCGTGATCTTCTTGAGGTTGTTCTCCTCGGCGTCGTGGACGGTCAGCCAGCCGTCGCCGGGCTTCGTCGTTCCGGCCGGGCTCCCCGCCGCGGACGGCATCGCGGCCGCCTTCACCGCCGCGACTTTCGCCGCCGCAGCCTTCGCCGCCGCCGCGTCCGCCCGGGCTCCGCCGCGCCGCGCGGGGCGGCGCTTCGCGGGGAGCGGGATGGCGCGCCGCCCGCTGAGGTACATCCCGGTCAGGGACGACGGATGGGCGGCGATCTCCTCCGGCGTGCCCTGCGCGACGACGCGGCCGCCCTCCTCGCCGGCGCCGGGACCGAGGTCGACGACGTGGTCGGCGGTGCGGATGGTCTCCTCGTCGTGCTCGACGACGATGACGGTGTTGCCGAGGTCGCGCATGGCGCACAGGGTGTCGAGCAGCTTGCGGTTGTCGCGCTGGTGCAGCCCGATCGACGGCTCGTCCAGGACGTAGAGCACGCCGGTGAGACGCGAGCCGATCTGCGTCGCGAGGCGGATGCGCTGCCCCTCGCCGCCCGACAGCGTCGCTGCGGTGCGCGACAGGCTGAGGTAGCCCAGGCCGACGTTGAGCAGGAACCCGAGGCGCTCGCGGATCTCCTTGAGCACCATGTGGGCGATCTGCTGCTCGCGCGGCGTCAGCGTCAGGCCGGCGAAGGCGGCGTTCGCCTCCCGGATGGTCAGACCGGTGTAGTGCGCGATGTTCTGGTCGCCGATGGTCACCGACAGCGACTCGGGCTTGAGACGCGCGCCGTTGCAGGTGTCGCACGGCTCGAGCGACATGAAACGCTCGATCTCCTCGCGCAGCGTCGTCGATTCCGATTCGCGGTAGCGCCGCATCATCGAGGGGATGACGCCGGTGAACGGCTTGCGGAAGTAGTAGCGGTTGCGGCCTTCCTTGTACTCGTAGTCGTACTCGGTCTGCCCGCTGCCGTAAATCAGAGTGCGTTGCGCCTCCTTCGGCAGCTTGGTGAACGGCAGCGAGGGGTCGAACTTCATCGAGCGCCCCAGGGCGTCGACCGCCATCCGCAGCATCGACTTGCCGAAGCCCCAGGTGCCGGAGATCGCCCCGTCGGCCACCGAGAGGTGCGGGTTGGTGACGATCTTCGCCGGGTCGATCTCCTGGTGCGACCCGAGACCGTCGCAGGCGGGACAGGCGCCGTAGGGCGAGTTGAACGAGAACATGCGCGGCGCCAGCTCGGGCACCGACACGCCGTCGACCGGGCAGGCGAGCGCGTCGGAGAAGATCAGGTCGCGCGGCTTCTCGTCGCGCGCCTTGTCCCCCATCACGCTGATGGTCACCAGCCCCTCGGCCAGCTTGAGCGCCGTCTCCAGCGAGTCGGTGAGGCGGTTCTTGACCTCCGGCTTGAGCACCAGGCGGTCGACGACGATCTCGATGGTGTGCGCCTTCTTCTTGTCCAGCTCGGGCGCGTCGGCGATCTCGACCGCCTCGCCGTCGACGCGCGCCCGCACGAACCCCTTGCGCATCATCTCCTGGAGCTGCTTGCGGTACTCCCCCTTGCGGCCGCGGACGATCGGCGCCAGCACCTGGAGGCGCGCGCCCGCCGGCAGCTCCATCACCTGGTCGACGATCTGCTGCACCGACTGGCGGGCGATCGGCCGGCCGCACTGCGGGCAGTGCGGCAGCCCGATGCGGGCGAACAGCAGCCGGAGGTAGTCGTAGATCTCGGTGACGGTGCCGACGGTCGAGCGCGGGTTGCGCGAAGTCGTCTTCTGCTCGATCGAGATGGCCGGCGACAGACCCTCGATCGACTCGACCTCGGGCTTCTCCATCTGCTCCAGGAACTGGCGGGCGTAGGCCGACAACGATTCGACATAGCGCCGCTGCCCCTCGGCGTAGATGGTGTCGAACGCCAGCGACGACTTGCCCGACCCCGACATCCCGGTGATGACGATCAGCCGGTTGCGGGGCAGGACGAGGTCGACGTTCTTGAGGTTGTGCTCGGAAGCGCCCTTGATGACAATCGCGTCTGCGGCCATGGTGGTGGAACCGGTGATTTTAGGGCACCGCGAGCGGGCGAGTCAAACCGCCACCTGTCGTAGAATACGCGGCCATGCGACGCCTCGGCATCTACCTCCCGCACCCGCTGCCGATCTGGCGCCTCCCGCAGGGGTACATCGAGAAAATTCGCCGGTCGGCGGGGAAGCGGTTCGAGATCGACCTGCCGGTCAACGAGGCGGGGCTGGTCAAGGTGCTCTCCGAAATCGAGGTCCTCTACGCCTGGGGCCTGGCGCAGCGGCTGGTGAGCCAGGCGCCGAAGCTGCGCTGGATCCACACGCCGCTCACCGGCGTCGATCGCCTGCTGAACCCGGATCTGCGCGCGACCGAGATCCGCGTGACCTGCTCGCGCGGGGTCAACTCGGTCGCGGTGGCGGAGCACACCTTCGCGATGGTCATGGCCCTGACGCGCGGCGTGGCGGAGGCGGTGCAGGCCCAGGCGCACCATCGCTGGCGCCAGACCGAGCTGTACGCCCGCAAGCCGCCGCTGAGCGAGCTGCGCGGCAGGCTGCTCGGGATCTACGGCGTGGGGGAGATCGGGCGCGAGCTGGCGACCCGGGCGCAGGCGTTCGGGATGAAGGTCTGGGCGGTGGCGCGCACCACGAAGACGGCGCCGCCCGGGGTCGACAAGCTGCTGCCGATGACGCGCGCCGAGACCATGGTCCGGATGGCCGACGTCCTGGTGCTGGCGCTGCCGCTGACGCCCGCGACCCAGGGGCTGTTCGGCGAGCGCCTCCTGCGCCGGATGAAGTCGTCGGCGATCCTGGTGAACATCGGCCGCGGCGGGTTGATCCAGGAGCCGGCGCTGGTGCGCGCGCTGCGCGAGGGATGGATCGGCGGCGCCTGTCTCGACGTCTTCGGCACCGAGCCGCTGTCGCAGACCAACCCGCTCTGGGCGATGCCGAACGTGGTGATCACGCCGCACGTCGCCGGCCTGCATCCCGACTACATGGCGCGCTCGGCCGACCTCTTCCTCGACAACATGAAGCGCTACCTCGGGGGGAAGCCACTCCTCAACGAGGTCGATCTCCAGGCGGGCTACTGACCGCAGGCGGGACGCCGGCCGCAGACGGCTGACCGACCGCAGACGGCAGGCCGGCCGCCGCGCAGGCGCGGGTCACGTAGCGGCGCACGTCCTCGAGATCCTGCACCGAGTCGAGCGCCATCCGCCGCCCTTCGCGCGGGATCACGAACAGGCCGCGGGCCGGCGCCTCCGGCCCGTCGCCGGCGCGCCGGTGGACCTGGACGCGCGCGACGTCGCCCCACGCCAGGCGCCGCGCCAGGAGCCGCCCCAGGAAGACGTTGCGATAGCCGATGCCGGAGGCGTCGAGGGTGAATCGGTCGCCCCAGGCCGAGATCGCCCCGGCGAGCGACAAGAGCGCGAGGCCGGCGACGACCCCGAGACCGCGGCCGGTCTGGCCGGCCGCCGCGCGGATCGCCGCCGAGACGCCGAACAGCAGCAGGGCGACCAGGCTGACGGCGCGCAGCCCGAGGCTGCGCCCGACGACGCGGGGCGCGGGGTCCGCGCCGGCTATCCCGGCGGCCACGCGAACCGGCGGCCGCCCATCAGGTGCAGGTGCACGTGGAACACCGACTGCCCGGCGCTCTCCATGCAGTTGGCGACCAGGCGATAGCCTTCCTTGTCGAGGCCCTTGTCCTTCGCCACCCGCGTCGCGACGATCATCATGTGGCCGAGCAGCGACTGCTCGCCGGCGCCGACGTCGTTGAGCGTGTCGAAGTGCGCCTTCGGGATGATCAGCGTGTGATGCGGCGCCTGGGGGTTGATGTCCTCGAACGCCACGACCAGGCGATCCTCGTAGGCGATGCGCGACGGGATCTCCTTGCGTCCGATCTTGCAGAACAGGCAGTCAGCCATCCTGGCCCTCCCCGGAACTAGTGCGAACCACCGATGCGCTCGATACGCGCCCCGAGCGACTGGAACTTCGTCTCCACCTTCTCGTAGCCGCGATCGATGTGGTAGGCGCGGTCGATAATCGTCTCGCCCGCCGCCAGCAGGCCCGCGATGATGAGCGAGGCCGAGGCGCGCAGGTCGCTGGCCATCACCGGCGCGCCGGACAGCGTCACCGGCCCGGTCACGACCGACGTCTGTCCGTCGGTCTGGATGCGCGCCCCCATGCGCCGCAGCTCCCCGACGTGCATGAAGCGGTTCTCGAACACCGTCTCGGTGATCATCGAGACCCCCACGGCGGCGGTCATCATCGCCATGTACTGCGCCTGCAGGTCGGTCGGGAACGCGGGATACGGGAGGGTCACCAGATTGGCGGCGCGCAGCCGCCCGTCCGGCTCGACGATGAGCGATCCGGGACGGCCTTCGCCGGCCGGGTGCGCCTCGACGACGACACCGCACTCGCGCATCTTCGCGAGCACCGCCCCGAGATGCCCCGGCTCGCAGTCGTCGAGCGTGACATGGCTGCCGGTGGCCGCCGCGGCCATGAGAAAGGTGCCGGCCTCGATCCGGTCGGGGATGACGCGGTGATCGGCGCCGTGCAGGCGCGTCACCCCGTCGATGGTGATGGTCTCGCCGCCGGCCCCTTCGATGCGCGCCCCGCAGGCGTTGAGGAACGCGGCGAGGTCGCCGATCTCGGGCTCCTGCGCGCAGTTGCGCAGCACCGTGCGTCCTTCCGCCAGGGCGGCCGCCATGACGAGGTTCTCGGTGCCGGTGACCGTCTGGCGCGCGAAGCGGATCTCGGCGCCGCGCAGCCGGCGGCAGGAGGCGACGACGTAGCCGTGCTCGATGGCGATCTCGGCTCCCATCAGCCGCAGCGCGTCGATGTGCAGGTCGATCGGCCGCGCCCCGATGGCGCAGCCGCCCGGCAGCGACACCTTGGCGCGTCCGAGACGCGCCAGAAGCGGCCCGAGCACCAGGATCGAGGCGCGCATGGTGCGCACCAGGCCGTACGGAGCCTCGGGCTCCATCGCGGTGCCGGTGCCGGACCGCAGGGTCCCATCCTCGAGCGCGAGGTCCCGCAGACCGAGGTGCTGCAGCACGCGCGTCATGGTCGTGACGTCGCGCACCGCCGGCACGTTGCGCAGCACGCCCGGACCGTCCAGCATCAGGAAGGCGGCCATCTCGGGCAGGACGGCGTTCTTCGCCCCGCTGATGCGGACCCGCCCCGAGAGACGGCAGGGACCCTGGATGCGGATCTTGTCCATCGGCCCGAATTATAGACGCTACCGGGACGGCGCCGGACGGGAGGTGAGGCCCTGCTTCGCCCAGCCGCGCAGATCGCGCGCCTTGTCCGCGAGGTCGGGGTCCTTGGTCTCCGCGATCAGCCGGTCGAGGATCGCCACCGCCCCGGCGAAATCCTGCTGCTGGAACTTCGCCAGGGCCTGGTTGTAGGCCGCCGACTGCCGGTTCGCCTCGACGGTGGTCAGCATCTCCTTCGCCTGCTTGACGACCTGCGGGTCCTTGCTGTCGCGCGCCAGCCTGCGCAGGATCTCGGCGGCGCGCGCGAACTCGCCGCCGCGCGCGAGAGCGACGGCGCGGTCGACCGACTGCATGTCGCGCACCTGCGCCAGGACGTCCCTGGCCTTCACGGCGAGCTCGGGGTCGCTCCCCCCGGCCGCGAGCGGCTCGAGGATCGCGAGCGCGGCGTCGTACTGCTTCGCGTTCGCCTTCACGATCGCCGCGTTGAGCTGGCTCACGGTGTGGCTCTGGGTCGAGAACTGATCCAGGTCGTGCAGCTTCTTCTCGACCACCGCCTTCGTCTCCGGGGTCGGCGCGGTCGACACCAGGGCGCGAAGGCGGGCGGCCGCGGCGTCGTTGTCCCCCTTGGTCAGGAGGGCGTTGACCTCGACCACGTCGGCGCGAAACAGGATCTGGGCGCCGGCGGCGCGCATCTCCGGGTCGTCCGAGCGATCCAGGACCCCCTCGATCAGCTCCTGCGCGCGGCCGCGCTCGCCGTTCTCGGCGTACAGCTCGGCCAGGTTGTGCGCGACGTCGGTACGGGTCGGCATCAGCCGGTACGCCTTCTCGAGCGCGGCGATGCCGGGCGCGGGGTCGCCGCCGCCGTAAACGTAGGTCGACCCGAGACCCGCCCAGGCGTCGGCCGCGTCGGGCGCCGCGCGGGTGGCGGTCTGGAACAGCTCGCGCGCCCGGGCCAGCGCCGGCGGAAGCTCCGTGCCGGGCTCGATGTAGGTCAGACCGGGAGGGATGGTCTCGTCGATCAGGGCGTAGGCGTAGACCAGCGACAGCGCCTGGTTCGCCGGGTCGAGCGCCACCGCCTGCTCGAAGGCTGCGTGCGCCTCGGCGTACTGCTTGCGCTGCTCCAGGGCCATCCCCAGATCGGCGTGCGCCGCGGCGTGGCCCGGTTCGAGACGGATCGCCTCGCGCAGGTGCTCCTCCGCGTCCCGGACCCGGTCGGTCTCGGAGTGCAGCAGGAAATCCCCCAGCCGGTAGAGCATCTCGGCCCGCGACATCGGCGTGACCCGGGCCGTGTCGTCGTAGCGCAGCGTGCCCAGCTCGATCTGACTGGACGCGAAGCGGCCCTTCCGGGCGTAGTCGGCCACGTGCTGCGCGAGCGCCGGATCCTTCGAGGAGGTGAGGGGCGCCAGCGCGGTCTCCAGGCTGTCGCCGCGCTTCAGGTCGTGCAGGAAGCTCACGCCGCTCTCCGACTGCCGGGCCGGTCCCCACAGCAGGTAGTGCGCCATGACCCAGGACTGGGCGTAGAAGGTCTGCTGCGCCCCCGACTCGTGGTACTCGGGGGAGTCGAAGGTGATCTGCTCTAACCGGGCGAACGGCATGAGCGGGTGCGCGCGCAGCCAGCGCACCTGCTCGGGGATCGGCCCGCCGATCTCGACGTGGCTGCCCTCGATGCGGAAGGTGGAGTAGCACTGCGCCATCCCCTCGTTGAACCAGATCGGGATGTCGCCGAAGTTGTTGTTCAGGAAGAAGTGGAAGTATTCGTGGTAGATGACCGGCCAGGGGCTGCTGTCGGGCGTGGCGTTGACGCCGATGTAGTTGCCGTCCCGGTCCTGGACGAAGAACCCGTCGAGGTTGGCGGGCAGCCCCGCGTGACGGCCCTTCTGGCGCAGCTTGTAGGGCGAGAAGGTCAGCTCGTTCTTGAACACGTAGACCGACGTCGGCAGGGGCGAGTCGGCGCTCAGGCTGGGGCCGAGACGCGCCAGCACCGAGCGGTACAGCTCCATCTGGCGGCCGATCTCGACGGTGGCGTCGCGCGACGCGTTGCTGAACAGCACCAGGTGGGCGGTGTCGACGCGGATCCAGTCGTCGCCCTGGGCCGCGAGCGGCAGGGCGAGCGTCGCGCCGGCCGGCAGCAGAATCAGCGCCGTCAGCAGGCCGGTGGCCGTCAGGGTCGAAACGCGGCAGCGTCGCATGCGGGTTCGGGCGCGTGTGGCGCGATCGGGCGATGGGCGGAATGCTAGCAGATTCGCGGGGCGACGGTATAATCCGTCCCGCCGCGGAGGGGCCGACCGGTGCCGCTGTACGAATACGAGTGCAAGAAGTGCCACCACCGCTTCGAGCGGATCCAGCAGTTCTCCGACAAGCCGGTGCGCCGCTGCCCGAAATGCAAGACCGGGCGGGTCGAGAAGCTCATCTCCTCGCCGGCCGTGCACTTCAAGGGGACGGGGTGGTACGTCACCGACTACGGCGGCAAGGGGAAATCGGGCGGCGACAAGTCGGAAGGCGGCAAGTCCGAGGGTGGTGGGTCGGGAAGCGGCGGCTCGAACAGCAGCGGCTCCAGCAGCGGCGGTTCAGGCAGTGGCGGGTCGGGGAAGGACGACAAGTCCGGCTCGTCGAAGGATTCCTCCTCCAAGGGGTCGTCCTCGAAGAGGTCCGACAAGAGCTGACCGCCGCGTCCGCCCCGCCCTCAGTCCTCGGGGGCGCGCGGCAGGCGCCGCGCCCCGCGGTACAGCCGCTTCCAGTACGAGTCGTCCAGCCGATCGATGCGCACCGTGGGCGCGCCGTGTGTGGTCGCGTTCACGAACGCCTGCTTGCCGAGCGCCAGCCCGACGTGGGTGATGCCGGTGCCGCTCGGTCCGAAGAAGACCAGGTCGCCGGCACGCAGCCGGGTGCGCGGCACGGCGACCAGCCGGCGATCGGCGTACTGCAAGTCGGCGTCGCGCGGCAGCAGGTAGCCGTGCACCCGGTGCGTCAGCTGCACCAGGCCCGAGCAGTCCAGCCCGAACGGCGTCGTGCCGCCCCATAAATAAGGAAGGCCCAGGAGCCGGAGGGCGGTGGTGAGGATCGCCTCGGGGCGCACGCCCCAGCCCGCGCCCCCCTCGCGCTCGGCAGGGCGCAGATCGGCGCTCTGCACCCACCCCAGCCGATCGTCCGGCAGCCGCACGCGCACCCAGTCTCCCGGCGGGGCGCCGGCCGCGGTCCCCGGCCGGGCCCGATGCGTCGCGCCGCCCGCGAGCTCCAGCCGCGCCAGGATCGGCACGACGGCGATCGGCGCCCGCGCCGTGACATCGCGCCCGGCGTAGACGTTGGCGAACAGGCTCGCCACTTCCAAGAGCGGAGCGTGACGGCGGTCGTGACGCAGCGCGGCGGCGCGGATCCAGCCGCGGTAGCGATCGGGTGTCTCGACCAGGGCCCATCCGGCGCCGCGGCGCAGCACGTGGACGAACGTCCCGAGCGCCGCCTGGCTGACCACGGCGGCGGTGGTCGAAGGGCGGGCGTACATGTTGACCACCGGCGGCAGGACGACGAACCGGCGGCTGGCGCGCAGACGCGGCGGCAGGGGAGCGGCGGCGACGCGCAGGGCGGCGCGGCGGGCCGCGACCAGGACACGGCGCTCGGGATGGGCGCCGAGGCGCGCGGGCTGGCGCCGGCGCTCGCGCCCGCTCAGCGGGCGGCCTTGGCGCGCCGGCGCGCGCCGGCGGGACGGGCCGCGGCGCCGGCGGATCGGGCCGAGGCGCGCTGCGATCCGTTGGGATCCGGCGCCGCCGCGAAGCCGTCGATGTCGAGCCCGCGCAGGTAGTCGCGGAAGGCGCGTCCGAGGTCGGGACGGCGCAGCGCGAACTCCACCGTCGCCTTGAGGAAGCCGAGCTTGTCGCCGGTGTCGTAGCGCGTCCCTTCGAACGACCAGGCGTGGATCTCCTGGCGGCGCAGGAGCGACCGCAGCCCGTCGGTGAGCTGGATCTCGCCGCCGCGTCCGGCGCGCGTCTTCTCGAGGTGCTCGAAGATCTCCGGCATCAGGATGTAGCGGCCGATGATCGCCAGGTCGGACGGCGCGTCCTTCGGGTCGGGCTTCTCGACCAGGTCGGTCACCTTGTTCAGCCGGCCGTCGCCTTCGTGTCGCGGGTCGGCGGGCTCGACGGCGACGATCCCGTAGTCGGAGGTGCGTTCGCGGCTGACCCGCTCCACCGCGATCACCGACGAGCCGCAGCGCTCGTGGACCTCCATCATCTGGCGCATCACCGGCACGCGCGCCTCGATGATGTCGTCGCCGAGGAAGACCGCGAACGGCTCCGGCCCGACCAGCTCGCGCGCCACCAGGATCGCGTGCCCGAGGCCGAGCGGCTCCTTCTGCCGCACGTACGACACGTTGATCATGTCGGTGATCGATCGCACCTGCCGGAGGAGATCGGTCTTGCCGCGGCGCTCGAGCATCTGCTCCAGCTCGAAGGCGACGTCGAAGTGGTCTTCGATGGCGGTCTTGCCCCGCCCGGTCACGATGATGATCGTCTCGATGCCGGAGGCGACCGCCTCCTCGACGACGTACTGGATGACCGGCTTGTCGACCAGCGGCAGCATCTCCTTCGGCTGCGCCTTGGTCGCCGGCAGGAAGCGCGTCCCCAGCCCGGCGGCCGGGAAGACCGCCTTGCGGATCCGGGATGTCGTCTTGGTGCTCATGGGCGCGCCTCGCGCGAGCGCCGACGTGATGCGCCCGTCGGCGGCGGATTATATGCCACCCGCGCCGCCCGCCGGGGCCTGGGGCGACGCGGGGCGGCAGGACGCTGTACCTGGGAACGCGATGGTCGCCCGGGGGGGGGTTCCTCTTGCCGAGATCGGGCGACCTGTGGAATAGTCCGCGGCCGCCAGAGTCGGATCCCGCCGGGATCCGTCGGGGGGTCGGCAGTTCAACCGAACATGCGGTATCGAACAGGAGGAAGGGAAAGATGAACGCACGCAAGGCTATCGGGTTCGCGGTCGCGACGGCAGTGGTCGGGATGCTCGCCACCGGGTACCAGTTCTCGGGCGACGCCGGCAAGAAGGACGAGGGCACGGTGAAGTGCTCCGGCGTCAACGCCTGCAAGGGCAAGGGCGCCTGCGCCTCCGCCGACGGCAGCCACGCCTGCGCCGGCAAGAACGACTGCAAGGGCAAGGGTTGGGTCAAGGTGAAGTCCGAGAAGGAGTGCACGGACAAGGGCGGCACCGTCGTGAAGGAAGAGAAGAAGGGATAGTCTGCAACCGGGAGGGCCGGGTCGATCACCCTGACCCGGCCCTCTCATTCTCCCGTCTACGCCTCCCGTTTCCACGCCGCCCACGCTTCAAGAACCCCCGCCCCCGCCAGCCGTTCCGAGCAGCCCCGTTCGAAATAGCCCCGCTCCAACCCGCGACGAGTCACGAAGGCCGGGTGCAAGTCAGGCTGCGCGCCGGACGGACCGCGCTGTAACATCGTCCGGCCAAAGCGAGGAGCCGGAGATGCCCTCCAGCCGTTCGAACGTCGAGGAGACCCGCATCGCGGACGACGCGGCGCGGCGCGCCAACTGGAAGCGCTGGGGCCCGTATCTGGCGGAGCGCCAGTGGGGCACGGTGCGCGAGGACTATTCGGCCGACGGCGCCTGCTGGACCTACTTCCCGCACGATCACGCCCGCAGCCGGGCGTACCGCTGGGGCGAGGACGGCCTGCTCGGGATCACCGACCGCGAGTGCCGGCTCTGCTTCGCGGTCGCGTTGTGGAACGGACGCGACCCGATCCTGAAGGAGCGCCTCTTCGGCCTCTCCGGCCCGGAAGGGAACCACGGCGAGGACGTGAAGGAGTGCTACTACTACCTCGACGCGACGCCGACCCATTCGTACATGACGGCGCTTTACAAGTACCCGCAGGCGGAGTTCCCGTACCGGCGGCTGCTGGAGGAGAACGCGCGCCGCGGCCGGAAGGACCGCGAGTTCGAGCTCGCCGACAGCGGCGTCTTCGACGACGGCCGCTACTTCGACGTCCTGGCCGAATACGCCAAGGCCGGTCCGGACGACATCCTAATCACCCTCCGGATCTCGAACCGCGGTCCCAAGCCGGCGCCGATCTCCGTCCTGCCGACCCTCTGGTTCCGCAACACCTGGTCGTGGGGACGCACCGGCGAGGGGTACTGGGAGAAGCCGGAGATCGCGCTCGGGAAGGACGGCGCGCTCGTGGCGCGGCACGTCACTCTCGGGTCGTTCGCGCTCGCGGCGGGTGGCGCGCCGGGCGCGCCGGAGACGCTGTTCACCGGGAACGAGACCAACGTCGAGCGGCTGTATGGCGCCGCCAATCCGGCTCCGCACGTGAAGGACGCCTTCCACGAGTACGTCGTTCGCGGCCGCAGGGAAGCGGTCGACCCGGAGCGGCGCGGCACCAAGGCGGCGTTCCACTATCGCCTGATGCTGCCGGCCGGGGGCACCGCGACGCTGCGGCTGCGTCTGGCCGCGACCCCCGGGTCCGTCGAGCCGGCGGCGTTCGACCGCGTCGTGGCGGAGCGACGCGCCGAGGCCGACGTCTTTTACGCTGCCTGCCTCCCCGGCACGCTGTCGGTCGAGGAGAAGCGGGTCGCGCGGCAGGCGTACGCGGGTCTGCTCTGGAGCAAGCAGTTCTTCCACTACGTGGTGCGCGACTGGCTGGATGGGGATCCGGCGCAGCCCCCGCCGCCGCCGGCGCGGCTATACGGACGCAACGCCGACTGGAAGCACCTGTTCAACCGCGACGTGATCTCGATGCCGGACAAGTGGGAGTATCCCTGGTACGCGGCCTGGGATCTCGCCTTCCACATGATCCCGTTCGCCGCCATCGACCCGCAGTTCGCCAAGGATCAGCTCGTGCTGTTCCTGCGCGAGTGGTACATGCACCCGAACGGGCAGGTTCCGGCGTACGAGTTCGCCTTCGGCGACGTCAATCCTCCCGTCCACGCCTGGGCCTGCTGGCGCGCCTACAAGATGACCGCGCCGCGCGGCGGCCGCGATCGCGAGTTCCTGTCGCGCTGTTTCCAGAAGCTGGTGATCAACTTCACCTGGTGGGTGAACCGCAAGGACGAGGAGGGGAAGCATCTCTTCTCCGGCGGGTTCCTGGGTCTGGACAACATCGGCGTCTTCGACCGCGGCAAGCCGCTTCCGACCGGCGGCCGCCTGGAGCAGGCGGATGGCACTGCCTGGATGGCGTTCTACGCCGGCACCATGCTGGGGATGGCGCTCGAGCTGGCGCGCGACAATCACGCCACCGAGGACATGGCGTCGAAGTTCTTCGAGCACTACGTGGCGATCGCCGACGCGATGAACAACCTGGGCGGCATGGGGCTGTGGGACGAGGAGGACGGCTTCTACTACGACCAGATCCACGTCGACGGCAAAAGCCATCCGATCAAGGTGCGCTCCCTCGTCGGTCTGATCCCGCTGCTGGCGGCCGGAGTGCTGGAGATGGAGCACATCGGGAACCTCCCGGGGTTCAAGAAGCGGCTCGACTGGTTTCTGGGGAACCGCGCCGACCTGGCGAAGCAGATCTCGCGCATCGTGACGAAGCAGGGCGGACACGAGCACCTGCTGCTGGCGATCACCTCGCGCGAGCGCCTCGTGCGGGTGCTGCGCTACATGCTCGACGAGAGCGAGTTCCTCTCGCCGTACGGCATCCGGTCGCTGTCGCGGGTGCACGAGAAGAACCCCTATGTCGTCCGCTTCGACGGCATGGAGTCCCGCGTCGACTACGCGCCGGGCGAGTCGGACAGCGGCCTGTTCGGGGGCAACTCCAACTGGCGCGGGCCGATCTGGTTCCCGGTGAACTATCTGTTGATCGAGGCGCTGGAGCGCTATCACCACTTCTACGGCGAGACGCTGCGCGTCGAGTGCCCAGTCGGCTCGGGTCGGATGATGAGCCTGCAACAGGTGGCGGACGAGCTGCGCCGCCGGCTGGCGTCGATCTTTCTGCCGGATCGCGACGGCCGGCGCCCCTGCCACGGCGACGAGACGCGCTACGCCCGCGATCCGAACTTCAAGGACCTCATCCTGTTCTACGAGTACTTCCACGCCGACACCGGACGCGGCGTCGGGGCCAGCCACCAGACCGGCTGGACGGCGCTGGCGGGACGTCTGATTCAGGAGCTGGGCAAGTCACGCTGACCGGCAGTCCGGTCACATGGCGGGGACCACCGGGTCTCCCCGAAAGGGAGGAGCGATGAACGGAATCATGAACGCGGCGGCGGCGTTCCGGCGATTCATCCTGAGGGTGACCGGGAAGCTGACGTGGCTGCCGGCCACCCTGACCCGCATCACCGTCGGCTGGCTCTTCATGATGAGCGGCTGGGGGAAGCTGACCCACCTGCCCGACATCGTCAAGTATTTCGGGGAGCTCGGGATCCCGATGCCACAGTTCCAGGCGCCCTTCGCCGCCTCGGCCGAGCTCGTCTGCGGCACGCTCATCCTGGCCGGCTTGTTCACGCGTCTCGCCTGCGTGCCGCTCATCATCGTGATGATCGTGGCGATCATCACCGCCCGCAAGGCGGACTACGATGGGATCGCCAGCCTCTTCGGGTTCATCGAGTACCTCTACATCGTGCTGTTCTTCTGGCTCGGTGTCTTCGGCGCGGGACCGCTGTCGCTCGATCGCTTCCTTGCGCCGCGTCTCGAGTCGCGCGCGCGCTGATCCCAGCCTAAGGCCGCCGTCCCGCCGAAGGTCCTCAGCAGAGTCCGCCCACCGGCACGCCGACTTCTGGGACGGACGGCCGGCGCGCGGCGAGACGGCCCCGGAACCGCACGTGCCGGCGGCGCGAGATCGAAACCAAAGGGTGCCAGACCAGGTGGGTGAGCCGGTGGCGGATCAGGATCGGCCAGAGCCGGTTGCTCCTCTTGTAGAGATAGCTCATGGCCAGGTAGGGCGGCACCGCCCGCATGTCCGACGGCCGCCGCCTCCAGATCGAGGCATGCGAGAAGATCCTGCGGTACGCCCAGGCGTACCCCTCGTACAGCTCCTCCGGCGACATCCGTCTCGGCTTGAAGACCACGTGGGCGGTGTCGTAGAGGCCCCAGTCGCGGTGCAGGAGCCGGCCTTCGGCCTCCATCTGCCGGAAGAGCGGCGTCGCCGGATACGGGGTCAGGATGTGGAAGGTCGCGAACTCGAGACGGTTCGCCTCGATCCAGTCGACCGTGCGCTGGAAGACGTCGGGCCCGTCGCCGTCGAACCCGAAGACGAAGCTGCCGTTGACC
>Ga0134121_10000377_pt1 | contig 51787 bp, 40 predicted proteins | sample KB301_FD_96463 | JGI IMG/M metagenome (GOLD analysis project Ga0134121, IMG submission 96463) | Terrestrial soil microbial communities without Nitrogen fertilizer from Kellogg Biological Station, Michigan, USA - KB3-0-1 | ecosystem: Environmental > Terrestrial > Soil > Unclassified ...
GACGGGCCGGCCCGCCAGGACGGCCTCGATCGCGTCGCGCAGGTCGCGCGTGGTCGGCTTGAGGCGATACTGACCCGGCGCGAGGTACCGGTCGTCGATCCGTCCCCGGTAGAGCCGCGCGCCATCGCCGCCCAGGACGACCGCTTCCGGCGTCACCGTGATCCCGTGGCGCCGCGAGAGGGCCCGCCCCGTGTCCTGCTGGACCGCGGATCCGTATCCATACTCGGCCGCGTGGCGGCGGACGACCTCCAGGGGCTGCGTCAGATCCGTGTAGATGATCGAAAACGCCGCGCCCTGCGGTCCGTACTCGGCGATGATCCGCTTGATCTCCGGAGCGAAGCTGTTGGCGATCGGACAGTCCGTCGTGATGAACAAGAGGACCGCGGCGCGCGGCGCCCGTTCGTCCGGCGCGGAACAGGCCGAAAGCAGAAGCGCCGCCGGGAGCAGCAGCCTGATCACTTCTGACTTCTCGGCCCGACGAAGGCGACGTAGATCGCGAACTGGTCCCTCAGACCCTTCGCCCCCATTTCCAGGAACGCCACGCCCATCTCGTCCGTCGACAGCTCTCCCCATTTCATCCGCCGGGGCGGGCTCCAGGGATTCCGGGGGTTCGACGCGCTGTTGTCGAAGGTCCACACGAGGTGAAACTCCGATCCCTTGGGCAAATGGATGGGTTGCCGGTAGCGATAGTGCTCCTGCAGGGCGAAGTTCCAGTCCGCGATGCGGACCAGCAGAATCTCCTTCCCTTCCGGATCCTTCACCCGCACTTCGCACTCCCTCCCGAGAAAGTGCGCGTGGGGAATGATGCCGAACAGGTCGACGTCCGCCGGGAGCACGATCTTCTGTTCGACCTTGATGTCCTTCTCGCCCGCGGGCAGGTCGAGATGCCAGGTGGCCAGCGGCATCAGCAGGACCGACTGCTTCGGCCTCTCCTTCATGAACCAGAACCCGACCTGGGACTGCTCCGTCACTTCCTTCCCGATCGGATTGAAATGCATCTGCACCACGAAATCGGAGGTCTTGGTGACGAGCTTGCCCATGCCCTCGGGGTACGGCTGCTGGAGCCCGCCGGGCGTATAGGCGCCCAGGCTGCCGCCGGACACCGAGCCGAAGGTGAGCTTCTCGGCGGCAAACCCCGGCCCGGGGTCCAGCTGATCCCTCCGCCGGGATTCGCCGGTGATATCCAGGAAGAGCAGCGCGTGATGGACGACCCGCTTGTTGCTCGGCCGGAGCTGCACGGCACGGACGTATCGGTCCTCGGTCAGGCCGAGCGGCATCACGAACGCGCGGAAGATCTCCTGCCCTTCGGCCGGCACCGTGATGGGTTCCGACATCTTCACGACGAGGTCCGGCTCTCCGAACGCCCATCCGTCGTTGACCGCGGGCGGCGCGGGCAGATCCTTCGCGTCGCCCTCGACGCACCCCTGGTCGACCCATTTCTTCAGCGTCGCGATGTCCCCGGGCTTCATCCGCCGCTCGCCCTGGAACTCGCCCCAGCCTTCGACGGGCTTCCAGGGCGGCATCTGCTTGCTCTCCACCGACGCCAGGATCTGCTTCGCCCGCTTCTTCACGTCCGCGTACTGCAGCAGCGGAAACGGGGCGACCTCGCCGTCCCGGTGACACGCGGCGCAGTTGGCGAAGACGATGGGCGCCACGTTCTTCGTGAACGTCACGCCGGACCCGGCTTCCTGCGGGGCGGCGGCCAGGAGCAGAAGGAGGAGGGGCGCGAGCCTCATTTGTCCGGCGTCTCCTTGGGATCCGAGAGGCGATTGAGGTAGATCTTCAGCTTATCGGAGGGGTCGAACAGCGCGACCTGCACGCCGGCCATCGCCATCTCGTCCACGTCCCGCTCGCCGAACTTCACCCGGATGGGCGGATTCGACGGGTTCTTCGGATTCCCCGTGGTGTTGTCGTAGATCCAATGCATGTGGAGCTCGGTTCCCTTTTTCAGGCGGATGAGCTCCTTGAACCGGTATTGCTCCTGCCAGGCGAAGTCCCAATCCTTGATCCAGAGGATCGGAATCTCCTTCCCCTCCGGATCCTTTCCCCAGATCTTCACTTCCCGCGCCAGATTGTGGGCATGCGCCCGGATGCCGATCATGTCGACGTCCACCGGAAGCACGTACTTGTCCTTGATCAGCAGGTCCTTCTGGTCGGGCGGAAGATTGATGTTGGACTGGAAGAGCGGGACAGTCGCGATGAGCCGGCGAGGCGGCTCCTTCAAGAACCAGAAACCGATCTGAGCCTCCTCCTTCACGGCCTTGCCGATCGGATTGAAATGGAGCTGCAGGACCAGGTCGCACTTCTTTTTCACGTCCTTGCCCATGCCGTCCGGCAAGGGGAGCTGAATGCCGCCGGGAAGCCAGGAGGACAGGATGCCGCCCGACACCGCGCTGAGGCCGATCCGGTTGCCGTCGAATCCCGGCTCCGGGTCGGCCTCGTCCTTCCGGCGCGATTCCCCCACCGGGTCCACGTAGAGCACCGCGTGATGGACGACCTGGAGGTTCCGGCAACGGATCTGCACGGCGCTGACGAACCGGGTCTCGGGCAGGTTGAGCGGGATCCAGAACGCGCGGATGATGTCGCGTCCCTCCGCCGGCACGGTGTAGGGGTCCGGCATCTTCACGACGAGGTCCGGCTCGCCGTACGCCCACCCCTCGGCGAACTTGGGCGTCGGCGGAAGGTCCTTCGCGTCGCCCTCCGCCAAGCCCCGCTGGACCCAGGCGCGGACGGTGTCGATCTCTTCCGACTTCATCCGCCGCTCGCCCATGAAGTGGCCGTAGCCTTCGGAGGGCTTCCAGGGGGGCATCTGCCGGCTCTCGATCGCCGTCAGCAGCTGCTTCGCCCGCTTCTTGACGTCCCCGTACTCCATCAGCGGGAACGGGGCGACCTCGCCGGAACGGTGGCACGACGCGCAGTATTTGAAGAAGAGCGGCGCGACGTCCTTCGTGAAGGTGACCGACGACTTCGTCTCCTGCGCCTGGACTCCGAGCATCGGGAGCAGAAGCAGGAATGCCGCGACCTTGCGCATGAACGCTCCGCTATCAGAAGAGGGGGTTCCCGGAGAATTATACTGCGAACGGGCCGTCGCGATCTACATCTCGACGTCCGGATTCTCCCGCATCTGACGGCCGATCTCGTTCATGATCTCGATCTGGATGGACTTGGAGTAGTCGGACTTGGCGCCGTCGCCGTCCCCCTTGGCCTCCTTGGAGACGCCGCGCGCCGCGTACGCCTTGGCCAGGTTGCCGTCCAGCTCGGTCGCCTTGGTGAAATCCTCGATGGCGCTGTCGTGCTCGCGAGAGGCCTGCCGGTGGAGGCCGCGCTTCAGGAAGCTCTCCGCGTCGCTGGGCCGGCGCGACTTGGTCTCCTCGGGCTTCTTTCGGCTCTTGGTCTCCCGCTCGACCGCGGGCGCCGGCTGGACCTTGGGAGGAGGCTCGGCCTTGACGGGGGGCGGGGGCTCGACGGGCCGGGGGACGGGTCTCGCCGCCGAGACGCGGGCGGGAGCGGCGGGCATCGGGGACTTCTGGACGATCGGATTGAGCCTGCGGGGATCTTCGTCCTTCTTCTTGTTGAACAGCTTGTCCCACATCGCCATGACCGCTCGCCTCTCTTCGATGCCCGTCTCCGGCTTTGCCTGATTGGGAAAAGTATATCCCGCTCCGTCACTTTTGAGCAGCGAAAGCGGCAGCCCGGTGGGGGGTGGTCAGGAGCACGACCCGCTCCTCCGTGACGACCGCTTCCAGCCCGAGCGGGGCGAGCAGGAGCTTCAGGATCAGCCGGCTCTCCAGATTCTGTACGTGAAAGGTCGTTCGGCGGTCCAGATCCACGAAGCTCCGAACCTCAGCATCCAGAAGGATGTTCAGGCCTGTCAGATCCCGGATGAACGCCAAAATGTCTTCGAGGGCGGTGTTTTCAAAGTGCAGGTCGTACTTCCCGTGGTCGAGCTTCCAATGGATATCCGCCATCTCGGGCTCCCTGGCGAGCTCCTCCGGGATGCCCGGTCCGATGACGTCCGACAGGATCGACCACGCCTCGGCATCCGGGATCCGAAGGAGACCTCGGTCCGGAATCCGAGGATCCTCATCGTTGTCTGTCAGCTGCTTGAGTTCCTCGATCCGCGGGGCTCCGCTGAAGGTGCCGTGGCATCGTTTGGCGGCGTGCTCCCAGATCTCCTGGGCAGGCCGGTAGTCCCGATCGATGAAGAGAATCCATTCGCAGAAGTCCATGCACCTCCGGTAGTGTTGCTGATCGAAGGCCATGAACGCCAGTTCGAGGAGATGGGCCACTCTGCGGACCACCTTTCGCTCGACCTGTCGATCGACGTCGGGGATACGGGGCAGTTCGTCGATCTTCGGAGCCGGAACGGAACGCTCGACTGGAGCCGTCGGGGTCTCCGCGCAGACAGGCTTGCCGGCGTGTCGAGGCGGCCGGAGGGGATCGGCCGAGGGCCGTAGGAGAGCGACCCCCGCCAGAACTGCCGCCGGGACCATCCACGCGCGTCTGCTCACCCGATATCTGGACGGTGACGCGCGCGGGTTTCCTTACTTCTTCTTCCCCTTGAGGCGCCGCCTGGGAAGCGGTTTCCCCTACTTCTTCGGGAACGTCGCTCCGTTGCAGGAGGGGCAGAAGTCACCGAAGGAGTCCTGCTTCACCGTCGTGCCGTACTTCTTGCCCATCAGAAGCAGGTTCTTCATCGACTCCCGGTCCGCCGCGGTCATGACCGTTCGATCAAACCGGCGCTGCACGTAACGATCCACCAGCGATTCGATGCCTTTGAGGCGGACCTTGCGGTCCTCGCTCTTGAGCGCGGCCGGGAGATCCTCGGGAAAGCCGGCGCCGGCCGCGGGATACACCATCTTGGGCAGCGTGGTGACGTAGGCCTGGATGCCGTCGTGGACCGGCCAGCAAATGGGGCACTTCTCGACGAACCACTGATCCGGATTCCGGAGCAGCGGCTCGAACAAGGTCGGATCCGGGCCGTCCTCCAGAAGGCCTTCGAACACGGCCACCACCAGGAATCGCGAGCGATCGGCATTCTCCAGCCTGCGTGCCGCCTGCGCCGGCGTCTCCTCACGGCCGCAGGAGACGGAAAGGAGGGCCAGGAGCGCCATCGGAAGCAGGATCGTCTCTTTCATGCCGGCTACTTCTTCTTCCCCTTGAGGAACTGGTCGAAGAAGGCGAACGTCTCGTCGGCGGTCCGCTTCATCTCCTCGCCGGCCCAGCCGTGGCCCGCGCCCAGGATGAGGTCCACGCGGCCGTAGACGCCGGCCTTGGTGAGCGCGTCGGCCATGTAGGTCGCCTGCGTCCAGGGCACCAGCACGTCCTTCGTCCCCTGGATCAGCAGCGTCGGCGCATCGCCGGCGTTCACGTAGGTCAGCGGCGACGCCTTCTTGAAGACGTCCGGCTTCTCCTCCTTGGTGCCGCCGCACAGCTGGACGATCAGCTTGCCGCTCGCATTGGGCCAGTCGGGCGTGGTCAGGTCGGTCGGGCCGAACCAGGCGACCACCGCGTTCACCTTGCTCGACTGGTCGGCGCAGCCGCCGTCGCCTTCGCAGCCGTCCTCCTTGTCCATCGTCCCGAGGAGCATCGAGAGATGGGCGCCCGCGGAGAAGCCGACCGCGCCGATCCGGTCCTTGTCGATGTGATACTTCTCGGCATTCGCGCGAAGGAACCGGACCGCGCACTTCACGTCCTCGATCTGCGCCGGGAAGACGTGCTTGGGCGCGAACCGGTAGCCGATGGTCGCCGCGACGTAGCCCTTCTTCACCAGGTCGCGAACCTGCGGGTCGTGGCTGTTCTTGTTCCCCGCGGCCCAGCCGCCGCCGTGGATCAGCACGATGCACGGGGTCGCCTCCGTGAGGTCCTTCGGGCGGCCGATGTTGAGCTTCAGCTCCTCGCCGCCGCCCTTCCCGTACACCACGTCCTTCTCGAACACGATGTCGTCCTGCGGGACGACGTCCGGAAGCAGCAGCGCGAGCATCACCGCGGCGAGTTTCATCACGTCCTCCGTTCCCCGGCCAGCGTGAACCGATGCGCGAAGTGGCGGGTCACGCGCAGCCAGTCCAGTCCCGCTTTCCGCGCGAGCGCCTCGATCTCTTCCGCCCGGAACGCCTTCCGGACGGACTGCGGACCGTCATATCTTACATAGCGGTTCGCCCAAAGCGTCAGGACTTTGATCCACGCCAGCGCCCGGCGGTTCCGGATCAGGTCGTTCACGATGATCCCCCGCCGGGCGACGCGATCGAACTCCCGGAGAACCGAGACGATCTGCTCGTCCGTCAGGTGGTGGAAGAAGTGGGTCGCGATCACGTAGTCGACGCTCCGGTCGCGGAACGGGAACCATCGCACGTCGCCCCGGATGCGCGGCACGCCGACGGCCAGCGCGAGCATCCACTCCGACAGGTCGAACGCGATGCACCGGAGGTGAGGGTTCCGCCTCGCCAGCTCCCGCGGGATGTCGGCCGCGCCGGCGGCGACGTCGAGGACCGTCACCGGCTCCCGCACGCCGCGCAGATGCTGCTCGACGGCCGCGGTGCCGCCCAGCCACCGGTTCACGAACGCGAGATACCCCGCGATGCGCGCCCGCTCCTCCGGCGGCGGCGTCTCGAGATCCAGCAGCTCCGGTTCCGTCGACCGTGTCCTCATAAACCGCAGGAACAAAAAAGACCGTCGTTTTTGTTCCTTGGAACAAAAACGACGGTCTTTTTTGTTCCCTTCATACGACCAGGCGGGCAACCTCGGCGAGCGTCAGGTCGCCTTCGCGGCGCGCGCCGACCGCGATCTCGAGCAGCTTCGTGAACAGGTCGGGGTGCTCCACGAGAGAGGAGACCACGCGGTCCGCGATCGCCGGATACCGGGTCGCGCGGAGCATCCAGCGGCCGAGCCAGTCCGAGCCCGCCGCGAGGCGCCTCCGCTCCCGCTCGTACTCCTCCGGCCGCCCCTTCGCGATCGCGTCCGCCGCCGCGCGGGCCGAGAGGATCGCGAGCGCCATCCCCTCCCCCGTCACCGGATCGGGCGCGCCCGCCGCATCGCCGACCAGCAGCGTGTCGCCCGCCGCCACGGCCCCCACGCGCAGCCCGAGCGGCGCCACCGCCAGGACCGGCGTCGTGAACGACACGCCCCGCGTCCGCCCCCGCAGCACCTCAAGCGACAGCAGGAGGTGAAGGACGCGGTCCTCGTTCGACCCGCCCGGCGGCAGCTCCTCCTGCCGGAAGAGGCAGGCGACGAGCGCCTCGTCCCCGTCCGACGGCGCGAGATAGAGCTCGCCCGTCTCGTGGATCACCACTTCGACCCGGTCGCGATCGATGTCCAGGCCGCGGACGTGGGTGGACAGCCCCACGCGCCGGAGCGCCGGCGGCGAGGCCGGAAACTCAGGCCGGCGATGGAACTGCGACCGCAGGCCGTCGGCCCCGACGACCCATCGCGCCGGGAAGCGATCCGGCTCATAGACGGTCGACGCGAACGGCGTCACGCCGGGCGTGTCGGCGGCGGCGCGGAAGAGCTGCTCGTCGAAGCGGTCGCGCCGCACCACCAGGCCGTGGCCGGCCGGAAAGTCCGCCTCGGCGGTCGCGCCCGACGGCGCCACGAATCGCAGGCCGCGCACGCGGGCGCCTTCGGGTTCGATGCCCGACTCGCGAAGGGCCGCGAGGCCGTGCGGCAGCAGTCCTTCCCCGCACGCCTTGAACCGGGGGAACGCCGCCCGTTCGACCAGGGCGACGCGCAGGCCGCGACGGGCCAGCTCGCGGGCGGCCGTCGCGCCAGCCACGCTCCCGCCCACCACCACCGCATCCCAGCTCACCATCCCAACAATATCAGCTCCGACGCGAATCCGGGCCCCAGCGCGCACATCAACCCGCGATCGCCCGGATGGGCGCGGCCGCTGTCCATCACCTCCGCGAGGATGAACAGCACCGAGGCGCTCGACAGGTTGCCCACTCGAGCGAGCGAGCCCCGAGTCCACCGGAGATCCTTGTCGGTCAGCCCGAATACGTTGCGATACGTCTCGAGGATGCGCCGGCCGCCCGGATGAAGGATCCAGTGGGCGATGCGGTCGAGCGTCACGGACGAATGGTCGAGGAACGCCCCGACCTCGGGCTTCAGCCGCTCCTTCACGAAGTCGGCGACTTCCTTGGAAAGCCGGAGCCGCATGCCGTCGGCGGTGAACGCCCAGCCCATCAGGTGGCGGGTGCCTTCGTAAAGGATCGTCCGGGCGGCCAGGATCCGCGGCCCGCCGCCGTCGGCGAGCACGGCCGCCGCCGCGCCGTCCCCGAAGAGCGCGGCGCCCACCACGTCCGTGGGCGTGTCGGCGCGCGCCGAGAAGACCTGGCCGCAAAGCTCGACCGAGACGACCAGCGCCTTCTGGGTCGGAGCCGCGCGGAGCAGATCGGCGGCCCGCAGCACCGCGCCCGCGCCGCCCGCGCAGCCCAGGCCGAAGAGGGGCCAGCGGCGGACGTCGGCCCGCAGCCCCAGCCGAGGCGCGAGGAGCGCGTCGAGGCTCGGCGTCGCGAGGCCCGTCGTCGTCACGACGAGGAGGTGGTCGATCTGGCGGCCCTGAAGGCCGGCGCGGTCCAGGGCGGCCTTGCCTGCCTGCTCGGCGAGCACGAGGGCCTGGTCGACGTAATCCTGGTTCCGCTCTTCGAACCCCTTCCCCGTCCCGTAGTACTCCCGCGGGAACGCCGTATGGCGCCGTTCCACGCCCGCACCGGCGAAGACCTTCAGCAGCCGGAGCAGGTCGTCGCGTCCGGCGTAGATCCGGCGGGCCACCTCGACCGCCTCCTCCTGGGTGACCACGTGGGGCGGAAGCGCGGTGGCGACGGACGCGATCGAGGCCATTCCACGATGGTACGGGAGGACCGGGCCGGTCGCAGCTGAATTCCAGAGGGAATGCGGCTTTCCAGCTGTGAATCCGTTGGAAGGGCCGTTAACTTACTAGAGGGTATAATTGATCGGGGCGCGTCTTATATCCAGCGGGCCGAACTCAGAGAAGGAGTAGGGTATGAAGTGCTTCCTCCGGGGAGCCGTATTGTTCTCCATCCTCGCGTCCCTGGCTTCCGCCCAGGACAAGAAGCCGGACGACGTTCTGCAGAAAAAGGACGGCGGCATCCTCGTCGGCCGGATCCTCAAGATGGACGGCGACAACGTCGAGGTCCTCGTCCACGGCGAGAAGGAGGCCCGCAAGATCCCGCTGCGCGAGCTCAACCCCTACTCCGTGTACAAAATGCGGCTCGACCGGATCGACAAGGCCAGCGGCGAAGCGCGGTTCGGCCTGGCCGAGTTCTGCATGGCCAACGGCCTCTACTTCGCCGCGACCCGGGAGTATGAAGAGGCGGCGAAGCTCGACAAGTCGCTCGAGGAGAAGTCGAAGAAGCGACGCGACGAGGCCCACAACGAGGACGCGCGGTCGAAGTTCGAAGAGGCCAAGCGGCTGGCCGCAGAGAAGAAGTACGACGCCGCCAACACCCTCTGCCAGATGATCGTCGAGAAGTATTCCGACACGCCCTACTTCGACGAGTCCAAGGGGCTGATCGCCAAGATCGCGCAGGACATCGCCAAGGAGAACGAGGCGAAGAAGAAGCAGCTCGAGGACAAGAAGGACGAGAAGGACAAGAAGGTCGCCGCCCTCAAGGAGAACCAGGAGAAGGATCTCATCTCGAAGACGGGCGACCTGATCGACGAGGGCGGCAAGCTCTTCCTCGAAGGACTCGACGGCGAGGTGAAGAACCTGACCAAGGCCGAGCGCGCCTGGAAGAGCTCGGAGGTCGCCCTCCTGACCGCCCACCGGAACGTCGAGTATCTGCTCAAGTCGAACGACCTCGAGACGATCAAGAAGGCGAAGGACTTCGAGCGGTCGATCGACGCGGTGCTGGTGAAGGTCTACTACCGGATGGGCCGCATGTGGGCGGTGGAGCTGGCCTACCCCACGGCGCTCGAGTGGCTGAACAAGGCGATGAAGGTCCCGCACGACGAGCAGATGGACCGTCAGATCAACGAGATCCTGCTGACGATTTCGCAGCTCAAGATGCGCGAGCGCGCGGCGGGCAAGGGATACTAAGCATCACCACGGAGACACGAAGGCCACAGAGGAAGACTCTGTGGCCTTTTTCTTTATGAAGCGCCGGCCGATCTGGAAGATCCTGGCGATCGCCGCCTCGGTGCTGGCAGCCCTCGTCGGCGCCGGCGCGCTCTGGATCCGGGCCACCGCCGACCGCAAGTTCGCGGCGATGGAAGAGAAGATCCGGGCGCTGGAGGCCGAGGCGCTCTGCCCGGACTCCACGCCGCGGCCGGGCAGGACTCCCGGCAACGCGTGGGACGACTACCTGGCCGCGCTGACCGAGGCTTCGAAGATCCCGTCGGCCGACAAGATGATCGGCCTCATCAATCGGACGGAGAATGCGGACGTGGCCTTCGGAGAGGCGGCGCTCGCCGCCCACGGCTCGGCCGTGGACCTGATCGTTTCCGGTTCCCGCCGCGCGTCGTGCGTCCCCCCCGGCCGGTCGGCGCTGCCCGCGCTCTGGAAGTGGGACACCGCCTTCCGTCTGGCCATCTTGAAAGCCCGCGCCCTGCACCAGGAGGGGAAGACGGCCGCCGCCGTCGACCTTCTGCTGGCGCTCTGCCAGTTCGGGCGCGACCTCGGGCAGACGGGGGTGGCGGCCGCTTCTCATTTCCCCTATTGGGCGCTGGGGATGTCGCTGAATGAGCTTATGGATCCTCTCCGCGGCGAAAGGATGCCCGCGGAGTCGCTCACCGCAATCGACGCTCGACTGGCCGGCCTCGACGCCACGTTTCCTCCCCCGGAGAGGATGAGAAAGCAGCAATTGCAGCTCGTCGAGACGATCAACATGCCGGTCCAGAACTCCGGGTTCGGCGCCGTCCTCCTGAGCTGGCGGTTCGGATTCTCTCCCCGCCTGCTGGTCGGAACGCTGTTCGAACAATGGGAGCATTGGTTCACCCGATCCATCGCTGCCGACGGCCTGCCCTGGCCCGAGGCGCTCGCGGAGATTGCGAAACTTCGGGAAGAGATCGACCGGCTTCCATTCACGAGGTTCAGCGTGTCGTCGGGCTATCTGTCGGATGGCAGGGAGGTCCGCGCCGCCCGGGCCCGACTTCGAATCCTTCGGACGGCCGCTCACTATCGGGCGACCGGCGAGATCCTCGACCTGGACGATCCGTTCGGGACGAAGCTGCTCCGTCGGCGCGTCGGCGACCGCCTCAAAGTATGGAGCGTCGGCCACGACGGCGTCGATCAGGGAGGAGGAACGGAGGACATCGTCCTCGAGGTTCCCCGCTAGACCTACGAGGTGCAGCGCACTCCGTCCATGACGTCGTAGGTCGCGAGGCCGCTGCCCTTCGAACCCCAGTAGTTCTTCCGCGCGGGCACCGAGACGATGCGCCACTCCGGGAGCACGACCGCCGTCAGCGCGTTGCCGTGGACGCAGCCGGTGTCGATCCCTACCGCCCACTCGGAGACGAGCGGCCGGTCGAGCACCGTGTGGCCGAAGATCACCCGCTCCGGGCCCTTCCAGTAATGGGTCCAGAACTTCCAGTCCGCCGGCGCCTTCGAGGGCCACTTGCTGTCCTTCCCCGGAGGACGGAGGCACTGGCCGTGGAGCAGCACCGACGCGGGCTGCGACTCGATCGGCAGGCCCGGCAGGACGCCCGCGTGGACGACCACCGCGTTCGCCTCCGGGATGCGGAGATAGAGCGGGAGCGACTCGAAGTACTTGAAGTGGCTCTCGTCGAGCACCCGGATCGTCGCGGCGTGGTCGGGGATCACGTCCTTCCGCTGCTGCTTCCGGATCTTGAGGTGTTTCTCCTCGTGGTTGCCCAGGATGCAGGAGTGGCGCATCGCGAGTTCGACGCATTCGCGCCGCTTGGGGCCGCGGTCGACCAGGTCGCCCGCGAAAATCACCCGATCGTTCACGGTCACCGCCAGGCTATCCAGAAGCTCGAGAGCTTCATCCTGGCAACCGTGAAGATCGCCGATCACTATTGTTCGATGGGGGGTGTCCATACCGAAGGATGTGAGGTGTGCCGTCTCTCTATCCGTAAGCATCAACCGGTGACGGAAGAAAAGGTTCACGCAAAAGCGGTGGTTCCCTTGACGGAGGTTTGCCGATGGCTGAGAATAGCACCGTGAGCAGCGCCTACATCGTCTCCGCCGTCCGCACCCCCATCGGGAAATTCATGGGCGGCCTGAGTTCCTTCCCCGCCCCGGCCCTCGGAGCCCTGGTGGTCCGCGAGGCCATGGCCCGCGCCGAAGTGGCGCCGCCCTCCGTCGACGAAGTCTTCATGGGCTGCGTCCTCCAGGCGGGACTGGGACAGAACCCCGCGCGCCAGGCGGCGCTGCGCGGCGGCCTTCCCGACACCGTCGGCGCCGTCACGATCAACAAGGTCTGCGGCTCCGGCCTGAAATCGATCATCTTCGGCGTCCAGGCCATCAAGACCGGCGACGCCGACATCGTCGTCGCGGGCGGCATGGAGAGCATGTCGAACGCCCCGTTCATCCTCCCCGAGGCGCGGAAGGGCATGCGGCTCGGCCACGGCAAGGTGGTCGACGTCATGATCCACGACGGCCTCTGGGACGTCTTCAACGACGTCCACATGGGCACGTGCTGCGAGTACGTGGCCGAGCGGTGGAAGCTCACGCGCTCGGACCTCGACGCCTACTCCGCCGAGAGCCACAAGCGGGCGATCGCGGCCGCGAAGGCGGGCCGCTTCAAGGCCGAAACCCTTCCCGTCGTCGTCCCCGCGGAGAAGAAGACGATCGACGCCGACGAGGGGCCGCGCGAGGATTCCACGCTCGACAAGCTCGCCAAGCTCAAGCCGGCGTTCGCGCCGCAGGGCGCCGTCACCGCCGGCAACGCGTCGCAGATCAGCGACGGCGCCGCGGCCGTGGTCCTGATGTCCGAGCGGGCGCTCAAGGAGAGCAAGGCGCAGCCCCTGGCGCGCATCACCGGCTACGCGACCGCCGGGGTCGAGCCCAAGTGGGTGCTCGTCTCGACCATCGACGCCGTGAAGAAATTCGACGCGCGCAATCCGTGGAAGGCGGCCGACGCCGACCTGGTGGAGATCAACGAGGCGTTCGCCGCGTCGACGATCGCGGGCATCCGCGACCTCAAGCTCGACCCGGCGAAGGTGAACGCCAACGACGGCGAGATCGCGCTCGGCCATCCGATCGGCGCGAGCGGCGCGAGGATCGTGGTCACGCTCCTCCACGCGCTGGCCGACCGGAAGCTGCGCCGCGGCGTCGCCACCCTCTGCATGGGCGGCGGCAACGGACTGGCGCTGGGGATCGAACGTCCATGAGCTTCACGCTGACCACAGAAGAGGCGCTCATCCAGCAGACCGCGAAGGAGTTCGCGGACAAGGAGCTGGCGCCGCTCGCCTCGAAGATCGACCAGGGCGGCGAAGTGCCGCGGGCGATCCTGGACAAAATGGCGTCGCTCGGCTTCCTCGGCATGCTCACCCCGGAGTCCTACGGCGGCGCGGGGCTGTCCAACCTCGCGCTCGCGCTCGTCCAGCTGGAGATCAACCGCGCGTGCGCGTCGACCGGCGTCACAATGTCGGTCCACAACTCGCTCTGCCAGAGCCTGATCCTGAAGTTCGGCACCGACGAGCAGAAGCAGAAGTACTTGCCGAAGCTGGCGCGCGGCGAATGGATCGGCGCCTACTCGCTCACGGAGCCCGTCAGCGGCACCGACGCCGCGGCGCTCATCACGACCGCGACGCGCGACGGCAGCGACGTCGTCATCAACGGCACCAAGAACTTCGTCACCAACGGCGGATTCGCCGACGTGTTCATCCTGTTCGCCCGCACGAACAGCACGCCCGAGGCGAAGCAGTCGGGCATCAGCGCGTTCATCGTCGAGCGGACCTCGAAGGGGCTGACGGTCGGCAAGAACGAGAAGAAGATGGGCATCCGCGGCTCGTCGACCACGTCGCTGTTCTTCGACGGCTGCCGCGTCCCCGCGTCGAATATCCTGGGCAAGGAGGGCGACGGCTTCAAGATCGCCCTCAGCACGCTCGACGGCGGCCGGATCGGGATCGCCTCCCAGGCCACGGGCATCGCGATGGCCTGCCTCGACGCCTCGATCAAGTACGCCAAGGAGCGCAAGCAGTTCGACCGTCCGATCGGCGACTTCCAGGCGATCCAGTGGAAGATCGCCGAGATGGCGACCGACATCGATGCCGCGAAGCTGCTCATCTACCGGGCCGCGCGGATGCGCGACGCCGGCGAGCCCCACACGAAGGAAGCGTCCATGGCGAAGCTATTCGCGTCGACCATGGCGAACCGTCACGCCAACCAGGCCGTCCAGATCCACGGCGGCGTCGGATATATCAAGGACTTCCCGGTCGAACGGTACTTCCGGGACGCCAAGATCACCGAGATCTACGAAGGGACCAGCGAGGTCCAGCGGATCGTCGTGGCACGGAGCTTGCTGAAGTAAGAGCGAGCCCGTTTCCGCTGAAAGGAGCCGGCGTGGATGGTTCCCCTTTGCCCACTGAGAAGAAAAGTGCGCTGTTGGCGGCCGTCAAGCGCGGGGTTCGGACCGCGCTGGTCACGACGGTCGTCACGATGGGAATCCTGGTGGTCCTCCTCATGATCTTCGAAGGCAAGCTCATCTACTTCCCCAAGAAGGGCGGCGTCAACTCCAGCCCCGGCGAGGAGGTCTGGCTGACGGCTGCCGACGGCGTGAAGATCCACGGCTGGTACCTTCCCCACCCGAAGGCGCGGGCCACGATCCTCCATCTCCACGGGAACGCCGGCAACCTGGAGGACCGGCGGGACCTCGTCCGCGGGATGCAGGAGCTCGGCGTCAACGTGATGGCGATCGATTTCCGCGGCTACGGGAAGAGCGAAGGCGACCCCGACGAGACGGGCCTCTACGCCGACTCGCGGGCGGCGTACGACTGGCTGCTCACCAAAACGACGGCCGACAAGATCGTCGTCCACGGCGAGTCGCTGGGCGGCGGACCGGCGTGCGAGCTGGCCTCGATCGTCCCCTGCGGCGGGCTCATCGTCCAGTCGGCGTTCACCAGCGCGCCCGACATGGCGCCGCGCGTCCTCCCCTGGTTCCCGAAGTTCCTGGTCCGGACGAAATACGACAACAAGGCGAAGGTCGCCCGGATCCCCTGCCGGAAGCTGTTCATCCACAGCCGGCGGGACGAGATCGTCCCGTTCGACATGGGCGAGGCGCTCTTCACCGCGGCCGCCGAGCCCAAGGAGTGCGAATGGTTCAGCGGCGGCGGACACAACGACCTGACGATCAGCTACCCGAAGAAGTACTATTCGCGGCTGGAGAAGTTCCTCGAGCCGTTTGGGAAATGACGGCGATCGAGAGCAGCGCCCCGATGTAGTTGTCGTGGATGAACCGGCCGAAGAAGAGCACCGCGAAGATCGCGCCCGCCGACCAGAGGAACACCGCGCCGTTCCCCGGATCCGTCTTCAATCGACGCATCCCGTAGAGGAGACACGGCACGTAGGCGGCCGCCTGGAAGATCGAGAACGGGAAATAGGCCTGCGGCGACTTCACCAGGCCGAGCGCGAGCACGAGGCTCGCGAAGCCCAGCCCGCCCCACCCGCGGATCTCGAACGGATGGGCGCCGAGCCCCGCCGGCGCGCCGAGGACGTCGCCGAAAAACGACGGCGCGTCGGAGACCACGAACGGAAGCGACGTGAAGAAGAGCGGCGCGATCAGCAGCCCCAGGCAGATCGGCCACTCCTTCCGGTGGGCGTAGGCCACGAACGGGATCATCGGCAGCAGCAGCGTCTTCGTCGCGACCGCGAGCCCCAGCAGCAGGTGGCCGTAGCGCCGCTGGCCGCTCTCGTACGCGATCCACGCCGCCGCGACCCAGAACAGCATGGCCGCGTCGTTGCGTCCCTCGACGACGAACGGGCCGACCCAGGGATTGAGCGCGATGAGCGCCGTGATCCCGATGCGGTGGGGATGGTCCCGCAGGTGGCGCCAGACGACGGCGATCAGGCCGAGGAAGAACGCGAGCACGACGATCCGCTGGTCGTAGAAGCGGGGGCCGAGGCTGTCGACCTCCTCCGGCGACTTCCAGAGCACCGATCGGGAGACCATCTCGACCGGCACCGAGAAGTACAGGAGCATCGGCGGATAGACGAAGTGGTGGACCGCGGGGTTGTCCTTCCACCCGTTCCACAGCGGCAGCGACGTCTGGGTGAAGTCCTCCTTGTAGGGATTCTTCTTCTGCCGGACCATCCGGATCGCTTCCTCGAACTGGATGACCGAGTCGTGGCAGTACTTCTGGGGCCCGCTCCAGTAGCGATAGCGCATCTGGAGCCCGCAGGGGACGAGGACGAGGAAGATCGTGACGCCCAGCAGCGCGGTCTTCTGCACGCCGGGCCAGAAGACGGCGGCGGCGGCCAGCGCCACGCCCGCCGCCCGGGCCGTCCAGAACCACATCGCCCGATCGCCCGGCACGGGCTCCACCAGCGGCGACGCGAGCGCCATCGCGCAGAGGAGAAGCACCAGGCCGTTCAGTCGAAAGGCCGGAATCTCAGGAAAGGTCAGACTCATTTTTTCCCATATCCGCGCGGCTTGTAGTCGCGGATGAACTGGGCGAAGTCCTTGTAGTAGGTGTGGTAGCCGAACGAGTCCATCTCCTGGAGCGCCTCGTCGGACGACCAGCCGTCCATCTCCATCCGGTAGATCGCCGCCATCGTCCCGGTGCGGTCCTTCCCGAACGCGCAATGGAAGTAGCACGGCTGCCGAGTGGGATCGAGCACGACGTCGAAGAACTTCTTGATCTCGGCGTCCGTCGGCGGCACGCACTCGAGATCCGCCTTCAGCGGCATCTCGATCGACGTCATTCCCGCCGCTTCGCACTCCGTCTTCGTCGAGTGATTGGAGCGAAGGCAGATCACCGTCTTCACGCCCATCGACCTCAGCTGCCTGAATCCTTCGTCGGTCGGCTGCGCGCCGCGGTAGAGGCTGGGATTCAGCCGCGCGAAGTTCTCGAGGCCGTTGAGGCCCGGCACGCGCTGGGCGAACGGCTTCTGCGACGTGGTGCTGGTCAGCTTGGACTTGTCGTCTCCGCCCCCGCAGCCGGGGATCGAGAGAACCGCCGCCGCCAGGATCGCGATCCGTGTCGTCATCGTCATTTCCTCACTATACCACGCCGCTGGCGGGCGACCTCTGCCATGGCGACGGCCGCCGCATGGGTCAGCGACAGCGACGGAGACCCCTCGCGGGTCGGGATCGAGACCCGCGACGCGCACCGGTCGCGCACCGTCGCCGAGAGCCCTCGCTTCTCGCCGCCGATCGCCAGCGCGAGCGGCCGCGTCAGGTCCTCGTCGTAGATCGTCTTCGACGTCCCCGCCATGCAGCCGATCAGGACCAGATTCGGCGGCGGGAACTCCGCGATCACGACCGGCATCCGCTCGTAGGCGCCGGAGGACGCGCGCGACACGTCGCCGCCATCGAAGTCCCACGCGCGGCGCCGAAGCAGGACCGCCTGGACGCCGAACGCCTCCGCCGACCGGATCGCGAACCCGAGGTTCCGTCCGTCGTCGACGCCGTCGAGAAACAGGACGAAGTCCATCTGGTCGGGGAGCGTCGAGGGCGGAAGCGGCTCGGCGAGCGCGAGGACGCCCCCGTGGGTCTTCCCGTGAGCCTGGGCGTCGAGCGCCTCCTCGCGGACCCGGCGGACCGGGACGCCCCGCGCGGCCGCCGCGTCGAGCAGGTCGCGGATGGAGTCGTCCTTGATCCCCTGCCGCACCATCAACGCCTCGAACTTGCGGCGCCCGGCCTTCAAGGCCGCCAGGGCGCAGATTCTGCCTTCAAGCAGTTCCATCACTGCGTCATCGGCTCGGCCGCGCGGATCGCCTCCACCACCGCCGCGTGAGTTTCCGCGCGCCGGAGCCGCTCCACGACGTACTCGCTGTCGATCAGTCCGCAGATGCGCGCCAGGAGGCGAACCTGGGCCCGCGGCGACCCCGTCGGCGTCAGCAGGACGAACAGGAAGACCGCCTTGTCTTCGCGGCCCTTGATCGGGATGCCCGCGTCCGACCGCGCGAAGAGCAGCGCGGGCTTGTCCAGCCCCTCAAGGCGCGCGTGGGGAATCGCGAGGCCGTTGCCCAGGTAGGTGCTCATGGCCCGCTCGCGCTCCAGGACGCCCTTGACGCAGCGGTCGACCGGCAGCGGCAGCTCCGACGGCGGCACTCGGCCGAAGACCTGGCCGATGGCCTCCTCGAGGCTCGATCCGTCCACGCCGAGCACGACGCGCCCCGGCGTGAGCGCGTCGGCCATGAAGATCTTCGGCTCCGACTCGAATTCGTCCTCGATCGTGCCGACGATCTCCTCGATGATGTCCTCGAGGGAGATGATGCCCGTCCACTTCCCTTCCGTGTTCTTCACGACCGCCAGATGGCCGCGCTGCCGCTGGAAGTCGCCGAGCAGGCCCTCGAGCGGCACGTCCTCGTGGACCGTGAGGTACGGACGGGCCAGCTTCCTCAGGTCGGCCAGGGCCATCTTTTCGGGCCCCTCGTAGAGGAGGTCCTTCACGTGGAGGACGCCGATCGGCAGCTCGCCCTCGCCGACGACGGGGTACCTCGAGAGGCGGGTCTCCCTCAGGATCTTGAACGTCTCCTCCCACGGCGCGCCGGCGCGAAGAACCTTGGCGCCGTCGCGCCCGCGCATCGCGTCGCGGACCTTGACGTCGCCCAGGTCGAAGATGTTCTCGAGGAAGAGCAGCCGCCGGAAGGACATGAGGCCGGTCGACTGCGATTTCGCCAGGATGATGCGAAGCTCGTCCTCCGAGTGCTCGGCCTCCTTGGCCTCCGGAGGGAGGCCCACGATCCTCATCATCAGGCGGGCCGAGACGTTGAGCACGCTGATGGGCAGAAAGAAGACCGCCCGGAAGAACCGCAGGGGAACCGCCGTCGTCAGGGCCATCCTCTCGGTCTTGCGGATGGCGATCTGCTTGGGAAGGAGCTCGCCGAGGAGGACGTGGAGGAACGAGATCATCCCGTACTCGATGACGAACGTGATCGAGCTCGCGGCGCGCGAGTGGACGCCGAGCAGGTTGTGGACGAGCTCGTCGGCCGATGCCTGGCCCACGAAGCCCAGCGCGATGCTGGCCATCGTGATGCCGACCTGGAAGACAGGCAGGTAGTCGTCCAGATGGCTCTGGAGATGGTGCACCAGCTTGGCGGTGGCGTTCCCCTGGGCGACGAGCTCCTCGACGCGGCTGGGACGCATGCGGATCGCCGCGAACTCGGCCAGGACGAAGAAGCCGTTCAGGAGGAGCAGGATGAGGATGATCAGCGCGTAGATGGCAAGGGTCACGGGGTACTCTTGTACCCGATCCCATTGAAAATGGCGAGGATCACAATGCTCGCGCCCGCCGGGCCCGGAAGCTATTCTGGCCGCCATGGCACGCCAACCCCTCCGGATCGGCTTGGGTCAGATCCGCGTGACCATGGGCGACAAGAAGGCCAACACGGACGCGCTCTTCCAGGCGCTCGGCGAAGCCGTGGCCACCGGATGCGACGTCGCCGTGCTGCCGGAGTGCTCCCTCGCCGGCTGGCTGAGCGCTTCGGCCCGAGAGGCCGCCGAGCCGATCCCCGGCCCGTTCACGCGCAAGCTCCAGAATATCGCGAAGGCGAGTCGGATGGCGATCGTCGCGGGCATCGAGGAGCGCGACGGCGACCGCGTCTACAACAGCGCCGTGATGGTGGGCCGCGACGGTGAAATCCTGGGCCGCCACCGCAAGGTGAACGAGCTGGAGATCGGCCTGAAGGTCTACTCGCGGGGCACGTCGCTCAACGTCTTCGAGTTCGAAGGTCGCCCCACCGCGCTCAGCATCTGCGCCGACAGCTGGACGCCGACCGTGACGGATGCGCTCTATGAGATGGGCGCGCGGCTGATTTTCTCGCCCTCCGCGTGGGCGGTGGATCCGGGCGGTGAAGCCACCAACATTGCATGGATTCGCGAGTGCTACCGATCGAGAGCCGCGGGCCGAAACCTCACGATCGTTTCTCCGAACGGCGTCGGCGACGTCACGGAAGGTCCCTGGAAGGGCAGGATCCTCCAGGGGAACAGCCTGGTCACCGGGCCCGACGGCAAAGCGCTGTTGACGGGCCCCACCAACGAGCGGGCATTCCTGACGCTGTCGATCTAGTAACCCGCCTTCTTATCCACCACGTTGATCAGAACCTCTCCGCTCGCGAACCTCTTCATGTTCTCGATGAACAGCTGACGCGTGCGGAACCGGGTGCCCGGCGACTGACCCGAAACGTGCGGAGTCAGGATGACGTTCGACATCTTCCAGAGCGGGTGATCGGAGGGGAGCGGCTCGGGCTCGGTCACGTCGAGGCCCGCGCCCCGGAGCTTCTTGGACTGGAGCGCCGCGACCAGCGCCGCCGGGTCCACCATCTTGCCGCGCGCGATGTTGATCAGGAACGAGCCTTCCTTCATCAGCGCGAACCGTTCGGAGCCGAACAGCGCCGTCGTGTCCGGAGTCAGCGGAGCCGCGAGCACCACGACGTCCGCCGCGGGCAGGAGCGCGTTGAGCTTGTCGGGCTTCTCGAGCCGCGAGACGTACGCGGGCACCGCCATGTCCTTGGGATCGACGGCGAGCACCTTCATGCCGAACGCGGCCGCCCGCTTCGCCGATTCCGCGCCGTTGCCGCCCAGTCCGACCACGAGCATCGTCTTCCCCAAAAGCTCGCTTTGGAACGGCGCCTGGTCGCCCTTGCCCCACTTCCCGTCCTTCATGAGGTCGAGGTAATGGGGCAGGCTCCGGTAGAGCGACAGGATCATGCCCAGGACGTGGTCCGAGATGGGCGGGCCGTACATCGTCCGCATGTTCGTCAGGACGATCTGGTCGTTGTTCTGCAGCTCGGGGATGAACGTGATCTGCTCCACGCCCGCGCTGAACTGCTGCACCCAGCGCAGCTTCTTCGCGTCGCGGAGGAACTCGGGCGAGATGAAGTTGCCCGCGCAGCCGTCGACCTCGGGTGCCAGGCGGAGCGCTTCCTCCTTGTCCTTCGCCAGGACGATCTCGACGTTGGGCGCGACCTCCTTGAACGCCGCGCGGTCTTCGGGCGAGATCGAGCCGAGCAGGAACTTCAGTTTCGGCGGCTCCTTCCCCTTGTCCATCGGGATCGCGACCGCCGACCGGCCGGGCTGGTTCAGGTCGCCGGTCGCCCAGTTGAGCGGCCCGCGCGTCATCTCGCGGTAGACGTGGGAGATGTTCTCGACGCTCATCTTCGTCTCGCCCGTCCACTTCTTCCACATCGCGACGTCGACCGCCGCCTTCGCCTCCTCGAGCGTCTTCCCTTCGCGGACCAGGGCGGCGACCTGGGCGCGGAGCTCGATGAAGTACTGCTTCTGGGTCTGGAGCAGATCGCCCTTCGCGACGGCGCCGTGGGCCGGAACGACGACGTCGGGCTGGAGCGACTGGACCTGCGTGAGCACCTCGACCCAGCTCGCCGTATCGGAGTCGCCCATGTAGTTGAAGGGGCCGTTCACGCAGGCGTCGCCGGTGAAGACCATCTTCTCCTTCGGCAGGTACACGAAGATGCAGCCCGTCGTGTGGGCGTGGCCGAAGTAGTAGACCTCGGCGCGCCGGTTCCCGTCGTCGAGGATGAACTTGTCGGTGAACGTCAGGCTCGGCGCCGTCGGCTTGTACTTCGCGTAGACCGGGTCCTTCTCCGCCGTCTTCAGGTAGGGTTCGACGTTGCGGGCGAGGTACTCCTTCCGGGCGTTCTCGTGGGCGACGATCGTGGTGCCTTCCTTGGCGAACGCCCCCGAGCCGAACGCATGGTCGCCGTGGTAGTGGGTGAGGAAGGCGTACCGGATCGGCTTGTTGTTCGTCGTGGCCTTGATGTTCCGGATCGCCTCCTCGGCGCCGAGCGGGAACGAGGTGTCGATCACGGCGACGTAGTCCGAGAACTCGATCCACGCGACGTTCGAGCCGAGCCAGGAGGGCTTGCCGATGTCGTTGTGCTGCTGGAACCAGACGCCGTCGGCGACCTTGACCGGGGTCGGCCCTTTCTGGGCCTGGGAGGCGGCCGCGGCGTAGACGCCGGCCATCAGCAGGGTCAGAAGGGACGCTCGGATCATCGCTCGCTTCATGGGATTGTCCTCAAGTTCGTGAACCGTGAGTTCTAGCGCTTCTCCCCCGGCCTGTCCACTATCTAACGGTTCGGTGTTATGATCGGACTCGGGGATCGTCTTATTCCGCCATGCCCGCGCTAAAGCAGGACCGGTCGCTGATGAAACGCCACTTCCGGGACATGCTCTTTCTGGGACTTCCCTTCGTGCTGATCGTGCTGGGAATGGTCCTCGGGGCCTGGCGGTTCAACAGCATGCCCGTCTTCATCGGGGGATTCGTGGTCGCCCTGCCCCTGGCCGTGGTCGGACTCATCCGGCAGGAGCGCCGGTGGCGCCGCTTCCCCTGTCCCGGCTGCGGGGTGCTGCTCCATCGGGATCCCGGCGGGAAACCCGGAGCCCCGATCACGTTCGTCTGCGCGACCTGCGACACGGAGTGGGATACCGGGTTTCAGAACAACAGCGACTAGATCGGCCGCATCGTGGAATTGGGATTCTCTCCGGCCCGAAGCGAAATCTGCGCGCCCTCCTCGCCCATCGCGAAGCACTCGAAGAGGTTCCGCACCGCCTGGCCGAGGCGGTCGTAGCCGACGCCGCACTTCTCGATGTCGTCCACGATGAGTCGGCCCAGCGCCGCCGCCGACTGACGCGCCTTCTCGGCCGCGTCGGCCGGGCCGTTGTCCTCGAGATCGCGCCACGGCTCCAGGAGCACCACCAGGCCGCCGACTCTCTCCAGGGCCTCGACCGGCGCCCCCCGCCCTCTCATGTGGTGAAGGATGCGACGGGCGATCGTCGCCGCGTGGGGCAGGTTGAGCGGGAGATTGAACGCGGGCATCCCGGCATTATAATGCCCGGCGGTGGATCCGCTCCTCGACGTCGTGAAGAAGTACTGGGACTACGACGCGCTCCGCCCGCTCCAGCGCGAGGCCATGACCGCCGCCGTCGAGGGCCGCGACTCCCTGGTCGTGCTCCCCACCGGCGGCGGCAAGTCGCTCTGCTACCAGGCCCCCGCGCTCCTTTCCGACAAGCTAACCGTCGTCGTCTCGCCGCTCATCTCGCTGATGAAGGACCAGGTCGACCGCCTCCTCTCCCGCGGCGTGCCTGCGGCGTTCATCAACAGCAGCCTCGAGTCGTCCGACCGCAGCCGCGTCCAGGCCGGCATCGCGCGCGGCGAGTACAAGCTCATCTTCGTCGCGCCCGAGCGGTTCGCGGCCGGCGGGTTCGACCGCGTCCTCCGAATGGGAAAGGTCGGCGCGTTCGCGATCGACGAGGCCCACTGCATCAGCCACTGGGGCCACGACTTCCGCGTCGACTACCGCGAAATGGGCCGCCTGAAGAAGGAGTTCCCCGACGCGTCGGTCCACGCCTTCACCGCCACCGCGACGCCGCGGGTGCGCGACGACATCCTCGAGCAGCTCGGCCTGAAGGAGCCCGAGGTGCTGGTCGGAGATTTCTTCCGGCCCAACCTCAACTACCGCTGCATCAAGCGGTCCGACCCCGAGGAGGACGTCCTCGAGGAGGTTCGGCGGCGCCCCAACCAGGCCGGCATCATCTACTGCATCCGGCGGGCGGACGTCGACGACATCGCGAGGCGGCTCAAGCGCGAGAAGATCTCCGCGGCGCCCTACCACGCGGGGATGGACGACGACGACCGCACGCGGACCCAGGACCGGTTCGCCGCGGGCGAGATCGACGTCGTCGTCGCCACGGTCGCGTTCGGGATGGGCATCGACCGTTCCGACATCCGCTATGTCCTCCACGCCGCGATGCCCAAGTCGATGGAGCACTACCAGCAGGAGACGGGCCGCGCGGGCCGCGACGGCCGTCCCGCCGACTGCATCCTGTTCTACTCGGGCCAGGACTTCCAGCTCTGGCACTCGATCATCTCGAAGAACGAGAACACCGACGCCGACGCCAAGCTCCGCATGCTGTCGGAGATGTACAACTTCGCGACGTCGGCCCGATGCCGCCATCGCCGCCTGGTCGAGTACTTCGGCCAGTCGTGGCCGCGCACCAAGTGCGACGCGTGCGACGTCTGCACCGGCGGCCTGGGCGCCCTTCCCGATTCGAGCGACCTGGCCCGGACGCTGCTCGCCGGGATCACCCGGACCGGCCAGCGGTACGGGCCGGCATACGTCGCGGAGGTGCTGAGCGGGGACCGGACCGATCGCGTCGGCGAGCGGGGCCACGACGCGCTCGACGTCTTCGGGCTGATGCCCGGCAAGCCGAAGAACATCCTCATCTCGTGGATGCACCAGCTCGTCGACCAGGGCGTGCTCCGCGTCGAAGGCGAATACGGCGTCCTGCGGCTCACGCCCAAATCGGCCGGCGTGATGCGCGGCGAGGAGACCGTCGCGCTCTACGGAACGGCGCCCTCGAAGAAGACCCGCCCCAAGCGCGAGAAGAAGGAGGTCGTCGAAAAGTCGACCGAGGGCGAAGGCACGCCGCTCAACGCGGACGGCCGCGCGCTCTTCGAGCACCTCCGCAACCTGCGCCGCGAGATCGCCGACGAGAACAACGTCCCGGCCTTCATGGTCTTCAGCGACAAGACGCTGCGGGCGATGGCGCGCTCGAAGCCCACGACGCGGACGTCGATGCTCCAGGTCCACGGCGTCGGCTTCGCGAAGCTCGAAAGCTTCGGCGATCGCTTCATGAAGGCGATCAAGGACTTCGCCCCCTAGGAACAAACTAAACGGTCTGTTTTGTTCCGCGGGGCCGGAAGAGCAGGCGCCAGAGGACGCCGGCCGCCAGCACCCCGGCGCCGACGGCGATGTGCTTGGGCGGAACGCTCGCCGCGAGCGCGAGGCAGAAGGCCAGACCGACGGCCGGGACGAACCAGGGGACCAGCCGCTGATCCTTCTTCAGCCGAAGGGCGCTGACATTGGTCAGCCCGTAGTAGATCAGGATCGAAAACGCGCTCAGCGACACCAGCCCCACCAGATTGCCGACGCAGATCAGGACCCCGACGATCGTCCCGATGACGAGCACCGAGACGAACGGGCTCGAGAACCGGTTGACCGCGGCGAGGCCGCCGGGAAGATCGCCGCCTCGCCCCATCGCGAACGCCATGCGCGACAAGCCGAGCAGCAAGTTGAGAAAGACCGCTCCCATCGCCGTCGCCGCTCCGATGGCGACCCCCATCTCCACCGCGCGATTCGGCGCCGGCAGGGTCGTCCAGGTCCCCGACCGGCCGATCGCGACCCAGCTCACGGCAGCGTAGATTGCGGCCGCTCCGACCAGCGAGAGGACCACCGCGGTGGGAATGTTCCTCCGCGGGTTCTCGATCTCCTCGCCCAGCGTCGCGACGCGGCCATAGCCGGCGTACGCGACGAACAGCAGCGACGCGGCCGAAAGGACGCCCATCGCTCCGTGGGGCGCGAACGGCGTGAAGTTCTCCCGCCGGACGCCTCCCGCGCCGGCGGCCACGAAGGCGATCAGCGACAGGATCGTGATCGAGACGAGCGCGAGGTTGATCCGTCCGGCGCCTTTCAGGCGGAAGAGATCGAGCGCGATCGTCGTCCCCGCCAGGGTCAGCGAGACGGCGAGCGGGGGAAGTCCCGTCGCCTGTCCGACGTACGCGCCGAAGCCGATCGCCGTCGCCGCCGCGCTGGTCGACTTCGCCGCGAGAAACAGCCATCCCGCGAGAAAGCCGGCCCATGGCGAGAGCATCCGGCCCGCGTATTCGTAGGTCCCGCCGCTGCGGGGAAAGTTCATCGCGAGCTGCGCGCTCGACAGTCCGTTGCAGGCCGCCGCGATCCCCGCGAGTCCGAGGCTGACGAGCATCGCCGGTCCGGCCATCCCCGCCGCCATGCCGGTATAGACGAAGACGCCGGTGCCGACCATCGCGCCGAGGCCGAAGCCGACCGCGGCGGTCAGGCCGACGGACCGTTCCAGCGACGGTTCGCTCATTCGTGGCGGAACTCGAGAATCCCGGCGTCCGCCTTCTCGGGCACGTGGAGCCGGAGATACGGCTTGTTGCTCGCCTTATGGCACGCCATGCAGCCCTCGAGCTGGAGCTTGTACGCCGCCGTGAACTTCGTGCGGTCCTTCTCCTTGATCGTGGCGTCCAGGTCCTTCAGCATGGTCGTCTCCAGCGCCGTCAGGATTCCCTGCAGGTCGATCTCGCGCCCTTCCGCATCCTTGCGCTTGGGGATGATGCGGACCGCCCAGCGGAGATGGGACTTCGTCTCGTCGAGGCAGAACTGGGCCAGCGGCCAGTTCTCGTTCTGCCCCGCGAACCAGAGATTGGTGTAGTGGGCGCCGACGTCGGACATGGCGTGGGCCTGGTCGGGCACGATTCCCTTCAGCCGCGCGACCTCGGTCTTCAGCGCCGCCAGCTCGTCGGCCGGTTTGGGGTCCTGGTCGAAGGCCGCGAGCCCGAGGGCCGCGGCCGCAGCGATCGCGAGATTCTTCATCGGTTCGTTCCTCCGGGCGCATTATACTGGCCGGTGATGAAATCCCTCCCGCTGGTTCTGTTCGTCGCCGGCTGCGCCTCGGCGGCGACGGCGCCGCGCGAGGAAGTCGTCGCCGTCCCCGGGACGGACCTCCGGCTCGAGATGGTCTACGTCCCCGGCACGGCGACGGTCCGCCCCTTCTGGATCTCGAAGCGCGAGGTGACCTGGGGCGAGTTCGACCGCTTCTACCAGTCGCCCGAGGAGCAGAAGATCGACGGCATCACCCGGCCTTCGAGCGGCAAGAACTACCTCCAGCTGAGCGGGCTGCCGGCGGAGTCGATGGACGAAGGCCGGCCGGTGACGAACCTGCGGTTCCACTCGGCGATCTCGTACTGCGAGTGGCTGTCGCGGAAGACGGGGATGATTTTCCGGCTTCCCACCGAGCGCGAATGGGAGGCGTCGCCGGGGCGCGCGACGATCTGGGAGTACTGCCTCGAGTCGGAGCGGCCGCCCGACTTCGGCCCGGTCCTGAGGGGCGACGGACGCCGCACGATCCCGCCGGAATGGGACGAGGCCGACCCCAACCGCCCGGTCAGCACCTGGTGGTTCCGCACCGGCCATTCGCAGGGATTCCGGGTCGTGCGGGTGCCGGGAGTCTCCGCGACGACGCCGACCGTCGAGATCTCAGCGCTGAAGGGCGAAGAGCGGACCGTGCGGACCGGCCGCTCGATTGCGCTCTACATGCGCGTGACCGGCGAGGTGCGCAACGTCGGCGCCCGCGCGATCGACGAACTGATGCTCAAGGTCTACTATTTGGACCCCGCCGGCAAGCCGCACTTCGAGGACGTGACGAGCAACCTGACGCGGCGGGCGACGTTCAACGTGTGTCTGCCTGCGGTCCGCAACAGCGCGCACTCGGGGACCCATCCGCTGGCCCCCGGCGAGCGGCGGGCCTTCGCCGCAGACCTCCCGCTCTCGATGGATGCCGACGCCGACGTCCAGCTGGAGAAGTTCGGCGCCTCGGTGGTCCACCTGCGTCTTGCGGGCGACTAGGGCCTCCGCCTATAATCCATGGCCATGCGGGCTCTTCGAAGAAGGTAGCCTCCTTCCGACCGGTCTCCCTCGCTGCCCGCGCACGCCCCCGTAGCTCAACTGGATAGAGCACCGGATTTCTAATCCGGTGGTTACAGGTTCGATTCCTGTCGGGGGTACTCCAACTGAAATCCCAAATCCCAAGGCCCAAGGCCCAAACCACGGTAGACTTCATTGCGAATGGCCAACGGGATCATCGTCGGAGCCGTCGCCACCCTGTCCCTGGCGCTGGCCTGGGCGTGGCGCCGCCACTACTCGACCTGGAAGATCGAGGACTTCCTGGCCGCGGCGATCTTTCCCCTCGCGCTGGCCGCGGCGCTGCTCCTCTTCCTGAAGACCCCGTTCCGCGAGACGGGCTCCGAAGTCCCCTCCGTGTTCGCGTACGCGCCGTCGCGGCTGCTCCACTCCCCGAAGGCCTCCCTCGTGGCCGCGGGATTCATGGCCGGCGCGTTCCTGTTCGCGACCCTCTTCTGGGTCCACCACCGGCTGGGCGCGTACCGTCCCCCCTATGCGCTGCTGGGCGCGCTGCTCTGCTATCTCGCGCTCTTCACGCTAGCCGGCACCGCGAGCCTGGCCACGACCATCCACGCCCACGCGCCCGCGGCCGGGTTCGGGTTGATGGCGTGCGCCATCCTGTTCCGGCGCGGCGAAGAAGGGCCGCCCCAGGGGTTCGCCCTCCTCTTCTCGACCCTCTTTACGAGCCTGTCGATCCTCAGCGCGCCCGTCGCCGTCGCGCTTCCGGTCGCCATCGCCGTCCACCTGTGGCTCGCGTGGAGCCGGCACATCGCGATCCGGTATCTGCTCTTCCTGCTGGTCGTGGGCGGCGTGCTGACGGCGACGCTGTTCCTGCTCGGGGGCACGTTCAGCCGCCCGGCGTGGAAGACGGAGTTCGGCGAGCCGGCGAAGACGTTCCTCCAACAGGGGTGGCAGGTGCTCGTCCTGCTCCCGTTCGCGGTCGGCTTCCGGATGCGTCACACCGACATGGAGGACAGCCGGCTGCGGCGCGACGCAGCGGTGCTCCCCCTGCTGGCGGGGCTGAGCCTGATCCCGACCTCGCTGATGGACGCGGCGGCGGGCGGACCGGGGGCGACCTGCTTCCACGCGCTCTTCTATCTGGTCGCCGCGCTCTCGCTGCTCCTCACCTCGAGCGGCGGAACGGGCGGCGACGAGATGTCGCGCCGATGGGCGCGGGGCTTGCTGGTCGGCCTGGCGGGCGGGCTCCTCTTCTTTGCCTTTGCCCAGGTGCGGGAGGCGTGGAAGACGACCGCCTGGCTGGTGGACTAGCGGGCGGCCGGGTGATACTCTTTAAACGGCCGTGAGACCGCCCCGCCCGTCGTGCGACCGGAAACGATCTATGTCGGCAATGGGGAGTGTAGGGTCTCACGGCTTAACCCCACCCTCCGCCGCGACCTAGGCCTTCCGGCGGCGCGCCAGCCGGAAGAGCGCCAGCGGGAGCAGGAACTCGAAGCCCGCGAGGCCGCATCCCCCGCCGCCACCCCCGCCGCCGCCGCTGCCGCCAGGAACGCCCTGGTTCATGACCTGCGTCGTCGACCCGACGAAGAACTTATCCTCGTCCACGGTGGCTCCGCCGCCGGTGTTCACGACCCAGGGGCTCAGGAGATTCACGGCCTCGTACTCGTCCAGGAGGCCGTCGCCGTCGGCGTCCTGATCGTGGACCCATTCCTTCTTGTTCAGCGGGCCCTCTTCCCACACTTCGCTGCCGCCCGTCTTCTTGAGGATGACGAAGTAGTTCCGCAGCGCGCCGGTCGCGCCCGTGGCGAGGTTTCCGCCGAAGGTCAGCGTCGTCGCCGTCACGCCGGTCAACTCGCGAACGTTCATGGGAGTCGCAATGCTGGATATCGTGACCGTCTCTCCCGAAAGGCCGAATCCGTTGTTCAGCCAGTCCGGTCGGACGACCCCGCCTCGCCCGTCGTAGCAGACACAGACGGTCCACGTGGCGCCGGCGCCGAAGGTCAAGGTCAGATGCGACCCCGTGGCGATCAGCTTGTCATCCTCGGCCGTGCGGACCAGGATATTCGCGACGTTCATCAAGGTTCCGCCCGTGATCGTATAGGAGCGGTCGACGAACGGCAGCGCGGTGGACTCGGCGGTGCCGAGCGAATACGGCCGACCCGTAAAGACCGACGTGATCGTCACGTTGTTGGTCTGCGCGCCGACCGGCGGCGCATCGATCTCGTCGATTTCGCGCACGTACTCCGCCAGCTGAAACCGCTGCGTCGAGTTGGCGACGAAATGGGCCGTGACCAGGTTGTCGCTGAAGACCGCGTCCAGCGTCGCCGCAAAGCCGTTGTGCAGATACGGCGCGGTCTGCCAGACGCCCTTCAGCGTCGGAGTGTCGATGCCGTCCAGAGTTCCGCCGAGGCGCTGGCCCGACGTAGGAATCTTGATCGTCCCGATGCTATGGAGGGTGGGTGGATCCCCGACGTGCGGCGCCACCGGATTGACCACCGGCGCGCTCGTTCCCACCGTGCTGTCCGAGAAATTCCGCGAGTTGTGGCACTGCTGGCAATTCATGGACTTGAAGACCGCCTCGCCTGCCGCGCCGGTCGCCGTCAGCGTGCCGTTCGAGTTGCGGAACGGGCTGCGCGAAACCTTCGTCAGCGAAGCAACGTAGGCCGCGAGCTGGTCCAGCTCGGCTCCCGCCGAAGGCCGGCCGGCGTTCGGCGTTCCCAGCGGCGCGTTGGGAAGCCCTCCGCTGAATCCCGACCCCAGGAAAAACTTCTGAATGTCGTTCTCGAAGTCCTGGATCTCGTCGAAGTTCGCCGACCAGTGGACGTTGCCGTGGCCGGTGCCGCCCCGCCCCTGGAGCATGACGGTATTGCGGAGGCCTTCGCCGCGGCCGGTGAAGTCGAACACCCGGGCGTCGGAGCCCCCGTCCAGATGGCAGCCCGCGCAGCTGATGTATCCCTGCTGGCTCATCCGCGTGTCGGCGGCATTGTAGAAGATCTGCTTCCCCTGCAGGACCAGGGTGGCCAGCTTGTCGCCGCCCACGATGGTGGAGACCGTCGTCGCCGGGCCGAGATTCGCGACCCCGCCGTTGCCGGCGAGGATGGGCGCGGCGTTCATCTTGGAGATCGTGCGGGACATGTAGTTCTGGACGTAGATGACGTTGTTCACGGAATCGTAGACGATGCCCTGAGGCGCCAGTCCGCCCGTCGCATCGCCCAGGCCGTTCACGAGGAAGGGAATCGGCGACGACGGGGCATGGATCAGGTCGCGGACCTGGACCCGGTTGTTGCCCTGCAGCGCGATGAACAGGTAGTCGCCGAGCGGGCTGGTGCACGCCGCCTGGGGCATTTCCGAGTTGTCGACGTCGAACCGCTCCTGGGTGGCGGGCACGAGCGCAGGCTCGACGTTGTTCACCAGATCCAGCGACGACACGATGGCGCGATAGGTGGTTTCCGCCACTTCCGCTCCCGGCGGAGTGGTCACGGCGATCGGGGCGTGACGGATCGAGCTCCTGCCGCGCTGCACGTTGTCCTTCTTGGACGGCACCCAGGCACGTTTGCCGTCGGGCGTGATCACCAGAGACGTGAGGTAGTTGGGAACGCCGCGGCTGCCGATCGCGGCCGGCGGCACGCCGGAGGGGCCGAAATCCGGATCCGCGTCGGAGGGAAACGGCCCGGGATCGATCGCGAGATTGAACGTCCGGACGAACACGAGATTGGCGTTCAGCTCGACGACCTCCCCATGGTTGCCGTCCTTGAAGGCCTGGACGCTGAAGCTGAGGAGCGGATCGGATTGCGGGGAGATGAACCGCGTCACCAGGAGATTGCCGTTCGATTTCACCGAGACGCCGCGCGCGCTGGCGGGGAGGGTCGACGTCGACACGACCTGCCGCGTCGCGGTGCTGATCTTCTTCACGCCGCCCGAGCCCTGAAGCGTGACGTACGCGAAGTCCCCGTTGGGCGACATCGCGATGCCGTACGGCAGCGAGCCGTGAGGCAGCGGAATCACGTGCTCCAGCACGAACGTCGTGGGATGGATGATGCTGACCGACGGATGCTGCTGACTGACGACCCAGATCCGACCGTCGACCTTGCACTCGGCCAGCGTGCGCGGCGCCTGGCCGACCGGGATCTCCGCGATCAGGGCGGGAGCGAGACTCATGCAAGTCACGGTATCCTGGTCCGGATTGACCACCCAGACGCGGGGAGTGACCCCCGAGTCGAGGATGATCGTCGATGAATTGTTCGGCTTGTTCGCGGTCAACGGATTGGTGACGGTGAGGGGCCGGGTGGTCGAGGAGGTCCCATCCGCGCTGCCGCCCGATTCCTGTACCTCCACGGTCACGGTGTAGTGGCCCGCGGCCGCATAAGGGCGGCTGATATCAAAGTTGAGCGCGTTGAATCCGGAGTCTTGAGTGTCGCCGTAGAGCCATCGGTACGTGAGCGCTCCGCCGCCGACGGGGTCCGCATCAACCTGGAATCTAACCTGGCCCCCCACGAGTGCCGGGATGGGACTGATCGTGACCGTATTGATCGTCGGACCCGCGGCCGCGCGCACCTTCGGGGTCGCGGCGATGCCGATCATCGGAAGGGCCAGGAGGACCGACATCATCCGCAGGATTTTCATGTTGAGGAGCTCCGAATTTCGACCCATCCTAAATGAATAGCCCGGGACAGGTCCAGATCTAGATTCCTGAGGAATTGCCCCGAGGAGCGGCAATTTTCGAGTGGAATCAAGGGCGCCGATCTGGTATTCATCCACCCGACTTGATGGCCACCCGCACGCCCAGTCTGAGGACCCGGACCAGCGGCGTCCTCCTCCACCCGTCGTCGCTCCCCGGCCCGGCCGGCGTGGGCGACCTCGGCGCTCCGGCGGTCCGGTTCGCCGAAGCGCTGGCCTCCGCGAAGCAATCCTGGTGGCAGATGCTCCCGGTCGGGCCCACGGGGTTCGGCAACTCGCCCTACTCGGCCCTGTCGTCCTTCGCGGGCAACCCCCTCCTCGTCAGCCTCGAGCGGCTGGTGGACGAGGGCTGGCTTTCGCCCGGCGACATCTCCGGCCCCGCGTGGCGCGACGACCGCGTGCCGTTCGCGGAGGTCGACGTCTTCAAGACCGAGCGGCTGCGGCGGGCGTTCGGAACGTTCGAGCGCGGCGCCACGCCCGCGCAGAAGGAGCAGTTCGACGCGTTCCGCGCGTCGACGCCCTGGCTGCGCGACTGGTCGCTCTACCGCGCCCTCAAGGACGCCCACCGCGGCGCGGTCTGGACCGAATGGGAACCGGGCGTCCGGTCCCGCGTGCCCGCCGCCCTTGCGGCCGCCCGCGACGCGCTCGCGGCGGAGATCCGGTACCACGAATTCGTCCAGCACGCGTTCGCCCGCCAGTGGGACGCGCTCCACTCCCGGTGCCGCGAGCTCGGCATCGGCCTGATCGGCGACGTGCCGTTCTACGTCCCCCACGACAGCGCCGAGGTGTGGGCGCAGCAGGACATGTTCGACCTGGGCCGCCGGGGCCGGCCGATGCGCGTCGCCGGCGTGCCGCCGGACGATTACGCGAAGGACGGCCAGCTCTGGGGCTTACCTCTCTACAACTGGGAACGGATGCGCCAGCAGGACTACGCGTGGTGGCTGTCGCGGTTCCGCACCACGCTCGGCCGGTTCGACGCCGTCCGCATCGACCACTTCATCGGCTTCCACCGCGCGTGGGCGGTGCCGGCGCGGCTCAAGAACGCGCTTCGCGGCCGCTGGATCCAGGGCTGCGGCGGCGACGTCTTCGAGCGGCTGAAGCGCGAGAGCGGATCCCTCCAGCTGATCGCCGAGGACCTCGGCGTCGTGACGCCCGAGGTCGAACGGCTCCGCGACGGCTTCGACCTCCCCGGCATCCGCGTCCTCCAGTTCGGCTTCGGCTGGGATCCGGCTCAGACCCACCTGCCCCACAAGTATCCCCAGCGGTCGCTCGCCGCGACGGGGACGCACGACAACGACACGACGCTCGGCTGGTACCGCGCGATCGACAACGACGGTACGCGCGACTGGGTCCACCGCTACCTGCAGACGGACGGCCGCGACATCGTCTGGGTGATGATGCGCGCGGTCCTGAATTCCCCGGCCGACACCGCGGTGACTCCCGTCCAGGACCTGCTCGGCCTCGGCTCCGAGGCGCGGATGAACCGTCCGGGCCTTCCCACCGGCAACTGGTCCTGGAGGATGTCGCCCGGCGCGCTCACGCCGGAGATCCTCGCCCGCCTGCGGAAGCTGACCGAGGAAAGCAGACGCGCCCCGATCTAAAAAAGGTAGAATCCGTCAGGGAGGATTCACCTGATGGCGATTCAGCTGATCGGCGGCAGCGCCGGCGACGTGCCCTTCAACCGGACCTTCTTCAACGTCACGCTCGGCGGGCTGGTCGAGCAGAACGGCAAGGAGAAAGCGGTCCGGCTGACGCTGTTCCTCTCCGACGGCACCCAGCTCGACGTCTCCGTCATCGACGACCTCTCGGACGCGTACCTCGCCCTCCGCGCCTACCAGGGCGACAGCGACCAGATCGATCCGAGCGTCCACCTGATCCCCTACGGCCTCATCTACAGGATCGAGGTCTCGCCGAAGGACGAGCAGAACAGCCGCGTCGGCTTTCAGTGGAAGCAGGCGGCCCGCAAGTCCGCAACGACCCGCCGCTCCCGCTAGGAGCAAACTTCCGCTAGCCGTCCAGCTCCTTGAGCAAAGCGGTCGGGTCGACCTCGTCCGGCATCCGGAGGTCGCCGCGCGGGGAGAGGCTCACCGACCCCACCTTCGGGCCCGGCGGCAGGCAGGTGCGCTTGAACTGCTGCGTGTAGAAGCGGGAGACGAAGACCCGCAGCCACTTCCGGAGCTCCGGATCCCCGAACTCGCCGGCGAACGTCGCCGCCGCCATCGCCAGGATCTTCCGCGGCCCCGCGCCCCACCTCAGGTGGTGGTAGAGGAAGAAATCGTGCAGCACATACGGGCCGATCACCTGCTCGGTCGACTGCAGGATCTCGCCCTGGGCCGACGGCGGCAGCAGCTCGGGCGAGATCGTCGTCGCGAGGATGCCCTCGAGCACCGGCCGGGTCGCCGGCTCGGCCACGTGGTCCGAGTACCACTTCACCAGGTGCTTCACCAGCGTCTTCGGGACCGAGACGTTGACGGCGTAGTTGGCCATGTGGTCGGCGTTGTAGGTGCACCAGCCGAGCGCGAGCTCGGACATGTCGCCGGTGCCGACCACGATGCCCCGGAGCTTGTTCGCCAGGTCGAAGAGGATCTGGGTCCGCTCGCGGGCCTGCGAGTTCTCGAAGACCACGTCGTGGGTGTCCGGGTCGTGGCCGATGTCCTTGAAGTGCTGCGCCACGGCGGGGCCGATCGGGATCTCGCGGAACGAGACGCCGAGGCGCGCGGCCAGCGCGGACGCGGCCTGGCGGGTGCGGTCCGTCGTTCCGGGCCCGGGCATGCTGATCGCCTGGACCGTCGAGGCCGGCGATCCGCACCGCTTGACGGCCTCCACCGAGACCAGGAGCGCGAGCGTGGAGTCGAGGCCGCCGGAGAGGCCGAGGACCGGCACCGAGCAGCCGCCCAGCTGGAGCCGTCGCGCGAGCCCCGCGCTCTGGATCTCCAGGATCTCCCGCGCCCGGTCGCTCACGGTCGCGGGATCGTCGGGCACGAACGGCGTGCGCGAGAATTTCCGGACGAGCGACGGGATCGACGGCGGAGCGGCGAGCCGTTCGACGACGTAGCCCGAGCGCGGCGACGGCGACGACTGGAACGTCATGTTCCGCGAGCGGTCGTGGTCGAGGCGGTCCACGTCGAGATCCGCGATCGTCATCGCGCCGCCGAACTCGAACCGTCCGCTTTCGGCGAGGATCGCGCCGTTCTCGGCGACGATCGCATGGCCGCCGAAGACGACGTCCTTCGTCGACTCCAGCGGCCCGCACGAGACGTAGACATACGCCGCGTTGAGGCGGCCGGACTGCTGCTGGACGAGCTGGCGGCGATAGTCGGCCTTGGCGACCCAGTCGTTGCTCGCCGAGAGATTGAAGATCACCTGCGCGCCCGCGAGGGCGTGCTCGCCGCTCGGCGGAGCCGGGGACCAGAGGTCCTCGCAGACTTCGATCGCGAACGCCATCCGGCCGGTCTCGAACAGCTGGCGCGCCGAGAGCCGGAAGTCGCCGAGACGCTCGTCCGAGACGGCGAGATCGACGCCCGCGCCGGACGCGAACCAGCGCCGCTCGTAGAACTCGCCGTAGTTCGGCAGATGGATCTTCGGCACGGCGCCGCGGACCCGGCCGCCGTGGAGGACGAAGGCCGCGTCGTACACCCGGCCGTCGGGCGCCTGGAACGGCGCGCCGACCAGGAGCGTCAGCGGCAGCGCCGCCGTCTCCCGCGCGAGGTCGGCGATCCCCTTTCTCGTCGCGGCCAGCAGTTCCCGCGACTGGAACAGGTCCTCGCAGGTGTAGCCCGAGAGCGCGAGCTCCGGAAACAGCGCGACCGCCGCGCCGCCCTGCGCCGCGCGACGGGCGGCCTCGAGAATCTCCCTGGCGTTCGCGTCCGGATCGGCGATCCGCACCGGCGTGTGGACCGCCGCGACGCGGACGAAGCCGAAGTCCCCGAAGTTCATGGGGTGAAGCATAGTCCATTGCAACGAAGGCATCAAGCGGCGCCTGGGGCCGGGATGATCCCTTTCCCGATGGTTCGGCCGTGGTAATTCTAAAGCGCCTTTTACCTGGAGTGGGCCATGTCCCCGCGACCCGCCCGAGACCTGCCTTCATGAACGATACCTCCGTCCTTTCGGAGCGGCCGACCAAGGTCCTCCGCAAATTCCGTCATCTCTTGCCGGGCGCGGCGGCGATGGCGGCCACCGCCGGCTATGTCAACTCGGTCGTGTTGGGCTTCTTCCACACCCCGGTGAGCCACATGACCGGGGCCGTCTCGCGCACGGGAGTCGACCTGGCGGAGCATCGGGCCTGCGGACTTCAGAACGCGATCGGCAGCAGCTACTGCGGGCTCCAGATCCGCACGACCCACATCACGGGAATGGTCACCGATCTCGGGACCATGATTGGTCATTGGATCCGCCATCGTTGGGTGGATCGCTGGAAGTTCATCTTTTTCCTGGTGGTTTTCCTCGCCTTCGGCGTGGGGGGCTACGTCGGCGCGATCGCCGACGGGAAGTACGGTCCGATCGCTCTGATGCTTCCGGCCGTGGCCGTCTTCCTCGCCGGCGTCGTGTATTACCCGTTCGTTCACATGGCGACGACGGACTTGCTCCCCGATGCCCCGCCCCGGTCCTTCGCGGCCGAGCCCGACGGACGGTCGGCGATTCAGGCGCACCCCCTTCCGGAGAGTCCTCCGGGCGGCTCCTCACCCGCGGCCTCCGATCCGCTTCTCCGGCGCCGGCCTTAGTCCGCACTCCTGGAGGCTTTCCTTCTTGGGAATCGCATCCTACAATTGATGGAACCCAGCGCTGGGACGGAGGGAATCCAATGGAAAAGGTCTGCGTCAATCACCCCGAGTCGCCGTCCGTCGGCTCCTGCAAGGCGTGCGAGAAGCCCGTCTGCCTCATGTGCATCGTCGAGGTGCAGGGCGTCTCGTTCTGCTCGGAAGCCTGCGGCTCCGCGTACCAGGAGGTGAAGGACTGGCTGGAGCGTCCTGCGGCCGAAGAGGAGTGGAACCCGCTGGCCGACGCGAAGGCGAAGCCGGCCGAGGAAGCGCCGAAGCCCGCGGCGCCCCCGCCGAAGAAGGCGCCGCCGCCGCAGCCCAAGCCCGAGCCCGTCGCCGCCGCGGCCGCCCCGGCGCCCGCGCCCGCCCGCAAAGGCAACCCCTCCGGCACTGAGATGCGCGCCGCCCTTTCCTCCGCATTCTCCGAGGACTCCGGCAAGATGCCGCAGGTCGCGGCGTCCGGGAAGAAATATACCGCGCTCTACATCGCGATTGCCGCAGTCGTGCTCGTGCTGATCGGCGCCATCGCCCTCTACAATTCGGGTTCGACGGAGCCGGAGCCCGAGCCGGTCGCGAAGAACGATCCGAAGCCGGTCGTGAAGCCCGAGCCGAAACCCGAACCGAAACCGGAAGTGAAGCCGGAGCCCAAGCCGGTCATCGTCAAACCCGAGCCGAAGCCCGAGCCGAAGCCCGAGCCGAAGCCCGAGCCGAAGCCCGAGCCGAAGCCCGAGCCCAAACCGGAGCCCAAACCGGTCGTTGTCAAGCCCGAGCCCAAGCCGGAGCCGAAGCCGGAGCCCAAACCCGAGCCCAAGCCGGTCGTCGTCAAGCCCGAGCCCAAGCCGGTCGTCGTCAAGCCCGAGCCCAAGCCGGAACCGAAACCGGAACCGAAGCCCGAGCCGAAACCCGAGCCGCCGCCGGTGGTGGTGAAGCCCGAGCCGAAACCGGAACCGCCGCCCGCGCCCCATCTCGCGTTCGTGCGCGATCCCTGGGGCAAGGAGAAGTCCGGCGCCTGGTACCGCTTCAAGACCGTTGCCGGCGGACAGGAGTCGTACCGCGACGTCGGCCTTCGCGAGACCGGCGCGGGCTATCGCGTCCTCGTCTCGCAGACCAGCGCCGGGGGCAAGAACGAACCCGAGCAGTTCATCTGGACCGAGCCCGAGGAGGCAAGCCTGTTCGGGACGCTGGCGGGCGACGCGCAGGGAACGAAGTTCTCGGCGGATGTCGTCCGGACCAAGGCGTCGCGCTCCTCGCTGGTGGTGATCAAGGACGCGCCTCACGCCGGCGTCGTCTTCCCCTCCGACGCCGCCATCCTCCGGCTCGACCTGCAGATCGTGCGGATCAAGGGCCGCGAGTTCAGCTGCTCGGTGATCGAGACGTCGTTGCGGGATCCCGTCCGCACGGTCCGCACGTGGTTCTCGCCCGCGCTGCCCCTCGGCGCCGTGAAGTCGGAGAGCGACAACACGACGACGGAGCTCGTGGACCTGGGCGACGACTGGAGCCGGCGCCCCGCGTTCCCCGCGCCGCCGGTCATCGCCAAGGTCGACCCTCCCAAGCCTGAGCCGAAGCCGGAACCGAAGCCGGAGCCCAAACCCGAACCCAAGCCGGTGCCCAAACCCGAGCCGAAGCCGGAACCCAAGCCGGAACCGAAGCCCGAGCCCAAGCCCGAGGTGAAGCCCATCCCGCCGAAGGAGGACCCTGCCGTCCGCGTGAAGAAGTCGATGGGCGACGCGGCTGGGCTCATCCGCGAGGCGACGCCCCTCTACCAGGAGATCGCGGGGGCGATGGACTCCCTGCCGGAGGACAAGGCGGCGCTGCGGGACCTGGTGACGAAGGCCGAGCGCGTGAACGTGAAGCTGCGCGACGCCCGGATCCTCTACGCCAGCGTCAAGAGCGACGCGCCGGATCCCGAAGTGGTCAATCGCCGGATGGGACAGCTGGACGAACTGCTGGCCGCGGTCCAGGAGTGCGTCAAGAAGATCCGCGAGCGCCTGGAGTAGTTAGGGCGCGCCGTCGGGGGTGACGCGGCCGATCTGCCGGACGGCGATCGAGCCCGCGCCGTTGGCGGGAGTCAGCGGGTCGCCGCCGCTGTACAGGCGGGTGGTCCGCGTCCCGAGCTTCGGGACGGCGCCGCTCTGCATCTTCTCCTTGCTTTTCATCATCTTGTCGAGGTTCGTCTCGGTATCATCCTGTCCCGGAACCCCCGCCTGCAGACGGGCGCCGGCGACCTTGCGGTCCCCGATCTGCCAGCCTTCGGGAGTCGCCGCGACGAGGACGGGACCGGCGACCGCGACCGATTCCTCCGACGCCGTGAACCGGATGGCCCCGGAGCGATGGCTCGTGAAGAGGTATCCGCCTTCGGCGCGCGCGACGCGGAGGCCGGGCTCGAGAACGAGCGTCCGATCGGCGGTCAGCCGGATCTCGAGGCTCGACGTGAGGGCTTCCACCGAGGAGCCGGAGGCGAGGAGGGCCGACGATCCGGCGCCTTTCAGCTCCAGGACCCGGCCCGTCACCAGCGCGCCGTCCACTCGAAGGCCGTCGGCCTCGAACCGGACGTCCGCCTTGGGGGCCAGGAGGACGGTCAGCGCGGCAAGGGCGAGAAGCTTCACGGTCGACCTCCGATCGAAAACGGAATACTAACTGGGCCGACGCGCGGCGTCAAGGCGTACCACATACGGAGGAACGACTCATGAACCGCAGACACTTCCTGTCGCAGCTGTCCAAGGGCGCCGCGATCGCCGGGCTTGCGGGCTGCACGAGCGCGTCGCAGGCCCAGGAGGCGAAGGCGCCGCGCGCAGCCGGCCCGCTCAAGATCACCCGGGTGAAGGCGATCCTCACCGCGCCGCAGAAGATCCGGCTCGTGGTCGTGAAGGTGGAAACGAGCGAGCCGGGCCTCTACGGGCTCGGCTGCGCCACGTTCACCCAGCGCGCGCGGGTGGTCGAGACCGCCGTGAACCAGTACCTCGACCCGTTCCTCCGCGGCAAGGATCCCGACCACATCGAGGACCTCTGGCAGGCGATGTTCCAGAGCTCGTACTGGCGCAACGGGCCGTGCCTGATGAACGCCCTGTCGGGCGTCGACGAGGCGCTCTGGGACATCAAGGGCAAGCGGGCGGGGATGCCCGTCTACCAGCTGCTCGGCGGCAAGTGCCGCGTCGCGGCGCCCGTCTACCGCCACGCTTCCGGCGGGACGGTCGAGGAGGTCGCCGAACGGGTGAAGGCGTTCGTGGCGGAAGGCAACCGGCACGTCCGCATCCAGGTCGCGGTGCCAGGGCAGTCGGGGTACGGCTCCAAGGGCGAGCAGGAGAAGCCGCTCGAGGGCGAAGGTCACTTCGCGGGCCGGACGTTCGAGCCCGCCGCCTACTGCCGCATCGTCCCGAAGCTGTTCGAGCATGTCCGCAAGGAGTGCGGCGACGAGGTCGAGCTGCTCCACGACGTCCACGAGCGTCCCCATCCGATCCAGGCGATGGCCCTCTGCAAGGAGCTCGAAAAGTACCGCCCCTTCTTCGTCGAGGACCCGTTCGCGCCCGAGGACGTGGGCTACTTCAAAATCCTGCGCCCCCAGACCGCCGTCCCCCTCGCGATGGGCGAGCTGTTCAACAATCCCAACGAATGGGTCGACCTCGTGTCGGGCCGGCTGATCGACTTCATCCGCTGCCACGTCTCCCAGATCGGCGGCATCACCATGGCGCGGAAGGTCGCCGCGCTCTGCGAGTTCTTCCGGGTCCGGACCGCGTGGCACGGCCCGGGCGACACGTCGCCCGTCGGCCACGCCGCCAACCTCCACCTCGACCTCTCGACCTGGAACTTCGGCATCCAGGAGGCGACGATCTTCAACGAGGCGGCCCGCGAGGTCTTCCCCGGCACGCCCGAGGTGAAGGGCGGCATGATGTGGGCGAACGACAAGCCGGGCCTCGGCATCGACCTGAACGAGGAACTCGCCGCGAAGTTCCCGATCACGGACGATCCCCCCTTCGACCTGGACTGGGGCCGCCTGCGCGGAAAGGACGGCACGATCCGCCGCCCCTGACGGGAACAAAAAAGACGGTCTTTTTTGTTCCACTTGCTATCCTTGGACCTATGACCCACGGGTACATGCTCCAGATCCTCCCCAGGGAGGCGACGTACCGGCCGACCCCGCAGCAGATGACCGACCTCATCAAATTCCTGGCGGAGCGGCTCGAGATCGGCGGCGACTGGAGCGTCGGCGGCGAGGACGAGCTGTCCACCGAGAGCGCCATCAGCCACCTCCGGGCGGCCTGCCAGTCCGCGTCGGGCGGCACCGAGGCCATCGTCTCGTTCCAGGACCTGGTGAGCGGCAGCCTCTTCGGGTACGAGATCGATTCCCCCGACCCGGACGAGAACTACTGGGCGGACGAGCTGAAGATCTACCTCCTGGGGGCCCCCTTCCCCTGGTGCGACTGGGAGTACGAAGAGGCGGCCTGCCCCGCCTGCGGCCAGCGCTTCTCGCAGATCGGCGAGATCCTCGACGAGATCCGGCTCACCGGCGAGCAGGTGCTCTGCCCCTGCGGCGCCAAGACGCTGCCCGAGGACCTGAAGAAGTCCCCCGGCGTCAACCTCGCGCAGCTGGCGATCGTCTTCACCGGCAACCGCGGCTGGATGTACGAGGTCAAGAACGACCGCGACGCCATCAAGGACGAGGAGTTCCTCTCCACGATCGAGGAGCTGCTCGGCATTCCGGTCGACGTCTTCGCGGTCGGGTACTGACCGCGCGGAGTGGATTCCGGCTACCGGATCCGCTACTATCCCTAGGGTCCGACGGGGTCTGCGACCGGGTGTGATGAGGGCCGCATGGGGGATGCATCCGGTTCCGATGGAAATCGGGACGCGCTGATCGGCAAGCTCGCGCTCGAGCTTCGATGGATCACCCCGCTCCAGCTGCGCGAGGCCCTCACGGAACAGTGGGCCGAAACCGAGAGCGGAAAGGGACGGGCGCGGACGCTCGGCTCGATCCTCGTGTCGCGCGGCATCCTCACCGGGACCCAGCTCGACCAGCTCTACGACAAGATCCAGACCACCCTTCCCGCCTTTCCTCCCTTCGGCAAGTACACCCTCGTCCGGGAGATCGGCCGGAGCGCGTCCGGCGTGGTCTACGAGGCCGAGGACCAGGAACTGAAGCGGCGCGTCGCGGTCAAGATGCTCGCCGCGCCGGCGACGGCGCCCGAGGAGGCGTCGCCCGAAGAGGCCCGCTTCGTCCGCGAAGGCCAGGTCCAGCGCAGCCTGCCTCCCCATCCGGGCATCGTGCCGGTCCTCGAGGCCGGCGTCATCGACGGCCGCCGCTATCTCGCCGAGGAGCTCGTCGACGGCGTCCCGATGGACGTCTGGCACAAGCACGGATCGATCACGGTGCGCCAGCGGGTGGCGCTGCTCCGCGACGTCGCGCTCGCGGTCCACCACGCCCACCAGCACGGCATCGTCCATCGCGACCTGAAGCCCGAGAACATCCTCGTCGACCGCAACCATCAGCCGCGGATCACCGACTTCGGCCTCTCCCGCCTCGCCGGCGCCGAGGGTCCGCCGAAGTCGCCGGTCTACTGGAGCCCCGAGCAGGTGAAGGCCGGCGAGGCGGTCGACCACCGCGCCGACATCTACTCGCTCGGCGTCATGCTCTACGAAGTGCTCGCCAACCGGCGGCCGTTCGACGGGCAGACGCCCGAAGAGATCATGTCGAAGACGGTGAAGGATCCCGTCCTCGCCCCGTCGAAGATCACCAGCCTGAAGATCAATCCGGTGATCTACCGGAACCTCGAGAACATCTGCCTCGTCTCGCTCGCCAAGAAGCCGGCGGAGCGGTACGCCGACGCCGCCGGATTCGCCCGGGACCTGACCCGATGGCTCAAGGGCGAGGATTTCCGCCTCACGGTGCCGCGCACCTGGCTGCCGCAGGGAAGACGGGTGCTCGCGATCGTGCTCGTCGGGATCGCGGCGACGGGCGCCGCATCGGGAGGCGCTTACTATCTTCGTCACCGCTCCAAGGCGCCGGAGCCCTCCAAGGCGGCCGCCGCCGCGCCGGCGCCGCCGGCCGGAGCCGAGCCGCTCCTGCCGGGCTGCATCGCGGAATACTACGCCGGGATGAACTTCAACGCGCTGGGCCTGCGGAAGATCGACAACCGCTCGACGTTCGACGACCCCTCGCTGCCGCTCTGGCGCGAAGGTCCGGGGTCCTACACGTCGCGCCGCTGGTCGGGCGTCCTGCGCCTGACCGTGCCGGGGACCTACGTGTTCGACGTGAAGAGCAAGGAGCACGCACGACTGGTGATCGGCGACCTCGAGCGCTACCGCGGCCGCATGCCCGCGACGCTTTCGATTCCGCTCGAGGCCGGCGACCACCGGTTCCTCCTGGAACATTCGCACGCGGGGCCCGACGACACCGTCTCGATCTCCTGGCAGAAGCCGGGGGAGATCGCGTCGACGAAGCTCGGCCCCGGCGTTCTCGCCTACCCGCCGCGCGACTTCACGCCGATCGAGCCCCAGCCGGCCCATCGCAAGATCCTGGGCCCCGTCGCGGGCGCCGAGGAAGGCGAGACGCTCGAGGTGATCGAGGACTCCGGCCACAAGCCCTCGCGGAAGCCCTACGCGCCGTTCGCGGCGTTCTGGAAGGGGACGTGGAGCGGCTCGCAGCACCTGTTCTGGAATCCCGGGCCGGGCGACCGCCTCAAGGTCCGGTTCGCCGCGGGCGAGACCGGTCTCGGCACGCTGGTGCTGGGGATGACCCAGGCGACCGACCACGGCATCTTCCGCATCTCGGTGAACGGCGTCGTCGTCGCGGAGGCGCTCGACCGCTTCGCCAACGGCCTGATCACCCAGGACCTCGATTTCCCGAACGTGAAGCTGAAGGCGGGATCCAACGAGCTGCTGTTCGAGGTGGTGGGCTCGAACCCCGAGGCCCGCGAATGGGCCCCCGGCAACGGCCTCTACAAGCTCGGCCTGGATTACGTCCTGGTGCGCTGATCCGCGGTAACGCCCCCGTTCCTCCGGGCACGAATGTATTAGTAGTGACCCTTGGATCGGGCGAGCGGGATGTCGACGGCGGAGGCGTTTCGATCATGAAGACCCTCGGCTGGCTCACGTCCCTGCTCCTCCTCGTGGCGGTGCGTCCCGCCCCTGCGGCGCCCTTCCGCGAGGACAAGACCGACACCGCCATCAAGCGGGGCGTCGACTTCCTGGTCTCCCAGCAGGACCGGGACGGCGGCATCCAGACCCGCTTCAACTGGTCGAACCGCACCGCGATGACGGCGCTGTCCATCATGGCGATGGCCGCCGTGGGCCACCAGCCCGCGGACGACACCCCGCAGGGCCACGCGATGAAGAAGGCGCTCGCGTACGTCCTGAAGCCCGAGCACCAGGACGTGAACGGCTACTTCGGCAACGCCGACGGCTCCCGCATGTACGGCCACGGGATCATCACGCTGATGCTGGCCGAGCTGCTCGGCATGGGCGCCGACGCCACCCAGGACAAGCTGATCACCGAGCGGTGCAAGTCGGCGATCCAGCTCATCCTCCGGGCGCAGTCGATCTCGAAGAACGCCACCGACGACGGCGGATGGCGCTACACGCCGGACTCCTACGACTCCGACCTGTCGGCGAGCGTCTGGCAGGTGTCGGCGCTGCGCGCGGCGAAGAACGCGGGGCTCGAGGTCCCCAAGCAGTCGATCGACCGCGCGGTCGAGTACATCAAGCGGTGCTACTTCTCCCCGCGCGACACCGCCGGCCGGCCGACCGACCTCAAGAGCGGCTGCGCCTACGGCGTCAACGGCCGGGCGCCGGTCTACTCGACGGTGGCGGCGGGGCTGCTGTCGATGCAGATGTGCGGCAATTACGAGGGGCTCGAAGTCCAGGGTTCGACCGACTGGCTGATGGCCACGACGCCCGACCCGGACGGCATCTGGTTCTACTACGGCACGTACTACTACGCGCAGGGCATGTACCAGCGCGGCGGCAAGTTCGCCGAAGCGGCGAAGAAGAAGACCGAGGAGGCGCTGCTCGGCCGCCAGAATCCCGACGGCTCCTGGCGCGCGACCCACCACCGCGAGGCCGAGGCGGGCGAGATCTACTGCACGTCCCTCTCGATTCTCGCGCTCGCGGTCAAGTACCACTTCCTCCCCATCTACCAGCGCTGATGGAACAAAAACGACGGTCTTTTTTGTTCCACTAGCCGACCTGGACCCGCTTCTTGGCGACCGCGGGGACGCGCTCGTCCGGAGTGAGGATGCCGCGGAAGTTGAGCGGGTCGGCCGCCGAGACCGAGACCGGCTGGAGCTCGCCGCGCTTCCGCACCGCGCGCATCAGCGAGACCGCCTCCGGGAGCGCGAACTGCTCGCCGCCGAAGCCCGAGACGAACCGGCCGCCGCGGATCTCGCCCCGCGCCTCGAGCGTCCGGAAGACCCGGGCGAGGTCGCGCCACGGGACCGGCATCTTCTCGCGCTCGATCGTCCGGCGGAACACAACGCCCGTCCGACGGAGCAGCTGGCGCGCCGTGAACTCCGCCTCCGGCGCCGGCAGCTGCTCCCGGCGGAAGAGGCTCCAGCGGCCGACGGTCGACATCGGCCCGCGCCGCTTCGAAGGCGGAACGATCAGCCACCGCAGCGCCCCGAACGAGTCGCACGTCAGCAGCCCCTGGGCGATCAGCTCGCCCAGGCCCATCTCGACGTAGGCCGGGACCAGCTTCGCCGACCGCGCCAGCTCCTGCGGGAACATCGCGCCCCGCGCGAGCAGCGCCGCATGGAGGTCCTTCGCCGCGCCCGACAGCGACGTCACCTCCGGCGGCGACGAAAGCCCCACCCAGCTGTCCAGCTCCTCGCGCGGCACCACGCAGATCGGCGTGATCCGGATCGCGCTCGCGCCGCCGCCCCACAACCGTCCCCAGGCCGCCTCGCCCGAGAGCGTGAGCTGATCGAGCCACTCCCGCTTGTATCCCTTCACCCGCGACGGGAGGATCGACGCCTCCCAGGCCGCGGCGGGGACTTCGAATCCCGCCAGCTGCCCGACGACTTCCGCCACGCCCCGCGGCCCCTCCAGGCGATGCTCCTCGTCCACGTGCTGCCAGCAGCCCAGGAACCGCAGGAACTCCGCCGCCGTGACCGGCTCGATCTCCTTCCGCAGCCGCTCCAGCGTGTACCGGTGGATCCGCGCCAGCAGCCGCCGGTCGCACCAGCCCGCACGCCCCTCGAACCGCCCCCGCAGCACGACTCCCCGCCTCTCCAGCTCCAGGAGGGCCGGATCGTCGCTCTCGATCGGCCCCAGGGCCTCCAGCCGGCCGCGGATCACGTCGACCGGATCGCGCGAGGCCTCCGCCGCGAACCATCGGTCGCCCTCGCGCACGACGCGCCCCGCCGCCGCCAGCTCGTCGATCCACGTCTGCCACGGCCGCGCTTCTTCGACGGTTACGTAGCCCATCCAGAGAAGCGCCTCGTGGACCTCCTCGACGTTCTCGGGCCGCGGCCACGCCTCCTCGCGGACCTTCGCGATCGCCTCCAGATCGAGCGCGCCCAGCTCGTCGGCGCTCTTCACGTCGAGCGTGCGGCGCGAAATCACCGCCTGGGTCCGCCGCTCCTCGAGCGGCGCGTCGTCCAGGAACGCGTAGGGCGCCGCGTTCAGGATTCCCATCGCGAACGGCGACGGCTCCAGCGTGTCGACCGAGCGGCGCTCGATCTTCCCTTCGCGCAGGTCGCGCAGCACCTGGAGGAAGCCGCCGACGTCCATCGCCTCGTTCAGGCAGTCCTCGATCGTCTGGCGGACGATCGGATGGTCCATCGGGACGTCGATCGGCCCGCCCGCCAGCGTCTCGGGACACGCCGCCGCCTGGGGGAACGCCTGGACCAGCCAGTCGTTGGCCCGCATCCGGATCAGCGGCGCGGGGACCTTCTTCCCGCTGGTCATCCGCTCGACGAGCAGCGACCGGGTCACGTTCCACCGCCACCGCACCTCGAACATCGGCGCCGCGAGCAGCGCCTGGATCAGCGTCTCCCGCGCGGTGTTCGGATGGAGGTAGTCGAAGACCTCGGCCAGCTCGAAGCTGTGCTGCGGACCCAGGGAAATGACGATCGCCTCCTCGTTCGCCGCCGCCTGAAGCTCGAACCCGAAGCCGACGCAGAACTTCTTCCGCAGCGCCAGGCCCAGCGCCCGGTTGATCCGACCGCCGAACGGCGCGTGGAGGACGAGCTGCATCCCGCCGGTCTCGTCGAAGAACCGCTCGAGGATCATCCGCTTCTGCGTCGGCGCGCCGCCCAGCGTCTTCCGGCCGGCTGCGACGTACTCCGCGACCTGCCGCGCGGCACCCTCCGTCATCCCGGTCTCGCGCATCACCCACTCGGCGTCGACGCACGCCTCGCGGATGTCGCCGATCTCCGACGACAGCTCCGCCGTCCGGGCCGGCGACTCGCCCGTCCAGAACGGGAGCGTCGGCGGCTGGCCCTTGGCGTCGGCCACCCGGACGATCCCGGGCTCGACCTTGAGGATCTTCCACGAAGTGTTGCCGAGCTGGAAGATGTCGCCCTGGTTCGACTCGATCGCGAAGTCCTCGTTCACGCTGCCGACCGGGCTGCCGTCGGGCTCCATCACCACCTGATAGTCGGCGGTGTCGGGGATCGCTCCGCCCGACATGATCGCCGTCAATCGCGCACGCTTGGTGGCGAGGACGCGGCGGCCGACGCCGTCGCGGTGAAGCAGCGCCCGACGGCCGTCCGAGTGGAGGTCGATCACGCTATCGAAGTCCTCGCGCGGCAGGTCGCGGTACGGCCACGCGCGGCGGAACTGCGCGAAGAGCTTGTCCTCCTCCCACGATCCGGGCACGCAGGCGGCGACCACCTGCTGCGCGAGAATGTCGAGCGGCGCGGGCGGCTGCGGGGTGCGGTCGAGGACGCCCTTGCGGATCGCCCTCAGGATCGCGGCCGACTCCACCAGCTCGTCGAGCGTGAGGGCGAAAATGCGGCCCTTCGGGGTCTTGCGGAGCGCGTGGCCCGCGCGGCCCGTGCGCTGGAGAAAGGTGGCGATCGACCGCGACGCGCCCACCTGGATCGCGAGGTCCACGTCGCCGACGTCGATGCCGAGTTCGAGCGACGCGGTGGCGACGAGCGCCCGCAGCTTCCCCTCCTTGAGCCGCTGCTCCGCGTCGAGCCGGTGCTTCCTCGACAGGCTGCCGTGATGGCTCGTCACGGCCTCCTCGCCCAGGATCTTGGTCAGCCGCGCCGCGATGCGCTCGGCCATCTTGCGGGTGTTGACGAAGACGAGCGTCGTCTTGTGCGACGTGATCAGCTCCGCCATCCGGGCGTAGATCTCCTCCCAGACTTCGTGGGAGCAGACGGCCGTGAGGGGCGATTTCGGCACCTCGACGCCGAGGTCGAGCTCGCGCAGGTGGCCGATGTCGACGAGGGCGCAGTCGCGGTCCTTCCCCACCAGGAACCGGGCGACGTCCTCGAGCGGCTTCTGGGTCGCCGAGAGGCCGACGCGCTGGAAGCCGCCGGTCAGCGCCTCGAGCCGTTCGAGCGAGAGGGCGAGGTGGGAGCCCCGCTTGTCGCGCGCGAGGGCGTGGATTTCGTCGACGATGACGGTCTTGACCGTCGAGAGCATGCGCCGGCCGCCATCGGTGGTCAGGAGGATGTAGAGCGACTCGGGGGTCGTGACCAGGATGTGGGGCGGCCGCTTCGTCATCGAAGCGCGGTCCTTGGCGGACGTGTCGCCCGTCCGCACAAGGACGCGCACCGATGGGAGAAAGGGATCGGTGGCCGTGATTTCGGCCAACGGGAGAGAGAGATTCTTCTGAACGTCGTTGCCGAGCGCCTTGAGGGGCGAGATATAGAGGATCTGCGTCTCGTCCGGCAGGTAGGGGCCCTGGCGGAAGAGGGCGTCGATCGCCGACAGGAACGCGGCGAGCGTCTTGCCCGATCCCGTGGGGGCGGCGATCAGGACGTTCTTCCCCTCGCGGATCCGAGGCCAGCCTTCCCGCTGAGGAGGCGTGGGCTCCCCCAGCCGCGTGGCAAACCAGCTCTTCACCGCCGGATGGAACGCCTCGAGCAGCATGTCCCCATTCTACGCATCTCCTGCGTCAAGATGTGACACACCCGGCAAATCGAAGAAGTCGATTTGACGGCTGCGATATAATTACCCGTGGCCATCATCCTGACCGACGTGATCGTCGGAGAGGGTCTGGCTACCCCCGACCAGGTCCGCGCGGCGCTGGCGACTTGCGGGAAGGATGAATCGCGCCTCCCCTCGGCGCTGGCCGCCAAGGGGCTCCTCTACGGCGAAAAACTCGAAGCCCTCTACGATCTCGCCGCCTGCCGCGCGTCCGAGGACGCGGAGGGCGCCGGAGCCGCCAAGGCCCGGCTGCGACGTCCTCCCGTGCCGCTTCCGCCGCAGGCCCCGACTCCGCCCGACCTCGCGGAGGCCCAGAAGGATCCCGCCCGCTCGCTGGGCCCCTTCACCCTGATCCGGGAGATCGGCCGCGACGCGACGAGCATCGTCCATCGGGCCTGGCGCGCCGATTCCGGAGGCCTGTTCGCCGTAAAGGTGTTCACGACCGAGGGTAACGACGAACGGGCCCGAGCCGCCCTCCAGGTCGCGGGAAAGCTCCACCATTCGCGCATCGTCCGCTTCCTCGACTCGGGCAGCGTCGACGGCCGGACCTGGCTCTCCATGGACCTCGTCGAGGGGCGGTCGATGGCCGAGTGGCTCCGGAAGGAACCGATCCCCTGGCAGATGGCCGCCCAGGCCGTCGCCGACGGCGCGCTCGCCGCCCAAAGCGCCCACGATCACGCGCTTTTCCACCGGGACCTCCGGCCCGCCTCGATCCTGCTCGATCCGTCAGGCCACGCGTTCCTGCTCGACTTCGGCCTCGCCCGCGACTCGGAAGATTCGTCCCAGGACTTCCCCCTCTACCGGAGCCCGGAACAGGTCGAAGGCCGGATCAAGGACGTCGACGGCCGCAGCGACGTCTACGCCCTCGGCTGCACGCTCTACCATGCCGTCACCGGCGCCCCGCCGTTTCCTCTCGGCGATTTCGGTGCGTTCTTCGACCGGATGCGCACCGAGCGGCCCGAACCCCCGTCGAAGAAGCTGCCCGGCCTTCCTCCCGAGCTCGACGCCATCATCCTCCGCTGCCTCGAAAAGAAGCCCGGCGACCGCTACGGCCGCGCCTTCGACCTCGCGGTCGACCTCAAGCGGATCCTCCGCGGACTCCGGCCCCACACGGCGCCCCCCGCGCCGCTCGCCCGCCGCAAGGGGCCCGAGACCGACGAACTCACGGGCCTGAAAAGCCGCCGCTCGTTGCTGCGCCAGCCGCCCGCGCCCCCTTTCTCGGTCGTCCTGTTCGACGTCGACCAGATCCGCGCGCTGAACGAACGCGAAGGGCGCGACGGCGCCGACCTCCGTCTCCGCAAGATCGCGGGATTGTTCGCCGACGCGCCCGGCATGGCCGCCGCGCGATGGGGCGGCGACTCGTTTCTCTGCCTGCTCCCCGGCGTCGACCGGGCCGCCGCGACCGCCTTTGCGGAGAAGATCCGCGCGGCCGTGCCCCCCCTCGGGGTGACGCTCTCGGCAGGCGTGGCCGACACCCTCGGCGACGCACGCGCCGCGCTCGCCCGGGCGAGGAACCGGGAGACGCCGACCTCGCTCCCCTCCCCGACGTTTCTCGGTCGCGAGGCCGAACTGACCGCGGCCGGCTACCTGATCGAGATCCTCAAGCGCGGCCAGCCGGCGATGATGATGATCGAGGGCGAGCCGGGGTCGGGCAAGACGCGCCTGCTGGCCGAGATCGCCGCCAGGGCGGCCGCCTCCGGCGTCATCCCCGTCGCGGTGACGTGCGACGACTCGAAGCGCGGCCTTCCCGGCAACGTCCTCCTGTCGCTGATCCAGGGATACTTTTCGTCGCGCGATGCCTCCCGGAATGCGCTTCGGGAGAAGCTTCCGAAGCCGCAGCGCTACGTCCTCCGCGACGCGGCGCCCTGCTTCCGTTCCTGGGCGCCCGAGCTGCCGGCGCCCGATCCCCGCGACGTCCCTACCCATCTCGCGTTGGCCCTCGACGCCGCGCTCCGGGCGATGGCCGCCGAGACGCCGCTCCTGCTGGTACTCGACAACGCGCCGGCCGGCGACGGCCTGTCGTTCACGATCCTCCGCGACGCGATCCGTAGCGGTGCTCTTCCGCTGGGGATCGCGCTGGCCCTCAAAGGACCGTTCGCCCAGCTCGACGAAAAGTCCTTCGATCCCACGCTGCTGGTCCTGTGGTTCGAAGCGGGCCGCCGGGGCGCCGCGAAGCTGCTCCGCACGGCGCCGCTCCCGCCCGACCACATCAAGTCCCTCGTCGGCCCGGGGCGGCCCGACGGGCTTGCCGAGCGTCTCGTCGAAGCGGCGCGCGGCAATCCGCTCTACGTCGAAACCGCGCTTCGACTCGGCAAGACCGATCTCCCCGCGTCGCTCGACGAGGCGGCGCTGCAGCTCTGCGATACCCTCCCCCCCGCGGTCGCGGAGTTCCTCGGGCAGGCCGCCCTGATGGGCGCGGCCATCGACGTCGACGCGCTTCAGGCCCTGGGCCCGTGGCGCGAGCCCGAAGTGATGGACCTCCTCGACCTCCTGGAGGAGCGAGGCCTCGTGAAGAGCGGCCCCCTGGGCACGTTTGCGTTCGCTGCGGGAACGTTCCGCGAGGTCCGGCTGAAGTCGATCGCTCCGGCCCGCCTGCCGGAGATGCGGCTGAAGTTGTCCCAGGTCCTGACGGATCTCTATGGGACCGGGCTGCCCGATCCTCCGGCGCTGCCTCCGCCGCCCGCGCCGGCGCTGCCTCCGCCGCCCGCGCCGGCGC
>Ga0134121_10000378_pt1 | contig 51690 bp, 45 predicted proteins | sample KB301_FD_96463 | JGI IMG/M metagenome (GOLD analysis project Ga0134121, IMG submission 96463) | Terrestrial soil microbial communities without Nitrogen fertilizer from Kellogg Biological Station, Michigan, USA - KB3-0-1 | ecosystem: Environmental > Terrestrial > Soil > Unclassified ...
CACGTTGCGACGTGAACGCGACGCGGCGCGCGGCGAGGCCGCCGAGGGACGCAAGGCGCTGGCGGCGCTGCAGGCCGAGACCCGTGCGCTCGAGCGCGATCGGCAGGGGGCGCGCGAAGCGCAGACGGAGCTCGACATCCTGCGCGAGGAGCGTCAGGCCGTGCGCGGCCGCGTGACGCGCATGCTGGAAATGATGGCGGCCCTCGACGAGTCCGAGGTCGAGGTCCGTTCGGACCACTGAGGTTCGCCGATGACGGAGGGACACATGGACCGTCCGAGCAGCCACCTCGTCCAGGTCGAGATCTACGGCCAGTCGTACAACCTGCGCGGTGAAGGCGCGACCGCCTACCTCCAGGAGCTGGCGAGTTACGTCGACCGCAGGATGCGCGAGGTCGCCGAAGCGACCGCGACGGTCGACTCGCTGAAGGTCGCGATCCTCGCGGCGCTGAACATCGCCGACGAGAGCCAGCGTGGCCGACCCCCCGCGGTCGATGTCGTCCCGGGCGGCGCCGATCGACTGGGCAGGATGATCGACACGCTCGATCGCTGCCTTGCAAGTGCGTGATGTGCGGAGTTCGTCCGGAGGGTCTTGACGACGTGGACGCGGGGACCTAGCATTCCGGCGGGTCAACTGTCCCCTGCGCGGTGCGTGATGGCTGGGAATTTTTGAGCCAACACTATTTGAACTGGGAGTCGGCGTCCGATCGTGGTGTGCCTCCCTCCTGCAGGGAGACCTGAAGCGAAGGCCCGGTTCCTCGTCTGGTTAGCCAGGTTCAAATAGTTTCCTCCACACGGCCTCGCGGGGGTCCCCTGACCCCGCCTGTCGCGGCGCCTCGTGGCCGCGCCCCGTGTTCCGTCCCCCATCCCCTCCCGTCATCGCTCCCGGATTTCCGTCCCTGGAGGCCGACGTGCTGGCGGTTCTGGTATCCATCCTCCTTGTCGCGGGCCTGGCCGTGGTGGCGCTGCTCGTGCGGCGCGCGGCGCGGACCGCCCTGGCTCGCGCGCGCGAGCGCGCCGAGGCCCTGGAACAGGACGCCGAAAGCCGCGCCCGCGTCCGCCTCAAGGAGGTGGACCTGGAGATCGAGGAGCGGCGCGCCGCCGCCGAATCCCAGTCCGAGCAGCAGTCCCGGCAGAAGCGCCAGGACCTCCAGCGCCTCGAAGAGCGTCTGCGCGAGCAGGAGCGCAATCTCCAGCGCCGCCTCCAGCTCCTGAGCCAGAAGGAGGGCGAGCAGCAGACGCGCGACACCGGGCTGAAAGAGCGTGAGACCGTGCTCGGCGAGCGGGAGCGCGAAGTGCAGGCCGCCGTGGCGCGGCAGCGCGCGGCGCTGGAGCGCATCGCGGGCCTCACCGCCGCCCAGGCGCGGCAGGAGCTGGTGCAGCAAATCGAGGGCGAAGCGCGTCACGAGTCCGGACAGCTGGTCCGGCGCATTGAAGAGGAAGCGCGCGAGGGCGCCGTCGCGACCGCGCGCCGCATCGCGGCCGAGGCGCTGCAGCGACTGCCGACCGGCGAGATGGTCGACAACGTCGTCTCCGTCGTGAAACTCCCCAACGAGGAGATGAAGGGCCGGATCATCGGTCGCGAAGGGCGCAACATCCGCGCTCTCGAGATGTGCACGGGCGTCGACCTGATCGTCGACGAGACCCCGCAGGCGATCGTCCTGTCGTGCTACGACCCGTTCCGGCGGGCGGTGGCGCAGACGGCCCTGGAGCGGCTCATCGAGGACGGCCGGATCCACCCGGCGCGAATCGAAGAGGTGGTCGCCAAGGTGCAGGCGGACCTCGAGGAGGGGCTGGAGGCGGCCGGGGAGTCGGCGGCGTTCGACCTCGGGCTGACCGGTCTTCCCCCGCGCCTCACCCGGCTGCTCGGCCGGCTGAAGTATCGCGTCGTCACCGGATACAACCTGCTCGGGCACTCCGTCGCGGTCGCCCGGCTGGCGCAGCAGATGTCGGCGCTTCTCGGCGCGCGCGGCGAGGTGACGTTGCGGGCCGGTCTGCTGCACGAGATCGGCCAGGTCGAGGACGGCGGCTCGTCCGTGACCCATCCCCTTCTGGTCAGCGCCGATCTCGCCGCCAAGTACGGCGAGGAGGCCGCCGTGGTCCAGGCGATCCGCGCCTTGCACCAGCCCGGGGCCGAGCCGTCGGTGGAGGCCGTCCTCCTGAAGGTGGCCGAGCGCGTCGTCATCGGCCGCCCCGGCGAGCGCGACGACAACCTCGACGTCTTCATCGAGCGCCTCAAGCATCTCGAGGAGATCGCCGCCTCGTTCAGCGGCGTCGGACGCGTGTTCGCCATGCGCGCCGGCAAGGAGGTGCGCGTCATCGTCGAGCCGGTGTCGGCCAACGACGCCGACGTGGTCTGGCTGTCGAAGGACATCTCGAAGCGGATCGCCCGCGAGGTCCAGTACCCGGGCACCGTCCGGATCAGCGTCATCCGGGAGACACGCGCCGTGGACTACGCCACCTAGGGGCACGCATGCGCGCTCTCCTGATCGGCGACGTCAACGGCCGCCCGGGACGGCGGATGGTGCAGACCTGTCTCCCGCGTCTGATCGTCGAGCATGGCGTCGATCTGACGGTGGCCAACGTGGAGAACGCCGCCGACGGCTTCGGGATCACGCCCGACCTCAGCGAGCAGCTGCTGGGCACCGGCATCGATTGCATGACGTCCGGCAATCACATCTGGGACAAGCAGGAGATCCTCGACTACATCGTCTCGCAGCCGCGTCTGCTGCGGCCCGAGAACTACCCCGCCACGGCCCCCGGCCGCGGCGTCTGGCTCGGCGCCACGCCCGGCGGCGTCCCGGTGGCGGTCGTCAACCTGATGGGTCGCGTCTTCATGCCGCCCTGCGACGACCCGTTTCGCGCGATCGACGCCGTGCTGGCCCGTCTGGCGGGCCGCGCCCGCGTCGTCCTGGTCGACATGCACGCCGAGGCGACCTCCGAGAAGCAGGCCATCGCCGCGCATCTCGACGGCCGCGTCTCGGCGGTCGTCGGCACGCACACGCACGTGCAGACCGCCGACGAAACGATCCTCCCCGGCGGCACCGCCTACCTCACCGACCTCGGCATGACCGGCCCGTACGATTCGGTGATCGGCATCGAGAAGGACCTGGCGCTGCGGAAGTTCCTCACCGGGATGCCGGTGCGGTTCTCCATCGCGAAGAAGGACGCCCGCCTCTGCGGGGCCGTCGTCGACATCGACGAGTCGACGGGCCGCGCCCGGAGCATCACCCGAATCCAGATCCGCTCCTCGCAGGCGGAGGGCGCGGGGGGCGCCGATGCGTAGCCTGTTCGACGCCCCCGAGCCGCCGGCCGGCCGGCCCGAGCGCCGCGTCCTGACGGTCAGCGAGCTCAACGCCTGGGCCCGTGCGACTCTCGAGGCCGAGATCCCGCTCGTCTGGGTCGAGGGCGAGATCAGCAATCTGCGGCGCTATCCGAGCGGTCACACCTATTTCACCCTCAAGGACGCCGACGCGCAGGTGTCGGCGGTCCTGTTCCGGGGACAGTCGGGCTCGGTCCGCTTCCGTCCCGAGGACGGCATGAAGGTCCTGGTGCGCGGCCGCGTCGGGCTCTACGAGGCGCGCGGCTCCTTCCAGATCGTGGTCGACGGGATGGAGCCCGCCGGTCTGGGCGCCCTGCAGCTCGCGCTCGAGCAGCTCAAGGCCCGGCTGCTCGCGGAGGGTCTTCTCGACCCGGCGCGCAAGCGACCGCTCCCGCTGCTTCCGCAGTGCATCGGCGTGGTGACCTCGCTGCGCGCCGCGGCGCTGCGGGACGTTCTGCGCGTCCTCGAGCGCCGCTTCGCCGCCGTGCGGGTGGTGATCGCGCCGGTGCGCGTGCAGGGCGAAGGCTCGGCGAAGGAGATCGCCGCCGGGGTTCGCGCCCTCAACGGGCTCGGTGGAATCGACGTGCTCATCGTCACCCGCGGCGGCGGTTCGATCGAGGACCTCTGGGCGTTCAACGAGGAGGTCGTGGCGCGCGCCATCGCGTCCTCGACGATCCCGGTGATCTCCGCCGTCGGCCACGAGACCGACGTGACTCTGGCCGACCTGGTCGCCGATCTGCGCGCCCCCACACCTTCCGCGGCGGCCGAGATGGTGGTCGTCTCGCGGCGCGACATGATCGATCGCGTGACGGCGCTGCGCGTCCGGCTGGCCGCCTCGACCCGCCTCCGCCTCGGGGAGGCGCGCCGGCGTCTCGACCGCCTGGCCGCCGCGCGCGGCCTCGTGGACGTCGAGCGGCGGGTGCGCGATACGATGCTCGAGGTCGACGACCTGGGGGCGCGGTTGCGCGGCCGGCTCGACGCGCGACTGCGGGACACGCGTCACAGGCTGGCGATCCTGGCGCAACGGATGACGCCGGCGCGCCTGGCCGAGCGTGTCGCCTCGCGACGCTCGCGCAACGCGGACCTCTCGGGGCGGCTCGCGTTCGCGGCCCTCGGCCGCGTCCAGCGCAGCGGCCAGCGGCTCGGAGGCCTGCTGGGACGCCTGCGGGCGCTGTCTCCCCTCGAGGTCCTGGCGCGCGGTTACGCCGTCTGCTACGCCGTCCCCGGCGGCGCGATCCTCAAGAACGTGTCCGGCGCCGAAGTCGGCGACCGGGTCCGCGTGCGGCTGCATCGCGGCCGGCTCACCTGCGAAGTGAAGGAGGTCGACGATGTCCCGCCCGACGAAACGATCTAAGGAGCCCGGCTTCGAATCGGCGCTGCAGAGGCTGGAGGAGATCGTCCGCACGCTCGAGGAGGGCGACCTGCCGCTCGAGACCTCGCTGCGTCTGTTCGAGGAAGGGGTCGGGCTGACGCGTCAGTGCTCGGTCCGGCTGGAGGAGGCCCAGCGTCGCATCGAGGTCCTGGGGCGGGGGGCCGACGGCGAGCCGGCGCTGCGCCCGCTCGAGGCCGCCGACACCGGTGACACGGATGGGGACGCCGGAGTCGACGACGGCGACGACGGGGGCCGGTGATGCCGGGACGGGAGTGGATGGAGTCGGACCGCCGAATGGTCGACGCAGCGCTGCGCAGATTCCTGCCGCGCCCCGGACGGGTGCCCCCGACGGTCCGGCGGGCGATGATCTATTCCCTCTTTCCGGGAGGCAAGCGGCTCCGTCCGGTGCTCGCCATCGAAGCCTGCCGCGTGGTCGGTGGCCGGGTCCCCGAGGTCCTCCCCGCCGCGGCCGGGCTGGAGATGATCCACACCTACTCTCTCATCCACGACGACCTGCCGGCCCTCGACAACGACGACCTGCGGCGCGGCCGGGCCGCGAGCCATCGGATGTTCGGCGAGGCGATGGCGATCCTCGCCGGGGACGCGCTGCTCACCCACGCCTTCGAGGTGATGGCCTTCCATCCGCTCGCCGCGCGCCTGGCGAGCCGGAAGATCGACGCCATGTCGATCCTGGCGCGCGCGGCCGGGGTGCACGGCATGATCGCCGGCCAGGTGATGGACCTTGAGGCGGAGGGCCGGCCGTTCACGCACACGCGGCTCCTGCGCATCCACCGCGGCAAGACCGGGGCGCTGATCAGCGCCGCCCTGCAGATGGGCGCCATCATGGGCGGCGGTCGCCCGCGACAGATCCAGGCGCTGCGGATCTACGGCGAAGGGGTCGGGCTCGCGTTCCAGATCATCGACGACATCCTCGACCTGGAGGGCAGCGCCGAGGGACTCGGGAAGTCGGTCGGCAAGGACCAGCGCGATCAGAAGGCGACCTTCCCGGCCCTGCTCGGCGTCGCGGCGTCGCGCCGCCGGGCCGAACGGGCCGCGCGGACGGCGATCGCGGCGCTGCGTCCCTTCGGCCGGCGCGCCGATCGGCTCGCCGATCTGGCGCGTTACGTCGTGGAGCGCGCCCGCTGACCGGGGAGGGCCCGACCGGCGGCCGGAAGCGCGAGCGCCTGGATCGACTGTTGGTGGAGCGGGGTCACGCCAAGAGCCGCGAGCGCGCGCAGGCGCTGGTCCTGGCGGGGCGGGTGCGGGTCGACGGGCGGCCGGCCGGCAAGCCCGGGATGACGGTCGCGACCGAAGCCGCGCTCGAGGTGACCCAGCCCGATCACCCGTTCGTCGGGCGGGGCGGGGTCAAGCTCGAAGGAGCGCTGACGCGTCTGGGGCTGGACCCGTCGGGGCGGACCGCAATCGACGTGGGCGCCTCGACGGGGGGGTTCACGGACTGCCTCCTCCGGCGCGGCGCGCGGCGCGTCCTGGCTCTCGACGTCGGAAGCGGCCAGCTGGACTGGTCGTTGCGCAACGACCCGCGGGTGACGGTCCTGGAGGGGATCAACGCGCGCCATCTCAAGGCCGGCGACCTGCCCGAGACACCCGGGCTGGCCGTCGTCGACGTCAGCTTCATCTCGCTGCGACTGATCCTGCCGGCGCTCGCGCCGCTCTTGGCGCCGGGGGCCGACGTCGTGGCGCTGGTCAAGCCGCAGTTCGAGGTCGGACGCGGCGAGGTCGGGCCCGGCGGCATCGTGCGCGACGCCGCGCTCCACCGCTCCGCGGTCCTGCGCGTGGCGCGCGAGGCGGCGCGCATCGGATGCCAGGTTGTGGGAGGATGCCCTTCGCCGATCGCGGGGGCGGAGGGGAATCGCGAGTTTTTCCTGCATCTGAGAACCGGGGCGGCCGCCGCCGCTCCCGACCTGGACGCCCTCGTGGGGGGGATCGTCGATGGCTGACACGGAACGACCGCACCGGATCCGCAGAATCCTGATCGTCGGCAAGCGGGACAGCCAGCCGGCGCGACCCGCCATCAGGCGGCTGGCGCGCATGGCCGAGGCGCGCGGCATCGACGTCGTGTTCGACGAGCATACGGCGGCCGCGCTGCAGGGCCGGCGGCGCCCCGGGCGGGCGGCCCGCGCGGCGCGCGCCGACCTGTGCGTCGTGGTCGGCGGGGACGGGACCCTGCTCTCCGCGGCACGCTCGATCGCGGGCCGCCCGATCCCGATTCTCGGGGTCAACCTGGGCGGGCTCGGGTTCATGGCTGAGACCGGGCCGGAGGAGGCGCCGTCGGTCTTCGCCGAAGTCCTGAAAGGACGATTCGACGTCGGCCGGAGGATGACTCTCGACGCGACCCTGACGCGGGCCGGCCGGACCGTGGCTAGGCAGTCGGTCCTCAACGACGTCGTCATCAGCAAGAGCGCGCTGGCCCGGATGATCGAGCTCAAGGTGATCATCGACCGCAACATGGTGACCCATTACCGCGCCGACGGCCTGATCGTCTCCACCCCGACCGGCTCGACCGCCTACTCGCTGTCGGCCGGAGGACCGATCATCCACCCCGAGATGGACGCCCTGCTGATCGCGCCGATCTGCCCCCACACCCTCACCATGCGCCCGCTGGTCGTGCCGGCGGCGGCGCAGGTGGAGATCGTTCTCCAGACCGGCGACTCGGAGGTCTACCTGACGCTGGACGGCCAGGTCGGATATCCCCTGCGGTCCCGGGATCGGGTGCGGGTGAAACGCGGGACGCGGCCGGTGCTGATGGTCCGCACGCGGCGCCGCAACTATTTCGAGGTGCTGCGGCGCAAGCTGCGCTGGGGCGAGCGCTAGTTGCCTGACCGAGGCTTGCGCGCGGGGGCGGGTTTCTTCGTCGGTGCCGGCGCCGGCTTCGCCGCGGCGGGCTGCGACGGCGCGGTCGGCGGCGGGGCCGGATTGCTCAGGAGCGCGACGGGACCGAACTGCGCCGCCATCGCCTGGTCGGCCTCGGCGGCCGACTTGTGCTGATCGACCAGGGCGTTGAGCGCCTTCTTCATGTCCTCGGAGCCCTTGTCGTTCCGGCAGGTGCAGACGCTCAGGGTGAGATTGCAGCCGCAGACGCAGCGATAGCGCTCCGCGAGCACGCTGGCCTCGGGGGAGAGCCGGGTCGGGACCTGGGCGGCGATGGCGGTCCCCTGCGGCGCCGTGCCGGCCTCGCCGGCCGCCGGGGCCGCGCCGGACGGGGCGGCTCCGGCCGGGCCGGGATTCGCGCCGGCGGCGGGCGCGGCCGCGGGCGCGGGGGACGTGGCAGGCTCCAGCCCGGGCGTCGGCGACGTCAGCCCGCGGCGGTAGAGCGCGAAGGCCACCAGCCCGACAAGGATGATGGCGCCGGCGATGGCGGCCATCGGGACGGGACGATTCTGGGGCGCCCCGGATGGCGTCTCCCCGCCCGTCGATCCGTCCTGCTGCGGCGTCTCGTCCATGTACCGGCGTCTCCCGTGAAAAAGGGGCGCATTATACCAGAGCGCCGCGCGCGGCCGCGGCACGCGACGCCGCGCGGTCGTGTGGCATCATAGCCGCGGACGCCGGCTCGTCCCGGGAGGAACGATGCTCGACAGGCTCAAGGAGGATCTCAAGGAGGCGATGCGCCGCAGCGACGCCGTCGCGGTCGGGACGATCCGGATGCTCATCTCCCAGATGCAGTACGCGCGCATCCAGGCGGGCAAGGACCTCGGGGAGGACGACGTGCTCGCGCTCCTGCAACGGGCGGTCAAGACGCGCCGCGATTCGATCGAGCAGTTCGAGAAGGGCGGCCGCGCCGACCTGGCCGCCAAGGAGCGCGCCGAGATTGTCGTTGTCGAGCGCTACCTGCCGGCGGCGATGGGCTCCGAGGACATGACGAAGGCGGTCGACGTCCTCCTCGCCGAGCTCGGCATCACCGAGAAGAAGGACCTGGGCCGGGCCATGAAGGAGTTCATGGCGCGCCATCGCGGGCGCGTCGACGGCAAGACCGCCAGCGCCCTCATCGCCTCGCGCCTGAAGTAGGCCGCTGGTGCCGGCGACTCCCGCACCCCGTTCGGCGGCGCCGGTCCGCGACACCGGCGCGGGTCGCGCCGCCGCACTCGCCGCGCTCGGCGCCCTGGTCCTGGCGCTGAACGTCACGCCGATCACCAACAACGATCTGTTCCTGCACCTGCGCACCGGCGCCCTGGTCCTCGAGACCGGTCACGTCCCGCGCGTCGACGACTATTCGGCACTGGCGGCGGGACGTCCGTTCGTCGCCCACGAGTGGCTGGCCGGAGTCCTGTTCCGTCTCGTCGAGGTGGCGGGAGGCGGGCTGGGGCTCGATGCAATCATCCTCATGAAGTGCGCCGTCGCGCTGCTCGTCGCGTTCGCGCTCTACGCCGCGGCCCGCCTCTGGGGTGCGTCCGCGGAGGTGGCGCTCCCCTGCCTGGCTCTGGTGATGATCCTGGCGGCGGCGCGGTTCCTGGAGCGGCCGCACATCTTCGCCTGGCTCCTGCTCGCGATCACGCTGGTCGTCCTGGCGCGGCGCTCGTCGCGCCGGGGCTCCGGGCGGTCCGGCCGCGGTCTGCTCGTGCTGCTGCCGATCCAGGTCCTCTGGGCGAACCTGCATGGCAGCTTCTTTCTCGGGCCGGCCATCGTCCTGCTCGCGGCGTCGGGCCGGCTCCTCGAAGCGTCCGGTGTCCTTCCCTGGACGCGCGGCGCCGGCCCCGACGAGTGGCGGGCCTCGCTGCGCGAGGCGGCGCGTCTGGCCGGTCTTTCGGTCCTCCTCGTGGTCTGCTGTCTCCTGAACCCCTATGGCGCGGCCCTGCTGCGCTTTCCGTTCGCGCTGACCGGCAGCGCGTTCATGGGGCTGATTTACGAGTGGCAGCCGCCCTACACCGCCCCGTTCCGCACCACCTACATGGCGCTCTACTACGTCGTCTGGGCGATCCTCGGGGCGGCCGTCCTGCTCACCGCCGGTCGCCGCTCGCGCCGCGGCATGGCGCCGCCCGATCTCGCCTTCCAGGGGCTCCTGTTCGTCGCCTTCCTGGCGCTCTCGCTCCGCATGAACCGCAACGTCACCGACTTCGCGCTCGCCACCGTTCCCGGGGTCAGCGCCACGCTCGGCTGGCTGGTCGCGGCGCGCTCCGGCACGCTCTCCCCGCCCGACGCCGCCGGGCGCGATCGGCGCGTCCTGCGCTGGGTGACCGGAGTCCTGATCGGACTGGCCGTCTGGTTCGCTCTCGCCGGGTATCCCTACAGCCCCTCGGGACGCCGCGAGTTCGGCCTCGGGGTCGGCCGCACCATCCCGGTGGCCGCCGCCGACTACCTCGAGCGCACCGGCGTACGCGGCAACGGGTTCAACACCTATGGCTCGGGCGCCTATCTCATCTATCGGTTCCACCCCGCCGTCCGGGTGGCGATGGATTCGCGCAACGACGTGTACGGCGAGGCGCTCTATGCCGACTACACGCGCGCCCTCGCCTCGGCGGACGATCTCGCGGCGATGCTGGCCAGGCTGCACGCGTCGTTCCTGTTCATCGAGTGGCCGCAGTCGGGGATCGCGTCCACGGCGCAGGCGATCCGCTCCGTGCCGGGGGGTTGGCGGCCGGTCTACTTCGACGACGCCGCGGTCGTCTATCTGAGCGAATCGGGACCGTACGCCGCCCTCGCCCGGCGCGATCGCTACGAGCTGCTCGATCCGGCGCTCTTTCGCCCGGGAGCCTGGACGCCGGACGAGGCGGCCGCCGCCGTGCGCGAGGCCGACCGGGCGGTGTCCGAAAGTGCCGGCTCCTACATCGCGCGGGTGATGCGGATCGAGGCGCTGCGCGGTGCGGGGCGCTCGTCCGAGGCGAGCGCCGACGAAGGGCGGATCGTTTCCGAGGATCCGCCCCTGGCGCATATCCACGCTCTGCTCGGGCTCGTCCACCTGGCGCGCGGAGAGAACGGCGAGGCCGAGGCGCGGCTGCGGCGATCGCTCCAGCTCAACCCCTACTCGGACGGGGTGCGCGAGGCCTACGCGCGCGCCGCCGGCGGACGCTGAGCGCGGCCCGGCCGCGGCGGGGGCACAGCGGCGTCCCCGCGGGGGCGCCGGTTTGATCTGGCCCGTACGACCGGCGGCCGGTATACTCCCGGCACCGCCCCCGGGAGGCGGATTGTCCCCATGAGAACAGCCATCATCTTTATTGCGGCCGGCCTGCTGCTGCCGTTCGCGGCCTGCGACCGCGGCGGGAACGACGAGGTGAAGATCCTCCCCGTCCACGCGGACGTCGCGGTGCCGCCGCCGAGCCTCTCCTCCGACGTCTTTCTTCAGAAGAGCGCCATGGACGTGACCACAACGGATGACGTGGTCGTGGTGGACGTCATGCTGCGCTCCACCGGCTCGCAGGCCTACAGCGCCCTGGCCCTCGACGTCATCTTCGACCCCGGTCTCCTGCAGATCAGCCGGATCGACTGGGCGTCCACGCCCCTCGGCGACTGCACGAGCTCCGGCACGTGCGTCCCTCTCTGCGAGAACAACGTCAGCCCGTCGTCCGCCGACCCGGCCAACACCATCGGCGACCTGGTGATCGGCGTGGCCCTGATCTCGGGTTGTCCCGGCGCGACGGCCTCGACGGCGACGCGCCTGATGACGCTCTGGTTCATCGCCACGACGGTGGGGAACAGTGACATCACTCTAAAGGACAACGGCCTCGGCGATTGTGGGATACTCAGCGCGGGTCTGCCGGTCGTCCCTGGCATTCCTTGCGACCCCGCGAGCGCGACAGTGACCGCGGCGCGTTAGGGCGGCCCGCACAGGGGGATCACTGATGGAAGAGAAAGTCGTCGCTCATTACCGGGATGGCCGCACGCTCCGGGGCACCACGCAGGACTTCCGGCCGGATACCGACCTGTTCCACCTGCTCCCGAGCGAGGGGGGCGGCATCCCGACCGCCGTCAAGATCAACGATCTCAAGGCCCTGTTCTACGTGAAGGACTACGGCTACATGCGGCGGCAGGTCGAGCGCTCCCATCGCTTCGGCGGATCGCAGCCGGGGTTGAAGACGATCGTCGAGTTCAAGGACGGGGAGCGGATCTGGGGGTTCACCGAGGAGTACACGCCGAGCGGCCAGGGGTTCTTCTTCACCCCGGCCAACCCCGAAGAGAACAACACGCGCATCTTCATCATCAACTCGTCCGTCAAGCAGATCACGTTCGAGGACTGAGGAGCCGCATCATGACGAACGTTTCGCGCGCCGGCCGATCGGGACGCCTCCCGCGCCTGCTGGTCGCCGGGCTCGCCCTGCTGGCCGCCCTGACGATCGCCCCCCCCGTGGGCGCCGAGGTGAACTCCGCCCGCTACAAATTCGAAGGCAACAAGTGGCTGTCGCTCGACCTGGCGGTCGACGAGGTGCGGACCGACGTCATCCGGTTCGACTGGCCCTCGGCGGTGCTCGGGGTCAAGAGCGGGTACAAGGCGGTCGTGAAGGTGGTGAACTCCTCGACGAAGCAGGTCTCAGCCGGCCTGGCCGTCGCCCTGTACGACGGCGACGGAAAACTGCTCGGCGCCGGGACGACGGGGACCAAAATCGGGACGATCGACCCGGGCGACAGCGCCGAGTTCACCGTCAGTTTCGATCACGTCATCGAGCGGCTGTCCCAGACCACCCAGTTCCAGATCGCGCTGCAGACCCGCTGAGCCGCAGGCTGCCGGCGCCGGTTGCCGCAGCCTGAACGCGGTCCCTATATTTCACCCGGGATCCGGCCGTCGCCGGACCATCCCGGGGAGGGACCCATGCTCGGAACCGCCCGTCTGCATCGAATGCTGCGCCCCGCGGTCCTCGCCGCGGCGGCCGTCTCGATCCTCTTCCCGCCGGCGGTGGCTTCGGCCGCCGACCTGTTCTACAACGCCACCATCGGGCTCAAGGTCAATGACGACGCCCGCTTCTTCCTGAACCTCACCAACGAGCACTACGCCGTTCCGGAGCCCACCGCGGTCGCCGTCGTCAAACGCTGCCCGCGGCCGCAGGACGACTATCCGGTGGTGATGCTCCTGGCGCGCGCCTCGGGGCGGAGCGCCGACGCCATCCTGTCGATGCGGCTCCACGGCGCGCCGTGGGTCGACGTATTCGCACGCTGTCAGGTCTCCCCCGACGTCCTGTTCGTCGGCATGGACCGCGATCCCGGGCCGCCTTACGGCCACGCCTGGGGATACTGGAAAAAGCACGATCACGGCGGCGACGCGCGCGCGGCCCTGTCGGACGTGCAGATCACCGACCTGGCGAAGCTGCAGATCGTGTCCGGCTACTATCACGTCAGCCCGTACACCGTCGTCGCCGAGCGCCAGCGCGGCTCGACGATCGAGCGCTACGCCGTGGTGCACGGACGCCCGGCGGGAGCGGTCGCGGCGAAGCAGGGCCATCCAGGTCACGGTCCCCGGCCCGAGCGTGGCGACGACGGGCACGGCCCGCACGACCAGGGTCATGGCCAGGGCCACGGCGCAGGTCACGGTCACGACCAGGGCCATGGCCACGACGACGATCACGGCCCCGACCCGAGGTAAGTCCGGCCGGCCCTTTCGCGTATGATGCCGGGGCGCCGGGAGGCTCGAGCCTCCCGGGAACGGCACGAGGTGACGCGATGGGGTTCTCCACCGACGCAATCCACGCCGGCGTCCGCCCCGACCCTTCCACGGGAGCGGTGATGACGCCGATCTACCAGACTTCGACCTACGCCTACGAAGGGCTGGGCCGGGGCAAGGGGTACGACTACGCCCGCACCATCAACCCGACGCGCTCGGCCCTGGAGGAGAACCTGGCGACGCTGGAGGGCGGCGTCGCGGCCTACGCCTTCGCCTCGGGGATGTCCGCCATCCACGCGGTCACCACGCTGCTCAAGGCCGGGGATCACGTCGTCGTGGGGAACAACGTCTACGGCGGCACCTACCGCCTGTTCGCGCGCGTGCTCGAGGACTTCGGGCTGCGCTTCAGCTACGTCGACACGTCGGTGCTGCAGAACGTCGAGTCCGCCCTGCGTCCCGAGACGCGCATGGTTTACATCGAGACTCCGACCAACCCGATCATGACGCTGACCGACATCGAGGCGACGGCCGCGCTCTGTCGCAAGCGCCGGCTGATCTCGGTGGTCGACAACACCTTCCTGACGCCGTTCTTCCAGCGTCCGCTGGCGCTCGGCGCCGACATCGTGGTGCACAGCACGACCAAGTACCTCAACGGCCATTCCGACAGTGTCGGGGGCGCGGCGATCCTGGCGCGCGCGGAGCACGCCGAGCGGATCAAGTTCGTGCAGAACTCCGCCGGCGCGATCCTGTCACCGTTCGACTCCTGGCTCGTCCTGCGCGGCATCAAGACGCTGCCGCTGCGGATGCGGACCCACGACGCCAGCGGCCGCGAGGTGGCGCGCTGGCTGGTCGGGCAGCCGAAGGTCGAGCGGGTCCTCTATCCCGGACTGCCGACCCACCCCCAGCACGACCTCGCGTCCCGACAGGCGACCGGCTTCGGAGGGATGATCTCGTTCGTGCTCAGGCCGGAGGTCGACGTGACCCGGTTCTTCGACTCGCTCCGTCTGTGCGCCATCGCCGAGAGCCTGGGCGGCATCGAGACGCTGGTCTGCCAGCCGTCGACCATGACCCACGCCTCGGTGCCGGAGGAGGATCGCAGGCGTCTCGGCCTCACCGATTCGCTGGTCCGGATCTCCGTCGGCTGCGAGGACGTGGAGGACATCGTCGCCGACCTGGCGTCCGCCCTCGCCCGGGCCTGAGTGGAGGACGGTGCGGCCGCAGCAGGGCCTTCGCGGGGTCTTGCTCCGTCCCGTGCGCGGCCGCTACAATGCCCCGCCGTTTTTCAGCGAAGGGAGAACTGTCATGACAAGGACCCGCCTCGCCGCCGCGCTCGCGGCGCTCGGCGTCGTTGTGTGCGTCGCCGGCACGCCCCTCCTGGCGCAGGAGGAGCCGGAGCTGATCCCGAAGGAGCAGGTCGCGCCTCCCGAGAAGCCGGCCCTCGACTCGACCCCGCCCGCCACCGCCACCGGTCCGCTGCGCGCGGCTCTCGACTTCAAACGCTGGCAGGAGATGACCGCGAGGGAGCGGCAGACGTTCGTGGAGGGGGCGATCCAGGCGCTCTCGTCGGTCACGCTGCGGCTTCGTGCCGACATGGAGACCGACGGCAAGGTGCCGCCCGAGAGCCTGGCGGCGATGGTCCGCTTCATGCACGAGCACTATCCACGCTTCCCCGCCACCATGTACCTGCGCGAGATGGACAGCATCTACATGCGGTCCGACGGGCAGAACCTGTCGATGAGCGAATGCTTCGATCAGGCGTTTCGCAGGATCAACGCGCGGTGAGCCGGTCGGCCGGCGTCAGGGGTTGTCGCGGCCGTGCTTGACGGACGTGCCGATCCAGGCGAGCGCGTTGGCCTCGCCGTCGGCCACGGGAAGTGCGAGGATTTCCGGGAGCTCGTAGGAGTGCAGCTCCTTGACCGTGCGTTTGACGTCGTCGAAGGCCGCGGCCGTCGTCTTGATCATCAGAAGCTGCTCCGCCTCGTTCCAGACCTTTCCCTTCCAGCGATAGACCGACCGGACCATCGGCACCATGTTCACGCAGGCCGCTTCCTCGCGCTCGACGAGCGCCTGGGCGATCGACATCGCTTCCTTCTCGGTGGAGGCCGTGACGAGGACGATGAGCACGGGAGAGGTGGACATCGACACGATTATAGGAGCCGCCTCCGCGGCGAGTCAAGAAACCACGCCGCGCGCCGGTCCGCGCCCGTGAGCGGGATCGGGCGCCCGTGATCCGGTTCGGACCTGCGGGCTGGCGCGGCGTCGTCGCCGACGAGATCACGCTCGCGAGCCTGCGGCGTCTCGCCGCCGCGGTCGCCGGTCACGTCCGGGAGACCCGCCAGGAACGGCGCGGCGTCTTCGTCGGGCACGACGCGCGTTTCCTCGCCGCCCGCTTCGCCGCCGAGACGGCCGCGGCGCTCGCGGCGCACGGCGTCCCCGCGTTCGTCCCGCCCGGACACCTGCCGACCCCCGCGGCCGCGTTCGCCGTCGTCTCCCGCCGGCGGGCGCTGGGGCTGATGATCACCGGCGGGCATCTCGCTCCCGAGATCACCGGCGTGAAGATCCTCGGTCCCGACGGCGCCCCGGCGCCCGCCGAGACCCTGAGGTCGATCGAGACCGCGGCGTCGCGTTCGGCCCGACCCGACGGCGAACGCCCCGCCCGCCGGACACGCGCCGCCGCGGTGCGGGTGCAGGATTCCCGCGCCACCTACCTGCGCCGCCTGAGGTCCCTGTCGCCGCCCGCGCGGCTGAGGGGACGACGGCCCAAGGTGGCCTGCGACGTGCGTCACGGGGCCGCGGCGGGCTGGCTCGATGCCTCGCTCGCGGAGGCGGTGCGCGGGCTCGAGGTGCTGGGGCTCCCGGCGCATCCGACCTTCGCGGACGACTCACCCGACTGCGGCGAGCCGCACCTGCGCGCCCTGCAGCGGGTCGTGCGCCGGGGGCGGCTGGATCTGGGCGCCTCGGTCGACGGCGACGGGGATCGTTTCGCCCTGGTCGATCGCGGCGGCCTCTGGGTGCCACCCAACCAGGCGCTGGCGCTCTTGGCCGACTACCTGATCGGCGAGCGCGGGATGACCGGCGGCGTGGCGCGCTCGGTCGCGACCTCGCACCTCATCGACGCCGTCTGCTCGTTGCACGGCCGGACCCTGTTCGAGTCCCGGATCGGGTTCGCCTCGATGGCGCCCCTCCTCGCGTCGGGTGAGGCGTTCCTCGGCTGTGAGGAGAACGGCGGGCTGTCGCTGGCCGCCCACCTGCCGCAGCGCGACGGCCTGCTCGCCATCCGGCTGGTGGTCGAGATGCTGGCGCATCGTCGCAAGCCGCTCCGGGATCAGATTCGCGATTTGTTCTCGAAAGTGGGCCCCCGGTACGGACGCCGGATCGATTATCATGTCGACGCCTCGGCCCGCGAGCGACTGGTGCGCCGGCTCGAGGACGTCCCCGCCGCCGTCGCCGGCCGGCGCGTGCGGCAGGTCAATACCCTCGATGGGTGCAAGATGGTGTTCGCCGACGGCTCCTGGATGCTGATCCGCTCCTCGACCACCGAAGCGGCGGTGCGCTGCTACCTCGAAACCCGCACGCAGCGCGACCTCGAGCCGCTGACCGTCGCTGCCCGCGAGCTGATATCCGGGGCATGAACGCATGGTGAAGGTCTCCGACGTGACCGCCCGGGAGATTCTCGACTCGCGCGGCAACCCGACCGTCGAGGTCGAGGTCATCCTCGACGACGGCAGCACGGGCCGCGCCGCGGTCCCCTCCGGCGCCTCCACCGGCTCGCGCGAGGCGCTCGAGCTGCGCGACGGCGACCCGACCCGTTTCCGCGGCAAGGGGGTCCTCAAGGCGATCCACAACGTCGTGGCCATCCTGCGGCCCGCCGTCTACGGCCTCGACCCGGCCAACCAGGAGGTCCTGGACGCGCGGCTCCGGGAGGTCGACGGCACGCTCGACTGCTCGCACCTCGGCGCCAACTCGCTCCTGGGGGTCTCGCTGGCGGCGTCGCGCGCTGCGGCGGCCAGCCGCCGGTTGCCGCTCTATCTCCATCTCGGGGGCGAGTCGGCGCGCGATCTGCCCGTCCCGATGTTCAACATCCTCAACGGCGGCGCGCACGCCGACAACAACGTCGACATCCAGGAGTTCATGGTGATGCCGATCGGCGCCGCCACCTTCCGCGAGGCGCTGCGGATGGGGGCCGAGGTCTTTCAGGCGCTCAAGGACATCCTGGCCAAGCGCGGCCGGCGCTCGGGCCAGGGGGACGAAGGGGGCTGGGCGCCCGACCTCAAGTCGAACACCGAGGCGATCGAAGTGGTGGTCTCGGCGATCGAGGGGGCCGGCTACCGCCCCGGCGAGCAGCTCGCCATCGCGCTCGACGTCGCGGCCACCGAGCTGTGGCGCGACGGCGCCTATCTCTTCGAGGCGGAGCAGCCGGCGCGGAGGACGCCGCAGGAGATGGTCGCGTTCTACGAAGGGCTGGTGCGCTCCTGGCCGATCGTGTCGATCGAGGACGGTCTGGCTGAGAACGACTGGATCGGCTGGGAGAAGCTGACCGCGGCGCTCGGCGACAAGGTGCAGCTGGTCGGCGACGACCTGTTCGTGACCAACGTCGCCATCCTGGAGGAAGGGATCCGCCGCAACGTCGCCAACTCGATCCTGATCAAGCCGAACCAGATCGGCACGCTCACCGACACCATCCGCGCCATCAACACCGCGCGCCAGGCCGGCTACACCACCGTCATGTCACACCGCTCCGGCGAGACCGAGGACCCGTTCATCGCCGATCTCGCCGTCGGCCTCAACCTCGGCCAGATCAAGACCGGCGCCCCGTCGCGCGGCGAGCGGGTGGTGAAGTACAACCAGCTTCTGCGCATCGAGGAGCAGCTCGGCGGCCGGGCCCGCTATCCCGGACGCGCGGCCCTGGCGCCGCGTGTCGCGCATCAGGTTGAGTCATGACGCCGATCGACCGCCTGCGCGCCATCGACCCCGCCGCCCGGGCGCGTGCCGCCCGCGCAGGGATCTGGATCGTCGCCGGTCTCCTGCTCCTCAACCTCCTGTTCGGCGACATGGGCGTCCTGTCCGGCATCCGCCAGCGCCGCGCCGCCTCCCAGCTGCGCGCCGAGGTCGCCGCGCTGCAGACCGAGCACGATGCGATCGCCGCCGACATCCAGGCGCTGAACTCGAACCCGTTCCGGATCGAGTCGATCGCGCGCGAGGAGCTCGGTCTGGCGCGGCCGGGTGAGATCATCTTCCTGTTCCCGTCCGGTGGCGGCGCCGCTCCGCCCGCAGGCGCAGCGCCTCCTGCCCGGACGGCCCCGGCCGCAAGCGGGCTCGCGCCGTCCACGGCCCCGGGCACGACGTCACCCGCCCGTCCGAAAGCAGCTTCGCGACGCCGCTGACGGCCTTCCGGCCCGCCGCGCGTTGACACCGCCGCCGGGCGCCGCCTATAATCCGCTCCTCGTCGCGGGGTGGAGCAGCCTGGTAGCTCGTTGGGCTCATAACCCAAAGGTCGCGAGTTCAAATCTCGCCCCCGCCACCAAATAAATCACGCAGCATCTTGAATCAGCGAAGGGCGGCCCAACCGGCCGCCCTTCGTGTTTCGGACGCATGACGTTGCCCCGTCAGGGGCGTGCTTCCGTTCCTATCGCCCGCCGATCACGCCCGAGATCGACTTCCCCGGCAGCATCAGGTGCTCCGGCGTCAGGGTGATCCCGATCCGCCCGTCGTCGACGAGGGCCATGAGCGGCGCCTGCGCCTCCAGCTCGAAGTCGCCGTAGCCCGGGGCGTAGCGCTTGGTCGGCGTGAGGCCGAGGGCGCGGAACTCGGCGGCGACCGCCATTTCGATCGAGGTGCCGAGCGCGATCGCCGCGCTGCTGCCATAGGCGTCGGCGAGGAGCGCCCGCGTCAGCTCGCCGCGGTCGTTCAAGACGCGGATCCAGTCCTCGAGCGTCTGACCGATGGTGGCCGCGAACAGCGACGCGCGGGAGCAGCCGTTCAGGCGCTCGGCGAGCGATCGGCTGGCCGAGCGCAGGGCGCCGCCGACCACGAACGCCTCACCCTCACGCGCGACCTCGAAGGTGCCGCAGACGGCGCGCGGCGCGAGCAGCGGCTTGCCCTGGGCGATGACCTCATCGAGCAGACGCGTGGTCTTCTCGGGGACCTGGCCGGAGTGGCGATAGCCGAGACGGAGCAGGACGAGGGGCCGCGGAACGTCGAGCGGGAGCGGATCGAAAAGACGCATGGCGCTCGGGCCGGGCGTCACTCCGGCAGGGCCGGCAACGCCTCCAGGCCGTACTGGCGGGCGTCGGCCAGGACGACCCGGTCGAGCTCACGCAGGGTCTTCTCCGGCAGGGAGAAGCGCGGCAGCGCCAGGAGATCCTGCACGACCTTCTGCGCCCGCTCGTAGTCGGTCGCGCCGCCGCCGCCGGCCTTGGCCGAGGCGCGATCGACCGTCTTGCCCGGCATCAGCCCCTCCTCCTTGAAGAGCTTGAGGGTCGTCGGGTGGCCGAGGAAGTGGCCTTTCTCGATGGCGTCGGGGAGGAAATCGCTCGCCATCGGCTCGTGCCGGTGCTTGATGCCGTCCATGAGCCGGTACGCCATGCCGCAGATCTCGTTGTCGATCACCAGCTTCTCCAGCGACTGGCAGGTGATGAAGTCGAGGATGCCGACGCCGCTGACCATGTTGACGCCGGCGAGCGCCGCGAGGATCACGCCATAGCCGGTCTCGTAGCCGGCCTGCGCGTCGACCAGCTTCGAATCGGACAGACCCATGTAGGCGTGCACCGGCAGGCCGAAGCGCTTGGCGATTTGCGCGTAGGCGCAGTCGATCATCATCGTCTCGATGGAGCCGAACGGCGTCTGCCCGCCGCGCATGTCCATCAGGCAGGGGGCGCCGCCGTAGACGACCGGCGACCCGGGACGCACCGCCTGCACCAGCGCCAGCCCGGCGAGGTTCTCGGCCGTGTGCACCACGAGCGTTCCCGACAGAGTCACCGGTCCCGTCGCGCCGGTGAGCGGCACCGAGATGATCTCGGACGGCACGCCGGCCTCGGCGCACTTGATCAGGCTCTCGGAGGTCAGCTCGCTCCAGCGCAGGGGCGACGACGGGCAGGCGTCGAAGACCGCCAGGGGCTTCTCCGCCACCGCCTTCTTCGATCCGCGCAGGACGCTCATCAGCTCGAGCATGGTGTCGAACGACTCGTGCCGGAACAGGCCGGTGACGATCGGCTTGTCGCAGCACTGCACCGCGATGTACATGCGGTAGTAATCGGTGACCTCCATCGGCAGGTCGGCCGGCACGAGCGAGGTCGACTGGGCGCGGATGTTCTTGAGCTGGTGCACCAGGCGCGACAGCCGGGCGTAGTCGACCGAGGTCGACGGATGCACCGATCGATCGGGCTCGAGCACCTTGATCGCCGCCGAGCCGGGGTCGAAGGTGACGTGATCGCCGCCGAGCGTGATCGACTGGTCGCCGGTCACGTTCCAGAGCTCGAACGACTTCGGCGCCAGCGCCAGCGCCTTCTCGATGAAGTCGCGGCTCAGCCAGACGCGCTGCGTGGCGCGGTCGATCTTCTGGCCGCGCTCGGCGAAAATGTCGACGGCCCGGTCGTTCTCGAACTGCAGCCCGATGCGGGCGAGCACGTCGTACGCCTCGTCGACGATCCGATCGATCAGGCTGTCGGCGATCATCTGCACCCGCGGCCGGAAGGTCGGGAGCAGGCTCATGACGCGGCGCCGCCGCGCGCGGCCGGGGACAGCCGTTCGTCCAGCGCGGCGCGCATCTTGGAGATGAACTCCGGATCGGTGCCGCAGCAGCCTCCCACCACGTTCACGCCCAGAGCGGCGATCTGCTTCATGTCGGCCACGAACTCCTCGGCCGTCTGCTTATAGAGGACCGTCCCGCCCTCGAGAGTGGGGCGGCCGCGGTTCGGCTGCACGATCACCGGCAGGTCGGTGGAATCGCGCACCAGCTTCGCCAGCTCGAGGAAGACCGGCGAGCCGTGGCTGCAGTTGCTGCCGACGATGTCGGCGCCGTTGTCCTTCAGCACCTTCATGCAGTGCGGCACCGTCTCGCCCATCAGGGTGAAGAAGCCGCGCGGGTTGCGGTCGAACGTCATGCAGACCGACACGGGCAGCGTCGAGACCTTCTTGGCCGCTCGCACGGCGCACAGCGCCTCGTCGAGCGAGTACATGGTCTCGAGCGAAATCAGGTCGACGCCGCCGTCGACCAGGCCGTGCACCTGCGCCTCGAAGTCGGCCTGGAACTCCTCGACGGTGTACTCCCCCATCGGCTTGAGGAACTTGCCGATCGGGCCGACGTCGCCCGCCACGAAGCGGCCGGGCGGGCAGACGGAGCGCGCCGCCTTCGCGGCAAGGGCATTGGCGTCGTGGGTGCGCTCCTGCAGGTCGCGCTCTGACAGCTTGATCGGCGTGCCGCCGAAGGTGTTGGTCTGCACCACATCGGAGCCGGCGCGGTAGTAGCCGTCGTAGATCGCCGTGACCACCTCGGGCCGTTCCCAGTTCCAGGGCTCGGGCGACTCGCCGTCGAGCAGACCCTGCGCGAACAGCATCGTCCCCATGGCTCCGTCGTACAGCACGAGCCGGCGGCGCACCAGGTCGAGATAGTCGGACGACATCGTCCCTCCAGGCCTCCAGGGCGTGAAACAGCGGTCGCACGCGCGGGTTCGATGATCCTACGCGGGGCGGCGCGCCCCGGTCAATCGGCGTCTGGAGAATGTCCGGTCGCGGTCCCGTCGTGACTGCCGGCGAGCACGAACGCGGCCCCCAGCACCAGGCCCGCCCCGGTCCACTGCGCCGGGCGCAGCCGCTCACCCAGGACGATCAACGCGAGGACGATCGTCCCGACCGGCTCGAAGGTGCTCAGGATCGCCGCCACCTGCGGCCCGACGCGCTTCAATCCGACCACGAACAGGATGAAGCCGAGCAGTGTCGGACCCCCCACCAGCCCCAGCACCGCCCCCCAGGCCGCGTGAGTCGGGGGGAGGACGTATCCGCCGCCGAGCGGAATCGACAGCGTGAACGCGACCGCGGCGCCGGTGATGACGAAGGCGGTCGAGAGCACCGCCGGGACTCCGGGCGTGACCTTGTCGAGCACCAGGAGGAAGCCGGCGTACCAGAGCCCCGCCAGGACCGCGAGCGCCAGCCCGGCCGCCGGCTGCCGCGCGCCGCCCGCGGGGGCCGCCACCAGCCAGGTTCCCGCGAGCGCGAACAGGATGGCGGTCACCACCGGCCACCCGGGCCGGCGGCCGGTCCTGGCCCAGACGATGATCGCCAGGAAGGCCGGGCAGGTGTAGAGCAGGACCTCCGCCAGGCTGGCCGGAATGAAGCGCAGCGCGCCGAAGAAGAGCGACGACTGCCCGGCGAATCCGGCGAACCCCCAGAACAGGAGCCCCGCCCGCTTGCCGCGGCTGCGCTCGAGCGCCAGACGCAGCTGCGGGCTGGTGGCGATGCCAATCCAGAGAATCGCGGCGCCGATCGCGAACCGCGTCGCCAGGAGGGACGAGAGCGGCATCCCGTCCCGGATCGCGATCTTCCCGAAGATCCCGAGGCTCGAGTAGCACAGGGCGGAGACGACGATCAGCAGGTACCCGAAGAGATCAATCCGCCGGCGCCCGATCACGCATCCCCCCCCGCGACCGGCCGATTATAGGGGCCTTCCGCGTGGTATCTTCACGATCATGTCCACGGGTGCGGGCGCGGGACTTTCGAACGCCTCGGATCCGCTCGAGGCGGCGCAGGCCGCGGCCGGCGCGGCGCTCGAGCGTCTCGGCGGGGGCGCCGCCGACTGGGGGCTGGTGTTCGCCACCATGGCGCATCGCCCGCAGTTCGCGGCCATCCTCGCGGAGGTCCAGAAGACGCTCGGCACCGCCACGCTCTCCGGATGCAGCGGCGCGGGCGTCCTGGCCGGTGGCGAAGAGCTCGAGACCGGTCCCGGCGTGGCGGTCCTCGCGGTGCGCTCCGACCGGTTCACCGCCCAGGCCCACCTGGAGGCGGGCGGGGACGACATGGGGCGCGTGGCGTCGCGGGACCTCGGGCGCCGGGTCGCGCCGGGCGGCGGACTGCTGGTGGCGCTCCCCGATCCGTTCGCCATACGACCCGACGTGATGCTGCAGGAGATCGACACGCTGTCGCCCGGGACGACGGTGGTCGGAGGAGCGTCGGCCAGCGGGCCGCGGGCGCTGTCGACCTTCCAGTTCTGCGGACGCAACGTGGCGACCCGCTCCCTGGCGGCGCTGCACCTCACCGGCGCTCTGCGCACCGGTATCGGCATCACCCAGGGATGCCTGCCGCTCGGTCCCGCCTGCCGGGTCACGCGCTCCGCGGAGAACCTGGTGCTCGAGCTGGACGGACGACCGGCGCTCGCCGTGCTGCGGGACCGCCTCCCGGCGGCGCTCGCCGACTCGCTCGAGCGCCTGGGAGGGCACCTGTTCGTCGGCCTGCCGCCCGACGACGGCGACGTCATCAGCCCCGGCGAATACCTGGTGCGGCCGCTGGTCGCCATCGACCCCGACCGCGGCGCCCTGCTCCTGGGCGGCGAGGTGAAGGAAGGCCGTCCGATGCTCATCGTCCTGCGCGACGGCGCCGCCGCCCGCGACGACCTCAAGGCGATGCTGGAGCGGCTGTCGGTGGCGGGTGTCCGGCGCGACTGGAGCTTCGGCATGTACTTCAACTGCGCCGGACGCGGCTCGGCCCTGCACGGGATCTCCGGTGTCGACAGCGCCTATATCGGCCGCCAGTTCGGCGACCTCCCGCTCGTCGGTTTCTTCGGCAGCGCCGAGATCGCGCCGCTGCGCGGACGCAATCAGATGTTCACCTACACCGGGGTCCTGGTCCTGTGCGGCGACGGAGATGGTCGCGACGGCGATGGTCGCGTCGCCGCGGCCGGCGGGACCGGGGAGGGCGCTTCGACCGGGGAGGGCGCTGCGGAATGAAGCCGCCGCAGCTTCTCGGAGCGATCCTTGCGCACCTGCGCGCCGCCGGCGCCGCGGTCGGCAGCCGCGACCTTGCGGGGCGCTTCCTCTTGATCCGCAACGCGGACGAAGAGACCTGCCGGCGCCTGCTCGCCCCGATCCTCGACGGCATGCGCGGACTCCGTCACGTCGAGGGCGAAGGCTGGATCTTCGATCCGAAGGCGGCGGCCGCGTCGGAGCCGGCGCGTGACGAGCGGCCGGCCGCCGCTCCGCCGCCCGACGGCGATCGCCCGGCGCCCGTTCCCCCGCCGGCGCTGGAGGCGCGGGAGGACGGCGGCGCGCTGCTCGATTTCGTGGCGCTGGCGGTGGACGGCGTCGGTCCGGGAGGCAGCGGGGCGCCCCGCGCTTTGACCTACCTTCCGGTGATCGGCGGCGAGGAGCTGCAGGAGGAGCACCTGCCGTCCTGGGGCCTCGACTCGGACGGGGTGCCGGTGGACGACGAAGGGTCGCGTCTCGCGGGCGCGCGGACCGGAGGCGGTCTCGAGGTCGCGGATCTCGAGGCGCTCGCGGAGGCGGTCGGCGATCTGCCCATCGTCGTGCACCGGGCGGGACGCGAGGCCGAGCCGATCGCCCGCGCCGCCGCCGACGCCGGTCTCTCGTTCCATCCGCGCGTCGTGTCGGCCGCCCGTCTGGGGCATCTGCTCCTGGGGCTGAAGGCGAACCACGCCACCCTCGATCTGGCGGCGGCGCTCGGAGTCGAGGCGGCGGGTCCCGACGATTGCCGGGGGCGCGCGCGTCTGGTGGCCCGCTCGTTCCTCCGCCTGGTGCCGCGTCTCGAAGCTCAGGGGATCGCCTCGGTCGACGACCTGATCGAGTTCCAGGGACTGCCGGCGCCGCCGCTCGACCTGTCGGGGTACGCGTTCACCGCCGACGACCTCAAGGCGCTGCCCGCCTCCCCCGGCGTCTACCGGTTCCTCGATCGGCAGGGCGCGGTCGTCTACATCGGCAAGGCGCGCAACCTGCGCACGCGGGTCGGCTCGTACTTCGTCCCGGGCGCCCGCGGCACCACCAAGGGCCGGGCCATCCTCGAGCAGGTCGATCGGATCGAGACCCAGACGGTCGGCTCCGAGCTCGAGGCGAACCTCCTCGAAGCGGCGCTTCTGGCCGAGCATCGGCCGCCGCTCAATCGTCAGTTCGAGGTGCACGAGCGCCCGGCGCCGTACGGGCCGCGTCTGAATCTCGTCGTCGTTCTGCGCGACAGCGAAGGCCCGGCCTGCACGCTGCATCTGCTGCGCGGCGGGCGTTACCTGAGACGGATGCCCGGCATCACCACGGCGTCCGACGCGCCCGGTCTGCGCGAGGCGGTGGAGACCGGCTACTTCCGCAGCGCGCCGGAGCGCCGGGAGGAGACGGAGATCGACTGGCCGATCGTCGCCTCCTATCTGCGCCGCCATCACGACGAGGTGAGCGTGCTCGACGTCGACGAGTGCGCTTCGCCCGCCGAAGCGTCGGAGCGACTGGCCGTTCTGGTACGCGCCGCGCTGGCGGGCTCGGGGAAGGTCGTCGCCCGCTGACTCAGTTGATCCTGAGAACGGGGCTTTCGGGCGAGACGCCGGGGCCTTTCAGCTCCTCGATCGGCGCGTGCGGGTTGAGCGAGCGGATGACCTCCAGCACGCGCTCGTCGCGCTGCACCAGCGCGATGTAGGCGGTGGCGCCGTCGAGGACCAGGCGGCCCGCGTCCTTCTGTCCCAGGACCTCCGGCGGAGCGTCGCGCAGCTCGAACAGGTAGGCCTGCACCTCGGCGGGACGGCCGTAGACCGGGAAGCCGCTGCCGTTCGCCACGAGCAGGCGGCGCGCCCCCGCCGGCGCCGAGCGCAGGAGCGCCGCGGCGGCGCGGAACGCCCCGTCGTGGGCCGCGAACACCTCCGGGCTCCTGCCCCACACGACGAAGTAGCGGTAGGTGGTCGAGCCGGCGAGCGCCAGCGCCGCCACCAGGCCGAGCGCCAGCGTCGTCCGCGTGCCCAGCAGGCGGCCCAGGCTCTCCCCCGCCAGGACCGCTCCGAGACCGGCGAGCAGAGCGATCGCCGGCAGCGCGCCGGCGCTGCGCAATGCGTGCGGCACTCCCTCGACCGACAGGAGATTGGGCAGGAGCATCACCGGGACCCAGGCGACCAGCAGCGCGCCCGCGCCGCGCGGCCGTTCGACGAGGCTCGTCAGACCACCGCGAAGCATCACCAGGGCGGCCACGAGCCCTCCGAGGAAGAGAATCCCGGTCAGGGGATCGAGCAGCGGCGCCCCCGACAGGTTGTGACGCCAGTTGGCGTCGCCGCGCAGGTGGAACATGCCCAGGGTCAGGAGCAGGTTCTGCCCGAGGTAGCGGCCGGTGGCGCCGGGCGCCAGCTTCGGGCTGAAGATCGAGACGATCCGATCGGGGTTGTTGAAGTCGCGCGGGTGATGCAGGTAGTGCAGAAGCATCGGCAGGGCGACGAGCGCCGCGGCGGCGGCGAAGACGGCGAGCCCTCGCCGGGCCCCGGCCCAGGACCTCCGATCGAAGCCGAGCTCCGCCACCACATAGATCGCGACGAACAGCGGCACGACGCGCGACGCCGGATAGGTGTGCGCGGCCAGGCCCAGAAGGCAGCCCGCGATCACCATCCTGGAGATCCGCCCGCCCCGCAACCCCTCGACCAGGAACGACAGCGCCCAGGCCAGCACGAGCGGCAGCATCACGGCGCGAAAGCCGCTGCGGCTGAGGATGACGTGCCAGAGCGACACCGCGAGGAGAAAGGCGCCGCAGAGACCGGCGCGCGGCGCGCCCAGGACGCGCCCCAGCCGGTAGACGCCGAGACAGGTCAGGACCCCCATCAGCGCGCCCGGGAGGCGCACGCTCCAGTCGCTGGCCCCGAGAATCCGGAACCCCAGTCCCATCAGGTTCGCGAACAACCCTTCGTCGTAGACGTAGTGCAGGCAAGGGTGGCCCGCGGCGGCGCGCAGGGCGTCGATGGCCGTAATCGCGACGTCCCGATAATGGGCGGGAGGCAGGTCGGAGAGACGCGCGAAACGGAGCAGGGTCGCGACGGCCAGGATCGCCGCCAGGACCCATGGGGCGCGCCCCGACCCTGGCCCGGCCGCCTGCGTCATGGGGCGGATTCTACGTCACCGCCTTCGGGGCCGCGCCAAACCGTTGACGCGGACTCGGTTGTTTTCCGTACTTGCGCGCGTCATGCCGGCTCCTATATTTCGATGGGAGCCGGGATTGGCCCGGCCGGCGCGGAGATTCATGCCCTCGATCCGCATCCTGCTGGTCGACGACGAAGTCAGCGTGCTCGAGCTGATTCGCACCACGCTCGAGACCTGCGGCTACGTGGTCGACACGGCCGCCAGCAGCCAGGAAGCGATGGAGAAGGTGCGCCAGAACGAGTATGTGATGGTCATCCTCGACCTGCTCCTCCCTGACATGAACGGCTTCCTGCTGTCGCAGGAGATCCGCCGTCTCCGTCCCGGGCTCGGGAACCGGATCCTGTTCATCTCCGGAATCCTGTTCGGGCAGAGCACCATCGAGCAGCTCGGCAGCGTCGGCGCGGGATTCCTGAGCAAGCCGTTCCAGTTGCGCGCCCTGATCGAGGCCGTCGACCGGATCTCCGGCGGCCGGCCGACCGCCTAGGAACACCGTCCAGAAAAAACAAGCGCCACGGACGGTGTCGCCTCCGTCCGTGGCGCTTCCCGTTGAGGAGGGGACGTCCCCTGGATCCGGGACGTCTGCGCGATGGGGCAGTTTCAGCTGGTGCAGGTCCTTTGTTTCGCCTTCCCTCAGCGGCGATCGAGCGTCACGCCGGCCTTTTTTGCCTGATCGGCCGCGTCGTCCAGGCGCTTGTCGAGCAGATCCACCCGCTTCTGCAGCTCGATGATGAGCGGCCGGGCCTGCGCGCGGTAACCGAGCCGGACTCCGAACGATCGCGTGTCGCCGGCGAACGGCGATTCCGACTGGTCGACGAGGCCCTTCTCGTAGTCGAGCTCGGCGGCGAGCGCGTCCCGATCGGCCCTGACGCCGTCGTAGTACTGCTGGTACTCGGCCGTGGGTACCGGCGCCGGCTCGTAGCGCGGCAGCTGCGCGGCCGGCGCCTTCTGCACCGGCATCGGCGGCAGCTTCCTGAGATCCTGGTTGGTGTAGGCGCCCGGCACCTGGAACTTCGCCAGGTCGGCGTTGGTGTACGTCTGTTGCGCGAAAGCGGCGGCCGGCACGAGGCAGACCGCGAGTACGACGAGATGCTTCATCCTTCTCCTCCCCTGCGCCTGGCACGCCGCCCGTGTCGGAGCGCCTGGCGGCGTCTCCGTGTTCCCCGCGGGCGGGGGCCGTCCCGAGCGGCCCCTTCGGCGTACCGCAGCGCGAAGTGGCCTCCATATACGTCGAGAGAAGCCGCGCGACAACCGGATTCTCGATCGGCCGATCCCTGCAAACCGTTGATGGGCGTGGGTTCCAGAGAACTGACGCGGGGTGTCAGATATCCGCCGCGCGCCGCGAGGCGCCGGTTCGATTGATAACGGCGCGATGCGGCCGCTATAATGCGTGCCTTTCCTCGGGGGCGTTCGCATGAGTCTGGCAGGAGCGGGTCGGGTGCGTCGTTGGACCGTTGGACTGGCTTTGGCCCTGGCGACGGCGCTGCCCGTCGCAGCCGCGCCCGGGGTCCCTGAGACCAGGACCCTGCCGAACGGACTCCGCGCCGTTCTTCTCGAGGATCACGCGCTGCCGATCGTCTCCGTCAGCCTCTGGGTCGGCGCCGGCAGCCGCACCGAGATCGAATCGTCGGCGGGGTACACCCATTTCCTCGAGCATCTCATCCAGCGCGGCACCGACGTGTCGGGACCGTTCGAGTTCACGCGGCGGGCGCAGCGCTGGGGAGGAGCGCTCAGCGTGCGCTCCAACTACGACCGCACCTACATCACGATCGGCGGCGTGCCCTCGGCGCTGGACGGGATGCTCGACGCGGCGGCCGCCATGGCGCTGCGGGCGGCCCTGAAGGACGGCGAGATCGATCAGGAGCTCGGCACCTTCACCCAGGAGATCCGCACCTATTACGACCGCCCGTCGTCGGTGGCCTTCCTCGAGACCATGCGCGCGGCCTTCCCCGATCACCCTTATCGCTGGCCGATGCTGGGCAACTTCCACACGGTCGGGACGCTGCGCGCCGAGCCGCTCCAGGCGTTCTACAGGAACGTCTACGTGCCGAACAACATGGCGCTGGCGGTGGTCGGAGACTTCGATCCGAAATCGGTCGGAGCGCGGATCGAGTCGGCCTTCGGCGCCGCGCCCAAGAGCGCGACGCTGGCGCCGCCGCCCCCGCCCCCGGCCGCCTTCGCCGGACACAACGACATCGAGAAGCGTCTCGACTTCGGCGAGAGCTGGACGACGATCTCGTTCGTCGGCCCCGGATTCCGTCACCCCGATCGCCTGGCGTTCGAGGTGCTGGCGGCCGCCATGGGCGAATCGTCGGCGCCTCCGACGCAGGAGACGCTCCGATCCAGGAGCGGGACGGTGTCGCAGATCTCCTTCTACGGCCTCGACAGCGCCGGCCTGCTGTACGTCGCGCTCAACCCGGTCTCCCCCGAGAGCTCGTACAACGCCGCCGCCGCCGCGATGAAGGGAATCGCCGCCTTCAAGAGCAGCGGCGTCTCCCAGGCGGCGCTCACCGATCTGGTCACGCGTCTCTTGCGCGACGAGCGGCTGCGGGCGGGCTCCGTCACCGAGCGCAGCGAGCGGCTCGCCGAGGCGGCGCTGTTCGGCGGCGCGCGTTACTACTGGGATCGGGCGCGGCGGCTCGCCGCTCTCACGCCGGCCGACCTGGCCCGCGTCGCGACGCGCTACCTGGTCCCGGCCAACATGCGGCTGGTGGTCCTGGTGCCCAAAGCGACCGGCGATCTGCCGGAGCCGTCCAAGCTCGCCTTCCATCAGGCGTCGGACGCGCTCGGCTCCCCCGAGGCCCCCGCGGAGGGAAGCGCCAATCCGACGGGCGGCTTCGACGCCACGCTCTACACGCCCGCCGACGCGACGCGCGCCGATCCGGCCGCCTGGGGCGCGCCGGGCGGCTCGGCCCTGGGCGAGCCGCAACGGACGGTCCTGAAGAACGGGGTCACGATCGTGGCGCTGGCGGATCATCGCCAGCCTCTGGTCGGCGTGTCGCTCCATCTGCGCGCCGGTTCGGCGCTCGACCCCGCCGGGCACGAGGGGATGGCCGCGCTGGCGCTGCGGATGGTGGGCGCGCGCGCCGCCGCCCTGCTGCGGGAGCAGGCCGCCGGCTCGTCGCGCCGGCCGCCGCTGCCCGAGCTCCAGGTGAGCCGCGACGTGATGGAGATCCGCATGACCGGCGCGCCGGCCGACCTCGGTCCGGCTCTTGGCGCGCTGGCGCAGGCCCTGGAGCAGCCGTTGCCCGGAACCAGCGACCTCGAGGCGGCACGCCAGGCGGCGCTCGCCTCCCTGACGCGGGCCGACATGGATCCGGACGCTCCTCTGAGCGATCTGTTCCACGAGAAGGCGTTCCCGAACCATCCGTACGCCCATCGTCCGGCCGGCAGCGCCGCCGGTCTGGCCGCCATCAAAGCCGCCGACCTGACGGCGTTCGCCGAGAAGGCCCTCGGACCGGAGCGCACCGTGATCGCGGTCACCGGCGATCTGGATCCCGCCGACGCCGCCAAGCTGGCGTCCAAGGCGTTCGGCGGCCGGAGGCGTTCCGCTCCCCCGACCGCCGCGGCCGACCCCGGCGCGCCCTCGGGCGCCCGGGCGACCGACGGGGCCGCCGCCGGCGACTTCACACGCCAGTCGGCGTCGCCGCAGTCGCGCATCCTGGCCGGGGTGCCGACGGTGCCGCTGCGCGATCCCGACTTCCTCGATCTGCGGGCCCTCGGGACCGGCATCACGCTTCTGGGCTTCGAGGACATGGTGTTCACGCGACGCGCGGCGTTCAGCGTCGTGTCGATTCCGGAAGGTCTCGAATCCGGCGGCACGCTGTCGTTCCAGATCCTGACCCCGCCCGGTCGGGCCCGCGAGGACCTGTTCGATCTGAAGCGGCTGCTCAGCCGGATGGCGACCACCCCGATGGAGGCGGCCGATCTGCAGGACGTGGGCCGGATGATGGCCGGGCACGAGGCCGCCGCCGACGAGGGCGTCATGCCGCTCGCCAGCGTTCTCGCCTATCGCGAGGCGGCCGGCCTCGGGGCCGCCACCTGGCGCGGCACGTTCAGCACCACGACGCCGCCCGCCGAGCGGCTCCAGGCGCTGGCGCAGAAGTATCTGCGCCCGGAGAGCTGGATCACCGTCGTCACCACCCCGACACCCTAGGAGCGGACGCCCGCAGCTCGAGGAGGACGCCGTGCCCCAGACCCCCGAGATCTCGGTCGTCCTGCCGGTGCACAACGAGGCCGCCGCGCTGCTCGAGACTCTGCCCGCGGTGCGCGCGGCCCTCGAGTCGATCGGCCGTCCGTTCGAGATCGTCTGCATCGACGACGGCTCCGCGGACGGGACCGGCGCGCTGCTCGACGACGCCGCCCGGAACGAGCCGCGCCTCGTCCCCCTCCATCTGACGCGCCGTTTCGGCAAGGAGGCGGCGCTGGCGGCGGGCCTCGAGACGGCCACGGGCCGCTCCGTGATCCTGATGGACGCCGACCTGCAGCACCCGCCGGCCCTGCTGCGCGAGATGGTGCGTCTCTGGCACGAGGGGTACGACGTGGTCGAAGCCGTGCGCCAGGATCGCGGCGACGAAGGACTTCTCTACCGCCTGATGGCGCGCACCTTCTACTCGCTCGTCGGGCGATCGGTGGGGCGTCCGTTCCAGGGCTCCACCGATTACAAGCTCCTCGACCGCCAGGTGGTCGACGCCCTCCTGCAGTGTCGCGAGCGCAACCGCTTCTTCCGCGGGCTGGTGGCCTGGGTCGGGTTCAAGGTGGCGCAGGTGCCGTTCACGGCGTCGCACCGGCACGGCGGCGAGAGCAAGTGGTCGACCCTCGGGCTGGCGCGCTATTCGATCACCAGCCTGCTCGCCTTCACGTCCCTGCCGCTGCGGATCGTCGCGTGGGGCGGTCTGGGGATGGTGCTCCTGGGGATCGTTCTGGCGGCGCAGACGCTCTACAACTGGTTCGCCGGCCATGCCGTGAGCGGCTTCACGACCGTGATCCTGGTCGAGCTGATCCTGGGCGGGCTGATCCTGGTCAGCCTCGGCGTGATCGCGTTCTACGTCGCCCTGATCTACGAGGAGCAGAAGGCGCGCCCGCTGTTCGTCGTGCGCCGCGACCCCGGCTCGGCGCCGCCGCAGGCGCCGTGGCCTCCCCGGCCCTGAACGTCCCGCTGCGACCGCCGCTCTTGTGCAGGAGCCGGATCGGACCGATCACCATGCCGCGGTCGAGCGCCTTGGCCATGTCGTAGAGGGTGAGAAGCGCCGCGGCGGCGGCGCACAGCGCTTCCATCTCGACCCCGGTGCTCCAGCGCGCCCGCGCGGTGCTCTCGACCACCACCGCCGAGGCGCGCGTGTCGAAGCCGATCTCGACGCCGACGTGATCGAGCGGCACGACGTGGCACAGCGGGATCAGGTCGGAGGTGCGCTTGGCCGCCGCGATCCCGGCGGCGCGCGCCAGCACCACGGCGTCCCCCTTGGCGAGCGACCGCGCCCGCAGGGCGTCGAACGCGGCCGGGCTCATCCGGATGAGTCCGGCGGCGGTCGCCTCGCGCCGTGTCGCGGGCTTCTCCCCGACGTCGACCATCCGCGCCCGCCCGCGCGCGTCGAAATGGGTCAGCCGTCCGCCGCGATTCCGCACGCCGCGCTTCGTCCCGCCGCCCCTCGTCCCGCGGCCCTTCGTCCCGCGCTTCATCGCGACACGCTCCCTCCGGCGGGGCTCACCGCGGCCGCTCCCGAAGCGCCGTCTCCGCCTGTTCGCGGTCGGCCGGCGTGTTGACGTTGAGGAACATCGCCGCGCCGCCGAACGGCGCGACTGCGGCCTCGTCGAGGAAGCGGACGCGGAGGCCGCCGAGGGCGGCGTGCACCGCGCGCTCGCCACGCCGCAGGGCCTGATCGAGGACCGGCAGGCAGGCGGGGTCGTAGGCCGCGGTGAGCACCTGGTCCTCGCCCGCGACGCGCGGCACGACGGCGTCCCAGCCCGATGCCGCGCCGATCAGGTAGCGCAGGAACTCCGCCGTGACCAGCGGGACGTCGCAGGCCAGCGCCACCGCGGCCCGGCCCGCAGCGCACAGCGACAGACCATGACGGAGGGCCGGAAGCGGGCCGGACGGCTCCTGCCCGTCCGCCGACTCGTCGGCCTGGCGCACCCCTCGCAGGGCCGGGTCCGGTCTCGGCGGCCCGATCACGATCGGATCGCCGCCCGCGGCGCGCACCAGATCCACGGCGCGCAGCAGGAGGCTCCGGCCCCCGATCTCGATCAGCGCCTTGTCGGTGCCCATCCGCCGCGATCGTCCCCCGGCGAAGACCAATCCCGTCCACACGCGGCGCAGGATAGAAGCCCGGGCCCGAAAGATCAACGTCCGCCCGGCGCGGTCTCGCCCAGGCCGGGCGATTCGACGAACAGACGCAGCGCCCGGGCGGCGTCGGGCTGTCCCGCGAGCGCCTCGCCGAACGACGGCATCGCGGTCCCCACCCCGAACCGGATGGCCCGATCGAACGCGACGTCCGAGCCGCCGCCACGACGCGAGCAGGCGTGACGGAGATCTCCCGACCCGGCGATCGGCTGTCCTTCGGCATCGATCCAGGTCACGCCGCTCCCGGCGGCGCTCCGGCCGGCCGCGTCCTCGCCGTGGCAGCGGGCGCATCCGAGGGAGCTCCAGAGCGCCCGTCCCTTTGCGATCATCTCCAGCCGATCCGCGCCGCCGGTCGCCTGGCCGCCGCTCGCCGCGCCGCCGGCGCTCGCCGTCTCGCCGGGAGGCGCCGGCGCGGGACGCTCCGGCTCTCCGGCCCCGCCCGCGAGGGCCGGCGAGAACGCCTTGATGCGCGCCACCAGCGCCCATCTCTCGGACGCCGGCAGGAAGTAGAACGCCGGCATCGCCGCCCCGGTGCCGGTGCCGAGCGTGATGGCGCGAAACAGATCGGCGTCACGCGGCCGATCCCAGGGCCCGTTCGACCGGAAGCGGTACGACGCCGCGACGAAGCTGCGTGGCGGCCGGTCGAGAAGCGGCGCCGCCGGACCGCGGCCGTCCCCCGCCTCTCCGTGGCAGGCGACGCAGTGCCGCCCGTAGAGACGGCCGCCGAGATCGAGACGATCGCTCGCCGGCGTCGCGTCCGGGGCGGGGATCTCCGGCTCGCGGGCGCGGAACTCCGCCCAGACGTCGCGCCTCTCGCGGCCCAGCGTCTGCAGCCAGGCGACCAGCGCCCGGGCGTCATCCTCCGGCTCCGGCAGACCGCCCCCCGCGACGCGGAACAGGTGGCGCGCCGCCGGCATCGGAGATCCGGGGCTCACGACGTCGGGCGCGTAGAGGTGCGCCAGCTGCCAGTCGTCGCTTCGCCGGTGTCCCTCGAGCCCGAGATCCGGACCGACGCGCGACGGGATCGACGCGGCAGCCGGCGGCGCCGGAAGGTCCCCGGGCTCGCTCCCGCGCGCGGTGTCGAGGAGGGTGTGGCAGCGGGCGCAGTTCTCGCGATCGTAGATCGCCCGCCCGGCCCGCTCCTGCGCGGTCGGCGCGCGGGACGGCGCCTCGCCGGCCCGCTCCTCCACCACGGGCGCGGCGCCGCCGCGCGGTCCGCAGGCGATCGCGGCCGCCACGAGAGCACCCGCAACGTAGACGCGCGTCACGCCCGCCTCAGCGAAGCGGCAGGCTGCGGTCGAGGGCGAGTAGACCGAGAAGCGCGGGCAGGTAGATGACCGTCGCCAGGAGGACGCGCCGCGCCGATCGCGCCGTGGCCCCGATCGCGAGCGGCCAGGTGGCGCCGAGCAGGAGCAGTCCCATCGCCAGCCCGCCGTAGAAGTAGGCTTTGCCGGCATCGCCCCAGAGGGTCGGCAGGAGGCTCAGCGGCACCAGGAGCATGGTCAGCGCGACGATCACCCGGCCGGTCAGCGCGTTGCCGCCCATGACGACCGGGAGGAGACGGAAGCCGCCGCGCTGATAGTCCTCGCGATAGAGGCAGGCGATGGCCAGAGCGTGCGGCAGCTGCCAGAAGAACAGGATCAGGAACAGCGCCACGCCGCCCCGGGTGATCGCGCCCTCGGCCGCGGTCCAGCCGACCAGAGGCGGCAGCGCGCCGGGCAGCGAGCCGACGAGCGTGCACCAGATGCTCCGGGTCTTCATCGGTGTGTAGGCGAAGACGTAACTGAGAAGCGTCAGCGCCACGAGACCGGCGGCCACCCGATTGACGGCCAGCAGCAGCTGGGCCACCCCGGCCGCCGACAGCAGGCAGCCGAACAGGAGCGCGTGCGACGGCTCGAGACGGCCGGCGGGGAGGGGCCGTCCGCGCGTGCGCAGCATGCGGCCGTCCTCCTCGCGCTCGATGTACTGGTTGAGGGCGCTGGCGCCGGCGGCCGCCAGGGCCGTGCCGAGCAGAGTGTGCAGCAGGAGCAGGAAGTCGACAGCCCCGTGCGAGCCCAGGTAGAACCCCGCGAGCGTGGTGACCAGGACCATCGAGGTGACCCGCGGCTTGGTGAGCTCCACGAGGTCGGCGACCCGCGTCCGCAACAGCCGCGACGCGTCGGCGGTCATCTCCCCGGCCCGCTCCACGGGGGCCATCAGGCCGGCGACCGCTGCGCGTCAGGAAGAGCGGCCGGCGCGGACGCGAGACCCGCTTCGCGCCCGGCGCGCAGCGCGACCACCAGGAGCGTGGCCAGCAGAAGCGCTCCGTTGACCAGGTGCGCCACGGTCGGCACCACCGCAAGCCGCGACAGCACCGACGCCGCCCCCAGCATGATCTGCACCAGGACGAGGACCGCTGCCAGGCGCGCCGGGATCACCAGGTCCAGACGCTCCGCCCGGCGCCCGGCGCGCGCCGCCAGCCAGAAGACCGCCGCGGTCACGAAGAGGGCCATCACCCGGTGCGCGAAGTGGATTGCGATCTCAGGCGTCGCGAGAGGTGGCACCGCCCGTCCGAACGCGAGAGGGAAGTCGGGGATTGCGAGACCCGCCCCGGTATGCCGCATCAGCGCGCCGACGGCCAGCTGGACGTAGACCAGGGACGCCGCGATCACCGCGGGCCGGAACAGCGACGGACGACCGTCCTCGGGCGCCGCCGCTCCCCGCTGCTCGATCCAGCCGCGCGAGGTCAGGACGGCGAGCGTCACAATCAAGCCGAAATATCCCTGCGCCAGACAGGCGTGCAGGACGGAGACGGCTGGCGGCAACCGCAGCAGGACGGTCAGCCCGCCCAGGATCCCCTGCGCGACGACCGCCGCGAGCGCCACCCACGCGAGCGACCTGACCACGCGCCGGCGCTCGCGGCGCGCGTACCAGAACGCGAGCACGACCGTCAGGGCCCCGACCGCTCCGGCCACCATCCGGTGGCCGTGCTCGAACAGCACGCCACCGACCATCGGCGGCATCAGCCGTCCGAACGACAGCGGCCAGTCGGGCACCGACAGACCCGAGCCTGTGCTGGTGACCAGGGCGCCGGCCGCCAGGAGCGCCACGGTGGCGCCCGCGAGCAGCACCGTGAAACGGTGCCTCCAGGGATCGAATGTGGACGTGGGCTGCATGCGTTTGGGGTCCGGGGCGCCCTCCGCCGCGGGCTGCGGCGCGGGCGAAAATTCTTTATAGAGGAGGGCGGCGGCGCGCGTCAAGTGCGCCCTGCGCGCGGCTTGCACTATGATGCCGACCGATGCCGGCCCCGACTTCCCCGCCCGCGGTGCGCGTCGAGCAGCTGGGCCACGATTATCGCGGCCGCGCCGCGCTCCAGGAGGTCGACCTCGAGGTCGCGCCGGGAGAGATGTTCGGGCTCCTGGGCCCCAACGGCAGCGGCAAGACCACCCTGTTCCGGATCCTGGCGACGCTTCTGCGGCCCGCCACCGGGCGCGCCATGGTCTTCGGCCGCGACGCGGTGCGCGAGCCGGCGGCGGTCCGTGCCCGGCTGGGTGTCGTGTTCCAGGCCCCCGCCGTCGATCGGCTCCTGACGGTGCGCGAGAACCTCGACATCCACGGCCGTCTGTACGGGATGCGCGGCCGGACCCTGCGCGATGCGATCACGGCGACGCTCGAACGGCTTCGCCTCGCCGATCGGGCCCACGATCGGGTCGGCGTCCTCTCCGGGGGGCTCGCCCGCCGCGTCGAGATCGCCAAGGGGGTGCTGCACCGGCCGGCGCTGCTGCTGCTCGACGAGCCTTCGACCGGTCTCGACCCCGCGGCGCGGGCCGATCTCTGGGACTGCGTGCGGGAGCTGCGGGCCCGCGACGGGACCACCATCCTGTTCACCACCCATCTGCTCGAGGAGGCGGACGGCTGCGACCGCGTCGCCATCCTCGCCGCCGGCCGCGTCGTGGCGCATGGCGCGCCGCGCGCCCTCCGGGAGGAGGTCGGCGGCGACGTCCTGGTGATCACCACCCGGGGCGACGCGGCGCGCCTGCGGGCCGACGTCGAGTCGCTCGCCGGGCTGCCGGCCACCGAGATCGACGGCGCCATCCGCCTCGAGACGCCCGCGGCGCGCGTCCTGGTACCGCGCCTGCTCGAGACGTTCCCCGATCGGATCGACGCGCTGACGCTCGGCCGGCCGACGCTGTTCGACGTCTTCGTGCGCCGCACGGGCAAGCGCTTCGAGCCCGTCGCCGCCCGGGAGGCGTCGTGAGCCCGATCCCCGGGGCCATGCCCGGCGCATTCCCCGGCGCCATCCCCGGCGCGGTCGCCGCGCTGGCGCGTCGCGAGGTGATCCGTTTCTGGCGCGAGCGGACGCGCGTGTTCGGCGCCCTGCTGCAGCCGGTCCTCTTCTGGGCGTTCTTCGGCGCCGGGTTGCGCGCCTCCTTCCGCCTGCCGGCGGCGGGACCCGGCTACGGCGCCTATCTGTTCCCGGGAACCGTGGTCCTGATCCTGCTGTTCACCGCCATCTTCTCGACCATCTCGGTGATCGAGGATCGGCGCGAGGGCTTCCTGCAGGGCGTGCTGGTGGCGCCGGTGCCGCGCGCCGTCGTGGTCCTTGGGAAGGTTCTCGGTGGGACGGTTCTCGCGGTGGCGCAGGCCGGTCTCGTCCTCGCCGCGGCGCCGCTCGTCGGCCTGCGCGTCGCGCCGGCGGCGTTCCTGGCGGCCGGGGCGATCCTGGTGACGCTCGCGCTGGCGCTGACCTCGCTGTCGTTCTGCATCGCCTGGAGGATGAGGTCGACCCAGGGCTTCCACGCCATCATGACGGTCTTCCTGATGCCGCTCTGGCTCCTTTCCGGAGCCTTCTTCCCCGCCGCCGGCGCCCCCGCCTGGCTGCGGATTCTCATGGCGGCGGATCCGCTCACCTACGGCGTCGCGATCCTGAGACGGGTCCTGGGCGAGGGCGCCGGGGCGGGGGCCGACGCGTCGCTTCCGGGGGCCGCCCTGTCGCTGACGGTGACCTTGCTGTTCGCGGGGTCGGCGTTCGTCGCGGCGCTGGTCCTGGTGCGGCGCACCGCCGCCGAGGGCGCATGACCTGGGGCTGGCTGCCCGAATTCAACGCCACCATGAATGCCGCCAGCGCCGGGCTGGTGACGACCGGATACCTCTTCATCCGGCGCGGCCGCGTCCAGGCGCACCGGGCCTGCATGATCGCCGCGCTCGGGGCCTCGACCCTCTTTCTGGCCGGCTACCTGACGCACCACGCGCGCGTCGGCTCGGTCCCCTTCCGCGGCACCGGAGCGGCCCGGACGGTCTACTTCACGATCCTCGCGACCCACACCTTTCTCGCGGTCGTCATCCTGCCCCTGATCGCCGTGACCGTGACGCACGCCGCGCGCGGCCGATTCGACGCGCACGCCCGGATCGCGCGGGTCACCCTGCCGCTCTGGCTGTACGTCTCGGTCACCGGAGTGATCATCTACTGGCTGCTCTACCAGGCGCGCTTGTCCTGAGCGCCGCGCGCGACGTCGCGCCGGCGCGGCGGGGTCAACCGACGCGGATCGTCCCGAGCCTGCCGGCGAGCCGCCGGTTCATCGTCTCGACGACGAGCGGCGGCATGCGGCCCGAGCGCGCCTCATCGGCCGCGGCGAACGCCGCGGCGCGGGCGTCCTCCAGGAGCTCGCGATCGCGCAGGATGTCCCCCACCCGCAGCTCGGACAGACCCCATTGCCGGGTGCCGAAGAACTGTCCCGGACCGCGGATCTCGAGATCACGGCGGGCGATCTCGAAGCCGTCGCCGGTCTCGCACATCACCTCCAGCCGGCGGGTGGCGTCCTCGGTCACCTCCTTGCCGTGCAGCAGGAGGCAGTACGAGGCGTGCGCGCCGCGCCCGACGCGGCCGCGCAGCTGATGGAGCTGCGACAGGCCGAATCGCTCCGCCTGCTCGACCACCATGACGGTGGCATTGGCGACGTCGATGCCGACCTCGATGACGGTCGTGGAGACCAGGACCGGGATCCGCCCGGCGGAGAACTCCGACATGATCGCGTCGCGCTCCTCGCTCTTCAGCCGGCCGTGCAGCAGGCCGACGCGGTGCCCGGGGAAGACTTCGCGCTGCAGCTGCCCGGCCATGGCGGTCGCGGCCCGCAGATCGATCTTTTCGCTCTCCTCGATGATCGGGTAGACGACGTACGCCTGACGGCCGGCGTCGACCTGGCGCCTCACGAACTCGTAGACGCTGCCGCGCCCGTCCTCGCCGCGCATCACGGTGTTCACCGGCTTGCGGCCGGGCGGCAGAGCGTCGATCACCGACATCTCGAGATCGCCGTAGACGGTCAGCGCCAGCGAGCGCGGGATCGGCGTCGCGGTCATCACCAGAACGTCGGGGTCCCGTCCCTTGGCCCGCAGGCGGGCCCGCTGCATGACGCCGAAACGGTGCTGCTCGTCGATGACCGCGAGACGGAGGTCGCGGAACGCCACCTCCTCCTCCGTGAGCGCGTGCGTGCCGACGACCAGCGGCAGCGTGCCGGAGCGCAGACCCTGGAGGACCTGACGGCGCGCCGTCCCCTGCACCGACGCGGTCAGGAGGCCGACCGGCCGGCCGTGCCCCGCGAGGAGCCGCGTGAAGGTGCGGTGATGCTGCTCCGCCAGGATCTCGGTCGGCACCATGAAGGCGGCCTGGAGCCCGTTCTCGACCACCAGCAGGGCGGCCAGCAGGGCGACCATCGTCTTGCCGCAGCCGACGTCCCCCTGCAGGAGGCGGTTCATCGGACGCGCCGACATCAGATCGCGGGCGATCTCCTGGAGCGCCTTGCGCTGCGCGGCGGTCAGGTGGAACGGCAGCACGGCGCGCAGCCGGTCACGCAGCGCGTCGTCGACCCGGAGCAGCTCGCCGGAGCGGCCGCGCGCGTCGCCGGCGTGGCGCGACAGCGCGAAGCCGAGCTGCAGAAAGAAAAACTCCTCGAAGATCAGGCGGCGATGCGCGTCGGTGCGGCGCGTCTCGAGGGCCGCCGGGTCGGCGTCGTTCGACGGGAAGTGGACCTCATCGAGCGCCCTGCGGCGCGCCGGGAAGCCGCGCGCCGCGGCGGCGCCGGCGGGCAGCGGATCGGGGAGATCCGCCGGCAGGGACTGCAGCAGTCCGTGCACCACGCGCCGGATGAGGCGCGTCGACATCTCCGGGAGGCGCGGGTAGATCGGAACCACCCGCCCGGTGTGGATCGCCTCCCCGTCGTCCGGCGTCACGACCTCGATCTGCGGCCCCTGCAGGACCAGGCCGTGCCGGTCGCCGCGCGCCGGCAGGGCCTCGCCGTACAGGATGACCTCGCGACCGCGCGGCAGGAGCGTCTTGAGATACGGCTGATTGAAGAACAGCGCGCGGATCGAGCCCGAGTCGTCCTCCACCAGAATCTCGAAGAGGGTGAGGCCGCGCGCCCGGGTGCGGCGCAGCACGGCGTTCACGACGCGGCCGCGGATGGTGGCGCGCACCCCGGCCTGGAGGGCGGTGATCGGGAGGAACGCGCTCCGATCCTCGTAGCGGAACGGCAGGTGCAGGAGCAGATCCTCGACGGTGCGCAGACCGGCGCCCTCGAGGGCCTCGGCCCGCCGGGGACCGATCCCTTTCACGAAGCGCAAGGGCGACGTCAGCTCGAGCAGGCGGGTTCTCCCCCGGGACGCGCGGCGATCATAGCAGGGACGGCGGCGGGAACGCGGCTCACGCCGGGCCCCGCAGAGATCGCCAGAAGTCGATCCGCTAGAAATCGATCTGGAAGCCGACCTGGAAGCGCCGCCCGAACTGGCGGATGCCGTTGATCTGCACCGGCCCCTGGGACACGGCGCTGTTGGGGTTGACCACCTCCGGCGGGTTCGGCTCGTAGGTGTAGACGCGCAGGCTGTCGCTGTTGAGGATGTTGAACACCTCGAGGAACAGACCCGCGGTGTACTTGCCGATGACGAAGGTCTTGCGCGCCCGGCCGCCGAAGTTGATGGTCGATCCGTTGCGGCGGCTGTTCCGGCTCTCGACCTGGAAGCGCGTCGTGCTCCCGGACTGGACCGTGTAGCCGTACAGGGTGCGGAACTGCTGGTAGTCGAAGTTGTCGAGCGCGAAGAAGCGCGAGATGACCGAGTACGGCAGACCGGACGCCCAGGCCCCGGTCAGCCCGAGCTGCCAGTCGTGCGGCAGGTAGAGGCTGGTGTTGACCTTGATGACGTGACGCTGGTCGAAATCGAGATAGCCGAATTCGGACTCGATGGTCGACGGATCGTTGCCCAGGTTCGACTGGAAGTCCTCGGCGGAGCCCATGGCGCGCGAGTAGACGTACGAGCCCTGCATCTCCCAGCGGCGCGACAGACGCTTGAGGAGCTCGAGCTCGATGCTGTGGTACTCGGCGTCGTTGTAGTTCCCCAGGCTGAGGATCTGGTTGAAGAAGAAATCCTCGATGTAGAGGTCGGGCTTGCCGTCCTGCTGCCGGAAGTTGCCCCCGCCGGTGGTCGATTCGAACCCCGCCGAGACGCGCCCGAATCGATCGAGCAGGGCGCCCGACGCGTCGCGTCGCACCGTGTGATTGATGTCGATATCCTGCAGCTGCTGACGGTACTTGCGGTTGACGTAGGTCAGACGCAGGGCCACCTCGGGGGCCAGCTCGCGCTCGAATCCCAGCGTGAACTCGTCGCTCCACGGCGTCTGCAGACCGCGATCGACCTGGGTGGCCGAGGGCGGGGCCTTCGACACCACCTGCCCGATACCGTGATCAGGCTGGCCGTTCGCGGTCACCCCGGACGGATCGAGGATGTAGTAGCGGTTGATGATGTCGGGCCCCTCCTCCCCGACGATCGAGCTGAGGAACAGCTTGTCGTAGTACCGGCCCCAGGTGGCGAAGATCTTGGTCCGGCCGTCGTAGAAGGGATCCCAGGAGACCGACAGGCGCGGCGCCAGGTTGTTGTTGGTCAGGCGGAACGGCTCCTGGTGCTGCGCCTGGATCCCGAGACCGAGAAGGGTGCCGTTCTGGACCTCTCCCCCTTCGAGGATCTCGGGAAAAAGGGTGGCGAGCTGCGGGGAGATGAAGCTGGTCTCCGTGTGATGACGCGTCAGACGCGCGAACGCCGCGCGGCGCAGCGGATCGACAAGGAACGCCACCGCCTGGTCGAGACCGGTCGTGACATCGCGGAAGAGGGGATCGGCGTAAATCCCCTGGCTGAGGACGCCGTCGTCGTTCCCGAAGACATGGTCGTCCGAGACGCGGCGCTCGCCCCCGGCGAGATTGTTGAGCCGATCGAACTGGGCGCGCTCGCCGGCCGGATTGAACGGGGTGTACCCGAAGGAGTCGGTGGTCTCGCGGTCGAACCGCAGCCCCAGACCGACGCTCAGGTTGGGGAATGGCTTGTAGGAGTCCTGCACGTAGATGCCCCCGGTCACCGACGTGGCGCTGTTCTGCACCTCGCTCTCCGCCGGCAGGAGGGTCCGCACCGTGCTGGGGCCCGAACGACTGTCGCGGATGAGAGGCGCGACGATCGGCCGGCCGTCGGTGGTCCGATCGAAGTTCTCCTTCTCGACGACCATCCCCATCTTCATGTCGTGGCTGCCGTAGAAGTCGGGCACGAACAGCGTCAGATCGTTGCGGATGGTGAAGCGCCGGCGGCTGTCGGAGAAGTCCTCGTAGTAGGGGCCGCTGGTGACCCCGCGGTTCTGGTCGATGGTGTAGAAGCGGTCGGCCGGCGTGGGATGCAGCTCGCCGTACGGATAGGTCGAGGTCGGTGACGGCGTGTCGTCGAGCGAATGGTTGTGGTTGCGGTCCTCGAGACCGCGCTCGAGCCTGCCGTCGGCGTCGACGTCGCCCGGCTCACCCGCGTCGAAGCGGCCGTTGCCGTTGGGATCCTCGTCGATGGCGTCGAGATTCCCGTCGCAGTCGATATCCTCGCGCTGCGCCCCCTCGCATCCGCCCCCGCCGCCGGAGTGCCCCGATTTCGTCAGGCGCTGATCGTGATCCTTGTCCTCGCCGTTGTCCAGGAAGTTGTTGCCATTGCGATCCTCGAAGATGTCGAAGACGCCGTCGCTGTCGTAATCCTCGCCGCCGTCGTACTCGGTCGCCTCGGCGAAGCCGTTGAGGTTCCTGTCCTGCCATTGCATCCCGTTGCCGTTGGTGTCGGGGTCGAGGGTCGGCTGGCGCGACGGCTTCTCGTCGAAGCTGCTGAGGGACGTCTCGAGGGACACGTTGGGGGCCAGGATGCCGAGCCACTTGGCGGTGATGATCGGCCCCCCCTGGTGCAGCGTGTATCCGCTCTCCTCGCGGGTGAAGCTGTTCAGGCCCTGATTGAGGAACCGTTGCGGGTCGTAGTTCAGCGACAGGGTGAGGCGGTGATTGGGCGCCACCTGCCAGGTCAGCTTGGCGAACTGCCGGAATTCGTCCTGGCTCGCCACGAAGGCGTTGCTGATGGCGTTGACCGGATCCTGGATCGAGACGTACTCGCTCGCCAGGAAGAACCAGGCGCGATCCTTGACGATCGGCCCGCTCAGCGACAGGAACGGCAGGATGTCGCGGAAGCTCAGGTCCCTCAGCCCGTGCTCTCCGATCCCGCCGTGCAGGGAGGGGTCGTCGATACCGGCCCCGTCGCCGTCCAGCGCCGAACCGCGGTAGTAGATCTTGAACGTCCCCTCGAACTGATTGCCGCCCGACTTGGTGATGATGTTCGCGAACCCGCCCTGGGCGCGGCTGAACTCCGCCGTGGCGCCGCTGGTCTTGACCTCGATCTCCTGGATCGATTCGATGTTCAGCTGCGCGCCGATTTTCCCGGTCAGCGGGTCGGTGGTGGAGACTCCGTCGACGAGCGTGACGACGTCGGTGTCGCGCGCCCCGTGGATGTTCGGGTTGCCGTCGCCGTCGACGTCGCTGACGCCTGGCGCGAGCGCCAGGATGTCCTGGTAGTTCCGTCCGAGGAGCGGCAACGCGTCGATGAACTCCGCCGAGAAGCTCGACTGGGTCGTGGTGTCCTGCAAGGAGACGATCGGCGCGGCGGCCTTGACCTGAATGGTCTCCTGCAGCGCCTCCGAACGCTTGTCGAGCGCGATCTTGATGAGCGAGGTCTGGCCCGCGCTCACCTCGATGTTGGTGAGCGTGACGCTGGCGAACCCGGGGAACGCCGCGGCCACCTTGTAATCGTTGCCGGCGGGGAGGCTGCCGATCTGGAAGCGGCCCTCGGAATCGGTCACCGCCGCCCGGCCGGTGACGTTCTGCGCCGCGCTGCTGGCGATGATCGTGGCGCTCTCGAGGGGAAGCCCGGCCGCGTCGGTGACGATGCCGCGTACCGCTCCGGTGGTCTGGGCCAGCGCGGGAGAGATCCCCGCAACCAGCCAGATCACGATGACCGGCACCGTCCGCAGCCTGATTTTGGCAGCCCGCACGTCGCAGCCTTCCGGCGAGAATCGGTCCATTGTACACAGGGGGGGGTACCCCACCTCCCCCCTCGGCATGGGGTCCGATGCGGGGTGCGCCCCGCGTCCGGCCGGGACCCGCACGAGGGGCGATTTCGACCGCGCCAATATCGTGGAATGCCTTGACCGATAAGGCTTTGTGTCCTATATTGGCGCGAACGACCGCATGTGAGGTTCGCTTGCGCCGGATGATCTTCATCATCATTGGTCTTCTCTGCGCCCTTTCGGGGACGGCTCTTGCCGCCGCCGATCCGCCGGACCTCAGCCTGTCCGCGATTCTCGCGGGAGCGCAGGAGAGACCGGCCGGCGCCGCGATGCCACCCGAAGGACCGGCCGCGGTGCTCGCCTCGATGGCTGGAACCGACGCGTTCACCGTCGGCTGCGCATCGCCAATCCTGATCGCCGGCGCGCACGAGAGCGCTCCGGCGGAAGCCCTGCGTCAGGCGCTGGGCCTGCTCGCCGCGCCGCCCCTGGCGGCGGACGCGCCGATCTTCGTCACGCGTGACGGCCGCTTCGCGCTGCGATACGCCGCGCCCGGTGCGCCGGGGCGCGAGCGCGAGGTCAACCCCGAGATCGTGGCGCGCATCGCCGAAGCGCTCGTCGCCGCCCGATCGTACGTGAGCGCGACCCTCGGCTATGCCGATCCTTCTCCCGCCCCGGCCCAGGTCTCCGTCTACCTCGTCCGGCTGGGTCACGGCCTCGAAGGCTACATCGTCCCGGCCCGCGCCATCGAGGCAGGCCGGACGGCGCCCGCGTTCATCGTCCTCGACGCCGGGATCCAGTCGGATCGGATCATGCCGGCGATCCTGCATCAGGTGGCGCACCTTTCCCTGCTCCGGATGGCCGACCCCGAGACCTGGTGGCAGGAAGCGACCGCCTCGCTCGTGACCCTGATGGGAGCCGGCGACATGGAGGACCAGCGCGCCGCTTTGGGCGCCCGGCTCGGATCGCAGGCCCGCGGTCTCCTGGCCGACGATCTGGTGCTGATGCAGGGCGCGCTGCTCTGGCCGCTCTTCCTCTCGGAGCGCACCGGCGATCCGGACGTCGTGCGCCGGATCTGGGTCGCGATGGCGGGCGGGATCTCCGACCCGATGCAGGCCGCCGACGTCGTCCTCGCCCGCGAGGGCGGACTGCCGGCCGGCGCGGCGTTCCGCGAGATGGCTCTTTGGACCCTGTTCACGGGGGAGCGCGACGACGGCGCCCACTTCAGCGCCGCGCGCGCCATGCCGGCGGCCGCGATGGAGACGGTCGGCCCGTCCCTGCCGCTGCAGGCCGGTCGGATCGATCCGGTGGAGCCGCTGGGAAGCGTGGCGCTGCGGCTGCCGGCGGAGCGCGCCAGCGGGTCGCTCGATCTCGAGCTGCAGTCGCGGGGCGGCCGGCCCGCCGCAGACATCCTGATCTTCTACCAGAGCGAGGGCGGACGGCCGGTGCTGGTGCCGGTCGACCTGACCCAGGGATCGGCGCGTCTGAGCCTGCCCTGGGGCCAGGCGCGCGAGGCCTGGATCGTTCTGCGCAACGAAGCACGCGCGGCCGACGCGGGCGCCACGACGTTCGAGGTGCACGGCACGCTCGACGCGTCGGCACCCTTCGACCTGGCGTCCCTGACCGCCGAGCCCGTGGGCCGGACCGTCGTGCTCTCCTGGACCACCGCCTCCGAGAAGGGGCTGGTGGGATGGAACCTGTACCGGAGCGACGATCCGTCCGGTCCCTTCACCCGCCTCAACGACGTCGCGGTGCCCGCCTACGGCGACTCGGAATCCGACACCGGCTATCTCTACGTGGACGACAAGGCGCGGTCCGGCCGGCGCTACTACTACCTGGTCGAGGGGATCAACTCGCTGGGGCTGGTCGAACGGTCTCATGTCGCGAGCGCCCGTACCCTTCCCGCACGCTGACCCGCCCATCCCGCGTCCCTAGGGCCGCCCTCCCGTCCGCGCCGGGCGTCCTCCGCCCTGGCTCAGGACCAGGAAGCGATCGACGCCGGAAGCCTCGAACTCCTCGCTTCCGCCCCGACCCGGCCAGCGCACCGTGATATGCGCCGTGGTCGCGCCGCCCAGTCCGAAGTGCAGCCGGCGGTCGGCCTGCGAGGCGTACGACGACCCGGTCCGCGCATAGCGCAAGAGACGCCGATCCCCCGCTGTCACGATCACCCGGGCGCCGATCGCGTCCCGGTTGGGCGGCTTGCCCTGGAGGGTGATCGTCAGCCAGTGGCCGCGCGCCGGCCCGTCGTTGCGCCACAGGAGGGCCGGCCGATCGTTCTGGGTCACCAGGAGATCCTCGTCCCCGTCGTCGTCGAAGTCGAACGGCACCGCGCCGCGGATCACGTAGCGCCCCGCGAGGGGCCCGACGGCGGGGGCGAGCGTGAATCGGCCCGGCGTGCTCTGGCGGAACAGGAGCGCGGGCTCTTCGAAGGTGACGGTGTCGCTGTACAGCCCGATGTTGTCGATGATGTGCCCGTTCCCCACGAACACATCCAGCCATCCGTCCTGATCGGGGTCGAAGAAGAAGGTCCCGAATCCGAGCGTGAGCAGCGACGCCGGACCGAGACCCGAGGCGTAGGTCGCGTTCGAGAACAGCCCGTTCCCGTCGTTGTGGTACAGCTCGTTCATCTCCTCCGCCAGGTTGGTGACGAAGATGTCGAGACGGCCGTCGCCGTCGTAATCGGCCATGTCGGTCCCCATTCCGGCCTGTGGCACCCCGTCTTCGGAGAGGGCCACGCCGGCCGTCTCCCCCACCTCGTCGAACGTCCCGTCGCCACGATTTCGGAGCAGGAAATTCGGGGTGTCGTCGTTGGCGACGTAGAGGTCGTCGTCCCCGTCGTCGTCGTAGTCCCCGGCCACCACGCCGAGACCTTTTCCGGTGCGGTCGTCCAGACGGGCCCGCGCGGTCCCATCCTCGAAGGTGCCGTCGCCCCGGTTGCGATAGAGGATGTCGGGCTGGCTGTCGAAGTTCTTCGGATGGCAGACGGTCCGGTAGCCGGGACGGTTCTCGCCGCAATAGAGATCGTTGCGCAGATCGTAGGCCACGTAATTGGCGACGTACAGGTCGAGGTCACCGTCCCCGTCGGCGTCGAACAGAGTGGCGCTCGAGCCCCAGAGCCCTTTGCCGCCGACCCCGGCACGCAGGGTATCGTCGGTGAAGGTGCCGTCGCCATTATTGCGGAACAGGCGATTGCCCCCGTAGCCGGTGACGTACAGATCGCGATCGCCGTCGCCGTCGACGTCGCCCGCCACGCAGCCCATCCCGTAATGGCCCTCGTCCGCGAGCCCCGCCTTCCCCGTGACCTCCTCGAACCGGCCACCCAGGTTGCGGAACAGGGCGGCGCGCGGCGGCGCGCCCCCCGACCAGCCCGGCAGCGACCCGCTCTGCACGAAGAAGACGTCCTGGCGTCCGTCGCCGTCGTAATCGAAGACGCAGACGCCCGACCCGAGCGTCTCCGGCATGTACTTCCGGCCGCTGGCGCCGTTGACGTGACGGAAGGCGAGCCCGGACTCGGAGGTCACGTCCTTGAGCGAGACGAACGCGAGGCCGGCGTCGCCCGCTCCGCCCGGCTCGGCCGGGGCGACTCCCGCCGGCGCACCGGCGGCGGGAGCACCGCCCTCGTGCCGGCCGCAGCCCATCGCGACAAGGCCGCACCACGCCGCCGCCAGGAGCACGGCGCGCCATCGGCGCGTCACCGGGGCACCGCCTGGGGCGGACCGGCGAGCTCCAGCGCGGCGCCGGGCGAGCGCGCCTTGAGCTCCTCGAAGCGTTGCATCTCCCGGCGCGCTCCATCCGGGTCGCCGCGCGCCGTGAGGATGCCGGCCAGGAAGTAGTGCGGCTCGGCGAATTCCGGGTTCACCTCGATCGACCGGCCGATCGCCCGCACCGCCTCGTCGAGACGATCCTGCAGCGCCAGGAGTCGTCCCAGCTCGAGAAGGGTGCGTTCGTTCCTCGGCTGCAGCGCCAGGCTCCGGTCCAGGGCCCGGCCCGCCTCATCGAATCGCGACAGCGCGATGAGCGACGAGCCGGTCATCAGGTAGGCCTGCGGGTCTTTGGGATCCTCGCGGGAGATGATCTCGAACTCCGACAGCGCCGCCGGATAGTCGCCGCGATTGAATGCGGCGACCCCCTTGACCCGGTGGCCCCGCACCCGCTCCTCGACGCGCTGCCGGGCGAGGGCCGTGTCGTGGGCCTCACGGGCGCGCGCCGCGTCCTGCGCGCGGCCGAGGCGGGTGTAGAGGGCGGCGAGCCGGCTGAGGGCCCCGACGTGGAGCGGCTCCTTGGCGACCACCGTCTCGAGCGCGCTCACGGCGCCCGCGAAATCGCCGCCGTCCTGCAGCGCGGAGCCGAGCACGTAGAACGCCTCGACATTGCCGGCGTCGGCGGCGATCACCGCGCGGGCGCTGGTCGCCGCCTCCGCGTTGCGGCCGAGGCGCCCGTACAGGGTCGCCTCGTAGAGACGCGCGTTCCGGTTGGCGGGATCGTGCGCCAGCATCTCCTCGGTCACCACGAGCGCCTCGTCCACCCGCCCGACGTCGGCGAGCGTCGTCGCCAGACCGTAGAGCGCGCCGGGTGAAGCCGGTGACAGACCCAGGATGCGCCGGTAGGTCTCCTCCGCCTTGCGCCACCGGTCGGTGTGACCGTAGACGTAACCGAGCGCGTCGAGCGCCCGCGTGTCGTTCGGATTGCGCCGCACCGCCTCCAGCAGGAGCGGCTCGGCCGCCTCCAGATCGCCCTCCCTGGTGAGCCGCACGCCGTTCTCGACCGGCGAGCCGCCCGCGGCGTCGAGGCCGCCCGGCGAGGGCCCGCCCGCCTCGGCGGCGCCCTCCGTGGAGCCGGCCACCTCGGCGCCCCGCGTCCGGCCGGCGGGCGCGGGACCGGACGGGTTGCCGGCGGGGCATCCGGCCAGCAGGAGGAGACCGGTCGCCAAGACCGCGACCGGCAGGAAGGCGCAACGTCGGTGCCGGGACATCGTGCGATTCTACATGCGGGCGCTCCGCGCGAACGCTTCCGCGGACGCGCCGGCCCGACGCGCCCCGCGTGCCGGGGCGAGCCGCGGATCAGCATGGTAGACTCCGCGCCGGGAGGGCGGTGTGGAGGAGCTGAAGGAGGAGTGCGGCCGGATCATCCGCGATCTCGTCGCCCGGCTTTACCAGCTCACGCCGGAGAAGATCGCCGTCGAGGACCCGCCGCGGCCCGGGATGGGCGACCTCGCCTCGCCGGTCGCGTTCGAGCTGGCGCGCGCGCTGAAGCGGCCGCCGCGCGCCATCGCGCAGGAGATCGCCGCCGGATTCCCCAGGCCGGCCTGGCTGGCGCGCGTCGAGGCGGCCGGCGCCGGCTATCTGAACCTGTTCTTCGATCGCGCCGAGTCGCTCCGCGCCCTGGCGCGGGAGGCGCAGGACGCCGGGACCGGCGCGGGCGCTGCGACCCGGGGCGAGACGATCATCGTCGAGCACACGAACATCAACCCGAACAAGGCGGCCCACATCGGGCACCTCCGGAACGCAGTGCTGGGCGACGGTCTGGCCCGGATGCTGAGATTCCTCGGCCATCGCGTCGAAGTGCAGAACTACATCGACGACACCGGGGTCCAGGTCGCCGACGTCCTGATCGGCTTCCGCGAGATCCTCGGCTGGGGTCTCGAGGAGGCGCAGGGGATCCGCGAGCCGCTCGACCGCTTCTGCTGGGATCTCTACGCCCGGGTCACCGAGATGTACGACAAGGAGCCGCAGAAGCGCACGCTCCAGGCCTCCATGCTGCGCGAGCTGGAGGAGCACCGGGGCGAGACCGGGGCGTTCGCCGACTGGCTGACGCGGCGCCTGGTGACCTGCCATCTCGACACCATGGGCCGCATCGGGGTGCGTTACGACCTGCTCCCCTGGGAGGGGGACATCCTGGCCAGCCGCTTCTGGGAGACGGCCTTCGCCCTGCTCCGCGAGAAGAAGGCGATCGTGCGGGTCGAGTCCGGGGAGCGCGCCGGCTGCTGGGTCATGGCGCTCGACAACGAGCGCTTCGCCGAGCTGAAGGAAGCCGAGAAGATCATCGTGCGCAGCAACGGCACGGTGACCTACGTCGGCAAGGACATCGCCTATCAGATGTGGAAGTTCGGCCTTCTGCCGAGCGATTTCCGCTACGACGTCTTCCGCGACGAGCCCGGAGGACACCGCGTCTGGACCAGCACGCGCGGGGCCGGCCGCTCCGATCATCCCGAGTTCGGACGCGCCGACCGGGTCTACAACGTCATCGACGTGCGCCAGTCGTACCTGCAGGCGATCGTCGGCGAGGGGTTGCGGGCCCTCGGCCATCAGAGCCAGGCGGAGCGTTCGATCCATTTCGCCTACGAGATGGTCGCCCTGACCCCGAAGAGCGCCGAGCGGCTGGGCGTCACCCTCAGCGAGGAGGATCGCGGCCGCGCCTACGTCGGCATGTCCGGACGGCGCGGTCTCGGGGTCAAGGCCGACGACCTGCTCGACGCGATCGAGAACCAGGCGGGCGGCGAAGTGCGCTCGCGCAATCCCGGCCTCGATGAGGCCGAGGCGCGCCGACTGGCGCACGTCATCGCCGTCGGCGCGCTGCGGTACTTCATGATCAAGTACACGCGCAACAAGGTCCTGGCGTTCGATTTCGACGAGGCCCTCTCCTTCGAGGGGGAG
>Ga0134121_10000379_pt1 | contig 51683 bp, 36 predicted proteins | sample KB301_FD_96463 | JGI IMG/M metagenome (GOLD analysis project Ga0134121, IMG submission 96463) | Terrestrial soil microbial communities without Nitrogen fertilizer from Kellogg Biological Station, Michigan, USA - KB3-0-1 | ecosystem: Environmental > Terrestrial > Soil > Unclassified ...
ACGAAGCTGAACAGCGTGAGGACGAGGTTCTTCGCCCGCCGCGGCGCCAGGAAGTAGGCGAGCAGGGCGAGCGGCAGGAAGTAGTAGACGAAGAGGTGGGAGCTGAAGACCACGGTCTATCCAGGACTTGAGAGAGGCTCATCCGCTCGTCGGGTCGTAGAAGAGCGGTGAGGAGCTGGCGCCGAGGTCGTTCGAGAGATAGATGCTTTCGAGCTGGCCGTTGGCGCTGAAGGGCTCCAGCGCCAGCGGCACCGAGGCGCCCTTGGCAGGCGTGAGCGTCTCGCCGTCGAGGATCACCCAGCGGGCGACGCGGACCGTGGGGCCAGTAACCTTGCCGGCCACCACCCGATCCACCCGGTATTCACAGGCGGCGAGCGCCTGCCGGTACGGGGCGATCTCGTCGAGCGAGGGAGTGCGCGAGCAGCGCTGGAGCGTCCCGAGGATCTGGACCGACGGAACGGGCGGCCGGCGGGCGCGCTCGGTGGCGTAGCGGCGGGCGTTCTCCGCCGCCTCGTCTGGACCGATCAGGCGATCGTAGATCGCGAGCCCCTCGACGACGCCCTTCCATCCCGCGCCGATCTCCAGGGCTCCGGGCTTCCAGAAGTAGAAGTCCCCCTGCCAGGCGTCGTCGTCGAGAACCTTGGCGCCGTTGACGTAGACCACCCGGCGGCCCGGGCCGTAGGCGGCGATCACGTGGACGGCTTGACCGGCCGCGAGCTTGCCGAAGCGGGCCGCCGGCTCCGCCGTCTTGTTGTGCAGCAGGCGCCAGACGAGGGCGTCGCCCTGCTGCGCCAGCTCCAGGAGGGGCGTGCCCTTGTAGCGGCCGAAAGAGAAGATCGTCCCCGAAGTCGTGGGCGTCACCTCGGCCGGCGTGAGCGTCAGCTCCAGGGTGATCTCGTTGCTCTTCTCGGCCAGGTCGACGAGGCTCTTGCCTGCCTGCTCCTCGGCCTGGAAGCTGCCGTCGCCCACCAGCAGCATGGCGTGGTCGTGGTTCAGGCGAGCCCGGCCGTGAGGCTTGATGGCATAGGTGCGGTCGGCGGCCTGGGATGCCTGCGATATATCGGGCACCAGGTTGGGCTGATCGGCCGCGGCCCACAGCAGGATGAGGCTCTTGCGGTCCACCGGCCAGTGGGGCGGCGGGATTTCGAGATCGGCAGGCACCAGGGCGTTGGGCCGTTGCGCCCGGTCAACGATCCCTTCGAGGTGGAGGCGGTCGCCGGTCGTGAGATCGGCGGCGAGCGTCACCTCCAGGCTCCGGCCGTCCGCGCCGATCTTCGTGTCCGTGATCTGTTTTCCCGAGGCGAGGCGGGCCTTCGCTCCACCGGGACCGGCGGCGACCGGCTCGTCGAAGGTGACGAGGATCTGCCGTCCCTGCCGCACTTCGGCCTTCAGCGCCTTCGGTGGCGTGGCCGGCAGCACCGTCACCCGGCCGTGCAGGATCTCGCCGCTCTTCGCGTGCGCTGACACCACGAAGCTCCCTGGCTTCTCATAGGTGTGCTCGCCGTGGGCCGCCCCCGGCATCGGCGGGGTGCCGTCGCCGAAGTCCCACACGGCCTCGGGGCCGGGCGTCGAGTCCGGCAGATGGACGTGGAACGGCGCCTCGCCGAACGTCCGCCCCAGGGGAAGCGGCTCGACGTGGACGTCCGGATAGCGGTCCGGAGTCGGCGCGGAGGTGTACTTCAAGGGCTGGCCGAGGACGTCCATCGTGGCCGGATCGACCTCGGCGACGAAGATGTCGTAGTTCCCCTTCTCGTGGTCATGCTCGTTGGGCGAGGCCCCGAAGGCGACGAGCGCCGAGCCGTTCGACAGCATGGGGAAGTACATGTAGGCCTGGGCGCCGAGGCGCGGATCGTTCTTCTCGAACAGCGTTTTCTGGGTCCGTGTGGCGAGGTCGAACGCGCGCAGCGGGCCCCCGGCTCCCGCCATCCAGATGCCCCAGTGGCCGTCGTCCGAGAAGTACGGTTCGCAGCCGCCGAAGGGTGTGCGCTCGGTGACGGCGCGGCGCTTGGCGTCGTAGAGGGAGAAGGTAGGCAGCCCGGTCGTGGCATGGGTGCGGGTGCGGTTCACCAGCCATCCCTTCCCCTCGCTGCTGGGGCCTGCCAGCTTCTCCTTCGTCCCCTTGGCGAGATCGAGGAGGATGGCGTTGCCTTCCGGATCGACGTACTGCAAGAGGTTGTCGCCGTGCCAGATGGCGGAGCGGTGGCCGCGGCTGTAGGTCTGCGCCGTCTCGGCGACGACGCGGTCTCCCTTGCCGTCAATGCCGATCAAGCGGAGCTTCCCCTCTTCGGGGTCGGCGGCGTACTTGAAGTTGCTGAGGCTCAGGTAGGCGACGCTTTTGCCGTCCGGCGAGATGTGGGCGCAGCAGTGCTCGTGGCCGGACTCCTCCGGTGAGAGCTGGCGCAGACCCGATCCGTCCAGCCGGCGGGTCCAGATGCGCCAGGGTCCGCCGCGGTTCGACTCCCAGACGAGGAAGCCGTCGCCCAGCCGGGCATAGTCGGGAGAGGAGACCTCGGGACCCGCGGGTGTAGCCGGGCGGGCGTCGGTGCCCGGGTCGAGCCCCCGGATGACGGCCCGCGCCGAGTCGTGATGAGTGTGGGCCCACCAGGCAGCGCCCGCGAGGGCGGCAACCGCGATGAGAGCGGCCAGACGCCATGCCTTGCGGACTTTCGAGGGGGTTGAAGAGGTCATGAGAAATCTTTGACGCCGCGCCTTGAGCCGGCTCCGGCGGCGGGTCAGTGTATCCGGGGGGCCGCGGCAGGTTCAACCCGCCCCAGAGAGCGCCGGAGGAAGCGTGCCGCCTCGCGGGCGATCCGGCGGTTGCCGGCCACCGTGTAATGCTGATCCCTGGTGAAGAAGTCCACCTCGCCGTGGCGCAGCGCCTCCGAAAGGGTTGGCGTGAGATCGAGCGCCGGCACGCCGCAACGCGCCAGCACGCCGGAGAAGATCTCGTTCGGCAGCATACGGTCCGCCTGCGACGGCGCGAGGCCGAGCTGGCGCAGGGCGCCGTTCCACTCAGCGTCGTCGGCCTGGAGCTTCGAGGGGAGCAGCAGGGCCACGACGACCGCGTGATCGGTTTCGGCCATCGCGAGCAGCCGGCGGATCGCCGCCTCTGAGGCCACGCCCCCCCGTTCCGCCCGCGCCCGGTTGCGGGGATCGTAGAGGGCCATCTCCTCCCGCAGGCCCCGGATGGCCGAGGGCTCCGGCATGTGGAGCGTCCGCCGGATCGTGCGGTCGATGGGCGCGGGCAGCGAGTACTTAACGAGGGCGAAAAGTTGCGAGTGCTGGTAGAGCCAGTGGAAGACCGAGGAGCGGCTCAGCTCGGCCTTGTCCAGCAGCTCGCCGTGGGAGACGAAGGCGGGGGGGCGGTCCGGAGCCGCGTCCTGGAGGTCGTTGCCGGTGAAGATGCCGAGGACGAGGACGTCCGGGTGGATCTCCCGGCCATACTGTTCGAACCACCGCACCTCGTCGGGCACGCCGTAACCGCCGATGCCGGCGTTGATCCCCTCGGAGTGCACGCCGCGGCGGCCGAGCTCGGCGGCGATCTGCGCCGGGAAGGCGTCCTGCTCCTCGACGCCCATGCCGAAGGTGAAGGAGTCGCCCAGCACCAGCACGCGGCGCACGCCGGGCCGGCTGGGGCCGATCTCGGGGCCGCGGATGCCGAGCTGGTTGACCCGCACCTGAGTGGTGAACTCGGCAAAGTTGCCCAGCACGCCTCGTAAACCCGGCTTCATGCGGTGCCCCACCTTGGGATCGACGACATAGAGCCCCGGCGAGGCGTAGAACGCCGGCTGCGGCCAGAACGCCCGCACCAGGATCTCGGCCAGGGCGACGACGGCCAGAGCGATCAGCAGGAGGAGAGCCAGACGCTTGCGGAGGGAGAGCTTCTTGGTAGCGATGAGAAAAGCTTATCCTGGGTACGATTGGGGGGCAACCGATTGGAGGGGCAACCGGCCCAGGAGGTGTGAAATGAGCCCGAGAGTATTCTTTCAACTCGCTACGATCCTGGCCCTGGCGACAGTCCTCGGCTGTGCCGCGTCGCCGCCCGCGACCGGCCAGACGACGGGAAAGGGCGGAGAGAGGATGACGCCCATGGACGCTCTAGAGGGGAAGACCTGGACCCTGGTGCAGTTCGACGACGGCAGCCCGGTGCCGGCCGGGAGGCCGATCACCGCCGACTTCGCGGGCGGAAAGGTCTCCGGCTCCGGCGGCTGCAACCGTTACTCCGCCACCGTGGTCTCGGCCGCGCCGGGAACGCTCAAGGTGGGAGCGATCTCGGCCACCAAGATGGCCTGCGCGGGGTCGGCCGGCACCAACGAGCAGCGCTACTTCGCGGGCCTGGAGAAGGCCGAGGGTTACGCGCTCGAAGACGGCAAGCTGACGCTGAGCCCGGGGAAGATGGTCTTCAAGGCAACGCCTTGATCGGGGTTGCGGCTCCGATCGAATCCTCGATCAGAGCCGCGGGGGATGAGTGGGTTAGAAGGGGCCGCAGACGCAGAAGGCGTTGTCGGGGCAACACCAACTGGAGGTGGGGCAGACGATCAGATGGCTGCCCTTCGGGCAGGTCAGGGCCGCCGCGGGGCGGACGGAGAGGGAGGCCGCCACGGCGGCGAGGGCGAATACCAGCAGGGCGAGTTTCTTGCGCATCGGAGGCTCCTTCAGGAAGAGGTTTCCGGAATCGCTCGTAGCGCCGTTGTGGACGCTACGAGGAGGGCGGCGTATCCGCCCAAGCGCTCCATCTTATTCCTGCTTGGCTATTGATTCCAGCGGCGGGATCGTTCAGCCTGCCGGCCTGCCCGGCCCTCATTGTAAGGACCGGGCAGACTCGTTCCAGGGTTCTACGGAGTCTCTGCCACGCCGACGGTGTAGGAGCCTCCCGAGCCCGTTCCGCCGTCGATCCGCACGAAATATTGCCCGGCGGCGAGCGTCCAGGAGCCGCGGGCGTCGATAGCCAGCAGCGTGCCGTCCTCACCATAGAGACTTGCGGCGAGACCCGAGGTTTCGGTAACGCTGATCGTCACAGTCGTCCCGGCGTCGAGGATGAAGGAGAAGACGTCCTGATCGGTCGCCGGCGAGATCTCTCCCGTCTGTTCCTCGCCCAGAGCGACCTCCGTGGTGCAGAGGAAGCTGTCGCCGTGATCGTCCTGCGGTCCCAGGCTGCAGATGTCGAAGAAGGTGGCTACCACGCCCAGGTTGCCGGTGACTCCGACCGGCGGCGTCACCTGGATGCAGTGCTCGCCCGGCTGGACCACCAGAGTCAGGGGTTGATGGACCGTGCCGAGCAGGCCGCCGTCTTCGAGCACGGGATCGCCGGACTCCGGATCGACGGCATAGAGCGCTCCCTGGACCTCGGGACCGTCTCCCGACAACACCAGGATTCCCGGCTGATCGATCATGATCTTGAGGATGTCGCCGTCCCACTCGTCAACCTTCTTGGTGGCCGTGGTGGTCGTGGCGTTGGCGAGCGAGACGCCGCCGCCCGAGGACTGAAACGCTGCCGCACAGTCCTCGAAGGGCTGAGCGCCGGCGGCGGAAACGGACGCGCTACCCAGCAGAAGAACGAGTAGACCGGCAAGCCCGAGTGATTCTTGGGAGATTGCGAATTTCGTGAACATACACGGGTCCCTTCCAGGCCAAAATGGCCCCAAAACGTGAATCGGTTGAAGGTTTTGGGATGTCCCCCGTCGGGGACTTTGCCGATCGGCCCGTGAGGCGTCCCACGCTCGCCTCAGAGGGGGTGTAACGGGATTCTTTTGGAGATTGGCGGGATTCCGGCGCGGTTTGTGGTGAAATAAGACTCACCTTGAACATTGCCGGGTTTTCCTGGAAGGAGCGGAGGGACGGGGAGAACGCCGCGGGGACGCGGGTCTTCACGGAGTACGTCCGTGCGCTGGAAGGCGGGGGAGAGCCGGACCCGCGACGCCTGGCCGTCGTGCGCGAGGCCCTGAAGGGAGCCCTGCGAGGAGAGCTCCGGCGGCGGGGGTTGTGGAACGCGCCGCCGGACTACCTCGGCGTGTATGGCTCCGAAGGCTGGGAGGACGCCCTGGAAGAGCTGGTCTCGGCCGTCTACGTCTTCATCTTCATCGATCGCAGGCGGGCCCTCCAGGCCCAACTCCGGCTGAAGCCCAACGTCGACGGCCTGGTCTTCCTCAACGTCCGCCACTTCGTCCACGAGCGGCAGAAGGAGCACGATCCCCTGGGCTCCCAGGTCTTCGAAGTCCTCCAATCCGCCGTGCGGCAGGCCGTGGCTCAAGGGGAGCTGCACGTGCTGGCCGGGGACCCGCGGGTGCGCAACGAGACCGTCCTCGGCTTCCGGCCGGACGCCGAGCCCGCGCCTCCCGTCCAGGATTTTCGAGATTTGGTGGCGCGGTGGAACGACGACCTGCTGCCCGATCTCGTGACCCTCCGTGGCCGGCGGCAGGAAGAGATCGTGGAGCGACTGCGCGAGCGCTTGGTGGACCTGTCGCCCGGGGGTGACGCCTTTCGTTTCAAGGACGTGATCGATCCCCTGAGGGCGGACGTGCGGGCGCGGTGGGGCGCCCTCCTGGAGCAGGCGGCGGGGGAGACCGCCGTCGAACGGGAGGACGGCGAAACCGTTCGCATGGTGCGCCTCTCCCGTCCGGACACCGGCTTCGAAGAACGGCAGCTCTTCCGCCGGCTGATCGACTGCGTCCTCACCTCCATCGAGAGGCTGGAGGTGAACGAGAAGACGCGGAGCTACCTCGCCACCCTCTGGCAGTTCCTGCGGGTGAGCGCCGGGAGCTGCCCCGAGGATGTGGGGGAGGGCCGGGCCTCCCTGCGCCGGATCGGGGAGCTGCTGGGGATCCCGCGCGAGAGGCTCCCGGGCCTCTACGAGACCCTCGGCCAACTCGTCGAGCGGTGCCGCGCCGCCAATTCCGGAAAACTGTCCGTTACCCCCTTACAGGGGGCTTTCGCCCCGGCCGGTCCAGGGGGAATGACGCCATGAGCCGCCACACATCGGATAGGAGAGCGCCCGAGCTGGGCGATCTGTACGTTTTCGCCGAGACGGCCGGCTTCCCCGTCGAGTGGGCCGTGCTCGACGCTCCGGCCGGCGGCCCCGGGCGATGTCTGGCGGTGCCCGCGGACACCAATCCCCTCGCCGGCAGCGCCGACGTGGAGATCCTGGCGAACGAGCCGGCCGGACCCTTGAGTCTGCGCTGCCGCTTCGCCCTCTGGCTCGACGCCGCCCGCTTCGATCCGGACCGGCGCACGGGAGCCCTGGCGCCGGACGCCGTCGCCCGCGCCCTGGAGAAGAAAGCCGCCTTGGAAGCCGGAGATCCCGCCGCCTCGCCGCTCTCCTGGGAGACCGACGCCGATCCCGAGTACGAGGACTGGGTGCGCGAGGTCCTCATTCCCGCCCACGCCGCTCTTGCGTCGCCGGCAGCCCGGGAGGCGCCCGCCGTCCGGGCCCGCCCAATCCGTAACCGATGGTCCGCGCCGGGCAATCCATACGCCGCCCTGGCCGCCTCCATTCTCCTGATGGTCACCCTCGGCCTGGCCGGAGGTCTCCTCTGGCAGAAGGGGCAGATCACCGACCTGTCCCACCGTAGCGAGGAAGAGCTGCGCCGGGAGAGGGAGAGGCATGTGGGCGAGCTGAGGCAGACCGAGGAGGCGCACCGCCGGGAGATCGCCGAGCGGGAGCGGCTTGCCGCCCAGCGCGAGCAGGAGGACCGCAACCGCATCGCGGACCTCGAGCACCGCCTGGACCGCGCCGGCCACACCCGGCCGCTGGTCAATGCACCCTACGCCTTTCTCAGCCCGAAGGACCCGGTGCGGGGAGAGCCGGAAACCCGCGTCTTGCCGCCCGGCGCGAGCTACTTCTTCCTCGTCCTGGCCGTCAACGACTTCCGGCCCTTCCCGGAATATCGCTTGGAGATCGTGAACAAGGACACGGGTAAGCCCGTCTGGTCGAGCCGCGGTCTCCACAAGACCGGCATCTCTGAGATCAGTGTGGCTCTCCCCCGCGATCTCCTGCCGCCCGGGGACTACCAACTCCGGCTGTTCGGGCTCAAGGACGGCAAGGCGGAGCCGGCGGGGGAGTATGAGATGCGGATCGCGGAGAAATGAGACCCCTCCGAATCGCGCCCTCCGCTGCCCGGACTTGAATCTCCCCCGAAGACAGGGCAGCTCTGGCCCCAATCGGGGCAGCCGTGGCCCCAATCCGGGCAGCGTTGGCCCTCATCGGGGCCGCGGCTGCCCTCATTTGGGCCAGAGCTGCCCTCATTTGGGCCAGAGCTGCCCTCACTTGGGCAGCGGCTGCCCTAATTGGGGCCACGACTGCCCTCAGTTGGGCCAGAGTTGCCCCGATTGGGGCCAGAGCTGCCCTTAGTTAGGCCGCGGTTGCCCCGATTGGGGCCACGGCTGCCCTCACCTGGGCAGCGGCTGCCCCTATGAGGGCCAGAGCTGCCCTGATCGGGGCCAACGCTGCCCTCACTTGGGCCACGGCTGCCCCGATCGGGGCCATCGCTGCCCTCTGTCCGGGAATGACTGCTTTCCGCTCGGGGGACATCGCCCGATCGAGCGGGAGAAGCCCGAGTCTCCGCGGGTCAAAGCCGGTTCGGGCCCGGGAAGCCCGCACAAAAAGGGCGGTCCCTGCTTGCGGCAGGAACCGCCTTTGAGAAGTGGCGCCACTGGGGACGATCAGGTCCCCTCGGCTAGTCCCGTTGTCTATACGGAGACGCGAGTTCCTGGCGAGTTGGGGATCATTGGCGGCGCGGAGCGCGCCTTGAGCCCGGAGGGCGGCAGACTCGTAGCCCAGAGGCGCGAGCCTAGACGAGGGATAAGGCTACAAGTCTCCTAACGGCAGCGTTTCTGGCGTGAAGAGTGGTTGCTCTTTTCGCCGCTCTCGATCGAAGTAGGCAATAAGTGCCCGCCCTTTGGCAGTCAGGGCGTAACGCTGCCAGGCGGCGCCTGCCACCTTCTCGAGTGAAGCCAATTCATAGACTGCGAGCTTCGGGCATACGTTAAAGAACAAGAGCTTCTCCCAATCAGACATCCCTACATGGTTTGAGACCCCCGTGACCAACATATCTCTATAGACATCCACGACTTCCAGAAGAGACCTCGTTTCCACCCTTTCTTCGTTGTCGCTTTGGACCTCAAGGACTACAGGTTGTAACATCCCGGCAGTCGACTCGAGCTCTTGGTCACTCCAATACTTTTTATCACTTCTGGATGCACGCTCAAGTTGAACGTGAAGTCTCTTCGACTCGGCTAGCAACTCTTCGTTTCGCTTGTTCACGCGCGCCAACTCGTCGAGGAGCGAGTTGATATTTGCAAGATCCTCTCCTCGCACCCAGCCACATATAGTATGCCGTACGAGGAAGTCCGCAATTGTCTCGTGAACGGCGAGCTTGATATCCTTGGCGTCGCTGAAGAACGAGCACATCCTGGATAGCACCTTCCTGCGGAACAGATTCAGCGCCTGCGGGTGTTCCTGCTCGATCGCTTCTCGGCCACGCGCTCGTACTTTACGGTCGATCGCTTCCTCGGAGATGACCACGGCGAAGATGGGTTTTTCGCGAGACAGCGCATAATCGTACTCCAGCTCGACGTAGCTGATCGCCGTCTTTGGCTCCAGGCTTCCGTATCGGGAGCCCAGGATCAACATGAAGACGTCGGACTCGTCAATCCATCGTCGAATGGTTTCAAGCTGTGATTCATTGCCTGCGGCGAACAGCTCCATCCCGGCGGGAAAATGGCCTGCTTTTAGGATAGCCTCAACTGCGGCTTGGCGTTCCTGTTGCAGGTCTAGATACGTAGACGAGACGAACACTTGAAGCTTTCTTCTGTTCATTTGCTATGGGACGGCGCCTCGGGCAGGGTCCAGAAAGATCTGGCGCCACAGTTCCGTCTCCTCATACGTAGTCGCTAGATCGAGAAACTTAGACGCTCGGATGTTCCGCCTTTGGTTGGCTGGGTCACTCCAGCCAGATAGCAGCAAGCCTTCGAATTGGTCGTCGGCTACGGTAGAAGGAGGGCCATTCTCAGCCATTAGCTCCAGATCATTTGCCTCGGAGAGCGGTATGAGTTGCGCTATGGGGTAGCCAGTTCCGATCGAGCAAGGTGATCGGGAGGCGACGGGTATGAAGATCGGGCCTGTGAAGCTCTTGGGATAGAGCACGCTGGGAACGATGAAGCCGTTGCTGGCTTCGATGTCCAGAACAGGAGTGCAGAGGAACGGGCAGGGCAGATCAAGTACTGAGATTCCGACGTCGACCTTGGCGAACAGTACCGTCGAATCGAGACTGCCCATGATACCCGGCACGGAAAGGAAGCTCTTGTCGTCAAGCGCGATGATATCGAGGAAGAAGTCTCTGGGTCCCTCGAAGGCTAACGGGTGGTGCGTGAAGAAGAGGACGCCTAGATGGTTTGCGCTGCGGATCGCGGGACAGGCATTGGGCCGGATCTTGCCGCGAACTGGCCAGAGGGGGGCCAGGATCGAAACTTTTGCAAGCTCGGGCGGTCGCGCTTCGGGAATGCGGAGCCAATATGCGACTCTCAGAGGGCTCATAGGCATCCGGCCTCTCGAGAAGGGCCGGAGAGATGCTTGGCCTCCGCGAGGTGGCGCGCGATCGCTTGGGAGATGGGCAACCCCGTAAGGTCTTCGATCCAGAGCCACTGGCCCATGCTATTCACTTCGAGGAAGAGGATCTCGTGGTCAATATTTTCGACCAAGTCCACAGCGCCGTAGACCAGGCCCAACTCCTGGACCAGAGCCGTCAGCTTTCGGCTCAGGCAGGTGGGAAGCTCCACAGCGTGGTGCGGCGTGCGGGGTATGTTGTAGTTTCGCCAATCGATAGCGGTTTCGCCGCCTGCGCTCTGCGAGTCGATACGGCAGGCATAGACCTCGCTTCCTACGATGGTGACTCGGTACTCGCAAACCTTCTCGACGTACTCTTGGAAGATCATTGGGCAGACGGATAATCCTGCCAACTCCTCGGCCTGCTCCGGCTCGAAGATTTGAGTGAGACGGGCCTTGGCCTCGCCGTTGAACCGCACGTGTACGGACTCCAGGTTCTTCGTGCAGCAGCGGCGACCCCCGGTCCAGAGGTGCTGGGCGAAGCCGAGAGCCCTTGTGGGATCGCTTCCTATGAAGGTCTCGGGCACCAGGAGACCGCATTGGCGAGCCACATGATGCTGAAGCACCTTGGAGCTGGCGAGACGGTTGGCAGAGATGCTGTTGAAGAAGGGACGGTCAGTCGCCAGCCTCTTGAACGCCGATTCGACATGCATAGAGCGCTGATCGGCAATGAAAGCGATTGCCTCAGCGGGGAGGTGGGGGTGCTGGACCCAGGCCGGCTCAGTCAGGAAATCCCGCCGCCAGTAGACGGCGGCAATTTGCGCCTGATGCCACGCTTGGTCACCTTTTGAGATCCAGACGTGGTCGCCGACGCAGTCAATTGTCCAGTCGAGAAAGCATCTCTCCCGTCGAAGGGTTTCGACAGGTACGTCGAGCTCCCGCAGACATCGGGCAACCGAGTCGGCGTGGGGGTCGTCGCTCTCGGTGTGGATGAAGACGGTCTGGCTCGTCATGGATTTCATTGCTTTCAGGGCCAGCGTGGGATCGGACCTATGCCTGCCCTGAGGAATTGTGGATCCTGCTACTTACCCTCTCCGTGGTCAGTCTGCTTCGACCAAGTCTGCCGGCTTGTCTGCGAGCTGGCCATCAGAGCGTTGGTGAGTCGCTCCGCATCGAGGATCTGGGGCTGCCAAGTCCAGTCGGCGATTTGGGGCGCTTCCTGGTTCTTGGCTTCGACAGAAATCATTCCGGTCAGGGCCAGTGGCGTTTCCATAAGAGTCTCCTTTTCCCATGTAAGATGTATAAGGTCCGTGACAACCGCGTCGCGGGCTTCGTAACGCTCGTTCCACACAGAGACGCGACTTCTGAGGCTGCCAGGGACCATCTTGACCCCGCCAGCCTTCATTGCCAGTCGCCGTAGATCTGAAACGCGGCCCAATAATAGGGAGCGGAGGCGTCGATCGTCTCGACCTCGCCCTTCTCGTTCTTCACCTGGATTGGTCCCCGGATTAGCTCCATCTGCGCTGCCCGTAGCGCCTCATCCTTCGGCAAGCCGTCCTTAAGGTGCTTGTAAAAGCGGACCATGAGCTCCGCTGTGGTGCGATCGGAGATTTTCCACAGCGAGGCCATGACGGACCGGGCGCCCGCGTACTGGAATGCTCGCGTCAGACCAATCAGCCCCTCGCCTCCCATCTCCTTGCCGAGCCCCGACTCGCAGGCCGAGAGCACGACAAGGTCGGCGTCGAGGCGGACCTGCTCGAAGATCTCCCAGGCCTGGAGGAGGCCGTTGTCTTTGCCTTCCTCGAACTTTTCGGGAATGGAGAGGACCACCGCGGAGTTGAGGGGGAAGCGTTCATCGAGAGTGGCGTGAGTGGCGAAGTGGACGATGCGGGTGTTATGGGGAAGGGCTTTGGCGTTTTCTTCGGTGGCTTCAGGGCCGAGATAGGTGGTGGCCTTTGGGAAAAGAGAAGCGATCTGCTGGACCTCAGCGCGGGTCGCTGGGAGAGGCTCGAAGGTTAAGCCTCTCTCGGCGGCAGAGCGAATCCGGATATCTTCGATAGCGTCGGTCTTCTTGAGCGCCAGCGTTCGCGGGATACGGGGATCGCCAAAGGCTGCAAGAGTGGGAGGCGATTCCCGATCCGACTGGCGGCGGGATTTCTTCAGCTCCGCGAAAAGAGTTGCTGAGAGCACCGTACTGATGGGCTTCCACTCGGCTAGGTACTGCCAGTTTCGCCCTTGGTTCTCCGGAGAAGGACCGGTTTCCCGGATCATGGCTCCCCAGGGGAGGAGATGGAGAGGGCCGTCGGAGATGATAAGGATGCGGTCGCTTTCTTCAAGGACGGAGGACACCGGCTGGAGCAAATCCTTGTAGAGGCTCCTGGCAGTCGCTAGAAGAGGTCCTACACCTCCTGGCCCAGAACTGTAGGTGTGGCTTGGTCCGGAGAGCAAGTGTCTAAACAACTCGATCTTTTCATGTATCGCGTTCTCGCTGAGTGGAATCGTATAGAGTTGTAAAGGCCTGTCAGCCGCGAGAACAAACAGTTGCGTGGAGTTGGCGCCTACACTATAAGAAAGAATCGCGAGGCCGGGCTCGGTCAAACTTCGAATAGCAGCAGCATCCAACGGCTGAGTACGCTGAAGATCGGCAGGCTTTGGAGCGTTTCGATGGATTTCGTCACGCAAAGCCGCCTTTCTGTCTCTCAGTTCCCGAAGCTTTATCTCCAGAGCGTCAAGCGCCTTCCTATGGTCGCCCCGTTTCTCATTGAGCAACGCAAAAATCCGATCCTGTTCTTCGTCAAGCTGGCGCTGGCGTAGGGCCATCTCCGGTGGCAATACGCTATCCAGAGCCAGCTCTCTCTCCGCAAGCATTCGCAACAATATACCGCCGCGGTAACTCTCCGTAAGCTCGAAGGCAGATGTGATATCGCCATCCTGGGCAAGGAGGTTGATATATTCTTTGTAAACATTGCCATGCGATGCCATGAAGCTCGCTTGCAGTTCTTGTGCGCCTCCAAGCTTCTCTGGTTGGGCTTCGAGGATGTGGGTTGCTCTTTTGAGTAACTGGCGGGTTGCCCGAGTGTGCCCCAGTTCTTTTTCGACTATTGCTAGCTTGTATAAGGCGCTGACCTCGTCTGGGGTATCTGGTGTAATTTTCTGATATGTCGTGAGTGCGCGCTGGAAGAGGTCGGCCGCGGCAGAGTTTTGGCCAAGCGCTTGTTCGACATTTCCGAGGCTTTCCAGGGAAGTTGCTACGCTCAGAGGGCTCGACTGAGCTTGATTGATGGCAAGAGCTTTGTGGAATAGCACCTTAGCTTCAGTGTAGTTCTTCCGCTCCTTCGCCAGGGAGCCCAGGTTGAGCAGAGTCTCCGCGAGGGCGATACTTCCTGGGGCAGATCTCTCGCGAATTTGTAGGGCCTTGCGGTGGTATCTCTCCGCTGCGGAGAAATCCCCCAACAAGGTTGAAAAAATGCCCAGCCCATTGAGAGTGTCAGCGATCTGTGCGTTCTCCGGGAACTGGGAGCTTCGAATTTCCAAAGACTTCAGGAAGAAATCATTGGCGACCGCTATTTCTCCGCGGCTGTAGGCGACTAAGCCGAGGCTTTCCAGGTTATAGGTATAGTCCAGGCTCTTGGGCGCTGTCGCTTCAAGAGTGGAAAGGCTTTTACGGTAGAGCTGCTCCGCTTCGAGCAAGATCCCTCTTCGGAAATATATATTGGCTATGTTGGAGAGGCTGTTCGAGAGAATCAGAGGCGGGGCTCCCGCTACTTGTTGGATTGCGAGAGCCTTCTGAAAGTAAAGCTCGGCAGCATCGAGATCGTCATGGAAGTAAGCGACCTGTCCTAGATTGTCCAAGGTCTCAGATTCACTCAGGCTTCCAGGCGAGATCTCTTCGGTGATGTCGAGGCTTCGCAGGTAGAGTTTCTCTGCCTCGACAAACTCACCGCGCCGAAAGCGGATGTTTCCAAGATTGTGCAAGCAGCTTTCGGTATAACGACCACGTGGAGCGAGTTGCTGCGTGATTGCAAGTGCTTCTTGGAGTAGAAGCTCTGCTTTGGCCAAGTTTCCCCTGTTAAAAGAATCTGCTGCAAGATTGATTAGACTCACTGCCAGTGTTAGACTTTGTGGAGCGACGCGCCGTCGAATCGCCAGAGCGATCTGGCGAAGCCTCCCCGATTCTTTGAAATCTCCGCGATTATAGGCTATGTTGCCGCCCAAGCTGTCCAATAGATTGGCATGCTCGAGACTGTTTGGGGCTAACTCTGTGACGAGTTGCAATGCCTCGAGATAGAGACTATGTGCAGTCTTGAAGTCCTGCTTTTCGAGAGCCAGGACAGCGAGTTCGTAGAGTACTACTTCCTCTAAGAGACTCTTGCCGGAGAGGCGCTGCACAGCAAGAGCCCGGCGGAAATAGATTTCAGCCAAGGAATAGTCGTTCGCTTGATGAAGAGCTTGACCTAACGCGGACCAGACTCTGGACTTGAAGCGGGGGTTTGTGCTCGTCTCAGCTTCCCTGGCAGCTCTGTCCGCTGCGAGATTCGCCTCTTCAATCCTTCCGAGTTGGGCGCTGTGCATGGCAAGACGTGTGAAATGCCAGGCAGCAAGACTACTTCTGTGAGATCGACTGGTTTGCTCTGCCAGAGCCCACCAAAGAGAGAAACCTTCACCGACTCTGCCAGCGGTTATTGTGTCTTTAGCTGCGAGATAGAGCGCTAGTTCCTCGTTCTTAAAATTCGGCCGCAGGGAGATCGATTGAGCGACACGATAAAATCGTACAGTTCTCTGCTGATCGGCCCGGTTCAAGGTCAGTTCAACGGGGCTTCGTGCAGCCTGTTCATTTAGGAAATCCAGGAAATCGAAGGGGTGATGAAAGATCCCCTCCTCCGATGGATGGCGGTCCGAAGGCCGCTTGAGGGTTCGCCAGGACAGCAAGATATCCCCCGCTTGGATTGGGCTGTCGAGCTTCAGAGACTCTCGGCGTACTTCTTCCACAAAGAGCCCGTCGGTGGAGAGACATTTGTCGGGCGGATCCCAGGGGGCTGCAAGGCACAGGTGTGGAAGGAGAGTAGCTAATGCAACAGGCAATACTCTGGCAAACGTACCCATTGCGGAGTTCCTCATTACAGGCGATTCGTGAAACCGGGCGCCTTTGCGACCGGCCCTTAAGCCCAGGCTGTATGCTGCCGTCCGTTCAAGTACCCTTTGCTGACGAGCATCCCCCTACTGCCAATCCCCGTAGATCTGGAAGGCGGCCCAGTAATAGGGAGCGGAAGTGTCGATCGTCTCGCTCTCGCCCTTCTCGTTCTTCACCTGAATCGGACCGCGGATCAACTCCATCTGCGCCGCCCGTAGTGCCTCATCCTTCGACAGACCGACCTTGAGGTACTTGTAGAAGCGGACCATAAGCTCCGCCGTGGTGCGGTCCGAGATCTTCCACAACGATGCCATCACCGATCGGGCGCCCGCGTACTGAAACGCCCGGGTGAGGCCGATCAGTCCCTCGCCTCCCATCTCCTTGCCCAATCCGGACTCGCACGCCGAGAGCACGACGAGATCGGCGTCGAGGCGGACCTGCTCGAAGATCTCCCATGCTTGGAGGAGGCCGTTCTCTTTGCCTTCTTCAAACTTGTCGGGGATGGAGAGGACGACGGCGGAGCTGAGGGGAATCTGCTCGCTGAGTATGCTGTGCGTGGCGAAATGGAGGTAGCGAACATCCTTTCCGATCGATTTTGCCCGTTCCTCGGTCGCATCGGCCCCTAAGAACAACCTTGCCGCTTCTGGGAACATCTTGCCAATCTGTTCCACTTCGTGGCGTGTAGCTGGGAGCCGCGAGAAGTCGAAACCCTGTGCGGCCGCAGAACGGACGCGAACATCCCCAACCTCCTCGGCATGGTTCGGGGCCAACTTCTGAGAGAGGACGGGGTCTCCGAAGGCTACGAAATTTGGTGGCGCAGTACTCGTGTCTTTCCGCCCCTTCTTGATCTCGGCGTAGACCGTAGCCGACAGGGCTGTGTGGATTGGCTTCCATTCGATCAGATACTGCCATGTGCGACTCTCTTGCATCCTACTCGGTGGCAGATCGCGAATAAGGGCGCCCCAGGGAAGAAGGTGAAGCGGACCATCGGGAAGGACAAGAACACGTTGGCTGCCTTCAACAAGATCGGCCACAGGATAGATCAGCTTTTGATATAAGCGCCGCGCCTCGCTGACTGAGGGAGACGTAGCTCCTTCGCTCGCGGATACGCCGAAGTTTCTGGTCATTAACAGTCTACGGAAAAGGCGTACCTCCTCGCTCAGCTCTTGGCTCCCGATCGCCAGCTCGCGAAGATGGCCTCCCCTCTCAGCATCCACGGCTAGAACATATGTCTTGTTGGGTCCTACAGCAAAGGAGAGTAGTAGTGACCCGGGGTCCAAAGACCGCTGGGCTTCCGCCAAGCTCAATGGCTGCGCGTGGCGCAGCCCAGCGATCTTCGGGGACTTCTCACGTATCCTGTTCTCGACTTCATCCATTTCTTGGCGAAGTATCTTCAATCTCTGGATCAGCTTCTTGGTTTGCCCTCGGCTGCGGTTCTGGGACTCTTGGAAGAGCTTTGACTGTAGATCCTTATATTCACGCCCAAGCCCTCGCAGAGTTATCTGGAATGTGTCTGAGCCCTCGTCGCGGACAGTGATGTCCCGCATCGCTAGCTGATCAAGGAAGCCTCTGGCTCTATACTGCTCCAGCAAGCGGAAGGCCGCGTCGTTGGCGCGATCTGCAATCCAAAACTCTAACGCGTGCCAATAGATTGCTTTCTCGGTAGTCCTGTAGCTTGCCTTGGTATCCGCCGAGCCTCCCACGCGGCCGATTTCTCTCTCCAGAAGGGATAACGATTGGCGGAAATAACTCCTTGCAAGCTCTTGGTTACCGATAGTCATGTGTACCCTCCCCAGTTGACTCAGGCAACGTGCCAGTTCAAAGCTCACGGGCGCAAGGCGCCGAAGTATTCCGATGGACTTCTCCAACAAACTTCTGGCAAGCGCAGGCTCGCCTTGATCTAGGTATGCCTCCGCCAGATTGTCTAAGATCGGCACGATTCTAGGATCTTCAGGGCTCGTGCGCTGGTAGGCTTGTAGCGCTTCCTTTAGATGACTTTCTCCTTCGCTGAAATGACCCATCTTACAAAGCGCAGAGCCGAGACTTGCGCTGCCACTTCTCTCAGTGACTCCTTCGCGCTGTAGGCTCATCTCGATCTCGGCTACCTGTTTGAAGTATTGAACTGCCAGCGCGAAATCACTCTTCGCCATTGCGATGTTTCCAAGGGATAGATAGCTATCCCTGATGGACGATCTTTGTTCTGGCAACACCTTACGGATATTAAGCGCCTTTAAGTGGTACTCTTGCGCCAAGTCGAGATCTTGCCGGTCTTTGAATATATTGCCCAGTGAGTCCAAGGTTGTCGCCATATCGTGGCCTTCCGGAGCAGCGCGGCTGAGAAGGGCCAGCGCCTCTTCATAGAGGTCTGCTGTCTCTTCGACATCACCTCTCGCATTGGCTATGGATCCCGCATACATGAGAGCTCTTGCCAAATCAGGCGTACCTGGAGCCAATCGCTTGTAGATCCTGATCGCGGCAAAAGCATAGTCGGCTGCAGCCGAAAGATCGGTTCGCTCTAGGACAGTTGCAAGAAGACTCTTCGCGTCAGCGACAGCCAATCCATCGGGTACGGCACGTTCGGAAATTTCAAGGGCTCGCTCGAGGAAGCCTCTGGCAGAATTAAAATCGTGCACGGTAATCGACAACACTCCGAGGTTCCTCAGAATAAGGGCGGTGTGTGGATCGGCCCAGCCCATCAGCTCTCTGATTTTCAAGCTTCGTTGCATGTAGCTAACAGCCGCTGAATATTCGTCCTTCTGCCATGCCAGGAGCCCTAGATTGTTAAGAATTCTTGCCGAGGCACCGCTGTTTGGATCTCTCGCCTGCTCAATCTTGAGAGCCTCGAGAAGAAGCTTCTTTTGCAGTAAGCGATCCCCCTGCTCGGTTGCCAAGCCACCGAAGCTTCCAAGAGTCCCGGCAAGCAAGTGGCTTCCGGGAGCCAACCTTCTGCGAATTTTCAAGACCTGTGTAAAGAGCTTCCGAGCTTCGGCTAGTTGGCCTCGATCCAGCTCAATCGAGGCTAGGGTGCCGAGTGTCTCCGAAACCGCGAGACTGTCTGGGGCTTTTGCGTTCTGGAGTTCAAGGCAATGTTTCAGAAGCTCTATCGCGAGTGAGAAGTTCTCCTGTCTGCGTACCATTTCTGCCTGATATGTGATTGCTTTTGCGTATCCCAATCCCTTCCCCCAGTGAAGCTCGTACAAAGAAGCTGCCGTGCTCATGAGCTCCACCGCTCGGGCAGCGTTGTTTCGCCGGGCTTGAAATTTTCCACAGACGAACGTTAGGAATACCTTGGCTTCGGGACTCCTAGCTTCTCTTGAGGCCATGTCCAACTCACGCCAAGCGTCGTCAAAGTTTTTTTGAAGTTCCAGAGTCTCGCTCGCTTTCAGATGAAGCCAAGCTGCTAGATCGCCGGAGCAAAGAGAGCCAGGTTCTTGCTCACAGAGATCCGACAGTTGCCGAGCTGACTCGGGTTTGCCGGACTCCTTCATGGCTCGATAGGCCTTGAGGAGAGTGGGTGGCAGATTGGGCCGTAGAAACATGGCGTAGTAGCCGTCTGGAAGGTGAAAAGTGACATTTCGTCCATTCCTCACGCCATGGATTACGAGCTCGCCAAGACCAATCTGATCCGCATTCAACCAGTGCATGACGAAGACGGAATTGAAAAAACCAGAAGCACCTGTGGGATTTCGTGGAGGCTTTGGAAGTCGCTTCCAGCTAAGCAGTATATCTCCCGGTCGAAATCCAACTCTCTCTGCTGACGAGCCTTGTTCTGTCTCCTCAACCATTATCCCTGGCGAAGGCGACTGCTCGGATGCAGCTCCGAGAGCTGCCCTCAGAGGGCTCGCGGGCGCGTAAAGCGGAGTCAGAAAGAGAATTATCCCTATTGTGACGATGCGCAACTATGAACCTCCCATCCGGGGGCGATTTCTTGTCACACCTGCCCGTGTCTGAAAGTCTTCTGGCCCGAAGGGCTGGCATATAGCCCGAGGCATGAGCCCAGGAAAGGCGACTCCAGATTCTCAAAAGCCTGAAGGGCGGCGGCAGCCCAGGGATCGTCTGCTGCTACCCTTTCAGGGATGCGACTATTGAGGCTCTGGGTTTTCCTCGGGCCTGCGCCTAAGGATACATCCTCTTGGAAGACGCGATTTTCCCGAGCCCCGAGGATCATCCCTAGACCTTCGCATCCTCTGCTACAATCTTATCCGTTCATGCCCCCCACCGACCCTGAGGTCACGGAGCTGCTCCACTCCTGGAGCCGCGGCGATGCCGCGGCCCTGGAGCGGCTTGTGCCGCTGATCTTCGAGGATCTGCGCCGCTTGGCCCGCCGGCATCTGCGGGGAGAGCGGGACGCCCATACGCTCGCGCCGACGGCCCTCGTCCACGAGGCCTACTTGAAGCTCATGGAGCAGCGGTCACCTGACTGGCAGAACCGGGAGCAGTTCTTCGCCGTGGCGTCCCGGATCATGCGGCGGGTCCTGCTCGACTACGCCAAGGCGCGCGGTACGGTCAAACGCGGCAAGGACGTGGTCAAGGTCCCCCTGGAGGAGGCGTTCGAGGTGGGGCAGGAGCAGGCTGTGGACCTCCTCGATCTTGGCGACGCGTTGGAGCGGCTGGGCGAGCTCGATCCGCGGCAGCGCCGGATCGTCGAGCTCAAGTTCTTCTATGGCTTCGAGCACGAGGAGATCGCCGAGCTGCTCGGCATCTCGGTCACCACCTGCAAGCGGGACTGGAAGGCGGCGAAGCTGTGGCTTCTGCGCGAGATGAGCCGGAAATAGCAGCGCTGCTGTCGCCCCTTCGGGGCTTTTGGGATTTGTGGGGAGCTCCTTTTCCTGGGGCTTACGCCGCCAGGCTCTATGCTGCCGCCCTTCGGAGCTAGAAGATCGTGACACAGACGCCTGGCGTTTCTCGCGTACTTGAGAGGGTGTCTGAAGTAGCGATTCCGTCCGGGCGTCTCCACATTCGATTGGGAGAGCCTTTTTTTCAGACACCTTGATCTCTGACATGGAAGGAGCATGGTGACGGCCGAGCGTTGGGGGGAGGTCAAGGCGGTCCTGGACGGCGCGCTGGAGAAGGCGCCCGGCGAGCGGACGGCGTTCGTGGCGGCGGCTTGCGGGGAGGATTCGGAACTGCGGGCGGAGGTGGAGTCGCTCCTCGCGTTCGAGGAGGGGAGCGCGGGCTTCATCGAGGAGCCGCTCTTCGGCCGTTTCGCCGGCGGGCCGGGACTCGAAGAGGGCCAGCGCGTCGGTCCCTATCGCGTGGTGCGGGAGATCGGCCGGGGGGGTATGGGGGCCGTTTATCTCGCCGTGCGGGCGGACGAGGAGTTCGATCAGCGGGTCGCCCTCAAGCTCGTGGGGACGGGCTCGGCGGCGGAGATCGTCCGCCGCTTCCGGGCCGAGCGCCAGATCCTCGCTCATCTCGATCATCCCAACATCGCCAAGCTTCTCGACGGCGGCACGGCGGAGGACGGCCGTCCCTACTTCGTCATGGAGTACGTCGAGGGGCGGCCCATCGACGAGGTCGCGGGTGGACTGCCTCTCCGCGAGCGGCTGGCCCTGTTCCGGGAGGTATGCGTGGCCGTCCACTTCGCCCATCAGAACCTGGTGGTTCACCGGGATCTGAAGCCGGCGAACGTCCTGGTCACCGGGGAAGGCGTGCCCAAGCTGCTGGATTTCGGCATCGCCAAGCTGCTCGATCCCGGGGGGACCGATCCCGGGCTCTCGGAGCTGGGGCTGCGGCCCATGACGCTCAAATTCGCAAGCCCGGAGCAGGTGGGGGGAATGCCCATCACCACGGCGAGCGACGTCTACGCGCTGGGCGTGCTCCTCCACGTCCTGCTCACCGGCCGCTCGCCGTATTCCGTCGCGGCGGACGACCGCCAGGCGCTGGAGCGGGCCATCACGCAGGGGGAGGCGACCCGGCCGAGTCAGGCTGTGGAGCGCCGGGAGGACGCCCGCCGCCTGACGGGAGACCTGGACACCATCGTGCTGCGGGCCATGGACTTGAAGCCGGAGCGGCGGTACGCCTCGGCGGAGCAGCTCGCGGCGGACGTCCAGCGGTATCTCTACGGTCTGCCGGTGCTGGCCCGCAAGGACACGGCGGGCTACCGGATGGGCAAGTTCGCCCGGCGCCATAAGGCGGGAGTCGCGGCGGCGGCAGCGGTGCTGCTGCTGATCCTGGGGTTCAGCGTCACGGTGACCTTGCTGCTGAGGAAGGCCGAGAGGGACCGGGACCGGGCGGAGGCCGTTTCTGGGTTCCTGGAGGAGCTGTTCACCGTTTCGGACCCGAGGAGCTCGCGGGGAAAGACGATTACTGCCCGTGAGGTCTTGGACCGGGGGCGCAAGCAGATCGCCGGAGAGCGTCAGGTGGCGCCGGAAACGCGGGCGGCGTTGATGGATACCATGGGAAGGGTGTATCGCAGTCTGGGTCTGTACGACGAGGCCAGCTCCCTCCTGGAGGATTCGCTTCGCCTTCGTAGGCAGACCCTGGGGCCGAACCATTTGGACGTGGCGGCGAGCGAGATCAACCTGGCGCTGGTGCTCCAGAGCATGGGAGAAAAGGCAAAGTCTGAGGTGCTCACCCGCCAGGCTTTAGAGATCTTTCGCCGGCAGGGAGCGACAGCAACTCTGGAATATGCAACGGGGCTGAACAACTTGGGAGGGCTTCTGGAAGAACGGGGGGAGCATGAGGCGGCCGAGGCGCTCTTCCGCGAGACTCTGAGTCTCAAGCAGAAGATCCCGGGGAGCGATGATGAGGTGGCGCATGCCTATAACAATCTTGGAGACGTGCTCTACGCCAAGGGTGACCTCGCAAGCGCCGAGCCCTACCTGAGAAAAGGTCTGGCGATGCGCCGGAAGCTTCTCGGCGGCGAGCCCCATCCCGACGTGGCCACCAGCCTCAACAATCTGGCATCGCTGTTGGAGGCGAAAGGAGAGCGGGCCGAGGCCAAGAAGCTTTATCGAGAGGCTCTGGCGATGCGCCGCAAGCTTTTCGAAGGGCGCGGCTCCAAAGTGGCGCAGAGCCTCAACAATCTCGCCTTCGTCCTCTTGGCTGAGGGGCGGCCCGCAGAGGCGGAGCCCTTCGCTCGGGAGGCGCTCTCCCTCGCAGGAGAAAGCTTTCCTCCGAATAGCAGGGCCGTTCTTCTGCGGAACCTTGCTGTAGCGCTGGCGGGCCAGGGAAAGGGAAGGGAGGCGGAGCCGTTGGCGCGGGAGGCACTCGCGATCTTTCGGGCGGTGAAGAACGGCTCTCCCTGGCGAGTCCCAGACGCGGAGAGCGTCCTCGGGAGTAGCCTTGCGGCCCAGGGGCGCTTCTCGGAGGCCGAGCCGTTGCTGCTCGGCAGCTATCAGACTCTCAAAGCGGACACCGGCGAAGGCGCCCAGTACGCCCCCGCGGCCCTGGCGCGCATCATCAGTCTCTATAAAGCCTGGGGACAGCCGGACCGTGCCGCTCCCTGGCAGGCTCTCGCGGATTCGCCCTCGCCTACGTCTTCGAAGCCGTAAGCACCGCCCGGTCCCGCAGCTTGCCGGCGGCGGGGGAGAGGGGGGCGTTGGTGAGGATCTTGTTGATCCGCTCCATGGCCTTCACGGAATCGCCCATGCTCTGGTAGAGCACCACCTCGCCGTAGAGGTTTTCGGCGAGGACGTTCAGGCGCTCGATCACCGGCACCACGTAGGGACCGTCCGGATAACGGCGCAGATACTCCGAGCCGTTGGTCAGGTCGTCGTAGCTCTTGGCGATGGCGGCCAGGCGGTCGCCGGCCACGTGCTTGAGGTCCGGGTCCTTGTCCTGCTCGGCCATCTGTTGCAGGGCGGCCAGCTCCTGGAGGGTCGGCGCGAGGTTGCGCAGGCCGGCACGGGCTCGCTTGCCCTCGACGCTGTCCGGCGCCGCTTCCCAGGACTTCAGATACTGGGTCACGGCCTCGGTGCGGTTGCCCAGGCGGCTGTCCGCGTCGCCCAGGGCGAGGGCCACCTCGGGCACTTTCGGCGAATCCGGGAAGTTGCTGAGGAACGCCACCAGGAAGGAGGTCTCGTAGACCCCGCCTCCCAAGGTCTCCAGGGCCCGCGGATACAGCTCTTTGCGCTTGGTCTCGAGGTCGGCGATCTCGCCTTCCACCACCGGCACCAGGGTGCCCTTCGCATCGAGCGCCTTCAGGTCCGCCAGCTCGGTCTTGTAGAGCTTCACCACCGCGCCGTAGTCGCGGGATAGCAAGGGCCGGGTGAGCTCGTCGTCCCGCCGCTTGTGGAGCTTCTCCAGGCGCAGGCCGTCCGCGAGCTGCCCCGTGGGCCAGGTGGCGAGCATGGCCCTCTTGAGGAAGGCGACCTCCGGCTCGGCCGGCTTCTTGCGGGCGACATAGGTGTTCAGGATGCCCTGCGTGCGCTTGCGGAACTCGTCCGCCGAGGGCTTGCGCGGATCGATCGACCAGGTGCCCTTGCGGGCCTCGGCGGAACGCACCCGCTCGTCGCCGAAGGGGTGGGTCTGCATGTAGCCGAACTCTTTGATCTGCGGCAGCCGGTCGTTCATCAGCAGCCAGAGGCGGCGGGCGCCGTCCGGATTGTAGCCGGCCGCGGCCGCGAGGCGCTGGCCTTCCTTGTCCGCCTCGTCCTCCTGCTCCCGGCTGTAGCTTCGCAGCAACAGCTCGCTCACCACGAGGCTCGCCGCCGCGGCGCCCTGCACCAGGTTGCCGCCGTTGTCGTAGCCATAGCCGACCCTGGGGTCGTAGGGGGTGTTGGGGACGTTCTGCCGGCGCTGCGACTCGCCGATGAGGACGCCGGCCACCAGCAGGTTGCCGAGGATGCTCATCAGGGTCGCCTTGCGCTGCATCTTGATGGAGTGCTCGTTGATGACGTGGCCGATCTCGTGACCGAGGACGTTGGCCAGCATGTCGTCGTCGAGCCCCAGGTCCAGCATGCCGGTGGTGATGAAGATCTGGCCGGCCGGCAGGGCGAAGGCGTTGGGCTCCGTCATCTTGACGATGCCGAAGACGAAGGGGTACTTCGCGAATTCGGATTGCTGGGCGAGCTCATAGGCGATGCGGTTGACCCGGGCTACGTCGGCCGCGGTGTCGCGGGTGCCATATTGCTTGGTCGCTTCGACCGCCGCCTTCAGGCTCTCGTCGAAGAGCTTCGGATCGGCGATGCCGGGGAACGCCTGCGGTGCCGAGGGACGTGGGGCCTGGGCCAGGGCCGGAGCCGCGGCATAGAAAATAAGAAGGAGGACCAGGGCGGAGGATACGATGTGTCGGTAGTTCATGGCCGTCCCCTCATAACGTCTGCAGCAAGCTTAGCTCACTTGGGTTCACCGGACATGACAACACGCGCCGGGGAGAGAAAAACTCCCGGAGGCCCCTCATCACCCCGGCCCTCTTCTCCCAGCCTCCCCCCACCAGCCGGGAGAAGAGGGAGAATGGGAGGTGTGGTACCTTTTCGCGCCATGAGTGACCTGACCATCGAGGTGAAGACCACCAAGTCGTCCATGGGAGAGATCCGGCCGGCGCTCGACTCCGCGCTCAAGGAGGCTTTCCCGGGCGGCATGCTGAAGTGGCACTGGGAGGACGACGTCATGCATCTCTCCGGGCCGGGGGCCAAGGCCACCATCGTCCTGGAGAATGGACTGCTGGTCGGGAAGGCCCAGCTCAAGCCTCCCGCCAATCTGATGAAGCCGGTGATCGAGAAGAAGATCGCCGACGTCATGAAGAAGGTCGCCGGACACCTCTGACCGGTGGGCGCGAACCGTGCCCGCAATCCCAAGCCCCTACTCCGCCCTGCTTCACCACGCCTCGCGTGCCGCCGAGGAGCCCTGGCTCTTCCGTAGCGAAGGCCTGGACTGGCGCTGGGTCTCCTGGGGCGATCTCGCCCGGCGGGCGGGCGCCTGGGCGAGCCATCTCGCGGACCGTCCCCCGGCCTCCCGCGTTGAGTTCCCCTACCGGCCCAGTTCCGAATCGATCGCCCTCGATCTCGGGATCCTGGGAGCGGGGCTGGTGTCGGTGCCGGCCGGAAGGGAGGGAGCCTCAACCGAGCCTCCCTCGTCTCCCGGCGGGCAGGGGGGGAGGCTGGGAGAAGAGGGCCGGGGTGATGAGGGTCTTCTTGGGCGGGAAGGTGGGGCCGTGGTCCTGATCGAGGGCTCCGCGGTCGAACTGAGCGCGGGAGAGCTCATGGCGATGGCGGAGCGGGTCCAGATGGAAATCGCTCCACCCCGGCGAGCGGGGGAACGGGAGATCGTGGTCCTCGGCGGAGCCTTGGAGACGCCGGAGGAGCGGGCGATGCTTTCCTGGGCCACGGTGACGGGAGCCGCCGTGGCGCTGGAACCGGCGCCGGAGCTGCGGATCGCCACTGCGGCCTGGGTGCGGCCGACTGTGTTCCACGGCACGGCGGAGGAGATCGCCGCGCTGCGTAGGTGGGTGGAGATGAAAAAGAAACGGGGTCTTCCCTTCGGGCGATTGCGGACGCTGCTGGTGGCGGGCGGTAAGTTGGGGGAGGGGGAGGGGGAGGCGTACTGGCGGGATTTGGGTGTGAAAATGGGGAGGCTACCCTCTCTTGCCGCATAGCGGCATAAACATGGTATATAGGGCGCGAGAGGAGAGTACGATGCCCGAGAACGCCACTCTGGAACCACCGCCGCCCGCTCCGCTACGTCCGCCGAACATCGCGTCGGCCCGGGAGGAGATCACCGAGCGTGCCGATACCGTCTGGACCCGCGAGTCCGGAAAGCCTATCAAGACCGACGTCACCGGCCGCCGCGAGCTCAAAGGGCCTCACGGCCGGATCGCCATCGTCGACGGCTGCCGCACACCGTTCGTCAAGTCCGGCACCGACTTCCAGGGCATGGACGTGATCGATCTCGCGAGCATCGCCGCCGCCGAGCTGATCGCCCGCACGGGGATCGACGGCAATCTGATCGATCTCTCCGTCTTCGGCGTCGTGGTGCCCGCCCTCCATGCCCCGAATCTGGGCCGCGAGGTGGTGTTCCGTACCTCGCTCCCCTGGAACATCCCGGGGGTGACGGTGAACCTCGCCTGCGCCTCCTCGACGCGGGCGATGACCTTCGGCGTCGAGGCCATCCTCACCGGCGAGGCCGAGGTGGTGCTGGCCGGCGGCGCGGAGTCGCTGTCCAACGTCCCCATCCAGTTCTCGCGCAAGGCGGCGAAGACGTTCATGGAGCTGTCCCGCGCCAAGACGCTGCCCCAGAAGCTCGGCATCCTCTCGAAGCTCCGCCCGGCGGACCTGGCGCCGGTGGCGCCGGCCATCGCCGAGTACACGACCGGCCAGTCGATGGGCGAGTCGGCGGAGAAGATGGCGAAGGAGAACGACATCTCGCGCTACGCGCAGGACGAGATCGCCTTCCTCTCCCATCAGCGGGCCGCCGCGGCCACCGCGGACGGCCGACTGACGGCGCAGATCGCCCCGGCCTTCCCGCCGCCCAAGTACGACAAGGCGGTGACCCACGACAACGGCATCCGCGCCGACTCCACGCAGGAGGCGCTCGCCAAGCTGAAGCCGGTGTTCGACAAGCGCTACGGCAGCCTCACGGCTGGCAACTCCAGCCCGCTGACCGACGGCGGCTCGGCCGTCCTCCTGATGAGCGAGGAGAAGGCCAAGGCCCTCGGCTACACGCCCCTCGGCTACATCCGCTCCTACGCCTTCACCGCCCTCAACCCGGGCGACCAGCTCCTCCAGGGGCCGGCCTACGCGGCGCCGGCCGCGCTGGACGCGGCGGGTCTGAAGCTCAGGGACATGGACCTGGTCGAGATGCACGAGGCGTTCGCGGCGCAGATCCTCTCCAACATGAAGGCCTTCGCCTCGAAGAAGTTCGCCGAGCGCGAGCTCGGCCGGCCTGAGCCCCTGGGCGTCATCGACTTCGAGCGTTTCAACGTCACCGGCGGCTCGATCGCCATCGGCCACCCCTTCGGCGCCACCGGCGCCCGCGTCGCCACCCAGCTCCTCTATGAGCTGCGCCGCCGCGGCAAGAACCTCGGCCTGATGACGGTCTGCGCTGCCGGCGGGGTGGGGTTCGCGATGGTGCTGGAGCGGGAGTAGGAGCGATTCCCTCCCCACTGTCCGGCACGCTCGTCGTCGATCTTTCCCGCCATCTCCCCGGGCCGCTCGCCAGCCGTCTTTTGGCGGACCTCGGGGCTCGGGTGGTGAAGGTGGAGGAGCCGGCGCTGGGCGATCCGGTGCGGTTTTCGCCGCCGGTGCGGGAGGGCGTGGGCGCGCTCGGGGGGATCCTGCTGGCGGGGATCGAGAGCGTGGCCCTGGATCTCAAGGACCCGGGTGGGCGCGAGGTGCTGGAGCGGCTGCTGGCGCGGGCGGACGTGCTGCTGGAGAGCTTCCGCCCCGGCACGCTGGCGCGATTGGGCTTTCCGCCCGAGGAGCTGCGGCGGCGGTTTCCCGGCCTGGTGATCTGCTCGCTGACCGGCTGGGGGCAGACCGGTCCCTACAAGGCCCGGGCCGGGCACGATCTCACCTATCAGGCGGCGGCGGGAACGCTGGCCTCCACGGCTACCATGCCGGCCATACCGGTGGCGGACCTCATCGGCGGCTGGAGCGCCGTCACAGCCATCCTGGCGGCCCTGCTGGAGCGGCAGCGGACCCGGCAGGGGCGGTGGATCGACGCCTCGCTCTACGACGCCGGCCTGCATGCCAACCTGATCGGCTGGGCCGTCGAGGCGGGCGGGGCGAAAGGCGTGGGGGAGCCGCTACCCCTGACCGGCGCCCTGCCCTGCTACGACATCTATGAGACGGCGGACGGCCGGAAACTCGCCCTCGGAGCCCTGGAGCCTCACTTCTGGCAGCGCCTCTGCCACGCCGTGGATCGTGGGGATCTCGCGCGGCGGCAGTACAGCGCCTCGCCGCGGGTGCGCCGGCGGGTGCGGGACCTGGTCCGCGGCCGCACCCTGGCGCAGTGGATGGAGATCGTGGGCCGGGAGGACATCCCGGCCGAGCCCATCCTCTCCGCCGCCGAGGCCCGCGTCCATCCCCAGGCGGTGGAGCGGGCTCTTCTCTCCACCGGTCCGGATCGTCAACTCCGCCTCGCCTTCCCGGCGCGCTTCGATGGCGAGCGCCCCCGGCCCGGCGGCCCTGTCCCCGAGCTCGGAGAGCACACCAAATCCATTCTCGCCGAGCTCGGCGTGCCGCGGGACGTCGAGACCTCCCCCGGCGTCGGCCGCCGCTTCAGTCTCAGGCGCTGGCTGCGGACGGTGCTGCGGTAAGACGCGCGATGACCTCCAGCGTCAGGTCGTCACGCAACGGCTCGTCGCCGACGTGGCGGTCGAAGGCGCGGAGGATGGCGTCGTGGACCTCCTGGGGCGTGCCACCCAGCTCCAGGGCGGCGCGGATGCGCTCGTAGCCGAAGGCCGTCTTGCCCAGGCTGTCCACGGCCTCGGGGAGACCGTCCGTGTAGAGCACCAGAAGGTCGCCGTGCTCCAGGGTGACGTGGCGGGTGACGACCGGCAGCGGATCGCGCATCCCCAGGGGGAAGCCGCCGTTGCCCAGCTCCTCGACGCGGCCGTCGGCGTGCCGCAGCAGGGGGAAGGGATGGCCGGCGGAGACGTACTCCATCTCGCCCGTCGCGGGCGTCAGCAGGGCATAGAAGATGCTCATGAAGGTGCGGTTCGTGCCGGTGCGGCAGAGGGTGCGGTTGAGCAGGGCGAGCACCTTTTCCGGGCTGGGATCGAGATCGAGGGCCGTCTTCAGGGTGGCGTTGGCGATGGCCATCACCAGCCCGGCGGCCATGCCGTGGCCGCTGGCGTCTCCCACCACCAGGACGAGGCGGCCGTCGGGCAGGGCCATGATGTCGTAGTAGTCGCCGCCGACCTCGTTGGCCGTACGGTAGGAGTGGGCGAAGCTGTAGCCGGGCGCGGCCGGCAGGATGTTGGGCATCAGCCCGGACTGCAGCTCGCGGGCGACCTCCAGCTCATCGCGTACCCGCACGCGGTCCACCAGTTCCAGGGCCAGCAGGAAGATCATGGCGGCGAGGCTGACGCCGAACCAGAACGGCGAGAACTGGATGATGACCCGCTTGGAGGAGAAGGAGTTGTTGCCGGTCAGACCGATGATGAAGGCGAAGAGCGAGCCGGCGAAGAGCAGCCGACGGGGCGGCGTGAGCTTGTAGGAGAGGCCGAGAAAAGCGAGCTTGGCCCGGAAGAAGAAGCGCTTCAGCCCCTTCTTGGGCTCGTTCTCCAGGCTGTGCTCGCGGGTGAGGACGGTGTACGCCTGCGCCGCGTCGCGGTCGAACAGGCGCCGGATGTCGCGCGGGTTGAGCCCGTCCGTGTACTCGCGGAAAAAGGCTTGCAGGCGCACGACGGCGCCGGGATTTGAGCGTCTCATGGCTCAGTAGATACGTGGAGCCGGGGCGCGAGTTTAAGCGGACGGCTCGGCACCGCCGGAGTCCACCAGGTGCGCCAGCGAGTTGGCGTAGTAGCGCAGCACGTGCATCTCCTCCGGCCGGGCGGTATAGAGGCCGTCTTTCTCCTCCACCAGGTGGCGCAGGGAGAGCATTCTCAGCCCGGCCTCGATAGCATAGCCCTGATCCCGGCGGGGGATGTAGACGTGGGCGCCGGCGGCTTCCAGCTCCTCGATCAGCCTTAAGGACCGGGCTTTGAGCTCCAGCTCCGAGAGCGGCTCCCCGGCCCGCGCGAGCACGCTCGCTACCAGCGGCACCGGCAGCACCGGAATCACCCCGCCGATCGCCCGCATCAGCTCCGCCCCCAGGCGCTCCAGATGGACCTTCCGTTCCTCCCGCGAGAGGCTGCGCAGGTCGAGCCCCTCCTGCTCGCCGAGGTAACGGCGCATGGAGATCGGGCTGCCGAAGCTCACGCAGGCATAGCCGAAGCGGTGCCAGCGGCTGCGCAGCATCAGGCCCAGATTGCGCAGGGCGAAGCGGAGGGTCGTCATCGCGGCGCGCCCGGCGCCCGGCTTCACCGCGCCGGGGGTGAGATCGAGGAGCAGGGTGCGGTCCTCCAGCACCCGGTCGTAGTTGATTCCCACGGGAATGAACACCAGGTCCCGGTCGCCGTGCCGGGGATCGAAGGAGCGCAGCATGTAGTCGAGGATGCCGAGCTTCGGCGACCGTAGCCGGCCATCCCGCGACAGGCCCCCTTCCGGGTACACGGCCTGGGGCACGCCGGCCGCGGTCGCCATGTGGATGTAGCGCTCCAGCACCCGGCGGTAGAGGGGATCGCCCGAGCTGCGGCGCACGAAGTAGGCACCGGTCGAGCGGATGAGGGTCTGGAGCCCCCAGATGCGCGCCCACTCGCCCACGGCGTAGGAGAGGGCCGTGCGGTCCGCCGCCAGGTAGGCCACCAGGATGTAGTCCATGTTGCTGCGGTGGTTCATGAGGAACACCACCGTCGACCCGGGCGCCACGCCCGCCAGCCCCGCCTCGTCGGAGAAGCCCAGGCGCACTCTATAGAGGAGGCGCGCCACCCGCTTCGAGAGCCAGTAGCCGATGCGGAAGTAGAAGTAGGCGTTGAAGGCCGGCACAATCTCCCGCGCGTAGCGCTCCACCTTGCCGGCCAGCACCGCGCGGGGAATGCCTTGCTCGCGGGCCTGAAGATCCACCGCCTCGACCACCTTGGGATCGAAGACCAGACGGTCGATGAGCACCCGCCGGCGGGTGCGCTGGAAGGACGGGATCTCCAGCTTCAGCCGGGTGTTCAGCTCGTCGATGACGCGCTGCACCCGCCGCCGCAGGTACCAGCGGACGCTGGGCACCAGCAGGCGGTCGAGCGCCGCCCAGGCCGCCAGGAGGACGAGCAGGATGGCCATCCAGAGCGGCAGGCTGATGGTACGGGTCATAGGGACTCAAGAGTGATGATATCAGGCGATGACTCATCTTCGGCGGGGAGCCTTGCGTAAACATCCTTAAGGAAGCCGCCACAGAGAGTCAGAGGAGGGGGATTTCGGCGGATACGGCCATGTCGAGAAGCCATGCCAATCTTCAGCTCGTTCGCCCGCTTGCCGATCCTCTACCTCTGGCCCCGATCCCGGCCCTGGTCTCGGCCTCGATTCTGGTCAACCCGCCGGTGTGGCCTCCCGAGCCGGGCTATCCCCACGTGGTAGCCAGCGTGCTGGCCGCTTTCCGGCCGCGCTTCCAGGCGGCGCAGCAGGAAACGGCGGCGGCCCCGTGCCTGCTGGAGGACCTGCTGCAACACAGCCCCGAGCGGCGCGAGATGCTGGCCCGCAACAGCCGGCGCTTCCGCAGCCTCGCCCTCTGCGGGCTCCTCCTTGACTATGGGACCTTCGAGGCCGCCGAGCAGCACCCCGCGGAGAGCGAACGGCTGGCCAATCTCTGCCTGCTGCTCGTGGACGCCCTGGACGGCGAGTGGTACGGCGAGCGGTTGCTCGACGACACCCGGTCGCGCTGCTGGTCCCTGGTCAGCGATTCCCGCGGCGCGACGGGAGACCTGCAAGGCGCCGAGGAGGCGCTGTGGACGGCGGAGGCTCACCTCCAGCGAGGGACCCACGATCCCCTGGAGCGCGCGTACTGGATGGCCTGCAAGGCCCGCCTGCGGCGGACGCAGCACCGCAACCACGAGTCGGCGGACCTGTTTCGCAGCACGCTGCCTATCTTCCTGTGGGCCGGAAAGACGCACCTCGCCGCAGAGTCGGCCCTGGAGCTCGCCCGGCTGGAGGGAACACGGACGTAGACACGAACCTTCACGAACTTACCAGGACGGTCAAGGACGAAAAGCGGTCCTTGGGTTCGTGTTCGTCCTTCAGGTCCGTGTTCGTCCGTGTTCTTCCGCTCCCAGCACCCGGTAGACCTGCCGCCGCGCCTCCTCGGCCACCTTCCGTTTGTACTCCTCGCCATCCACGAGTGCGCGAAAGCGATCGGTCACCGGCAGGCCCATGGGCATGGGATGCCAGACGAAGGGCTCGCCGGTCGCGTCGTCCACCACCCGCTTCTCGGCGACGGCCCGGGTCGCTTCCGAGAGGGGGAGGCCGTGAAGCGCCTGCTGGAGCGCCTGGAAGACTCCCTCGTCCCGAGCATCGAGAAAGCGCAGCCACTTCCGGCCCTGCGAGGCGGAGTGGTAGTAGGCGGGCACGAAGACGAGGCCGTCGAGCTGCAGGCGGTCGCAGGCCAGGATCAGCAGGGCGACGATGTCCTGGGACATCCCCAGTCCGGGGTGTTTCTGTCCCGGCAGGCGTGGCCGTTCGGCGGTGAACTCGGCCCGCGGGTTCTGGAGCAGCAGCCACTCGATACGCAACAGCGCGAGGCCCGGCAGGGCGCCGCGGTCGATCCGTGCCCGGGCCTCGATGAGCAGCTCACGCCGGTGGGTGTCGCCATACATCCGGATGGTGTCGCCGGTGGGATTGTCGAGGTCCATCTCCATGGTGGGGTTCGCGAAGCCCAGCGCCCGCACCCGGTCGAGCAGGCCGGCGCGTTCCAGGGCCAGCTCCAGCCCCTGGGCAGAGTAGTAGTCGAGGAAGCGGCGGGGCCGGTGGGAACCGCCCAGCGAGGAGGCGATGTCGTCCTCGGTGAGGCCCCAGTCGTTCGAGTCCCGCGGCTCGCCCGTCAGCTCATGAGGCTCGAAGTCCCGCGCCAGCCGCCGGTAACGGATGAGGAGGGCCTCCTCGGTGGACGGCGGCTCCAGAGCCCAGCCGTGGTTGAGCAGGGCCGAGAAGAAGCGCGCGCTGTAGCGCCAGGCGTTGAGGCCATAGCCCCCGGCCATGGCGATCACCAGGGGCAGCCGGCGGTCCCCAGCGCGGGCCCCCCGGGAGCAATCCAGCACGAAGCGGTCGCGCTCCAGCAGGGCGGAGGCCGAGATCTTCCAGTCCCCGATCTGATCGCCCGCCGCCGGATCGGCCCCCGCCAGGTAGAAGACCATCGCCGGCTGGAACGCGGCAATGACGGGCGGCAGGGAAGAGTGGATAGCGTCTAGGTAGGCGGCGTCGCCGACGCCGAATCCCAGCTCGATGGCCGTGGCCTCGATGGCATCGATTTCCGCGGAGGTGCGGTTGTGGATGGAGAAGGTGTGAACGCTGGAGTCGTGGGCGAAGATCGCACGGGTACCGTCGCCGTCGTGGACGTCGAGGTCCACCACCAGGATTCGGCCCGCGAAGCCGCCGGCGCGCAGCTCGGCGATGGCGGTCGCCACGTCGTTGTAGACGCAGAAGCGCTCGCCCTTGTCGGCGAAGGCGTGGTGGAGCCCGCCGCCGAGGTTGACGGCGATCCCCCCGGATGCGAGCGCCAGGGCGGCGGCCTTCAGCGTTCCCCCCACCATGAAGCGCTGGGCCGCGAGGACGCGGTCCGAGAGCGCCTCCGGCAGGGTCAGCCCGGCGATGCGGTTGAGGGCTCCCGGCAGGTTGAGCGAATCGAGATAGTCGTCCGTATGGACGCGGCGAAGCTGGCGGAACGTGGCCGGCATCGGCGCGTGGAGAGCGCGGCGGCCGAGCAGCCCCGTCGAGTCCAGGAAGGCGAGGACCTGCTCGCCCCGGCGCGGGTCGTGGAGCAGGCCCGGCAGCTCGAGCTGGTAGCGCAGGGAGTAGACGAAGTCCACGGCCGAACGACGGAGGAGGCCGCCGAGGTGGCGCCTCCCTCGCCGCAAGGTCCTCGCCACCGGGCCGCCTGGGGCTACCCCGGTCATCGCAACCGCACCCACGTCGCGCCCCAGCCTCCGGCCTCCTCCGGCGCGTCCCCGAAGCCCGTCACCCGTGGATCGCGGCCCAGCAGGGTGCGCACCGTCTGGCGTTGCACGCCAACTCCCCGGCCGTGGATGATCCGCAGCTCGCGCAGTCCCTTCTCCCACGCCGCCTCGAGGTACTCCCGCACCACGTCCGCCACCTCGGCCGGCCGGAAGCTGTGGAGGTCGAGCACGTCGGTGATGGGCAGCTCGACGGGGGCGCCGAGGTCCATGTCCTCTTCGTCTTCGTTCATACGCTGTTCTTTGTCCGCCACTCGCTATACTATGAGGCTTCCGGATTCCTTATGAGTCTTCCCTATGTCTGAAACTCTCCAGGCACTGATCAGCCGTTCGGCTTTGGAGTGGCGGCTGACTTTCGACGCCCTCGATTTTCCTCTCCTGTTGCTGGAGATGGACGGCCGTATCGTGCGCATGAACGAGGCGGCCCGAGCGCTCGCCGGCGTCACCTTCGAGGCGGCCATCCACCGGCTGCTGGAGGTGCTCGGTACGGCGCAACCCTGGCCGACCGTCCAGCAGCTCCTCGCGCGGGTGACCACGACCGGCGAGCGGGCCGGCGCCCAGGCCGGCGAGGAGGGCGGCCGGGTGTGGGACGTCACCCTCAGCCCGGTCATCGGCCCGAACGGCGACCGCTGGGGGATCGTCGTCATCCTCGACATCACCGAGCGGGTGCGGCTTCAGGAGTCGCTGCGTCACAGCGAGACCATGTCCGCCATGGGGGCGCTGGTGGCGGGCGTGGCCCACGAGGTGCGCAACCCCCTGTTCGGCATCTCGGCGACGCTCGACGCCTTCGAGGCCCGCTTCAAGCGGCGCATCGAGTACCGGCGCTACGTCGACGTGCTCAAGGAGCGGGTGGGCCGGCTCAACGAGCTGATGCAGCAGCTCCTGGACTACGGCAAGCCGCAGCGCCTGGACCTTGCCCCGGCTCCACCGCGCAAGGCGATGGGCGCCGCCGCCATCGCCTGCGCCCCCCTGGCCGCCCGCTCGGGAGTCGAGATCGTCCTCGACGTCGCCGAGGATCTGCCGGCGCCCAGGCTCGACCGCAACCGGATCGTCCAGGTCTTCCAGAACCTGCTCGAAAACGCCATCCAGCACTCGCCGGCGGGCGGCCTCGTCACCTTCCGCGCCGCGCTGGCCGCGGACGGCGCCGGCGTGCAGTTCACCGTGGAGGACGGCGGCCCGGGATTCCGCAACGAGGACCTGTCCCATGCCTTCGAGCCCTTTTTCACCCGCCGCCGGGGCGGCACCGGGCTGGGGCTCTCGATCGTGCAGCGCATCACCGAGCAGCATGGGGGCCGCGTCACGGCGGCCAACCGGCCGGGCGGCGGCGGCGTGATGACGGTATGGTTGCCCTTGCCACCCCCCGGGGACCCTCCCGAGGGGAGGCCGGGGGTGCCGGGGCGGCCCTCGCCCTCGGTGCTGCCGGAATCGTTACCGCTGAGCGAGAGGCCGTGAGACCGCCGCCGCTTCGAGCACCGTCGCCACCAGCGCGTCCTTGCTGGGCAGCTCGCTGAAGACGTGGGGCTCGCGGCCGGGCCGGTAGAGGAGATAGAAGGGGATGCCGTAACGGCCGTGTTCCTTGAGGAAGGCCGTGATCTCGGCGTTCTGGTTGGTCCAGTCCGCCCGCATGGGCACCACGCTGTGCTCGGCGAACGCCTTCGCCACCTCCGGCGTGTCGAGGATCAGCCGCTCGTTCACCTTGCAGGTGAAGCACCAGTCCGCCGTGACGTCCACGAACACGAGCTGGCCGCCCGCCGTCAGCGACTCCGCCTTGGCGCGGTCGAAGGTCACCCAGGGGATGAGGCCCGCGGGTTTCCCGGCGGCGAGCCGCGAGTTGGCCTCGCCGCGGGAGCCCGCCGCCACCACCAGGGTGACGGCCACGGCGGCCACCAGGCCGGCGATGGCGATGCCGCGGCCGGCCTTGCCGCGGGCGACCCGGTGCTGCAGCCAGGTGAAGAGAGCGATCCCCAGGAGGCCGATCTGGATCGCCGCCAGGTGCTCCGGCGACACCTGCGACGACAGCACGTAGAAGAGCCACACCGCCGAGGCCGCGAGCAGGAAGCCCATGACGCCGCGCACCGTCTCCATCCAGGCGCCGGGCTTGGGCAGGAGCCGGGCGATGCCGGGGGCCGCCGCCACCAGCAGATAGGGGAGGGCCATGCCCAGCCCCAGGGCGGTGAACATGGCGAAGATGACCACCCCCGTCTGCGCCAGGGCGAAGCTGATCGCCGTGCCCAGGAACGGCGCCGAGCAGGGCGTCGCCATCAACGTCGCGAAGAGGCCGGAGGCGAAGTGGCCGGCGAGCCCCTCGCGGGGGCCGGCGCCTGCCAGGTCGGCCAGGGCGCCGGGCAGGTGGATCTCGAACAGGCCCCAGAGGTTGAGGCAGAAGAGCACGACCACCACGGCCAGGAAGGCGACGAAGCCCGGCCGCTGGAACTGCACGCCCCAGCCCACGGCCGCCCCGGCCGCCCGCGCGCCGATGGCGGCGAGGGCGAGCGCCCAGAACGAGGCGAGCATGCCCGCCGCCGTCGCCAGCGCGCCGCGCGTCACCTCGGCGCGGCCGTGGGCGGCGCTGCGCACCAGGCCGAAGATCTTGAGCGACAGCACCGGCAGCACGCAGGGCATGACGTTGAGGACGAGGCCTCCGAGCAGCGCGAGGAACAGCATGAGCCCGAGGCCCGCGCCGGTCGTGCCGGTGCTCTTAGGAACCGGAACGCCGCCGGAGCCGCCGGCCGCCGGGGCCGTGAAGAGCTCCGAGTGCTGCGGCTGGCCGCCCGCGCCCACCGTGATCTCGATCTTCGCCTCGGCCGTCACCGGCGGCAGGCACTGGGAGTCGTTGCACGCCTGGTAGCGCAGCGCGGCCTGCACTGGAAAGGTGCCCGCCTTGGCGCCGGCGGGAACCTGAAGCTGCGCCAGGACCACGAAGTCCCCGTCGTACACCGCCAGCGGCTCCTTCACGAAGGAGAAGGTCTTCATCGCCGCTTTCGGGTACGTCACCTGCTCGGGCGGCCAGCCGGCGGGCAGCGTCAGCGTCAGCACCGTGGGAAGCAGGTAGTCGAACGTGGGCTTGTGGGCGTTGACGTGCCAGCCATGCTCGACGGTCACCAGGGCGGCGACCCGGGCCGGCTTGCCCGCTTCGTAGGCGGTGCGGTCCGCGTTGAGCACGAAAGACGCCTTCTGCTGCCGCGGAATCTGGGCTCCGGCGGGAGCTGAGCTCACTCCCATCCTCAAGAAAAGGAAGAGGATTTGCAGGATCACGAAGCGCGGGATGTGCCGTCTCGACATGGGTTCGTCCTCTCGGTCTGAACCGGGGAACAGGAGCAGGGTGGATTTTATGCCCTGGACCTGATGATACGATCCGCGCCCGTGAAGCTCTCGGCCCGTGCCTCCGCCATCGGTGAGTCCGCCACCCTCCGGGTGACGCGGCGTGCCGCCGAGCTGCGGGCGAAGGGCGTTTCCATCGTGGACCTGGGGGCCGGCGAGCCCGACTTCAACTCGCCGCCGGTGGCGGTGGAGGCGGCGCGGCAGGCTCTCGCGGAAGGCTTCACCCGCTACACCCCCGGCAGCGGCCTGCCCAGTCTGCGCGCCGCCCTGGCCGATTCGTACCGCCGGCGGTATGGCGCTACCTGGAAGGCCGCGGAGTCGGTGATCACCGTCGGCGGCAAGGGCGCCCTCTTCGAGCTCGCCCTCGCCGTTTACGATTTCGGCCAGGAAGTGGTTCTCCCGTCGCCCTATTGGGTGACCTTTCCGGAGCAGGTCCGGTTCTGCGGCGCCCACCCGGTGCTGGTGCCGACCTGCGGCGAGGACGGCTTCCGCATCCACGCCGCGCCGCTGATCGCCGCGGTGACCGAGCGCACCCGGGCCGTCCTCATCAACTCGCCGTGCAACCCCACGGGGGGCGTGATGGGCGCCGAGGACCTGCGCCAGCTCGTCACCTTCGCCGCCGAGCGGGGAATCCTGGTGATCGCGGACGAGACCTACGAGCGCTTCAGCTACGACGCGCCGCACGCCAGCGCCGCGGCTCTGGCCGCCGAGTTTCCGGACACGGTCGTGCTGGTGGGCTCCTTCTCCAAGACGTACGCCATGACCGGCTGGCGCATCGGCTACCTGCTGGGGCCTTCGCCGGTGGTCAAGGCGGTGGAGAACATCCAGAGCCACGCCACCTCCAACGCCACCTCTTTCGCCATGGTGGGCGCCCAGGAGGCGCTGCTCCACGCCGAGACGGAGGTGGAGACGATGGTGGCCGAGTACAAGGCCCGCCGCGACATACTGGTGCCGCTGCTCAACGCCATCCCCGGCTTCCGTTGCCGGCCGCCCCACGGCGCCTTCTATGCCTTTCCCGACGTCTCGGCCACTTTTCGTCCCGGCCGGGCAGACTCCGGAGCCCTCGCCGAGTACCTCCTCGAAGAGGCCGGCGTGGCCACGGTCCCCGGCGCCGCCTTTGGTGCCGAAGCTCATCTTCGCCTTTCCTTCGCCTGCTCCCGGGCCACCCTGACCGAGGGACTGGAACGGATCGCCGCGGCGCTGGCGACCTGACTTTTGCTTGATGGTTCGAAGAAAAAACTTGCGGTGAAACCGCGGAGACATCCAATGAAGAATCTGTTCGCATCGTTCCGGTCGATCGCCACGATCGCCTCGGTAATTGCGGTCGCGGGGCTCCTCCTACTGCCGTTCGCCGCGACTGCCGCGGCCAAGCCGGCGGCCGTCAAGAGCACTCCGAAATCCACGAAGAAGGCCTCGGGCGGCAAGCCGACCGCCGAGGAGGCGCGCAAGTTCCTCGACGACGCCACGGCGGCCCTGTTCGACCTGAACGTCGAGGCCCAGCGAGCCCAGTGGGTGCAGGAGACTTTCATCACCTACGACACGGAGATCCTCGCCGCCAAGCGCAATGAGGCCCTCCTCAACGTCGGCGTCGATCTGGCCAAGAAGGCCGCCCGCTTCGACGGCGTCGCGCTGCCGGTCGACGTGCGCCGCGAGATCGACCTGCTCAAGCGCGGCCTGACCCTGGCGGCGCCCAGCGATCCCGCCAAGACGGCCGAGCTGACCCGTCTCGCCGCCTCGCTCGACGGGAAGTATGGCGCCGGCAAATATTGCCCGCCGGGGGGCAAGCCCTGCAAGAGCCTGCCCGACCTCGAAGACGTGATGACCAACAGCCATGATCCCAAGGAACTGCTCGAGGCCTGGACCGGCTGGCACTCGATCGCGCCGCCGATGCGTCAGGACTACGTGCGCCTGGTGGAGATCGCCAACCAGGGAGCCCGCGAGCTTGGCTACAAGGACACCGGCGCCCTCTGGCGCTCCAAGTACGACATGGCGCCCGATGCCTTCGCGGCCGAGCTCGACCGGCTATGGGGCCAGGTCAAGCCGCTCTACGACTCGCTGCATTGCTACGTCCGCGCCAAGCTCAACAAGCAGTACGGCAACGACGTCGTGCCGCTCGACAAACCCATCCCGGCCCACCTGCTGGGCAACATGTGGGCGCAGACCTGGGACAACGTCTACTGGCTCGTGGCGCCGCCCAACACCGATCCCGGCTTCGACCTCACCCAGAGCCTGCAGGAAAAGAAAGTCGATCCCAAGGGGATGGTCAAGTACGGCGAGAGCTTCTTCAAATCCCTCGGCTTCCCGGCGCTTCCGGACACCTTCTGGGAGCGCTCGATGTTCACCAAGCCGCAGGACCGCGACGTCGTCTGCCACGCCAGCGCGTGGAGCATCGACTATAAAGACGACCTGCGCATCAAGATGTGCATCAAGATCAACGACGAGGATTTCCGCACCATCCACCACGAGCTGGGGCACAACTTCTACCAGCGCGCCTACGACAAGCAGCCCTTCCTGTATCAGGACAGCGCCAACGACGGCTTCCACGAAGCCGTGGGCGACACCATCGCGCTCTCCGTCACGCCGGACTACCTGAAGCAGGTGGGTCTCATCGATCAGGTTCCCGATCCGTCGAAAGACCTCGGCCTGCTGATGAAAAAGGCGCTCGACAAGGTGGCCTTCCTCCCCTTCGGCCTGATCATCGATCAATGGCGTTGGAAAGTGTTCTCCGGCGAGATCAAGCCCGAGGACTACAACAAGGGCTGGTGGCAACTGCGCGAGAAGTACCAGGGCGTGATGGCGCCGGTGGCCCGCAGCGAAAAGGATTTCGATCCGGGCGCCAAGTACCACGTGCCGGGCAATACCCCCTACATGCGTTACTTCCTGGCGGACATCCTCCAGTTCCAGCTCCACCGCGGCATCTGCCAGGCAGCGGGCTACAAGGGTCCGCTGCACCGCTGCTCGATCTACGACAACAAGGTCGCGGGAGCGCGTCTGGCGAAGATGCTGGAGATGGGGCAGAGCCGCCCCTGGCCCGAAGCCCTCCAGGTCGTCACCGGCCAGGACAAGATGGACGCCACCGCCATCATCGACTACTTCGCCCCCCTGAAGACCTGGCTCGATCAGCAGAACCAGGGCCAGAAGTGCGGCTGGTAGGGTGAGATCAAGGGCCGCCGGTGTACCGGCGGCTCTCTCGCAGAGGTGTCGCGAAAGTGAGGCCCACCGCAAGCCCGGATCGTGACGCTGTGCCCCCTTGTCCATGAATAACACCCGCCGCATGGCGGGCTTGGATCCGCCGGAAGCCCCCGGTGCCCGGTCCGCTCAAGGAACTGGAACGTCTTCGGACATCACGCCATCTTAGTCGGCACCGCAGCCGTGCTGGTTCGCGGCCCTGCCGCTTCGGCCGGGGTCGCCGCCGGCACGTTTCTGCGCCGCGCGCTCCGCTGGAGTCGCTGCCGCCGCGGCATTGCGGATCTCGCTGTCATTGCTGCTGGACGTTGCGAGGAAGCGAGAGCAGTGGGCGGCCGCTCGTGACCAGGTCCGGCGGTTGCCTCGCGGATTGATCCTCAAGTATTCTGAACCTGCAATGGCAGCCACCCCGAAACGGCGGATACTGTTTCTCATGAACCAATGGCTGAGCTCGGCCGGCGGCATTCAGACCGTGAATAGGAAGCTCGCCTGTGCGCTTGCGGCGCTGGACGGTACGTTCGAATGCGTCGCCATCGTCTTAGCCGCGTCGGACGACGAGACCGAGAACGCCGCCCGGAATGGCGTAAGACTAATACGGGGACAGTCGGAAACGGACTGGGCATCCGTGCTCCTGCTGAAGGACGTCAGGGAACTCGATCCATCAACCGTGACGGCCATCGTGGGGCACAGCCACTTCTCCGGCCAGCAAGCGTTGCTCCTCAGGGACAACCTCTTCCCTACTGCGATGGCCGTCCAGTTCGTTCACATGAGCCCGATGCACACGGAACCGCTCAAGGAGTACCGCCGCAACCGATACGTCGCCGAGCGAGAGCAACGGCGCGCATTGGAATTAGAGATCGCTAAGCGAGCCGACGTCGTGGCCTGCGTCGGGCCGCGGCTGCACCGCTACATGAACCAGCAACTCGTCGCAGCCAAGGCGAAGCCATACGTCGTGCGCGTCAATTGTGGTTTCGAGCGTGTGGAAGGCGAGCGCTCTATTCCTGATCAGCCCACCATCCTGTGCATGGGGCGGGCCGACAGTATCCTCGTGAAAGGGCTCGACCTCTTTGCGATTGCGGCCGGCGAGCTGACCAAGCGGTGGATGCAACACCCGGCCACCGACGGGAGGCCGATGCCCGAGTTCATCGTACGCGGCGCAAAGGAGAAGCCGGAAGCGCTTCAAAAGCAACTCGTGAAGTCGTCTACTCGTGAGGGCGGCATCACTGCCAAGATTCACGTGCGGCCGTACACGACCAGTGCCGACCAGCTCAACCAGGATCTGTGCGCGGCGAGCGTGTTCGTCATGCCGTCGCGGGAGGAAGGGTTCGGACTCGTGGCCTGCGAGGCCCTGTCGCAGGGTGTGCCGGTGGTCATCACTTCCGAGAGCGGATTGGCGGAAACCTTCCAGGAGATGTCGACGCGAACCGGCCAAGACGTGTCGGGCTCCATCGTGCAGCACGTCGGGAGCGACGAGGTGATCGCGAAGCAGTACGCCAAGCAAATGCTGAAGGCCCTCGTTGACGAGCGGGTCGCCGGACAGCGGGCGCATCAGATTTTCGAGCATTTGTTGGCGACTAATTCGTGGGAGGAGGCGGCCAAGAGGCTGCGTGACGCGGTAGGGGCTCGCGCGCCCGCTGCAACTTCGATCCTCGTGCCCCAAGACGCACTGCCGCCTGCTGGCAGCAACGCCGCCGACGGCGTTACTGCCCCGACGACCGCAGCCCTCCCCGCGGAGAAGGGGGCTGCGGCGGGCGGCCGCCTGTACGACGTCACGGAAACCCTTAGGCGTCACGAAACGTTGCTCAAATCGCCCGGCATCGTGACCTTCGTCGTTCGTCATGCCCTCGTCGTGCTCGTGGAGGAAGGCGCGACGGTGGACATTCCCGACAAGCTTGACGACATCGACGTCGTCGTCCGCAAGATCGATAGACTGAGGTTCTCGTCTCTTCCGATTGCAGACAGCGGAGACGAAGTGATCCATCGCGGCGGGCAAGGTTTGGCTCGGGTCGGCATATGGGTTACGGATCAGTCGGACAACCTCCTCCTCACGACCGTCGCGCACGCGTTTGGCCCCTCTTCCGCGGAGGCCCGTGTCGAGGTTCGCTCCGAAGCGACCGGGGAACTCCTCCCGGCGTCGGTGGCGCGCTTGGACCGTGCGGCCGACGTCGCCCTCCTGGCCGTGCCGTCGGCGAGCGTCACGCGGTCCCCTGTGACGCTCACCGAACCCACGCTCGAACTGGCGGTGCGCTTCGTACTACCGGGACGCGTTGTAACCGGGGTCATCTCCGGCGTCGCCGCCACCCTCCGAGTCGAGCAGATGGAGGGCCTACAATCCCTAACCGACCTGTTCGAAGTACGGGTCGGCGAGGGTACGCTGCAACGCGGGGACTCCGGCTGCATCGTCGCGGACTTCGGCGGGCGGCCGGTTGGGTTTCTCGTCGCGACGACGCATGCCGAGACCCCCGGTATACAGCGCGTCTTCGCAAAATCGATCATCACGGCGTTCGCAGCGTTGGGGGTTCGGCCGGTCGCTCTCGCACTGACCCGTGGACCTACCGAAGAGCAACGATTGGGGGCTGGCGGAGGTCCGGCCTCATCGACGGCCCGCACGAAGCCCCGTGTGGGCATCCTCGCCGCCAGCAAGCGCACGCTGGACATCGTCCTCCGATCCTTGGAGGATGTCGCCCGCGAGCAGGGGGGCGCGACCTCCTACTTCACTGGACGGCTTGGACCGAACGGGCCGACCGTTGTCGTCCATGGGCTGGAGTCCATGGGCAATCTGTCGGCGGCGGTTACGACTACGAACCTGCTCCGGGAACACCGCCTGAATGGCCTGATCCTCGTTGGACTGGCGGGAGGTGTTCCGTCGTCGGGCGTTGCGCTCGGCGACGTTGTCGTCTCGTCCGAGATCATCCACTACGAGCCTGCGGTGTTGACCGAGACCGGCGTCGACCCGCGCTTCCGGGTTGTCGGACTGACACCGGCTTGGCTCGCAGAGGCGGCGCGGGGCGTCGCCAGCGACCTGATGGCGAAGTCGGCTGCCGTTGGTTCAGGCGCTCTGGCCGGAGCGACGCACATCCATATCGGCGCGATTGCCTCGGGCGAGAAGTTGCTGCATAGCTCACGGCAACTTCGCGACCTCCTCGGAAACTGGGGGCGAGTGCTCGCCGTCGAAATGGAGGGCGCCGGCGTAGCGACCGCGGTCTCGATGTCGAGGACCGACGCGCCCTTGATCATTGTGCGCGGTATCGCCGATCTCATGGACGGCCACAAGCGCGAGGTGGCCGAGGCCGAACAGGTGCGCGACGCGGCCGCAAGCAGCGCCGTTTGCCTCGCGTTGGCTCTCTCTCGCAGTTTTGGATCCAACGGCGAGTAGTCGAGCGGTTTCAAGCAGCCGCGCGGCCCCGAGGTTTGCGGCGTGGCAGAAGACACCGATCTCCGAGGCGGTCTGGGTGGGTGAAGGTCTCAGGCACCCGGAGAAGGAAGCGTCACTGAAGCACGCCAGTTCCTGCAGAATAGATGTCAAGGAGATGCCCTCCACGGGATCGGTGATGCGGAGATCCTCTCCCTCCATCCCCAGGCCGAACGTCAGATCCTGGCCGATGGCGAGCCGGCGGACGTCCCCTTCCTTCAACTCGCCGGGCCGGCCGGCGATCCGTATGATCTCCCGTGCCACCCGCGTCGCGGTCGGTGGCGTCGATGCGATGGATACCGGCAAGCAGGGCTGGAACCTTGGTGGATCCCAGCATCACCGGTAGGAGCCGCTCCTGGGGACCGTGATGGGCCAGGAACGAAGGCCACTCCAGGTTCACCCAAGGGCGTGCCGAGTTGGGCGACAGGACGAGGACCAGAAACCGGCTGGCGGCGAGAGCATCGCTCAGGACGAGAGGGAAGCTCGCTGCCGGCTCGATGACGTGGACGTCGAGGAACACCTTGAGCCCGAGCCCTTCGAGCTCGCGAGCCAGGGTCTCGACCCACAGCTTGTCCGGGCTCCCGTGCGAGAGGAAGACGTCATAGACTTCGGACGGTTCGGGCATCTGGTGCTTCGCTCCAAAAGAAGACGCCTGGATAGAGTTGCACCGTACATTTTATCCGCCAAAAGATTCGTCCCTACCTTGGGGGAAGAAGCTCCCCTAGGCTCGGCCGTGTTAGCATGGCCAAGCAAGGAGTTGCGCACGCCGGGTTTTCGTGGTGTGATCCCGTAACCCGTTGGGGAAAGGCAGGCACGTATGGGCGCTCTTCCACTCGAGAAGGAGATCGAGTATCCCACCTCCGACGGCCAACCTATGGCCGAGACGACCCTCCATCGGAAGGTGATGAACGACCTCATCGACGGTCTGGAGCGCCGCTACGCAGACGTGCCGGACATCTGGGTCGGGGGCAACCTCTTCCTCTGCTACGAGAGGGGCAACCCGGCCGCCATCGTCGCGCCGGACGTGCTGCTGGCGAAGGGCGTCACCAAATGGGACCGCCCCAACTATCTCCTCTGGGAGGAGACGATTCCGAGTCTGGTGGTGGAGGTCACGTCACGGAAGACCCGGCGGGAGGACGAGGGCAAGAAGAAATTGCTCTACGAACGGCTTGGGATCGAAGAGCTCGTCCTCTTCGATCCCTTCGGAGAGTACCTGCGGCCTCGGCTCCAGGGATACCGGCTCGTACGGGAGCGCTATCAGTCAGTTCCTCTCGAAGACGGCGGCTCGCTGCTGAGCCGGGCCACGGGCTTGAGGTTCCAGCCCGAAGGGGAAAGGTTGCGGCTGGTTGATGCCGTCACCGGAGAGCTCATCCTGTGGCCGGAGGAGGTCGAACTGGCCCGGCGGAAGGAGAGGGCAGCACGACGGGCAGCAGAGGCGAGAGCCGCCAAGGAGACGGCAGCACGGCAGGCTGCGGAGACGAGAGCCGACGAGGAGACCGCCGCACGGCGTGAAGCGGAGGAAAGAATCCGGGTCCTGGAAAAGGAACTGGAACGTCTTCGGAAGGCCTAAGGCGGGCGGCCTTACAGCCAAGCCGCCATCATGTGCGCGAGGCTGCCGACCCCCAAGCCGTCCGTCCGCTCCTGAAAGTACCGTTCATTGAGGGTCTTGCCGTCCAGGTCTTCGACTTGTACGAAGCCTTTGGCCCTGAGATCTTTCTTGGCGCTTTAGAGGGCCGTGGCGATGACGGTCATCCTGAAACCATCGCGGCAATGAACACGCACTTCGCGGCGATAAGAGCTTCCATCGCGGCGTTGGATGCATCCATCGCCGCCTGATGCACTCTCATCACCGCAAAGGACACTCTCTTCGCGGCATTGTGTCCTCCCATCGCCGCGTGTGGCACTCTCATCGCCGCGAAAGACATTCACTTCCTCTCAAAGTCTCCTCTCATTACCGCGAAGAGGCCTTCCATCCTGACGATGGATCCAACTTTTACGGTAATTGCTACGCCTTTCACCGCGAAGAGGCCTTCTTTCGCCGCGTTATGTCCGTCAATCGCCGCGTAGTACATGTCCATCGTCACGACAAGCGTGTCCATTCAGCCAATGTGCACTCTCCGCGCGACATTAGAAGGACACAATGCGGCAAAGAGTCCTCTCGAGAACAGAATGTGTCCTGTTATCCCCGCGTCGGGAGTGTCATTCGCCGCAAATTGTACGTCAATCGCCGCATAAAGTCCGCTCTTTGCGGTAAACGGAAGGCAAAACCCCGCGTTGTGAGGACGCCACGGCCCTCGATGTCCCCACTGCCGCACGGCGTGAAGCCGTGTGGCGTGGCTCCGGGCCCTGGAAAGGGAACTGGAACGTCTTCGGAGGGCCTAAGGCGGGCACCCTCAGAGCCAAGCCGCCATCATGTGTGCAAGGCTGCCGACCCTCAAGCCGTCCTTGCGATCCTGAAAGTACCGCGCATTGAGGGTCTTGCCGTCCAGGTCTTCGACTTGAACGAAGCCCTTGGCCCTGAGATCGACCGTCAAGGCGGGGGGATCGAAGAAGGTTTGAAACGGTTCTCCCGCCGCGGCGACTCTCTTGGCCAACGCGTCGAAAACCCACAGCTCGGACCGGCTCAGCAGCGACGGCGAGATCGCGTAGTCGAAGACGATTCCGCTGCCCGCCGGTCTCGCGGCGACGAATTGGAGCGTGGCGGTGATTGCATCCTGCGTGAGGTAGGGCGTCACTCCCAGCCACGAGAAGAAGGTGGGCTCCTCGAAGTTGAAGCCCGACTGGCGCAGCCCTTCCGGAAGCGTCTGGTTTTCGAAATTCACGGGCGCGAACGTGAGGGCGCTGGGAATGGGGATTTCCGCTTCGCCGAGCCGCTCCCGTTTCCAGGCCTGTGTCACCGGGTGGTCCACCTCGAAGACGCGCAAGGCGGGATACGGATTGCGGTAGGCGAACGTGTCGAGTCCTGCACCGAGGACGACGTACTGGCAGGCACCCCGCTCGACGGCGTGCGCGAGCTCGTCCTCGGCGAAGCGGCTGCGCACAGCCATGAAGGCGCGCAGGTAGCGCGCGAGCGGCGTTCGCTCCAGGCTCTGCGGATCGGCCCGCAGCTCCGATGCGCTCTCCGCGCCGATGATGCGGAGGGCGATCGGATCATCCAGGACTTTCGGCTGGTCGAGGATCTGGTGGGCCGCGCGGCGTATGGCGACCCGCTGCGCCGTCGCGCTGGGGCGGTTTTCCCTCATGCGCGGATCTTACCTGTTGTGTAGAAGGCCGGGCGGCGGTCCGGAGACCGCCGCCGGGAGTGGATCAGTTCGTGACTTCTGGGGCGATGGCGTAGCAGGCGACGAGCCCGCCCGGCCCCGTGGCCCCGGCGGGGGCGCAGGTCCAGATGCAGTGGAGGTGGTTCTGAGCGCAGCCGGTGGCCGACTGGTTCCATGGCGGATTGGTGTCCGGCGCAGCGCAGTGGCACGACTGATAGGGACACTGGTTCACCGGGCAGGGTGAGGGGTCGCCGGAGGCGGAGGCCAGGCTGGGGAGCGGGGGAGGCGACTTCAGCATGGCTGGGGAGACGCCCGCCAGGAAGTTCGAGGAGGGGGGCAGCAACGTGTCCGGCCGGCCGTCGCCCTTGGTGGCGACCCGGACGCCCTCCTTGTAGCGCGGCAGGTTGACGTACGCCCAGACCGAGTGGGTGCCGGGCCCGAGGTCGATGCGGCGAGTCAGCTCGCGCCGGTCGCCCTTGGCGCCGTTGACCGGGGTGAAGACCGCCTTGACGTTGAGCTCGAGCGGCGCCGTGTAGGTGCCACCGAAGGAGTCGCTCTGGAAGATCTTCATCATCGTGACCGGCTGCTTTCCGGTCAGGCTGACCGCAACGTCATAGTTCCCGCAACTCGTCTCGATCGGCTTCGTGCTCACCAGCGAGAGGGCCATGAGCTGGATACGTGTCTCGGCCTCGCCCTTGGCGTCGAACTTCGCGTCGTCGAGGCGGCGCACGACGGTGTCGATGGCGCCGAGGCTGCCGGCGGGCTCGACCGTCAGGGGCGCGCCCTTGAACTTCACGGTGCCGGTGAAAGGCTGCGAGCCCTCGCAGAAGAAGCCCGCCGGAATGGGATCGGCCGCGAAGCTCGTCTGCGCGAAGCCGGCGACGGTCATCCACAGATCGACTCCGTTGTGGATGGTCTCTCCGGCGAAGAGGGGTGAACCGCCGAGCAAAGCAAGGATCAGGGCGGCTCCTACGGCTGAACGAATCAAGGCCTTGGACACAGTCATCATCCGCTCCTTTCAGAAGGTCGTGGAATGCGACATCTCCGGATCATGCGAAGGTGCGATCCACACCTCTACAGAGACCGGTGCGCCTGGTGGGGCCAAGGGGGACGAGCGATAGGGGAAGCGGAACTTTTCCTTCAGCCCTGCGTTTTAAGCAGCGGATCGAGATCGATACCCCCCGAAAAGGAGTCGTCCATGACCTTCCAGTCCCGCGGTTCCCGCATCCTCGCGGTCGTGCTCCTCGCGATCGCCCTCCTGGCGACCCCGGCAGCACGGGCGGCGGCGGCTGGCGCCGAGCCTCCGAAGACTCCGGCCGGCAAGGTCTTTGCCGCCTGGCTCGCGGCCTTCAACTCCGCGGACGCCGCCCAGTTGCGCGCCTTCGACGCGGCCTATCCGCGGCAGGGGCCGACGCCGCCGGTCGAAGACCGGCTGAGGTTTCGCGAGATGACCGGCGGGTTCACCGTGGTCCGCATTGAGAAGAGCGAGCCTCTACACCTTGTCGTGCTGCTCCAGGAGAAAAGCTCGGACACCATGGCCCGCCTGGAGCTGAAAGTAGGCGACGCCGAGCCGCCGAAGATCCTGGTCTCGCGGCTCGAAGCCACTCCCCCTCCCACGGACCTCGCGATTCCGCGACTGAAGGAAGCGGAGGCGCTGGCGGCGCTCACGGCCCGCGCCGGCGAGCAGGCGAAAAAGGATGAGTTCTCCGGCGTCGTGCTCGTCGCCCGGCACGGCGAGGTCGTGCTGCAAAAGGCCTGGGGCCTCGCCAACCGGGAGACCAAAGCGCCGAACACGCTCGACACGCGGTTCCGCCTCGGATCGATGAACAAGATGTTCACCTCCGTCGCGACGCTTCAGCTCGTCGAGGCGGGCAAGCTCTCGCTGGACGACACCATCGGCAAAATTCTCCCCGACTATCCGAACAAGGACGTCGCCTCGAAGGTCACCGTGCGGCACCTGCTCACGCATACCGGTGGGACGGGGGATATTTTCGGCCCGGACTTCGAGAAGAACCGCCTGACGCTACGCGAGCACGGCGACTACCTGAAGCTCTATGGATCGCGTGGGCTCACCCATGAGCCGGGAGCGGAGTTCCGGTACTCGAACTACGGCTTCGTCCTGCTCGGCGCCTTGATCGAAAAGGTGTCCGGCATGTCCTATTACGACTACGTGCGGAGCCACATCTTCCAGCCTGCCGGCATGACCTCCACCGACTCCTTGACCGAGGCCGACGCGGTCCCGAACCGGTCGATCGGCTACATGAAAGGCCCCGGCGGATGGGCGCCGAACACCGACACCCTGCCGTGGCGGGGCACCTCCGCCGGTGGCGGCTACTCGACGGCCGGCGATCTGCTGCGCTTCGCGCAGGCGCTGGAGTCGGGGAAGCTGATCTCCAAGGCGAGCCTCGCGGCGGCGACCACGCCGCACAAGGAGGACTACGGGTACGGCTTCGGCATCGAGGGGGAGGGACCCCTGCGCAGTTACGGCCATAACGGCGGAGCTCCCGGAATGAACGGCGACCTCCGGATCTACCCGCAGTCCGGCTACGTCGTGATCGCCCTCAGCAATCTCGATCCGCCCGCGGCGACACGCCTCGTCGACTACTTCACCCTGCGCATGCCGGCGTCCTGACGAGGGCCGGAGGGCTGAGGCGTCACAGATCCTGGCCGTCGGTGTAGACGATCGCTCCAACCTGGCCGTCCGCTCGCAGCACCGGACGGCCGTTGAACCGGTTGGCGCCTCGGCCCATCAGAAGGTTCAGCATCTCGGGGACGAAATACGTCGTGTAAGGCCGCTTCGTCCTGAGTATGGTCTCGACCTGGAGAGGGGCACTGCGGAAACCCGCGAAGGTGAATCGTGGCCCTCCCGAGAGGAAGAGGTAGTCCTCCCCACTCACCGGAACGAGGATGCGCACCCCGCCGTCGGGCATCTCCGGCATGCCGGCGAGCGTATCCGTCACGAACCGGCGCAGGTGAGGAGGCAGGTCGCCGATCTTCGAGCAGTATTGATCCTCACCGAAGCAATGGCGCCCGCTTTTGTCCAGCACGGACCGGGCTTCCGCGAGCACCGCTTCGGAGTCTTCGAAATGGATCGCGCGGCTGGCGGCGTCGAGAGCCCGGCGCTCTTGCGCCGCGGAGGTCCGATCGACGGCGAAACAGGCCAGCACGACCAGCGCGACGGGGACGAAGACGGCTGCGGTCCGGTAGGCCGGCTGCAAGGTTCCCTTGCCGCGGCGCGCGAGCCACAGGACCCCGGTGCCGATCAGGCCGAGAAGGCTCAGTCCAGAGAGCACCGCGAGCGGAAACAGGAACACGAACAACGGCAGGAAGATCCCCTCCACCGCCCAGCGCTGGTAGAAGCCGTCGTCGGTCAGCGCCGGAGCGTAGCCCTGGATCGCGAAAAGGAGAGCGATGCCCAGCACCAGGAGCGCGGGCAGGATGAGAGTGCGCGGACGGAGATACCGCACGATGAGCCAGAGCAGAAGGAAGAGCGCCCAAAAGAGCGCCACCTCGAAGGCGGCGTAGAGCGGCATGCGCTCGCTGGAGAACGAGAGCTTTCTGGACCCGGCCGTGGGATCGAAAAACGTGGCGAGCGGCCGGCCGCCGAGGGCTCGCTCCAAAGGCGCGCGGTCCAGCCGGTAGCGCAGCGCGAGGTCCGAGGACCTGGAGCCGGCGTTTTTGGGCGCCCACAATCGGCTGCCGCGGCGAATCAGGATCGTGGCCCCCTTGGGAGAGGTCAGGGGCACCAGGCGCCGGCTGGTGATGAGGTCCACCGAGCTGTCGCCGATCCGCGCCAGCCGGTCGCCCGTCTCCAGCAGAGCCGCCGCCTCTTGCGGCGTCAGGTTGCGCATCGGCAACGAATCGCTATAGTCCATCGGCTCGGCCGGTTGCGACCGCGCCAGGACCGCGATCCCGACGACCGTTACCGCCAGAACCAGGGTGATCCAGGCGGCGGGGAACCTGCGTAGAAGGCGGACAAGGCCGCGTTCGCCGTTCATGGGCGCTCTCCCCTCCTGCTGAATGACTGTCCTCTCCTTATACGCCGGAGGAAGTCGAGCTGTCCAGGAGCTGCCGGCGCAGCCAGCGATTCCGCAGTGGTGGCTTCGCGAGGCGTGTTTTGCCCCGTAGCTATTGATTTCGGTCCCGGTCCCGGAGGCAGAGCGCTTTCGTATAGGCCATTTTGGCCTTTCTCGGAG